>Ga0114922_10006189_pt1 | contig 10997 bp, 11 predicted proteins | sample AartaG_FD_100975 | JGI IMG/M metagenome (GOLD analysis project Ga0114922, IMG submission 100975) | Deep subsurface microbial communities from Aarhus Bay to uncover new lineages of life (NeLLi) - Aarhus_00045 metaG | ecosystem: Environmental > Aquatic > Marine > Oceanic > Sediment | place...
CCCCTTCCTTTACCAAAGGAAGGGGGAATAAATAAAAGGGGTAAAAACATCTCCCTTTCGTAAAGGGAGATTGAGAGGGATTTAATATAAGGGGGAGCAGCAAGAGGAATGGTAAAATATAGGGAGTGCAGCGAGAGGGACGAAGCCCCTCTCCATAACCCCTCCCCCTCTCCTATGAGGAGAGGGGGATTAAGGGGGTGAGGTGAAAATGTATAAAGAGCATCCTGCTTTTGAAAAACCACAAAATGAAAATGTAAAAATATGGAGATACATGGACTTTACCAAATTCGTAAGCTTAATTGATAAATCAGCGCTTTTCTTTTCTAGAGCGGATAAATTGGGAGACCCATTTGAAGGGTCATATCCTAGACAAAATGTACAGCAAAGAACAACTTTGTATAAGAAGTGGCTAAACACCCTGCCCACTCAATTTAAGGAATTTTTCGGACAAAGACCCAGGGCTATTGGCGAGTTCTATAAAAGTCTCCGCAGATGTATTTTCATTAACAGTTGGCATGAGAACGAACACGAATCAGACGCTATGTGGAAACTTTATCTTAAAAGTGATGAGGGGATCGCTATACAGTCAACCTTTAGTCACTTAAGAGACTGTTTCGGTAATGAAACCCCTAATATCCACATTGGCAGGGTTCGATATATCGATTATTTGAAGGATGTAATTTCTGAAGAAAATTTCTTTAATCCCTTCCTTCGTAAGCGAAAAAGTTTCGAGCACGAGAGAGAAGTAAGAGCGATAGTCTTTGCATATGGCAAGATTGAAGATGGCCAGCCTAACTTACCCCCACCAGCATTTCCCACCGGTATGCCTGTGCTAGTAGACCTAGATAAACTAATAGATAGAATATATTTGGCACCTACGAGTCCCAAATGGTTGCATGAGCTTATTGCGTCAGTCTTAAGAAAATATAATCTTAAATTAAAAGTTTTCCAAACTAGTTTGACTGACAGACCATCATTTTGAAAAAGTTCTATTGTTCCATAGCACAAGGAGGCAACTCAATGCCCAAGGCTAAGATAGGCGTCATCGGCGGCACCGGTTTGTATGATATCGAGGGGCTTACCGGTATTGAGGAGGTTGATATTGATACCCCCTTTGGCAAGCCGAGCGATATTATCACCGTGGGTGGGCTGGAGGGAGTGAGCGTGGCTTTCCTGCCCCGGCACGGGAGGGGGCATCGCATCTCCCCGACCGAGCTGCCGACCAGGGCTAATATCTATGCCTTAAAATCGCTGGGGGTGGAGAGCATCATCGCCATCTGCTCGGCGGGCAGCTTCAAAAAGGAGGTAAAGCCCGGCGACCTGCTCATACCCGACCAGCTTATCGACCGCACCCGTAGCCGGGTAAATACCTTCTTCAGCGATGGCATCGTGGCGCACGTCGCCTTTGGCGAGCCTTTCTGCCCGGTGCTGAGCCGTACCCTGTACGAGTGCGCCCGCAAGGCGGGGGCTAGCGTTCACCCCAGGGGCACCCTGGTCGTTATGGAAGGTTCCGCCTTTTCCACCCGGGCGGAGTCCCGGCTTTACCGCTCGTGGGGTGCGGATATCATCGGTATGACGGCGCTGCCTGAAGCCAAGCTAGCCCGTGAGGCGGAAATCTGCTACGCTGTTGTTGGTTGTGTTACTGACTACGATAGCTGGTGGGAGAGGGGCGAGCCGGTGACGGTGGATATCATTTTAGATACTCTGCATAAAAATGTTGATACTGCCAGGAAAATTATCAAGCTGGCAGCCAGCAGAATACCTGAGAAACGCGAGTGCGGCTGTGTAGCAGCTCTGGAGGGAGCTATTGTTACTGACCCGCGGTTTATACCCACCGAACAGAAGAAAAAGCTCAACCTGCTGATAGGTAAATACATTGAAGATAGAGAGGCTTAAATCTTATGCCCCATGTAGAATTTGGCTGTCTGCCGACTATTATTGGTAGTATGCCCCACACCGACCCGTCCGAGGCATGCTCGCAGGTCAGCCATTACCTTAAAGACATACCCGCCTGGCCCCAGCTGCCAAAACGCTCCTTTCTGGAGAATATGTATGTCCAGTTCAGCCAGGGGTTTCCCGGTGTGGTGCTCAAGGAGAATAGTATCTATGTAGACCGCTCTCAGGATATAGACAAGCCCCTGGAGCAGCTTTATGCCGCCTATCTGGGGAACGATTTTGACAAATATCCCACCGGTCAGGATTATGCGGCGGGTCTTCACGCCTTCCTCAACCTGAAAAACCTGTCGCCGTGGGCGATCAAGGGGCAGATAACCGGCCCCGTGACCTGGGGGCTGACCGTTACCGATAGTAACAAGCGTGCCGTAATCTATGACGATGTGCTGGGCGATGCTGTCGCCCGGTTTCTCCGCCTCAAGGCAGCCTGGCAGGAAAAGAAATTGAGGCAAATCTCCAAAAATACCATTATCTTTGTTGACGAGCCGTATATGGCAGCCTTTGGCTCGGTCGGTGTCATGCTCTCGCGGGAGAAGGTAGTTAGTCTGCTGAACGAGGTCTTTTCCGGTATTCGTGGGCTGAAAGGGGTCCACTGCTGCGGTAACACCGACTGGACGATATTGATGGAAACCAGCGTTGATATCATCAGCTTCGATGCCTATAACTATGCCCGGTCACTGAGTCTCTACCCTGCCGAGGTTGGCAGCTTTCTGGAGAGGGGCGGGGCGATTGCCTGGGGGATTGTGCCCAATGATGCCGAATCGCTGGCGAAAGAGACGGCGGCCAGCCTTAAAGACCGCCTTGAAGACGCCATGGCTTCCTTCATACGTGGCGGTATCAGCTTCAAGCAATTGATTAGGCAGGGTCTGCTGACTCCCAGTTGCACGCTGACACCTCTATCTAAGGAGGCAGCCGGCCATGCTCTGGAGATGCTGGTTGAGCTATCAACAACGATAAGAAAGAGGTACCTTTAAGAGTTTTGCTCTGATGGAAAGATTATTTAAATATCTACCTCAACCCCTTTATCCCCCTCTCCTTCAAAGGAGAGGGGGAGATATAGGTTTTGAAGGGGCAAAGCCCCTTCAATCTTCCCCGAAGACAACATATTGAGAGGAGCGTTCCGATGGAGTGCCAGATTGAAGTTAATAAAGCAAAATGCCCTTGCACTTATGAGCCCTGCTCCAGAAAGGGTAAGTGCTGTGACTGTATCGCCTACCACCTCAAATATGATGAGCTCCCCGCCTGTGTTTTCCCTCCCGAGGTAGAGCGCACCTACGACCGCTCCTTCCGGCGGTTTGCGGCGATTGTCGGGGGAAAGACCGGGGGTTGACCGTAACGGAGAGGAGACAGTGCCATGTCTGAGTTGCCGGAGCTGGTGCAATCATTACTGAGCCCGGAGGCGTATCCTGAGGCTGTAGCCAGTGTAGATTTAGTCCAGACGCAGATGTCCTTTGTCTTTCTCACCGGCGATTATGTTTACAAGGTGAAAAAGCCGGTAGACCTGGGCTACCTGGATTACACCACGCTGGAAAAGAGGCTGTTTTACTGCCAGCGGGAAGTAGAGCTTAACGGGAGGCTCTGCCCCGGTGTTTATCTGGGGGTGGTGCCGCTTACCCGGAAGGCGGGTCGTATCGTGGTGGGGGGTGAGGGAGAGACTATTGAATACGCTGTCAGGATGCGCTACCTGCCTCAGGAAGCCATGCTGGATTCACTTCTGGTCAAGAACCAGGTTTCTCCGGAGATGCTAACCGTGGTGGCACAGAAGCTGGCGGAATTTCACCGGAAGGCAGCCACCAGCGATGCCATCAGTGCCTTCGGCGAGGTGGCGGCTATCAAGGTCAACACCGATGAGAACTTTTCCCAGACGGAAGCTTATATCAGCCGGACCATCTCCGCGAAGCAATACCGGTGTATCAAGGATTATACCAATAGCTTTTTGAAAGACAACGTTTCCCTGTTTCGCCAGCGCGTCGGTGAAGGGAGAATAAAGGATTGCCATGGCGACCTGCACGCTGCCCATGTCTGTTTTACCGATAGTGTTTGCATCTATGACTGTATTGAGTTCAATGACCGGTTCCGCTACGGAGACGTTGCCTCGGAGATTGCTCTCCTGGCTATGGATTTGGACAGATACGGGCGGGCTGACCTATCCGCTTCCTTTGTGGCTGATTATGTGGCTTTTAGCCGGGACGAGGATTTAGACCGGCTGCTCAATTTCTACAAATGTTACCGTGCTTACGTGCGGGGCAAGGTGGTGGGTTTCAAGCTGGACGATCCCTATGTGCCTGAAGGAGAGAAGGAGAAGGCGCTGGCAGCGGTGAGAAGGTACTTTGCGCTCGCCGAATCATATCTTTAGGGGTGGTTTTTGCCCGCCAAACAGGTATAATTCAGGTATAATTTATAAAAGGGGAGGCAGCAGATTGCGCGAGCCTTTTGTGAAGTTTATCAGTGAAAAGCTGGGTGCTAATTTTGCCATGATTGCCTGCGGGCTTCCCGGTACCTGGAAGACGGAGACAACCACGGAGGTTGCCCGGATTAAGGGGTATCCCCTCCTCCGCACCGATTTAATCAGGCTGGAGGTCTGGAAGGGGGAGGATGTCTTTGATGAGAAGGTTGCCGCCGATATGAGTCGGCGGACTGCCGTTTATGACGAGATGTTCCGTCGTGCCGGGGAAGCGCTGGATAAGGGTGGTGGGGTGGTGCTTGATGCCACGTTCGTCAAGCAGTCGCTGCGGAAGCAGGCAGCTGGGCTGGCAGCTCGGCACAACGTGTCTTTTGTTATCCTGCAGACCGATTGCCCCCAGGAAGTATCCCTCCAGCGCATACTGAAGCGAACCAGAGAGAACTACGAGTCCAATGCCCTGACCGAAGAAGCCTATCTGAACAATAAGAGGAGGTTTGAAGCCGTAGACCTTGACGCTCTCAAGAGCCAATACCCCGATTTGAGCATAACCCACCTCACGGTTGATACCAGCCAGGACTTGCCGGAGGGTTGGTATGTTACCAGCGTTGACCAAAGATGAAGTTGGAATATAGATCTGCAACCAGGATACTCATAGACTTTGATGCTACTACTTGTAATAATATGGTATTATTTATATATTAATAGCACTGTTTGTCTTGAAGTTTAGCTTTGTGGCGCTAATGTGTATAAGGAGTAGATAAGTGAGCACCAAGAACTATGATGTTAAGGACCCTTCCCTGGCTCAGGCTGGCAGGCAGCGTATCGAGTGGGCTGCCCGCGAGATGCCGGTGGTGGGGCTCATCAAGGAGCGATTCTCCCGGGAGAAACCCCTGCAGGGTGTCCGTATCGGCGGCTGCCTGCACATTACCACGGAGACGGCGAACCTGGCTCTGGCTATCAAGGAAGGTGGCGCTGAGCTTACCCTCTGTGCCTCCAACCCCCTGAGCACCCAGGATGATGTCGCCGCTGCCCTGGTGGATTACAGTATCCCCACCAATGCCATTAAGGGGGAGGATGAAATAACCTACTACCGGCACATCAATACGGTGCTGGATTGCAGACCTCAGCTTACCGTGGACGATGGCGCTGACCTGGTGGCGACCCTTCATTCCCGGCGCACCGACTTGCTGGAAGGTGTCATCGGTGGCACCGAAGAGACCACCACCGGCGTTATCCGCCTCCGCAGCCTGGAAAAGGCAGGGAAGCTCAGGTATCCCATCATAGCTGTCAATGACGCACTGACCAAGCATCTCTTCGACAATCGCTACGGCACCGGCCAGAGCACCATTGACGGAATCACCCGGGCCACCAATATCCTCTGGGCGGGGAAGAAGGTGGTGGTTTGCGGCTATGGCTGGTGCGGTCGTGGCATTGCCATGAGAGCCAAGGGGTTGGGGTCCCAGGTTATCGTGACCGAGGTGATACCTGTCCGTGCCCTGGAAGCGGTCATGGATGGTTTTCAGGTGATGTCCCTGCTGGAGGCAGCTAAAATCGGTGATATTTTCATTACAATCTCCGGTGATAAGAACGTTATCGATACGCCCCATTTCAGGCTGATGAAGGATGGCGCCATCCTGGCGAACAGCGGTCACTTTAATGTTGAGATTAATATCCCGTCCCTGGAGAGCCTGGCTCGTGAGAAGCGCCAGATACGCACCTTTATTACCGAGTATACCCTGGGGGATGGTCGCCACCTTTATTTGCTGGGCGAAGGCAGGTTGATTAACCTGGTGGCGGCGGAGGGGCACCCGGCCAGCGTTATGGATATGAGCTTTGCCAATCAGGCGCTGTGTCTGGAACACATGGTTAGAAACCGGGGCAGGCTGGAAAACAGGGTCTATCCCGTCCCCGAAGAGATTGATAGTGAGATAGCCCGACTGAAACTGAAATCAATGGGCATCGAGATTGATACGCTGACGCTAGAGCAGGAGCAGTACCTGGCGAGTTGGCAGGAAGGTACCTAGAAAGGAGACAAGATGACCAGTAGCTTTAAAAATTCACCCCGATACCTGCTCACCTCGGAATCGGTTACCGAAGGGCATCCGGACAAGATATGTGACCAGATATCCGATGCTGTTCTGGATAGCATCCTTAAAGATGACCCCTACGGGCGTGTTGCTTGTGAAACGACGGTCACCACCGGTCTGGTGATGGTGCTGGGGGAAATAAGCACCAAGGGCTATGTCGACGTGCCCAGGATAGTGCGTCGGGTAATCAAGGACATTGGCTACACTAACCCTGCCTATGGTTTTGATTACCAGTCCTGTGGGGTGGTGGTATCGATTAATGAGCAGTCGGCTGACATTGATATGGGGGTAAGTAAGTCCAGGGAGGCTAAAGGAGACTCCACGGGCGCTGATGAGTTGGACACGGTCGGCGCCGGTGACCAGGGAATGATGGTGAGCTTTGCCTGTAACGAGACACCGGAGCTGATGCCCTTGCCGATTTCCCTGGCGCAGAAGCTGTGTCGCCGCCTGGCTCAGGTGAGGAAAGATAAGACCCTGTCTTACCTTCGCCCTGACGGTAAGTCCCAGGTGACCGTTGAGTATTGTAAAGGTGTTCCCAGCCGCATCGACAGCATTGTCATTGCTGCCCAGCATAGCGCCGGTGTCAGCAGTGAGCAGATGGAAAAAGATATCATCGCGCAGGTCGTCAAGCCGGTGGTGCCAGCGGCACTGATGGATAGTGAGACCAAAATCTACGTCAATGCGACCGGCCGCTTTGTTATCGGTGGGCCGGTATCCGATACTGGCTTCACCGGGCGTAAGATTCTGGTTGATACTTACGGCGGTATTGCCCGTCACGGTGGCGGCGCTTTTTCCGGTAAGGACCCCACCAAGGTTGACCGCTCGTCGGCTTATGCCGCCCGGTATATCGCCAAGAACATCGTTGCCGCCGGGCTGGCGGAGCGCATCGAGATACAGGTGGCTTATGCTATCGGTGTCGCCCGTCCGCTATCGGTCTCTATTGAAGCCTTCGGTACGGCAAAGGTTGATAATGGGGTTATCAAGGGCTTGATTGAGAAACACTTTGACTTGAGACCGGCGGCAATCATCCGCGACTTCAACCTGCGCCGCCCCATCTACCAGCAGCTCGCCGTTTACGGGCATTTCGGGCGTGATGACCTCGACCTCCCCTGGGAGAAAACGGACAAAGCCGAAATCTTAAGGAAAGAGGCACTGGGAGAGTAGCGAAATAATGGAAACATGGGCGATTGTGGTATTAGTACTGGGGACAAATTTCAATATGATACAGACCTTGTAAATCAAGTGGAGGAGGAACTGTAGCCTCTATCTAAACAGGGAGTTTTAGAGGGGCGAAGCCCCTCTCTAAAAATATCTTCCCCTTCCCCTTATCAAGGGGAAGGGGATAAAGGGGATGGGGTTTTATAAATAAAAGACAGATAAATAGCCCCATAAAATTCGGCACGGATGGTTGGCGGGGTATCATCGCCGATGATTTCACCTTTGCTAACGTGCGAGTCTGCGCTCAGGCAGTTGCCGATTACCTTAAACAAACAGAACTGGCTAACCGGGGACTAATTGTTGGCTACGATACCCGTTTTGCCTCCGAGGATTTTGCCGTGGCGGCGGCAGAGGTGGTGGCAGCTAATGGGATAAAGGTATACTTCTGCCCCGAGGTAACGCCAACGCCGGTGGTAAGCTACGGAGTGCGCGCTCGGAAGGCAGGCGGAGCCATTGTCATCACGGCAAGTCACAATCCGGCCAACTGGAATGGCTTCAAGGTTAAATCCGAATTCGGTTCCAGTGCGCCGCCGGAGGTTATTGCTGAGGTAGAGGCACGCGCCGCCAGGATACTGGTCGGTGGCGGGGTATCCCGGCTGCCGCTGGCTGAAGCCGTGGAAAAGGGAAGGGTGGAGTATCTTGATCTTGCCCCGCTTTATTTTAAGCAGATTGCCGGGCTGGTTGACCTTGATAGCTTGCGTCAGGCACGATTGAAGGTGATTGTTGACCCGATGTACGGGTCCGGTTCGGGATACCTGAAGCGTTTGCTGGGTGGGGGTGATATTAAGGTGGTGGAGATAAACGGCGAGCGCAACCCGCTTTTTCCCGGGATACGGCCGGAGCCGATTGCGCCTAATCTGGTGAAGCTGGCTGGAATGGTGAAGCGGCAAAAAGCAAACGTGGGTCTGGCAACTGATGGTGATGCTGACCGCATTGGTGTGGTTGACGAAAACGGCGTGTTCCTGACCACGCTCCAGGTTTTTGCCCTGCTCTGTCTCTACATTCTGGAGGTACGTGCTGAGCGGGGGCTTATCGTCAAGACGATAAGCATGACCAGTATGCTCTATCGGTTGGGCGAACTCTACGGTGTGCCGGTGCGGGAGACGCCGGTTGGCTTCAAGTATGTTGCCCCGGTAATGCTTGCCGAGGATGCGCTGATTGGTGGGGAGGAGAGTGGCGGTTTCGGCTTCCGGGGGCACATCCCGGAAAGGGACGGCATCCTCTCTGCCCTCTATTTCCTCGACCTGATGTTGAAGACGGGCAAGAACCCGTCCGAACTGATAAGCCACCTTTACAGCCAGGTTGGTACTCATCATTTTAACCGTGTTGATGTGGAGTTCCCGGAGGCGGAAAGGCAGGCTATAATGGCGCATTTCAAAGATAACCCCGTGCAAAGTATTACCGGCATTAACATCGTTAAGCTTGATACTGTCGATGGCTTCCGCTTTACCCTGGCAGATGGCAGCTGGCTTCTCGTCCGGTTTTCGGGTACGGAGCCGCTGTTACGTCTTTATGCCGAAAGCAGTACTGTAGACCGGGTGCAAGGTCTGCTCAAGTGGGGGAGAGAATTAGCCGGAGTTTAGTTTTGAGGGGCTCTGGAGGCTATCGTATGGAAAGTAAGTTTCCTCGCAAAGTGACCAAGCCCTGGGGATACGAGCTGTTATGGGCTGGTACATCGCGGTATGCCGGAAAGCTGATTTTCATTAGAGAAGGACACCGGCTTAGCCTGCAGCACCATAAGGTCAAGGATGAGAGCATGTATCTATATGCGGGGAAAGCCCGTATCGAGATTGAAGGCAGTGATGGTAAACTGGTGTCATCCCTGGCGGAACCAGGCTACTGCGTCCACGTCCCGCCGCTAACCAAGCATCGTATCGAGGCTCTGGAGGATACCACCCTGTTTGAAGTCTCCACCTCAGAACTGGATGATGTCGTCAGGTTTAGCGATGATTACGGCCGAGCCGATTGAAAAAGCAGGGAGATTGGCTTCCTGGTAGTTTGACATCGCCTATCGCCGGTTGCTAAACTTGCGGGGTACCTAAGTATCGTTTTTGGGCAAGCTGTCGGTATTGGCCCCGTGGTGTAGCGGTCTAACATGCCACCCTGTCACGGTGGAGATCGGGGGTTCGAATCCCCCCGGGGTCGCCACCCGGTTAGCCTGAAGAGTGATTGAGGTAGCGAGGTTCACATCCTGCAAAGGGAGGAAATTATGGGGGGTAAAGTGTACAAAATCATCGAATTGGTGGGCACCAGCTCGGAATCATGGGAGGAGGCGGCGGCGGTCGCGGTGGGGACCGCGGCTAAGACATTGCGTGACCTTCGTATTGCCGAAGTTACCGAGATGGATTTGCAGATTGACCCGGAGACTGGCAAGGTTATCAGCTATCGTGTGAAATTGAAGGTCTCCTTTAAATATCAGGTGAAAAATATACCCAGTAGAAGGTGTCAAACTAACGGGCTACAGCGTTTCTTTGAGCCGTAGCCCGTTTTCAGGTCTGGTTGGTTTACCTTAATCTACCGGTTACTATCCTTGTGGTTAAGGTATGCCTAATTCCTCCACCTTCTCTTCGAGGGGAATCCCGGTCTTTGGGTCCCAGCCCATGATGGTATAGTAGTATTCCCTGGCTTTCTCCATCTCTTCGCGGTCTAGGTGCTTGCCCTCCAGCGCCCCGCTCTTTGATTCGTAGAAGCGTTCTGGCAGCTTATCTTCCTCCGCAGTGATACCTTCGCGAATATTAATCAGGCGGAACATCGTCAGGATTCTTTCCGCGGCGGCGAACTGCTCTATAACGCCGATGCTCCAGCCGGTAACCTCCGCGGTAGCTTCCGCCATGCTCTGGTACCGATAGGTGAAGGGTACGAAATGGCAGACGGCGAGGCAATCGGTAATCAGGCGACCTAGCTGGTAGAGCTTGACTAAGGCGACCTTGCGGGGACCGATATCCTCCAGGGGCAGTGGTTCGTAGACCCCCAGTGGTTTGAGTGTTCTTATCATGCCTTCATAGACAAAGAGGGTGTCGTGCACGTTAATGATGTGGTCAGCCCCCTGCGGACCTACCATGTAGCCGAGTCCCAGCCCTGGTTTCAGCCGTGGTTCGTGCATCGGAATCTCCAGCCCCTTGACGTGCAGGGCGTATTTTTCGGCGCCTCTGCCAATCTTCGCCGCGGCGGCTCTCACCCCTTCTGCCAGCAGGTTGCCGATACCTTCGCGCCGGGCGATGAGTTTCAGCACTTTAATCATGGCGTCGGCATTGCCAAACCTCAGTTCGATGCCGCCGGTATCCTCCGGGGTCAGCAAGCCATTTTCAAAGCATTCCATGGCGAAAGAAATAACC
>Ga0114922_10006190_pt1 | contig 10997 bp, 8 predicted proteins | sample AartaG_FD_100975 | JGI IMG/M metagenome (GOLD analysis project Ga0114922, IMG submission 100975) | Deep subsurface microbial communities from Aarhus Bay to uncover new lineages of life (NeLLi) - Aarhus_00045 metaG | ecosystem: Environmental > Aquatic > Marine > Oceanic > Sediment | place: Aarhus...
ACTACTGACATTACGGACTATCTCACGAATGGAAAGCTGGGCGGATGGCTCGATATAAGGGATGAAGTCATCGCCAAGTACAAACTGGACCTCGATGCCTTAGCCAAAGAATTCATCTGGGCCGTAAACCAGCAGCACAGCCAGGGGGTCGGGCTGAAACTCTTCAGTGCCGATTTAACGGGAACCTACAAAACCGGTTCAAGCGGCTTGCTGTCAACACTCACCTACGGGCAAAAAATCGACTATACGAAAGATTTTAGGATGTGGATAGATAATGGTAGTGCGCCGACGGCCACGACCGTAGACATGGGAATTTCAAGCGCTACTCTAACAAACTGGGGAGGAACAGCGACTGGTGCTGCCCAGTACAAATATGCCTTTACTGTTACAACGGCAGGGACGGTCGGCGCAGACACTGATGTAACCGTGACCGATGGGGCCGGACTAGGGGTGGTAAAGACGGGTGCTGACGTGAGCGCGGCGCTCGACAGCGCGATAGCAGACGACCAGACGATAACGGTCAAAGGAGGACCGGGTGGCGATCAAACCGTTTTAATAAAAGATAGCGGCGGTGACGCCACGAGATCGGCAAACGACATCGCTCGCTCGCTCAGTGCCCTAAACGGTGTAACAGCGTATGCATCCGATAACTCCGCCACTATCGATATTAGCAATCTCCTTCATAACATTGTAAATGCACAGGAAAATGATGTGGTCAGCTTCACCCTGTCATCCGGCGGCAATACGGCCGGCGTGTCGTTCACGGTATCCTCAACGAATGCAACTACCCGGTCAAACTTCTGGCGCGCTTTGGAAACAGCAATTACAACCATTAATGGCACAGGATCCGATCTATCAATAGACGGCAGCAAACTGGCCTCTGACAATCTGGTCTCTATCACAAGCGCAAGTGGGGAGAACATAGGGATTGAAGGCTTCGATGTGGACGATAACGCAACGATCACTATTGACACGTTCGTTCAAGATACGGGTGGAGCCGCAAATGCGACCTTTGATCTCGCAGGGGAAGCTATCACATTTTCACTTGATACCAGCGGCGGGCCATCTGGTGCAGCCCAAGAACTAATAACTGGATTAGATGCTTCCAGTGCTGCCTTGGCAGCTCTTGGAATTTCCTATCAATTGAATGACGCCGGAACTGGTGTCGTAATTAGCAGAACCGGTGAAGCTGATCTGGATATAGATAATCTCGATACCAATGGCGGCGGCAATGATGGTGGTTTTTCTGTTACTGGTGGTGCTGGGACGTTGGTAGATCTTGTAGCTGGTGCTACAGTTGTTCTTGCCGAAGATGTTGACCCGGATACAGCGGTTGCGCCTATCATTGTGGAAACCGACACCATCGGTTTTGCTACCGGGACCTTGATCGAAACCGATAACCCTGGGCCTCCTCCTCCTGATAAGGCTGGCGTCAAGACAGGTACCATCACTGTCTTTCTGGATCCTGGCCTTACAATTGAATCAAATAAGGCCGGTACCGCTCCCAACGGCGGGTTGTTTAATAAGGGTGCAGATGTGGTTGCCACAACAGGCAACTCGATCATCACCCTGGGTGACGATGGTGGATTTGCGGGCTTTGATGTGGGTGATGCCATTTCCTTCAAGGTTGACGGCACTGACGTGTCTTACACCGTTGGTCTTGGTCACGATACTGATGTTGAGTTCGCAACGGGTCTTGAAACCGCGCTGGGTGTTGTAGATGGCCTCGCTGACTATACTGTCATCAGGCACGGCGCATCAGTATCTATTCTAAAGCAAGACGATACCCCCATTGAAATCACCGATTTCAACGATGATGACGGCTCTGGTGCCGACAACTCCGCAACCTTAGCAGTCAGCACAGGCACAGGGGTCGGAGCCCCTGATCCGGCCAATACACTCTTAGATGCCAGCAACACCTCGGCAACCTCCACGTTATATGGCTCCGAAGGGGTAATATCATGGAAAAAATTTGATGATACCGGAGGATCGACAGGAACCAGCGGTACTATAAGCGTAGATGATGCAGACCAATTCACAGACCCACTCATAGTGGATGGCCTGACGGTTAATATCAATGCCGGCGCCCTGGTGGCCGGAAATACGTTTACAATCAATACTGATGCCACCGGCGCCCCTGACAAACTAGTTCTAACGGCTTCAGGGTCTGCCAGGAGTATTTTGGATACATACACATTTTCAGTGACCACGGGCGGTACGATTGGGACAAATACACCTGAAATAGCGTGGTCAAACGACACAACTTCCGGCACGGTCACTGTAACCGGCCCGGGAAGTTACACAGTAGATGGCATGACCTTGAGTTTTACTTCCGGAACCCTTTTTGCAGGCGATGCTTTTACCATCACGACAGATGCGGACGGGACGCCAACGGCAAGCCTGCCGTCAGATTGGCACTGGACACTTGATTCTTTTAAGGATCAATTCAATGCCCAGGCAACCGGGGTTACGGCATCCGTAACATCCGACAATGCTCTGAAGTTTTCGCCTAACAGCGGCTATAGTTTCGGATTCTGTGACCATAACTTTGATGACTGCGGGCTCTTGGCTGCGCTGGGTATTAATACCTTCTTTAAAGGTAGCTCGGCCGGATCCATTGGTACAAACACACAGATTGCAAATAAAGATTACATTGCTGCCGGGAAGATCAACAATAATGTGGGCTTGGCTGTACCCGGCGCCGGAAATGCCTCGACGGGCTCCATCACGACAGCCGGGCCTTATACAGGTGTGAGCGACGCAACTTACACCATTAGGATTGGACCGGGTGGGGCTATGTTCACGTGGAAAAAGGACGACGGTGAGTGGTCTGCTCCGCCAACAGATATTTCTATTGGTTTGCCCCAAACGATAAGCCAGGGCGCTACCCTTACCTTTAACCCGGGTACTTATGTTGCTGACGACACCTTTACAATAGCTGTGACAGCGTCCCCTGACCCCTCGCAAACGCACGCCACTGGCGACAACACCAATGCCGTGGCGATTACCGATCTCCAGTACGCATCCGTCGATATTGCGCAGTGGACCTGCGACAGGGCCAACGGAAACACCAAGGGCTCTGTAAACGACACCTTTGAAGTCTACTATCATTCCATGGTGGGTACCATGGGGCTCAAGTCGGCAAGTGTCTCAAGGGGCAGGGCCTTTAATGAGGCCATGTTCAGCAAATTGGGAGAAATTCGCGACAGCATTTCCGCCGTGTCCCTTGACGAGGAAATGACAAACCTCATTATGTTTCAGACTGCCTATGCAGCGGCAGCCAAGCTTATCAGCGTTTCCGATGAGATGTTGAATACATTGCTCGGGGTGAAGTAGGAAGAATTGAATTTATCGGGGTTTATCAAGTTCATTGGGTTGACCCTTACCCAGAACAAACGGGCGGCATAAACCCGCCCCTACGTAGGGTCGGCTTTATGCCGACCGCTAAATACAACGAACACAGCACAAGGAGCAGACTACCATGAGAGTAGCCAACAGAACCGTCTACGATACGATAACATTTCATTTAGGCAATATTACCGAGGAGTTGCAGGGGGCCAATGAGGTCGTTTCGACCGGAAAACGCATCAACAGCCTCGCGGATGATCCGGTCGGTCTCACTCAATGCCTCAATATCAGGTCTTCCCTGTCGAACCTTGTGCAATTAGAGAAAAACATATCAATGGGAAGGAACTGGCTTAATGCCGGGGAGACTGCCCTGGACAGCATAAATGATTTGGTATCTGACACAAAAGTACTATGCCTGCAAATGGCCAATGACTCCATGAATACGGCTATTCGGGCCGATGCAGCAGAACTCGTCGATGGAACTTTTAGACAGATTTTATCACTTGCTAATACCCAGGTTAGTGGACAGTACATCTTCGCGGGCGCCCAGACGAACAACAAGCCTTTTGCCTTTGATGATGAGGCAAATCCGACAAAGGCGATCTATTCGGGAAATGGCTCTCCGTTTACCGTAAAAATCGGAAAAGATGAAGCCGTTGCTGTGGGACGGGACGGGGAGGAGATTTTCGCAGATTCCTATGTCACGATTGCAGAGTCAAATAACAAGATAGATTTTATTGAATATTCGGGAGGCGCTCCAAGTGATGAACTGACGGCTACGATTGCCAGTGGAACCTATACGCGTGACCAACTGGCAACAGCAATCAAGAACGCAATGGAGGATGCCTCGGACAACGGTATCCAATACGTGGTTACTTACGATAGCACGTCAAAGAAATTCACCATTCACGATAACGGTATCACCGCCGGCGCTCACGTGGAGCTTCTGTGGGCAACAGGTACAAATGCGGATACGAGTATCGCGCCTGATATAGGTTTTGACGCAGTTGATCTCAGGGATGCTTTAATAAGTGACAATATTGTTACTTTGCCCATTACAATTGGTGGAACAAATAACACCATTGAATTCAGGGAAGATGTCGGGGCGGGGCTGAGCGCCACGTTAAGCATAACCATTCCCAATGGCACTTATAGTGATGATGCAGCGCTTGCCACGCTGGCAGGCAGCATCGAAACCGCAATGGATAATGAATCTATAGCAAATGGCAATAGTATAGATTATAAGGTTACATACGACGCCGCAAACGATAAGTTTATCATAGAGGAAGAAGGACCGGGGCTTCAGCTTAAGGAACTGCAACTCCTGTGGAATAGCGGTCTCGTAACCACTCAAGGAGCAGCTACTTCTTTAGGATTCGATAATACAGCGGATGATGTTTACACCCCGCCAACCAGCGACAGTGAAGTTGAGTGGGGCATTTTTGAAACCTTAATGGATTTAAAAGCCTACCTTGAGGCGAATGATGTTGATGGGATACAGAGATCCATCACCAGATTGGATTTTCACTTTGATAATTTGAACAGCACGATTTCCGATACAGGGTTCAAGGAAATCCGACTCGATATAAAAGAAAAGGTCATTTCCGATCTAAATGTGAGTTATATGAGCAGAAAGTCAAAACTTGAGGACGCAGACATTATTGAGGCGATCTCGAACGTGAAGGCCAAGGAGATTGCTTACCAGGCCGCTTTAGCCTCTTCCGCCAGAGTCATGCAATTGAGCCTGGTGGATTACCTTTAGGCAGTGGTCAGTGACCACTGACCACTGACCACTGACCACTGATCTTTTGTGCCATGGAGGGCGTGTGCTTGTACTGACAAGGAAAGTCGATGAGAAGATCAACATCGGGGACGATATTGTCGTCAGCGTTCTTGAGATTGACAGGGGAAGTGTGAGACTTGGCATTGATGCCCCAAAACAAGTGCCCATCTTCAGGCACGAGATCTATGAGAGGATCCAGGAAGAAAACCTCAGGGCATCTCAAGGGACTTCCGCTGATGTTGCCGAGGCATCCCGTCTCTTGCGACAAAAAGGTTTTTAGGCGCTAACTTGATTGTATAGGAATTCTCTTTTTTGAGCGGCGAAGCCGCGTTGTATAACATCGTGGAGCGATTTTATTAGGAGAAGGACATTGAAAATCGAAACCTCACAGTTTGGCACTGTTCAGATTGCGGAAGACAAAATCATCACCATGCCTGCGGGCATGCCCGGGTTTCCGGGAAGGAAACGCTTTATTATCCTCGAGCGTGAGGAAACGCGGCCCTTTTGCTGGTATCAATGTGTGGACGACCCTGACCTGGCCCTGGTAATCATGAACCCCTACCTGTTCAAGCCTGATTATTCGGTCGATCTGAATCCAGCTCTCAAGGAAATGTCATGGGAGGGTGACGCAAGGGATAGTCTGAAGTTATACGTTGTGGTGAACGCGTCTGAAGGGGTACCGGAAAAGACAACAGCCAATCTGATCGGGCCGCTTGTCATCAACACTCGAAAACGCGAAGCCGTTCAGATAGTCATCTATGACAGCCCCTATTCCCACCGATACCCTATCCTTGCTTAGATATTCCATAACCGTTTACGTACGTTTCCTTTCGTCATTGCGAGGAGCATAGCGGTTGCGAGGCGGAGCCGAAGCAAACCGACGAAGTCGTTGCGAGGAACGAAGTGACGAAGCAATCTCAAGTAGATTCCTCGCTGCGCTCGGAACAGGCTCCGCAATCCGATCCGAAGGGTCGTCACGAACGAAGTGAAGTGATCTCCTTACTGATGGGGATTGCTTCGCTCCGCTCGCAATGACACAGGGCATATTAAGCCCTGTGAACGGATATGATATTCCAATCCTGTCAGAATCCGGTATTTGGACCTGCATTTTAAATAGTATTTCCGGTGCTGAATTAGAGCGGCGAAGCCGCGTTATATAAAATCGAGTAGTAATTTTATTGACCACTGACCACTGACCACTAATCACTGACCACTGTATCAGACTTTTTTGTCAAAAAGAATACCGATCATCTCGTCTAACCTGGCAGCCAGGTTCAAAAATTCCTCGGGCGGAATCTCTCTGATCAGGTTTTCAGTCTCCTTATCAAAAACTTTTACCACGGTCCGGCCTGTTGGCTCATGCACCGAAAACTGAAGACCTACATTACGCATCATTTGTATCTCTTGCTGCACCTCATTTAACAGGGCCTGAGAAACTTTAACCTCCGGGTTTGCCTTCACTTCAGGTTTACTATCCTTGGGCGGCGCATCAGAGACCGCAACCCTGGCAGAATCCCGTATTTGGACCTGTGTTCTAATCGTGCTTATATTCTCCACCATCATTTAACTCACCCCCTCAACTAAACACTCTCTGCCCAGGCATCCAATTTTTCCATAACGGCATCATGGGTTTTCGATGAAATTTCAGGAAGTACCCCACCCAGTGCATCAGATGCCATGGCAAATCCTTTCTCAACAGCGGCCTTGATGGCCTCGATCTTTCCGGGATCATTTCCGGCAGCCGCAATTGCAAACTGAACAATTCTGTCAGATGTCTTTTCTACACCCCAGTAGCCATCCTCAGAGATCAACTCCTGGGCCTCTGCCCGGGTCTGTGGGTCCACCTTGATCCCTTTTCCACCTTCTGCATCCTCAAGAGTCTGGCTCTGGCGCAGCAGAAGCTTTACCACCAACTCTCTGAGATCGTTGAATTCAGCGTCAGGTTTCCATTGAACCTCCTGGGTTGGGCCATAGGTGACTGCATCCAGGTGTTCTTTATGCAAAGAAACCTTATCGTCTCTGAATTCAGGCATGGGGCCAACCGCCTTTTTCCCCTGTGGCGCCCCGTGATGATAATCCTTGCTCTGGATGCAATCTCCACCTTTAATACCTCCAATCATGGTCTCGACCTCCTACTAAAAATTGCGCTCTTATTGACCAATGACTAATGACCACTGACCTCTGACCTCTGACCTCCGACCTCTGACCTCTGACCTCCGACCTCTGACCTCCGACCTCTGCCTTCTGACCTCCGACCTCCGACCTCTGACCTCTGCCTTCTGACCTCTGCCTTCTGACCTCCGACCACTGACCACTGACCACTGACCACTGACTACTCAACCACTCAACCAATGACCAATGACAGATGACTAATGACCAATCTGTGCATTCCTCGCATACGCGTAAGCCACCTTCTTTCTTTTCCCGAATAACACCAACTCCTCGCCTGTCTCATCCCGCTGTTTGACGATTTCCGCGCTGACCTCACGAACCTCATCGCTTACCTCTTTCACTATATCAAGCAGGTCCGCATCTGTACTAAGGCCCGCTTGATTCAGCTTGTCCATAACCTTCTTGTGCTCCACGGCCAGCCGTTCAAGCGCCTCGGCATCCCCATCGCCAAGGGCCACTTTAACCCTTGCCGTGATATCACGAAGCCTATTAAACAGCGATTCATGCAATTCAGACTGCAAGACGAATTCCTCCCTGCATCCCGGGTTCCTCGATTTTTGGCTCAACTGGTGCTCCCTTTGGCTCTTCTTGAAGCGTTCCCTCAAAGCCTTCCTTTAATTCGGCCAGGAGCCTTCCTACTTCGTCCAGGGCCTCAGTATCATTTTTCACATTGGCATGGGTCAGCCTGTCCATCATATAGTGATACAAATCGGACAGATTTTCGACCAGATCACCACCGCCTTCTCTATCCAGGGCGCAGTCAAGCTCTGTCAGGATCCCCAGAACCTTTGAGATATTTTCTCCTCTTATCTTAGCGTTTTTTTCCTCAATACCCATACGCGCGAATCTCACAAACCTTACCGCGCCCTCATAAAGCATCAAGAGAATCTGCTCCTTATTATCCGTGGTGTGTATTACTGCATGGTTGTATGCTTCATAGCCTCTCGGTGTCATAAAAACATCCTTTCTTTGGATTCAGTATACTCCAGCTTCCTGACCACTGACCACTGACCTCCCCGCCCGCCTCGCCTGAGCGAGCAGGCTCGCGATGGCGGGCAGGTGCCCTCTGACTTCTGACCTCTGACCTCTGACTTCTGACCACTGACCACTGACCTCTGACCTCTGACCTCTATCCCAACCTTGAAATATAGCTATTCAAGTTCGCCAGGCCTGAGAGCTGCTGCGTCAAATAATCCCCGGTAGCCTGGTACTGTGCCAGCAGTACTTCCAGCGCCTGGAACTGGGCCCTTGTGCGCGTCTCCCATGCTGAAATACGTATCTCTACACGTTCAACCTTGTCCTGAATATTGTCTATACTGTTTCGGATCCCATCCGTCCTCGTAGCGAGGATTCCGTTTGTGGAGTCGAGAATCCCATCCAGGGTATCCACCATGCGCACGGCAAATCCTTCGGAGCCCCCTGTGGTTTGAGTGAAAAACTGGAGCACGTCGTCGAAATGGTCATCGAGTGCACTATTAAGGGTTGAAGAATTCACCTCCAGCTCTCCTTCGTCATTCAGGGTAATGCCAAAATCGGATAGCCGGTTGAATGAATCAACGCCAGGGACTGTGTCTGTCACGTTGTTTCTAAGACTGTTGCGTATCAGGTTCGTGGTGGGGTCTCCAAGCAGAATGCCGGCAACCTTTGTTTTCTCATCGTACGATTGATACGCGTCAAAAAAGCCTAATACGCTGTTGTAAGCGCTGACAAATGAGTTCACCTTCGAAACCACCGCCGAAGTATTCCTGCTCACGGTCAGGGTGTCGGAATCTAACTCGATGCCCTCGCCAGGGTCTAAGTCTGGATGGACGTCCTTGAGTGTGATGGTCACACCCTCGATTACGTCGTCAATGGTGTTGGTTGCTCTATAAACTTCTACGCCATCCACATGGATGATGGAGTCCTGAGCATCCTGGGTCTCTTCGAGATTCATGGTTTTGCCCTCGTGGTAGACCAACCGGGACAGGCCGTTTGTATTATCCGTATTGTCGCCATCTATATCGGTTACCATTAAGTTAATGGCGTTTGCCTTTCCACTATCCTCGGCAGTCAGGGTAAGATAATAATTTGTTCCGTCAAAAATTACGGCCGCCTGGACCCCTGCATTCGCATCGTTGATAGCATCGGCCACGTCTTCGATGGTGTCGGTAGCAGAGATCGAGATGTCCGTTACAACACCCACTTCATTATCGGCTGTGTACGACGTAACCCCGTCTTCGGCATCATCAGCGCTATCGTCAAAACCAAGCAGAGATGCCGCACTGGTGTCTGTTTCGTCTGAGCCATTTGCGCCTGTTTCCCACAGGAGCTGCAAATCCGTGAATAAAGCATCCTTCGATCCTTGAATGTCAAACTTCTGCGTGGAACTGTCGTAAGACACAGTGTATGTGACAGTGTTGCCACCACCATTAGCAGAAACATCTTCCAATTGGTCTTCTATCTCCTTTTCCAGTTCCGGAATCGTATAGTTCCCGCTTGTGATGGTGGCTGTCAGTTCGCTACTCAATACGCCGTCGTACTTTTCCTTGAAATTAATCTTGTTATTGGTCGCATCAATCGTAAACACGTTCCCTGTTTCGAGATGAATGGTTCCCTCGCCCACTTCATTATCGCCTGTGTAAGAGGTAACCCCGGCATCGGCATCATCAGCACTGTCGTCGAAACCAAGAAGGGATGCCGCACTCTTGTCATTGCCGGATGAGCCATAAGTGCCTGATTCCCAGAGAAGATCTAATTGTGTGAGGCTGGAACCGTCCTCTTTTATGGTAAACTTTTTCGTGGAACTGTCGTAAGATACTGTGTAGTCGATTTTATTGCCACTACCCTCGGAAACGGTCTCCAATTGGCTTTTTATCTCCGCTTCCAGTTCGGAGACCGTGTAATGTCCTTCCGTAAGGGTGGCCGTCAGTCCAATGTTAATGTCCCAATATTCTTTAAAATCGATATATTTGTTGTTCGCATCAACCTTAAATTCCAAAACTTCTTCTGTTTTGGCAAAGGCGGCCGTGCTTTTAAGCTTGTGCGCCAGGGCCAACTGCTCCACCGTGATGTTGTACGATCCTGTGGTCGCGGAGCTGCCTGCCGATGCCGTAAAAATATCGGTATCGTCTGAGGAGGCCGAAAAGCTAGTGAGAGAGCTCACTGAATTAAGACCTGCCATGGCGGATTTGAGGCTGTTCAAGGTGCTCCGCAAGCTGCCATAGGCCGTCAAGTCTACCTGGTAACCGGCCTCCCGTTGTTGAAGATTAATAATAGGCTGCTGTTGCAACTCTAAAAGCTGGCTAATGATACTGTTGGTATCAAGACCTGATATGAGACCGCTAGCTGAAATTGACATAATCACTCACTCCTTGAACTCAGGGACTTCGCCCCAACTCTTGCAACTACTTTTCACCCCCCTCCCAAACCCTCCACATTGAAGTGGGAGTGCAGGATGGGTGGGGTATAAATGGTAACTTGATCGTTTTTTTAAGCGGCGTGGCCGCGTTATATAAAATCCTGCTGGGATTTTATAATTTGTATGTTCTTTATTAGTATTATCGACATTTTGTAGAAAAACTTGATTGTATAGTTGCTCAGCTTTTCGAAAAAAACTTTGCCAACAAATAGGGATTTGGCATTATATTTGCGGCTATGCAAACAATTTCACTTCTGAGAGATCGGATTCATTTAGTTCAATCAGTTCTTTATGCTC
>Ga0114922_10006191_pt1 | contig 10996 bp, 13 predicted proteins | sample AartaG_FD_100975 | JGI IMG/M metagenome (GOLD analysis project Ga0114922, IMG submission 100975) | Deep subsurface microbial communities from Aarhus Bay to uncover new lineages of life (NeLLi) - Aarhus_00045 metaG | ecosystem: Environmental > Aquatic > Marine > Oceanic > Sediment | place...
CTTTTCAATCTCAGTATGTGAGTCGAAGGTGAACGAGTTCACACTTCTTTCATATGCAGATTCAATGAAAGTGGGGATTTTGACAGGGTTGCTTGATATAATTCTTGAAGACGGAACGTCTAAGCTGGAAACGATATCAAGCTCGTCTTTTGAAGCAATCTCAAAGCCTGTACCTAGTTCGTAAAGCAGTTTTACGATGTCCAAATGGGGGTTAGCTTTCACAGCGTAGAAGACCCTGGCATTAGACAACTCCCTTAATTCCTCACGAAACTGCTCGTATCTGTTTCTCATAACATTTGTGTTCATAATCAAAAGAGGGGTTTCTTTCGTCGATGATATTTGCTCAATGATTCGATATACGTTTTCGTGAGCAGTGTCTATGAGTACCTTTGCCGAACTGGACATTAGACTTCCTCGAGCAATATTCTTCTTAAATCAAAGAGGGCGGCATAAACTGCCCGTTGCTTCATTCGGGAGTGATTTCCGCGAAGCCTATGGGTGAAGGTTTGCTCAAATTTATCACTGAACACGCATATAAATGCATCGCCGGAATTTTTATCGGGGTTTATATTACCCCCAACACCGATGCCAATATCGGTTTTCAAATTCCCGCGCGCAGTCTCAGCCATTGCCTTAGCTAGCTGAGGGCTTTCCTTGCCGTATCGCTCAATAATTGAGATATCCACGCCGCAAATTATCTTAGCTTCATCACAACAAGCTAACAATCCTCCCTTGAAATAAGTACAGCTTTCCTGGCCGCTAGCAATGGTGCAGCAAAGAAGTCCTTCAGTGCAAGATTCCATAGTTGCTAAACTCAAGTTCTTGGCTCTGAGCAACTCCCCAATAACGGAGTCCAGGGTATCATCGTCAACCCCCCAAATATAAGGAGAGAGAACGTTCCGAATTTGCTCTTCGCTTTGGGCAATGAGGTGTAGAGCTTCTGTTTTTTCCTTGGCTTTGGCTGTGATACGCAGATAAACACCATCGGGCTTGATATAAGTAGCCAAAGTAGGGTTGGACAGTTTGGAAATATGGGCTACCAATTCGTCTACCTTAGCTTCGGCCAGCCGAAAAGTTTTAATTATTCTCGATAAGATGACCTCCCCTGCTAATCGTTGTTTCAGTTTGGGGAAAATGCTTTCCTGCCACATTAACTTCATCTCATCTGGCGGTCCAGGTAGGGCTATAACTAGGTGGTTATCTTTCTCAACCCACCAACCAGGCGCTGTGCCCATACGGTTGGGAATTATTTGAGCCGAAGGTATGATAGTGGCCTGTTTCATATTGCTTTGTGGTATTTCCCTCAAATAGCGTCTGAACAAATCCTGCAATTCTTGCCACAACTTATCGTCAACAGTCAGTTCCTCATTCATTAGCTCGCCAATGGCTTCTCGCGTTATATCATCTTGAGTAGGGCCCAATCCGCCTGTGGTGATAACAAGATCTGCCCTCTCCCAAGCTTGTTTTAGGGTATCAACCAATCTTTCCTGATTGTCCCCTACGGTAGAGATGAAGTATAAGTCAATTCCCAGCAAAGGTAATTGATTGGCTAAAAAGGAAGAATCAGTATCAATTATATTGCCCAGTAAAATTTCTGTACCAACAGGTATTATCTCTGCCTGCATTTCAAAATATTAGCTGCGTGCTTTTCGCCTACTGTCGTTCCCACCTTGAACGGAATGAAGAAGGAAGAGTAATGTGTTGCTCAGAACTGGCTCAGCGAAGCGGTATCAATTAGCATTTACCTACTGAGACGCCTAGATACCTTTCTACTATTGCCATAGCGCAATATTTGCCACACATACTACAAGTCACTCCGCCAGCAGGAATCTTACCATGGACCTGCTGCGAAAGTTCTGGGTCTAGGGATAGTTCAGCTTGTTTTTTCCAGTCAAGGGCTTTGCGCGCCCTGGACATTTGTTCATCCCAATCTTTGGCGCCTTTTACGCCCTTGACCATATCGCCGGCATGAGCGGCTATGCGGGAGGCGATTACACCTTCTTTAACATCCTCTATATTGGGGAGGGAAAGGTGTTCGGTAGGGGTAACATAGCACAAAAAGTCTGCGCCAGCAGCAGCGGCAATTGCGCCCCCAATAGCTGCAGTGATATGGTCATAGCCAGCACCTATATCAGTCACCAAAGGTCCAAGGACATAGAAAGGTGCACCACGACAAAGACTTTTCTCTAATTGGACATTAGTGGCGATTTGGTTCAATGGCAAATGCCCTGGACCTTCTATCATCGCTTGAACGCCAGCTTCCCTGGAGTAATCTACTAATTCACCTAGGATAATTAATTCTTCAATTTGAGCCCTGTCGGTGGCATCAGCTAAACAGCCGGGACGCAGACCATCGCCCAAACTCAAAGTGAAATCGTATTCAAGAGCCAAGCCAAGTAGGCGGTCATAGTATTGATACAAGGGATTTTCCCTGTCATTGTGGAGCATCCAGCCGATAAGAAAAGCTCCTCCTCGGGACACTATATCCGTCATCCTGCCCTGCTTTTTGAGCCTGGCTATAGATGCCTGAGTAACCCCGCAATGGACTGTCATAAAATCAACACCGTCTTTGGCATGCTCTTCGATCACGGCGAAGATATCGTCCACACTCATGTCAACAATAGCTCCACGATTCTCAATAGCTTCGATACCGGCCTGATATATGGGTACCGTTCCCACTGGTGCGTTGCTAGCGCTCATAATAGCCTTCCTGATAGCTGAAATATCTCCCCCGGTGCTCAGGTCCATCACAGTATCGGCACCAAAGTCGATGGCGGTGCGTAATTTCCGTAGTTCCGCGTTCAAATCACAAAAATCTGAAGATGTGCCTATGTTAGCATTGACTTTGGTCCTCAGCCCTTTGCCTATACCGCAGGGTACTAGATTTGTGTGATTAACGTTTGCCGGAATTACGATTTCACCATCAGTCAAACCCTGGATGATGAAATTCGTCTCCACCCCTTCTTTTTCGGCTACGTGCTTCATCGGGGATGAAACAGTACCCTTTCGCGCTAACTCCAGCTGGGTCATTCTCCTAAATACTCATACAAGTTGGAACAGGACCAAAGTATAAAACAGGGCGATGGTCAATGCAAATACGGCACTGGCAATGATAAGATTGGTAAAGCTAAGATAAAGCCCTTAAGGTTTGCTTCTGTATTTTGAATAGTCTGGCTATTCCTTGCCCGGCCAAAGCAAGTAAGGCATCGGCGGTTTCTTTAGAGAAAGTGTTGCCCTCGGCAGTTCCCTGAATTTCCACATATTCATTTTTGTCAGTCATGACCACATTGAAATCAACTTCAGCTTGGTGATCCTCTTCATAGCAAAGGTCAAGTAGCGTACAGCCATTAACAATACCCACGCTGGTGGCCGCTATCATTTTGGTTAATGGCATAAATGGTAAAATACCTTGTTTTCTTAAGTTATGGAAGGCGTGATAAAGCGCGATATATCCACCTGTGATAGCTGCTGTTCTAGTGCCGCCATCTGCCTGTAGTACATCACAATCTACTACGAATGTTCTCTCTTCCAGGATGGATAAATTGGCAGCTGCTCTTAAGCTGCGACCAATAAGCCGTTGGATTTCGTGGCTTCTTCCTGTCGCCCTATCGCGCGGTGTACGGGTAATTGTGGAGCGAGGTAACATAGCATACTCCGCGGTAATCCAACCTTGACCACTGCCTCTAAGAAAAATGGGTACTCTTTCTTCCAAGCTAACGGAGCATAACACCCTCGTTTGTCCCAGTTCAATCAAAGCTGAACCCTCGGCAAAATCCTGGTACCCCAAAATGATACGCACGGGACGGAGTTCGTTGTCAGCTCGGTTGTCTAACCTGGTCATAACGGGAAGTATAACAAACTATCCAGTGATCTGTCTGTCCATTTCGGGCTGCTATTCACCACCGGTCTCTTTTTTGATATGTCTCGATGAATTTCTTGACAGAGCGATCATAAGTCCTCTCTACATCGTCGGGAAAAAAGCAGGCCGGCAACTCACCTGACTGCCAATGGTATCTTATGCATTCGCAGCAAGTGCCTTTCCTTTTACATGGCTCGTATGTGCAGTTGCATTCATTCTTGTTTTGCTCCACGGTGCACTCTCTCATATCCACCCTCCTTCCTTATCCATTAAGTCGAATGTATATCTACTCACAAATCAGAATGATATTATGTTATAGCATAAAAACACATAGCCGCATCACTTACATAAACTAATATTATTATATGTTAGAATACGTATATCGGAAAGGAAAGCAACAAGCTGCAATTATCATTCGATGCGTATCTTGATATTGAAACTACCGGATTATGCTCGTTTTATGACGAGATAACAGTTATTGGTGTTTGTTTGGCCAGTGACAACGGGAATAAAATGGTTCAACTTGTAGGCGATGATGCAACCAGAACCAACTTGCTTAGAACTCTGCGTTGTGTAGATACAATATACACATACAATGGTAGTCGGTTTGACCTTCCTTTTATCAACTCCCGTTTAAGTGTAAATCTGAGAGAGCATTTCCATCACCATGATCTGATGCACGATTGCTGGAGAAACAATCTATATGGAGGATTTAAGGCTGTAGAACGAAGATTAGGTATTCCGCGCCGGCTAAGGGGCATTGAGGGAGCAGAGGCGGTGGTACTCTGGTGGAGATATCAGATTCACCATGATAGAAAGGCGCTGGATTTGTTGCTGGAATATAACAAGGAAGACGTGGTCAATCTGATCACATTGAAGGGAAAGCTGGAAATGTTTTCGAAATCAAAGTATTGTTATTAATCCGGCATATATCTTGCCGATCTCAGCTTAACAATAGTCTGAATAAGTAACCTGCGAGTCGCGATAATTGCTGGACAACATCGCCTACAATGGTTGTCAAATTAGTTAGTGTTCCAGCGTTCGCTTGCTCTTCGATCGCCGAAAAAGACTCATCGTCATAATAACAGAGGTCGTTGAAGGCTGCCGTAATTTCGTACTCGTTTAGTCTGGAATCGGGCGTGGGAAACCCGAACCAGGAATCCGAAGAAGATAGTTGAGCAGGCGATTGAGACTCGACCCTTCGCCATTCCCCATCGCAATACCAATCCTCTAACAAGAAGGCATGTCCATCGTCCCTACCATCAACACCGAGGGCGATATATACCCGCTCAGCATTGATGCCATAGGTCCTGAGGAGGGAGCACAGCAAAATAGAAAAGTCCTCACAGTCACCAGTGCGGTAGGTTAGCGTTTCTTCGGGTGTCTGCCAATAATCCTTACCCCAACGCTTTTCATCAGACGTGTAGCATACATTAATAGCAACCCAGTCTTGGATATCATCAAAGCCAAGTTGAGATAGCTCGTAAGGGGGACCACCGAGAATATCATGTAGAGCTTCCTTAACCAAAGGACATTCAGGCGTAACGTAAGACTTGAATTCAGATTCCGTCGCAGGAAGCCAACTTTCAATAGAACTTCCAGGGCGAACGATGTAGTTGATACAACTCGACCCGGAGATAGTAAGCAGTCCAAGCATGATTCCACAGGCTAATGTGATTAGAAGGCGCTTATTCATACACAAACCCCCGGCACTCTAATTGGCAATCTAGTTTCTTGAAAAACTGAATCTGATAATATTACTTCTTCTTGACTACCGATTTTACTGACTCTTCAATATCTCCGGCGGTTAATCCATATCTTTGAAGCAGCTCCTCAGCTCTGCCTGAAGAAGCATACCTGTCACCAAGGTTGACGAATTCCATAGGCACTGGTTTTTTTCTAGTTACGGTCTGGGCGACTCGGCTGCCCAACCCACCCTGAGCTAAGTGCTCTTCAGCAACGACAATTGCACCTGTCTCCGAGGCTGCTTTGACTATCGTTGCTTCATCCAAAGGCTTGAGAGTATGCATATTGATTACCCGGCAATCTATATCTTGTTTAGCCAAGATATCTGCTGCCTCGAGAGCTTTAGCAACCATGATGCCTGCGGCTACAATAGTCGCATCTGTGCCCTGTCTCATGGTCATTGCCTTGTCTAGTGTGAAGTGATAGCTTTTGGGGTAAACAATCGGTGTTTTAGGGCGACTTAGTCTGATGTAGAAAGGCCCATAGGAACTAGCTGCTGCTTTTACTGCCTCAGCAGCTTCTATGGCATCAGCAGGAACAACAACAGTAAAACTGGGGAGAGCACAACACAAGGCCAGATCTTCAATTGCTTGATGTGAAGTGCCATCCTCTCCTACAGTAATGCCACCATGTGTAGCTACGATCTTAACATTTAGATTTGGTTGGGAAACGCATAGTCTCAGCTGATCAAAACAGCGGCAGACGACAAAAACCGCGAAAGTGCTGGCAAAGACTGTTTTACCTGAAGCAGCCAATCCAGCAGCTATGGAAATCATATTCTGTTCCTGCAGGCCGCAATTAAAGAAATGTTTAGGAAACTCCCGAGCAAAAAGATTGGTCATCGTTGATGGTGACAAATCGGCGTCTAAGACAACAATGTCTTCATTCTGTTTACCTAGCTCCGCCAGAGTTTTGCCGTAGGTCTCTCGAGTGGATGCTTCATCCATACCTAATCTAACTCCTTTAGTGCCCTTTCTGCTTCTTCCCAGGTAGGCGCCTTACCGTGAAACGCCACATTATTCTCCATGAAACTAACGCCTTTGCCTTTGATGGTGCGAGCGATGATGACAGTTGGCTTGCCTCTCATCTTTTCAGCCTCTTGGCAAGCGGATAGGATTTGGTTGAGGTCATGTCCGTCTATATCAATAGTATGCCAGCCAAAAGCCTGCCATTTCCGAATAAAAGGCTCGAGGTTCATAATATCGCAGGTCCGTCCACTAAGCTGTATGCCATTATAGTCAACTATGGTCGTTAGGTTATCCACTTTGAAATGAGCAGCCGAAAGGGCCGCCTCCCAGGTTTGTCCTTCCTCACATTCACCGTCGCTTAGAAGAACATAGGTACGGTAACCCTTTGAATCCAGCCTGGCGGCCAGGGCGACACCAATGGCAAATGAGAGGCCCATACCCAAAGAACCAGCTGACATTTCTACTCCGGGAGTGAAGTTACTATCAGGATGTCCCTGCAGGCGACTATCTAGTCTTCTCAATGTTGACAGTTCTGCCACGGGGAAGTACCCGGTTTCAGCTAAGGCCGCATACAAAACTGGAGCCGCATGTCCCTTGCTTAATATAAATCGGTCACGGTCTGGCCAATGAGGATTTTCCGGGTTATGGTGCAAAATCTTAAAATAAAGAGCAGTGACAATATCGGCTGCTGATAGAGAACCGCCGGGATGGCCACTGCCTGCTGTAGCTATCATGGTGATTACATGGCGGCGCAGCTTTTTAGCCATTTCCTTGACCTCTGCTATAGACAAGTTGAATCTGTTACCTTGGGGGGTGCTTTCCAGTGAAATCTTGCTATGATTCAGCATTGGTCAAGGATTATATTGTAACTCAAAATGGCCTACAAAGTCTATGGTGAGCAGGTTATCCTTGAATCTAGATGGAGAAAATTATATCGACGGTGGGAACAGATTCTTTAATTGAGTCAAATCGCTAAGATGTTCCTGATGGTTTCTCCCTGACCTGTCAAGGTAGAGAGCATTTATGCCAGCCTGTTGGGCATTCACAAAATCAAATTGCCAGTTATCACCAACATGGGTGACCTGGTCTGGCTCGACGCCCATCTCTTTACATATGCTAAGGTAAAAATCAGGACTTTTTAATTGCCTGTAATGTGAAACGGAAGAAAAAATCCGTACAAAATAGGGTTTGACGTCTCGCAGTAAGAGATGCAGTAACTCCATTGGTGTGCCTGAGGCAACAATTAACTTATATTTACTGGCTAAACACGAAAGGACTTCGGTTACCTCGGGATAATAGACTATCTTACTCAGACAACTATCTATCACTGGCTTAGAAGAACCCAAGCCAAGATAACTAAACCAATATTCGATATCATACCACTCCAGCCTCTGATCGCCGATTTGCCCATACTCCTCAAGTATATGCCTCTTAGCTTGAGCGAAATCAAGCCCTTGTTTCTGAGCATAGAGTGCAGGAATAGCCTCGTGCCATATAGTCTGACTGAAATCAGGTGTTACTACTGTTCCCTCAGCATCAAAGGAGATTAATTTAATTTGTCTCATTTGAAATATAGATATTATCATAGCAAGGAAGCGTGTGTCTATTTGTCTGTTCCTGTTCAGCGCGCTAGAATACGCCGATGTTAAATAATTCAGTTACAGGGAAACTCGACCATGCCTTTGAGCTAGGTCCAATAAGGCCTCCTAGTGAAGCTTATTCCTTGCTGATAAGAGCGACCAGAAATTGCCCTTGGAATAGGTGCCTGTTCTGCCCAGTATATAAAGGTACTAAGTTTGAGTTGAGGCCAGTCGAGGAGATAATCAAAGATATTGAGGCGGTTGAAGCTATCAGTGAGGGTATAAAGGAAATGGCTGGGACCATGGGTTATATGGGCCGACTGACAGAGGTGGCAGCAATGCTCTCTGATCAACTTCAATATGGACAATGTGTACATAATGTTGCCCTTTGGCTTGCGAGAGGAGGCAGGTCAGCCTTCCTCCAGGATTCCAATACCTTAATCATGCGGACCTCCGAGCTAAGCCACGTGCTTAACTCCTTGAGAAAAACCTTTCCCAACTTAGAAAGGGTAACTACATATGGGCGGTCTCATACAGCCGCCAGAAAGTCGTTAGCAGAGATAAAGCAACTCAAGGATGCCGGATTAGATAGAATTCATATCGGATTAGAGACTGGCTACGACCCTTTACTGGCGCATATGGAAAAAGGGTGCACTGCCGAGACTCACATTGAAGGTGGGAAAAAGGTGAAATATGCGGGTATTTCCCTGTGTGAATATGTTATGCCTGGTTTGGGAGGCAAGAAGATGTCCCAAGAGCATGCCCTGGAAACGGCCAGGGTGTTAAATGAGATTGACCCTGATTACATCAGGTTGCGTAGCCTCCATGTGTCTACATCTATACCATTGTGGACCATGATACAGGACGGAGATTTTGAACTACAAACCGAGGACGAAGTAATAAGAGAAATAGCCATTTTCATCGACAACTTGCAGGTTACCAGCCATCTTAAGAGCGATCACATACTTAACTTATTAATGGACGTTGAAGGCAAAATGCCGGAGGATAAAGGAAAGTGTCTCAATATCATAAATAAATATTTGTCCTTACCAGATGAGGAAAGGCTCAATTTCAAAGTTGGCAGGCGGACTGGTCTATATAATAGACTAGATGATCTCAGTGATAGCTATAAACATGACGAAATAGAACAAGCTATAAGACACCTCAAGACCGAGGGCAGCGATGTTGAAGAGGCAATAGTCAAGCTGAAGAATAGCTTTATTTAAGGGTAAAAGCATGGCAAAAGGATTTGTAAACCTGAATCGCTTCAAGCATGGCAGGGCTATAAAACGGAACAGCAAACAAAAAGCCGATTTGCCGAGTAAGAAGCAAGTCAGAGGGAACAGGGCCAAATCTCGCGGTAAGAATAGATGAACTCACCTTCGGTTTTCTAATGTTTGGTAGTCATAACATCAAGAGACGAAAGCTTGATGCACTGAGTCAAGTTCAAGCAGAGATAGTCATTTTCTGCACTGGAATCAGTGATACTGGCTGTGGAATTAGCCGGTCTATGGGAAAGAGCTTAAGCTGAGTCGTTCAATGATCCCATAAAACGGTAACAAGGCTAAATAGACTTATCGAACAGAAGAAAAAGGTTGCTGCCTTGATTAACGTAAATTACCAGTGAGTAAATTTATCTCAGCTTGATTTATCTGTGATGCCTGCAGTTGTACTTCTGGTGTCCTCTTCTAAATGAATGCATAAGTAAAGAAGTTCCCTGGCTGCAAGTAATACTAGCCATGCCAGGAATGAGCCAATTATTCCTAATACGATTCGCAATCCACCTTCAAAACCGCCTGTTGTAATCCCCCAAAAAAGTGAACCGATAAGGCCAATTGTCAGTACCACCCATGCTATAACCCTCAAAACACTGACTGCATATTTAAGGTAATAGTATTCCTGTAGCTTGACTACCCTTCGCCTTCTCTGCAGGAAATTGCGCATTCTGTCTGGCATAGGCAGGCGCAACCTCTTAGTGAGCTTGCGGAATGGTGCACCAATAAAGCCGAATACCAGTGCTACCCGACCCAGGACTCTCAAATCCTACCTCGTGTGCTAGTAGAATATGTCAATCTGATTCCTTAACAATACGCTCGGCGGTGTTTCTGGTGTTCTCTTCTACATCCATAAACAGGTAAAAGAGTTCACTGGTGGCAAGTAAGAATACCCATGCCAAAAATGAGACAATTATTCCTCCCACAGCCAGGAAAATACCTGTAACTGTACCCGCCAATCCACTTACAGCTCCATTATTAGCGCCACCGGTCATGATTCCGAAAACAATTGAACCAATAACACCAACCACCAGTACTACCCATCCCACGACTTTCAAAACCCTGGCTGCAAAGGGTAAAAAACTATACTTTTGCATCTTGCCTCCTTTTTATACTTGAAGTTGTTCCCAATAAAACTTCGTAGCTGCCTGATTTATAAGGCACAAGGTTATCGTAAATTGCTGAATCTTCGACTTTACTCAAATTCGCCCTTTCCTAAGCTTACGAATATAATGGCTAGTAATCCGAGAAGACCCCAAGGACCAATGAGTGCGCATATAGACCCGACCAGCGCCAGTCCCCAAACCCTTCTTTTTAAGGCATAGCTACCACCCACTATGGCAATTATCCCGAGTATAATTGATGGAGCACCAATGGCGCTAACCCATGGTATCCCAAAGAACCATCCGATGCTACCGACTACAGCAATTACTATGCCGGCAATCGTAGCAATGGCGCCTGCAATAATACAGAGTATGCCCGCAGTTGTCGGCTTCCAAGTTTTTTCCATATCTTACCTCCCTTTCTATTCTTCTACATAACGATATAATCAGAAGCCCTCATTGTCAA
>Ga0114922_10006192_pt1 | contig 10996 bp, 10 predicted proteins | sample AartaG_FD_100975 | JGI IMG/M metagenome (GOLD analysis project Ga0114922, IMG submission 100975) | Deep subsurface microbial communities from Aarhus Bay to uncover new lineages of life (NeLLi) - Aarhus_00045 metaG | ecosystem: Environmental > Aquatic > Marine > Oceanic > Sediment | place...
TGATCGCTGACGGTATACAGACAGCTGATTCCCAAACCTCGCTGAAGCTTGGGAAACTTCTATGAAAATTCCATGTATTTTCAGTGTGTTGCGGTGGGGTGGTGGAGCCGAGGGGAATCGAACCCCTGACCTCTACAATGCCATTGTAGCGCTCTCCCAACTGAGCTACGGCCCCTTGCATTTGGGATCAATCAAGCAGCCCCGAGGCGCGGCTGCTTGAGACCGCGTTGATTAAGGTCTTGGAACTGAAACTGCAAGCCAAAACTGCGCCGCTCGCGCTTCCAACGCCGCAAGCGCCCCGCCATAGAGCCGCAAGTCTCAGGTTTCCTCGCCCTTGCCCTCCGCGATGCCAGGGATAATGTCTGTGACATTACCTTCCTCTTCCTCCTCGGCCTCGAGGAAGACATCTGACTCATCGTCGTCGTCCGGAATCGTCTCATCAGTTTCGATGTCGGCGAGTTCGCCTTCTTCCGCGGCGGCTTTTTCTTCCGTATCAGCCTCTTCCACCGGCGGCCTTTCTACAACCTTCGGCTTCGGTTCTTCGGGGATGACGGCGCGGGCCGGCGCGTGCGCGATCGCGTAGGTCGCATCGCAGATCGGGCAGGTGATCGGGTCGCGGTTCAGATCATAAAAGCGGGCGCCGCAGTCATTGTTCTGGCAGCTCCGTTTTGTGCCGCGGGCGTCGACTGTTCCCATCGTTTGGCTGAGCCTTTTGTGTCTTATTGAAAATCTATTCGCTGCCGTCTGCCACACGACCGGGCTGCTGTCAAAACCAACCTGAGCGAACTTGGCAATAGCGGCATCTTTCAACGGTGTATTCCGCCTCGGCCGCCGGTTCGGTAGTTTGACGCCATTGACAGCGCCCTTTGCGCATTGCTGTAACCTTGGCGCGCATCTCTAAAACGCAAGGTCGCACCGATAAGGGCTGGCGACGTTCGCCCACGTCGTCGCAAGAGTCCAGCGGTACACTCCTTTATTGAAACGGAAGTCCCTTGTCGAACGCCATTCCAAAATCGCAGTCCTCGTGCGCCACTGGCCCCTTGTCAGGACGGCTGACCGTCCCCGGCGACAAGTCGATCTCGCATCGCGCCCTGCTACTCGGAGCTTTGAGCCTGGGGACCACAAGAATCCATGGACTTCTCGAAGCCGAGGATGTGATCAACACGGCCAAATCAGTGACGGCAATGGGCGCCCCTGCCACCAAGAAGGGCGACGTTTGGCAGGTGCAGGGACGTGGTGTCGGCGGCCTCCAGAGGCCTGGTTCACCACTCGATTTCGGCAATTCGGGGACCGGAGCGCGGTTGATGATGGGCGTGCTGGCCGGCCATGATTTCACTGTCGAGCTGGTCGGCGATGCGTCGTTGTCCCGCAGGCCGATGGCTCGCGTGCTCGATCCACTGCGACAAATGGGGCTCGAAGTGCTCGTCGGTAGCGACGACCGCTTGCCGTTAACCGTTCGTGGCAACTCCAGTCCCGTCCCCATGGAGTACCCGCTGCCTGTCCCGTCGGCCCAGGTGAAATCCGCTGTCCTGCTTGCCGGCCTGCATGCCGACGGTGAAACCACCGTGATCGAACGGGAGCCGACACGCGATCACACCGAGCGAATGCTGCGCTTTTTCGGTGCAAACGTCACGGTGACCGCTGACGGCGAAGGCCAAACGCGCATCACGGTCACGGGAAATCCGATCCTGCAGGGCGATGACGTGAACGTACCCGCGGACCCTTCCTCCGCTGCCTTCTTGGTCGCGGCGGCGGTGATCGTCCCAGGTTCCGACGTGACCGTTGAAGGTGTGCTCATCAATCCTACGCGGATTGGTTTTTATAAGACTCTCCAGGAAATGGGCGCCGACGTCGCCTTTGAAAACCAGCGCCAAGCTGGCGGCGAACCTGTCGCCGATATCCGTGCCAAGGCGTCATCCCTGAAAGGGGTGCAAGTTCCGCCGGAACGCGCCCCGTCGATGATTGACGAATACCCGGTACTGGCCTGCCTAGCCGGCTTTGCGGCGGGTGATACGGTGATGCGCGGTCTGGCTGAGCTGCGCGTCAAGGAAAGCGACCGGCTGGCGGCGACGGCGGCCGGCCTGGCAGCGAACGGTGTCGCAACGCACGTCGAAGCCGACACCCTGACCGTGCGCGGGACGGGCGGCGCGGTTCCCGGCGGCGGTACTGTCGAAACGCACCTCGACCACCGCATTGCCATGGCTTTCTTGACCATGGGCCTAGCCACCGAAAAGCCGGTCGCCGTTGACGACACGACAATGATCGCAACGAGCTTCCCGGAGTTCATCGGGTTGATGCAAAGTTTGGGCGCGCGTTTCGAAGCCCCCGCCGGAGCTGACACCCCCGGAGTTGGTACACCATGATCATCGCCATCGACGGTCCGGCCGCTTCGGGAAAAGGCACGCTGGCCCGTAAAATCGCCGAACACTTGGGCTTTTTTTATCTCGACACCGGCTCGCTCTACCGCGCGGTTGCCCGCGACGTCCTAGCTCGCGGCTTTCGCCTCGATGATACCTGGGCCGCCGTCGCGATGGCCAGATCGCTCGACCCTGCCACCCTCGACGACCAGGGCCTCCGCGAACCAGGTGTTGGCGAAGCAGCCTCCCGTATCGCGGGGATTCCCGAAGTACGTGCCGCCTTGCTTGAATACCAACGCTCCTTCGCCAAAAGCTCTCCGGGCGCTGTCCTCGATGGCCGTGACATTGGCACTGTGGTCTGCCCTGATGCTTGTGCAAAGATATTTGTAACGGCAACTCCGGAGGAGCGCGCCCGCCGCCGTTTTCTCGAACGCCAGGCCCTAAACGGGGATGTAACCTACGAGGAAACCTTGGTGATGATCCGCAATCGCGACGCCCGCGATGCCGGCCGCGAGAGCGCGCCAATGCGGCGGGCCGACGACGCCGACTTGCTCGACACCACAGAAATGGATATAGAAACAGCATTCGACGCTGCGGTCGGATTGATCAAGAGGAAGATCAGCCAATAGGGTGCGCGAGATTTCGCGGGCCCGAAATTCCATTGGCGGCAAGCCCATCGCCGCAGCCAACGATCTCAAATCACGAACACAAGTGCCATATCCGGCGCTGAGAGCTGGCCTGCGTCGGTTCCGCGTCGGATTTCGCATATCGGCACCAAATCGATATTCCGCGCTGCTTATCGGCCGCGGAACTACCCGAAAAACACGCTCGAGGAGCATAAGTTAAGCATGTCGCAGTCTGAAATGTCGAAAGAGCTCAACCCAACTCAGGATGAGTTCGCGGCCCTGCTCGCCGAAAGCCTGGCCAAGGAGGACGTCTACGAGGGTAGTGTCGTCACCGGAAAGATCGTCGGGATTGAAAAGGATCTGGCGATTATCGACGTCGGACTGAAGATGGAAGGCCGCGTTCCGATCCGCGAGTTCTCGACCCCCGAAAGCGAAGCCGATCTAAGCGTCGGCGACGAGGTGGAAGTCTACCTGGAACGTATCGAGAATGCCCGCGGCGAAGCCGTCCTCAGCCGCGAAAAGGCCCGTCGTGAGGAGAGCTGGAACCGGCTTGAGAAACAGCACGAAGCCGGTGAGAAAGTTACAGGCGTGATCTTCAACCGGGTCAAGGGTGGCTTCACTGTTGATCTCGACGGCGCTGTTGCCTTCCTTCCCGGGTCCCAGGTGGATATCCGCCCGGTCCGCGACATCGGCCCGCTGATGCATCAGCCGCAACCGTTCCAGATCCTCAAGATGGACCGCCGCCGTGGCAACATCGTCGTTTCCCGCCGCTCGGTTCTCGAAGAGACACGGGCGGAGCAGCGTGCCGACATTGTCGCGCGTCTCGGCGAAGGCCAGGTCATCGAAGGCATGGTCAAGAACATCACCGACTACGGCGCCTTCATCGACCTCGGCGGCATCGACGGTCTTCTCCATGTCACCGACATGGCTTGGCGGCGCGTCAACCACCCATCCGAGATCCTCAACGTCGGCGATACGGTGAAGGTGCAGATCATCCGCATCAATCCCGATACGCAGCGTATCTCTTTGGGCATGAAGCAGCTGCAGTCGGATCCATGGGAAGGCATCGAGGCCAAATACCCAGTTGGTGGCCGCTTCAGCGGAACCGTCACCAACATCGCCGACTACGGTGCGTTCGTTGAGTTGGAGCCCGGCGTCGAAGGCCTCATCCACGTCTCCGAGATGAGCTGGACCAAGAAAAACGTGCATCCCGGCAAGATTGTATCGACCAGCCAGGTAGTCGAAGTCCAGATCCTCGAGGTCGATCCAAACAAGCGTCGCATCTCGCTTGGCCTCAAGCAAACCCAGGACAACCCTTGGGAAGCCTTCCTGGCTGAGCACCCGCGCGGCTCCATCGTCGAAGGGCCGATCCGCAACATCACCGAGTTCGGTCTGTTCATCGGCCTCGACGGCGGCGTCGACGGTATGGTCCACCTCTCCGACCTCGACTGGAATCGTCCCGGTGACGAAGCCATCAAGGACTACAAGAAAGGTGACGCTGTTCAGGCGGCCGTTCTCGATGTGGACAGCCAGAAAGAGCGGATTTCGCTCGGCATCAAGCAGGTCTCCGGCGACCCGGCTGAAACCATCGGTGGCTTCAGAAAGGGTGAGACCGTCACCTGCGAGGTCGTCGCGGTTCAAGACAACGGTATCGAGGTCAAGATCGCCGACACCGACATCACCACGTTCGTCAAACGCTCCGACCTCTCCCGCGAGCGCTCCGAGCAACGCCCGGACCGCTTCAACGTCGGCGACAAGGTGGATGCTGCGGTACTCAGCCTCGACAAGGCCGCACGCCGCATCAATGTTTCCGTAAAAGCGCTTGAGATCGCCGAGGAAAAACAGGCAGTGAAGCAGTACGGTTCGTCCGACTCGGGCGCTTCTCTCGGCGACATCCTGGGTGCAGCGATGAAGCAGCGCGATGTAACCGACGGTGACGAGGACGCTGTTGAAGCCGACGCCGAGGCATCTGGCGATGCGGAGCCCGCAGTCGAGGCAGCTGGTAGCGCGGAGGCTCAGGCGGACGAAACCGACAGCACGGTATCTGAGCCTGATGCCGAGGCGGCCCCGGCGACCGACGCAGCCGAAGCTGAAGCCGAGGAAAAGAGCGACAGCTAGGACGTTTGCGTTTCAGCACAATAATGAGCGCGCCGGCAACGGCGCGCTTTTTGTTATTGGGAATGCGGTCTCACTCCCATTCACGTTAAATAAGCGCTCGAATACCTGCGCTCGATTGAAAACGAACCAATCGGATCGTTGATACCGGCCCGATACTTGCCTAGCTTAGGTGGTAATTAACAGTTCGCTAACCCTGCAAAAAAGGGCCGTCCGGCTCGACGGGATGGGTTCCCCTGTAGACTTCGCAAACCCACTGCCCGACTAAACGCGCCGTTGTCCGCGCCCCGATTTGCAGCACAGAGGCGGGATTGAGAGTAACAAATGATCCTTGACGTCGACACCCTTCTGGACCGCCGCCGGCTGCGCCGGAAACTAACGATTTGGCGCACACTCGCGGTTGTTGCCGCTGTATTGGCGTTGGGCTTTCTCCTGTCGCTCGGTGACGGTCGCATGGGCCTCTGGAGCGAGGATCAAATCGCACGCGTCTCGATTACGGGCACGATCATGGAGGACCGCGAGCAGCTTAAAATGCTGCAGAACATAGCCAACGCGGATCACGTGCAGGCGCTGATTGTGTACGTCAACAGTCCTGGTGGCACCACGACCGGCGGGGAAGCGCTCTATGAGGGGCTGCGCCGGATTGCCAAGAAGAAGCCGGTGGTGGCGCAATTTGGCACGGTCGCCGCCTCAGCTGGCTACATTGTCGGGCTCGCAACCGACCATATTGTCTCACGTGGCAACTCGATCACCGGTTCTGTTGGCGTCATTGTCCAGTGGCCCGAGGTGACGGAGCTCCTAGAAAAACTCGGCGTACAAATGAATACGGTTAAGAGCGGCAAGCTGAAGGCTGTGCCCAATCCCCTCACCAAGGCGACCCCTGACGCTCTTGCCGTCACCACCGAGATGGTCGCGGATGGGTTTGCCTGGTTCAACGGATTGGTCGAAGCCCGCCGCGGTATCACGATTGACGATGTTCCAGGTCTCAGGGAAGGCCGCATATTCTCAGGCCGCCAGGCCAAGCAGTACAAGCTGGTTGACGCCATCGGCGGTGAGCCTGAAGTGCTCGAATGGCTCACAACTGAGCGCGGTGTGAGCAAGGAACTGAAGGTGGTGGACTGGAAACCTAGCCAGGCGAATACGTGGGGTTTGATGTCGTTTGCCTCCGAAATCGCCCGTAATATGGCCCTTGGTAGCGCCAAAGGGCTAACAGAAGCGCTGACTTCCGACAGCACCTTGTCGCTGCTTTCGCTTGACGGTTTGGTCTCGGTTTGGCACCCTCGCGAAAACTAAGGAATAACAACGACTTTGTCTTCCGGAGGCGGCGGTGATCAAGTCGGAATTGATTCAGCGAATTGCGGCAGCAAATCCGCATCTTTATCATCGTGATGTCGAGCGCATCGTGAACGTCATCTTCGATGAGATTGTTGAGGCATTGGCACGCGGCGACCGGGTCGAGCTGCGTGGCTTCGGCGCGTTTACAGTCAAACACCGACCGGCGCGTGAGGGGCGAAACCCGCGCACCGGTGCTCCCGTTCCAGTTGAAGAAAAGTTCGTGCCTTTCTTCAAAACGGGTAAAGAATTGCGCGAGCGCCTGAACTCACAAGGTAAGTAGCCTCGCGCGGACTGGTATGATGAGCTAACCCGGTCTCAGTGGCCCGCCGGGTATCAAACGCTCCCGGCCGCACAAGAACACGGCTTCTCGAGTGAAACGCAGGTAGTAAGACAGTGTTGAAACGTATCTTTTCGGTCCTGATCGCATTCCCGATAGCGATCTTCCTCGTGGCCCTTGCCGTCATCAATCGTCACGAAGTCCGCATGGTGTTGGATCCCTTCAAGCCGCAGGCTCCGTCACTGGCGGTCGAGTTGCCACTCTACATTTATCTGTTCGGTGCGCTTCTGCTTGGTGTCGTGATCGGCGGTATGGCGGTTTGGATGGGGCAAGGTCGATGGCGCAAGACGGCGCGCGTCCGCGCCCAGGAGGTTCGTCGTTGGCAGTCGGAGGCCAATCGTCTTGCGCGCGAGCGCGACGCGGATGTCTCCCGCTCCGGTGGCAGGGACCTCGTCCTCGCCGGTCGCTAATGCCGCCATGGCAAAAGTAAAAATCTGCGGGATTACATCCCTCGCGGCCCTGGACGCGGCACTGCTCTGTGGCGCCGACTACATCGGTCTGGTTTTCTTTGCCAAAAGCCCACGCCACATTGATTTCGACATCTCCAAGCAGTTCGCGGCCCGGGCGCGCGGTCATGCGCAGATCGTCGCCTTGGTGGTTGATCCCGATCCGGACCTGTTAGGCACCCTCTACCAGGACGTGCGTCCGGATATTGTTCAGCTGCATGGGACCGAAACCCCAGAATTCGTAACCAATGTACGCCATTTGATCCCCGGTGCCGGCATTTGGAAAGCGCTCCCGGTTGCGGAAACCTCCGATGTTGTCGCCGCCGCGAAGTACATGCGGCCCGGTGAATTGGCCGACCTAATCCTATTCGATGCCAAACCGGCACCCGGTGCCCAGCTGCCAGGTGGGAACGGATTGTCGTTTGACTGGACCATTCTCGAAGGGCTGGCTGACCGCTTTCCGTTCGTGTTGGCAGGTGGTCTCAATCCCGATAACGTCGCCGCGGCGATCAAACTGACGAAAGCGGCCATTGTCGATGTTTCATCCGGAGTTGAGGCGCGTCCCGGCAAAAAAGATCCCGTCCTGATCGAGCGATTCATTGCCGCTGCAAAACCGGTAGGCCAAAGTGCCGCCTAATAACGTACAACCCCGGTAAGCCTCGACAGCGCCGCATCCCGCTGCGAACGAGATGAACCCTTCAACGACGAGCCCACAATGCCCATCGATCCGGCCCCCGAAACGAGCCTCCCCGAAACCCGGCCCAACAGCTATCGCGCCGGCCCCGACGAACGCGGGCACTTCGGCCTGTTCGGCGGTCGTTTCGTGGCGGAAACACTGATGCCGCTGATCCTCGATCTGGAACAGGCCTTCGAGGATGCCAAGGCGGATCCGTCGTTCGGTGAAGAATTGGCAGACCTACTGGCGCATTACGGTGGTCGCCCCAGTCCGCTCTACTACGCCGAGCGGCTGACGGAGCATCTGCGCGAGGTCTCCGCCAAGACCGGCGGTGCCGGTGGCGCCAAGATCTACTTCAAGCGCGATGAGCTGAACCACACCGGTTCGCACAAGATCAACAACTGCCTGGGCCAGATTCTGCTTGCCCGCCGCATGGGCAAGACGCGCATCATCGCCGAGACGGGTGCCGGTCAGCACGGCGTTGCCGTCGCCACGGTCTGTGCGCGCTTCGGGCTGCCCTGCGAAATCTATATGGGTGCCACCGACGTCGAGCGGCAAAAACCGAACGTTGTTCGCATGCATATGCTCGAGGCCAAGGTCAATCCCGTAACTTCCGGCGCCGGTACGCTCAAGGACGCTATGAACGAAGCCCTGCGCGATTGGGTGACCAACGTCCACGACACCTATTACATCATTGGTACCGCCGCCGGACCGCACCCCTATCCGGAGATGGTCCGCGACTTCCAGTCGGTCATCGGCGTCGAGGCGCGCGAACAGATGATGGAGCGGGAGGGTCGCTTGCCGGACACATTGGTGGCCTGCATCGGTGGCGGTTCGAACGCCATCGGCCTGTTTCATCCCTTCCTCGATGACGACGCGGTCACCATTTACGGAGTCGAGGCGGGCGGTCACGGGATCGACGTCGCTAACGGCCATGCCGCGTCCATGAGTGGTGGAGCGCCCGGTGTGCTGCACGGCAATCGCACCTACCTGCTGCAGGATGGCGACGGTCAAATCCTCGAGGGTCACTCCATATCGGCGGGTCTCGACTATCCGGGCGTTGGGCCCGAGCACTCCTGGCTGAAGCAGACCGGCAGGGTCAACTACGTTCCGATTACCGACAAGGAAGCCCTCGAAGCTTTTCAGCTCTGCGCCAAACTCGAAGGCATCATCCCGGCCCTGGAGCCGGCCCATGCTCTGGCCCATGTCCTGAAGCTCGCCCCAACCCTGCCCGAGGACAATCTGCTGGTGATGAACATGTGCGGACGCGGCGACAAGGACGTCTTCGCCGTCGCCAAGCACCTCGGCATGGATGTTTGATGGGCTAGTTTTCTCGGACAGAAGATAGGCCCAGTTCCCCGACTTGTCGTGGCCATCCCAGTATCTATTGCCGGGATCCATGTCTCCGCGAATTCCTAATGTCTGCGGTTCGAGCGATCGGCGTGCGACGGTCACCATAGCTTCGCTTCCGCTGTTAGCCCGATCCAGCTGTCGAACACCGCAATAAATTCGCGCCGTGCTGTAGTGCCTGAGGCCGATTCGTATATTGCAGACCGTAACTAAGCCTGCTGTTCTCATACCTCTGGCTGACCCATCTTCGGCAACCTCATGCTAACCTCCAGGCAAAAGCTCGCCGGGAGGAATGAAGTGAGCGTTCAAAACGGGCCTGTAGCAAGCGAGCCGAATGAATTCACCAGCGCTGAAATTGGTGCGCTGGCCCACCTCTATCGCGGTGAGGTTTACCGCAGTACGCTTTGGCGAACCCGGCTTGATACAACGACCAACTGGTCCGTCGTGACGCTCGGTATCGCTATCTCGGTGTCATTCTCGTCGCGCGATGCTTCCCCTGTGCCACTCATCCTCGTCGGGTTCTTGGTCTTGTTCTTCCTGTTGCTGGAAGCACGCCGCTATCGCTATTTCAACGTCTGGCGGGCGCGCGCGAGATGGATGGAAACGCATTTCTACGCGCCCATGCTGGAGCGCGCCGACTTTCAAACCGAGAACTCCTGGCAGAGCACGCTCGCCAATGATTATCGCCACCCCCACTATCACATCACCTATCTGCGCGCCGTTGGCCGGCGATTGCGCCGCAACTTCATTTGGATTCTCATGATCCAGACCATTGCATACATCGGCAAGATCCTCGTCCATCCAACCCCCGGCGGTAGCGTCGCAGAATTCATCGATCGTGCCTCGGTGGGTCCCGTGCCCGGAGAATTTGTGCTGCTGGGGGGTGTCCTCTACAACGGCACGCTGATCGCCATCGCCGTCGGCACTTATTACCTCGACCGTGTCAAACACCATGGCCGCCGCGCTGGCTCGATGGGTTGAGGGCGCTGTCGGGAATGGTGGTTGAACGCAAGCGGCCCGGAGGGTGAACCGACCGGCGACAAGCAAACAAAGGGTCTATCGGCTCAGCTGCTCCCTGTCATCCTTGCGATGATCTTGCAACCCGATCCTCGTGTTCAGGATTTGAATTCATGGTGTTTCACGGGGGAGTAACTTGTGCCCCGAATAGCGAATTCAGTCTCAATAAGAGGCCTGAATAGGCCCACTCGATTGCGTTGCCCAAAACGAGCTCCCAGGGAATGCTGTGGCTTGAAACATTGATTACCCTGCATCGCTGATACACCCTGATGCAGGGCCTGCCTGCGAAAGGGTCTGACATGGACACCGTCTGGGCACATTCGAAATCCATCTAGGGGGGCTGGAGCCCGCGTTACGAGTGGTGTAACTGGCGAGCTTCGGGGCGTACGCCGTTGGTTTGGTTGAAATAAATCGGTCTAGGTGAGGGACGTAATGACCAAGATCTCAGCGATCACAGTCTGTGGTCTTGTTGGAATGTCTATACTGCTCTGGCCGCCATCTCTGGCGGTCGCTGGGCGAGGCTTGGAGACGATGCGTTCTCCGTCCGGCAATAGCGAGTTGGCGGGTAGATTTCTGATAGCCCAGAAGGCGCCTCAGTCTGAAGCTCAGAAGCGCAAGAAGCAACAGCAGAGGAAGAAAGCCGCGCAGGCTCGCAAGAAGCAACAGCAGCAAAAAGCGGCGCAAGCTCGCAAGAAACAGCAGCAGCAAAAAGCCGCGCAGGCTCGCAAGAAACAGCA
>Ga0114922_10006193_pt1 | contig 10995 bp, 13 predicted proteins | sample AartaG_FD_100975 | JGI IMG/M metagenome (GOLD analysis project Ga0114922, IMG submission 100975) | Deep subsurface microbial communities from Aarhus Bay to uncover new lineages of life (NeLLi) - Aarhus_00045 metaG | ecosystem: Environmental > Aquatic > Marine > Oceanic > Sediment | place...
AAAAGTTCCGATTAACCTACGAGACGGCCACATCCGGCCCACGACTTCAGAAGAATTCAGCACCAAAAAAACGACCTTCCGGCTTTATTCTGCACTTTATCCTGGCATCTGGTTGATCTCAAGGCTGGACAAAGTTTTGTTCTTTCTCAAAGGTTATGGACTGATGATCTGGGCAAAACGAATGGATCGATAACACCCTAATGGCATGGAGACTAGAAAAAAAATCGGATTTTTCTTTGGGCCGATGCTATTTCTTCTGGCCTATTTTTCGCCCATTCTGCCCCAAAATCCTAAGGCCCATTCTCTTCTATCCGTCTTCCTGTTGATCGTGGTATGGTGGATAACCGAATGCATCCCCATTCCTGTCACAGCTCTCTTGATCCCTGTCTTTCTCACAGCACTCCGCATTTGCTCGGTCGGGGAGGCTTTTGCACCTTTCGCCAACCCGATCATCATGCTTTTTCTCGGAAGCTTTATCTTGGCTCGAGCCATGTGTGTGCATGGCCTCGATCAAAGGTTGGCCTATTCTGTTCTCTCTATTAAAAATATCGCTGCAAAAAAAACGAGGATCCTTTTTGCGCTGGGCCTAACAAGCATGTTTCTTTCGCTGTGGATAAGCAACACAGCGACCACGGCTATGATGTATCCGATAGCCTTGGGAGTGTTGGATGCATTTCGGGAGAATAAACAAGACAACACACAAACTCCTTTCAGCATCGTTTTTCTGCTCGCTTTAGCCTACTCGGCTTCGATCGGAGGCATTGGGACACCGATAGGGAGTCCGCCCAATCTTATCGCTATCGGCATGTTGGAACGACTGGTCGATTACAGGATAACCTTCTTCCAGTGGATGACCATCGGATTTATCATCATGATTCCGATGTACTTTGTGTTGTTTTTTCTGATGAAGTGGAAAATGAGAAAAAACAATGGGAACGACGTCCAAAAAATGGATCTCTTATCCCCAGCCGATAAAGCGGGTTCCCGTCTAAATCGTGCACAAAAAAATGTGCTGATCGCCTTTTCTGTCACCGTGTTTCTCTGGGTTTTTCCGGGATTTGTTTCTGTTGTTTGGGGCCGGGATGCATCCCTGTACATTTGGTTCCATGATCATTTTCCCGAATCTCTGGCTGCCATCATCGGAGCCAGCCTGCTTTTTTTTCTGCCCGTGAAACTCAAACAGGGACAGTTCACACTCTCTCTCAAGGAAGCCTTGCGTATCGACTGGGGAACCCTTCTCCTTTTCGGCGGAGGCCTATCCATGGGATTCCAGATGTTCGATACAGGATTGGCCGATACCATTGGGAGCTTTGTCATTTCCATGGGGGGCGATTCGGCCAGCTTAACGCTCATCACTCTCTTATCGGTTACATTCAGCGTGTTTTTGACTGAACTGACCTCCAACACCGCCTCTGCCAACATGATCATCCCAATCATCATCGCCATTTCGAATGCCGCGTCGATCAGCCCAATCCCCCCCGTTCTCGGAGCCGCGATAGGATGCAGCTTTGCCTTTATGCTCCCTGTTGCAACCCCTCCCAATGCGATCATCTATGGCTCGGGAATGATCCGTCTGCCTCAAATGATGAGAATAGGATTTTGGATGAATCTGGCCGGGATTTTCATCATATGGCTCAGCGTCCGATTTCTCGTTCCCTTTATAATTTAAATCAATGGGGACGTCCCATTAGGTACCACCCTAAAACGATCATGAATACAATGACTATCCGGTATTTCAAATATAGAGTGGTACCTAATGGGACGTCCCCTATGTTATAATGAAAAAAAATGCAGGTTTTTCTTTCCAAAGAGGCATCACATTCTATTACAGCCCTTCAATGCTACCTCCCCAACGCAAATACCTATGGTTTTTTGATCGGGCACAAAAGGGGAAACATGTTTTTTGTGGAAAAAATACTTCCCTCCCCAAAAGGATTTTTTCCCTCCCCACAAAAATACTTTCAACTTAAAAAAAAACTTGATGATAAAATCCTCGGATTTTATTCTTTCCGAGCGAACGATACACAATTAAAAAAAATCCTCACTCCTTTTGCCTATGGAAAAATCTTTTTGTCTCTCGACCTAGATAAATCCGATCGATTGGAGATCAAGCCTTTTGCTATCGAACACGATCAAAACTTTTTCCTACAACCGATAAAGTTGAAATCTGCTTTGTGACGGATAATATCATGGATTCGCCCTTGACCAAAGACCAGGAAAAATCTTTACTCCGACTTGCCCGCCAGGCCATCATTCATTACTTGGAAAAAGGATCACCCCCCGAAATCGAAACGGATGATAAAACTTTCAAACAAAAGAGAGGGGCTTTCGTTACCCTTAAAGTAAAGGATCAGCTCCGAGGTTGTATAGGTTATCCGACTCCATATAAGCCTTTATTCGAGACCATCGTCGATGTCGCCATTTCAGCTGCCACAAAAGATTTTCGATTTCCCTCTCTCGAAATGAAAGAACTTCATGTCACCAAAATCGAGATCTCAGTGCTGAGCCTCCCAAAACTCATAAAGGATATATCAGAAATCGAGGTAGGAAAGCACGGAATTATCATCACCAAAGAACTCAACAGAGGCCTCCTTCTTCCTCAAGTTTCCCTAGAATGGGGGTGGGACCGGGAAACATTTTTGAATCATGCATGCATGAAAGCCGGCCTTGAAGAGGATGCTTGGAAAAAAGGGGCTCAAATCGAGATATTTTCCGCGGAGGTTTTTTCCGAATAGATATGTCCGCGATCTATTTTTTTTTGAATTTTTTGCTGTTCAGGAGTTCCCGGGCCACTTCTTTATTCTCATCGATGGCATAAAACCAGCGATTATCCGATTCCATATCCAAGACATACTGCAGCTCTTCCCTCGCTTTATCTTTTTCTTTGAGAGCCAGGTAGGTCTCGGCAAGATAAATACGAGTTACGACATCTTCCGGCCCGTATTCCTTGGATTTCAACAAATGCTCCAGGGATTTCTTTTTGTCCCCACCTGCGAATCCAGGAAGTTTGAAGAACACCCGGCCTAATACCCGGTCTGGTCCTCCATCCTCATAGGAACGTTCTAACTCAATTACTTTGTTCATCGCCTTTTTTATGGGCTTGACTAACGCCAAACTCTTGAGCACTCCGCGGACCTCTCCCACCTTTCCGTGATTCACACCAAGCCAATAGTGGCCATCGGGTTTTTCTGGCTCCAGGGCCACCGCTTTTTCAGCGTAATAAACGCCTCTGGCAAAAATACCTTTTTTTTCTTTCTTTTTTTCGGTGTGTACTCCGATATAGTACAAAATCCTGGACATTCTCCAGAAAACATCATAGTTATTAACAGCCAGCCCAAGTGACTTGAGATAGAGCGATTCCGCTTCCTTGGCAGCGGCCATGTCCTTCATCTCACTACAAAGTTGATCCCCCTGTTCGATCCATTCATCGGCAATCTGAGGAAATAAAAAAGAAATAAGACAAAATACAGTCAGAAAAGTTAGAATTCCTCTTTTTTTCATCAATATCTCCTTATTTGCTTGTAATCCGAGTATTTATAACACAAAATCCATTCCTATGACAATCTATTCCTGATCAGCCAAAAAAATTGTCCGCATCCTGATCAAGCTCAATCATGTAATCTTCCACTATCCGACGTTTTTCCTTCAACTCTTCATTATTCAAATTCGGCTCGACAGAAATAGGATTTCCATACATCGCCACGAATCTTGAGAAGGGTCTCGGTATCAAAAAACTATCCCAGGATTTCAAGGTTTTTCTTTTCGAACTGGAAAAAGTAAAGGGTACAAGATAAGCCCCTGTTTCCTTGGCTAGTTTCACAGCTCCGGATTTCATCTCTCTGCCGGGCCCCCGAGGACCATCAGGTACAATGATCAATTCCCCTCCTTTCTCCAATTCTCTCTTCATTTCATTCCACGCTTTGATGATGCTATGAGAACTGGATCCTCTGAGGGTTTTGTATCCCCACCTGGCAACGATCTGCGCAATGATCTCTCCATCCTCACTGGGGCTTACCAGAGGCATGATCCCTCTTCGTCGAAAAAAATAAGGTGCAAAAAAGATCCTACCGTGCCAAATGAGGATGATCACAGGCTTCCTCTCTTTTTTCAGTTCTTTGTAAAGATCTTCCCCAATGACAGTCGTGTGGGCAGACTTGGCCCACATCCATAAAATCCATTTTCCTAATAATCCGGTCAGGTTGTGCCGGACTTTACGAAGAGCAAACATCGGTCATAATAATATACAAAACCAGAAAAAAAGACAAAGGCGGAGGCAAAAGGGGACGTCCCCATAAATTTACGATAGGGTGGTACCTAATGGGACGTCCCCATAAATTTATCTATGAGCATGCCGAGGAAAAATCCGATCAAACTCAGGGCAACTCCATATGGCACCGAAAAAGGCCATTCCGGCCATCGAAAAGCGAAGAATCCGATCTCACAAAAAAAACCGACAAGCGCAAATCCTAGGCCCAAAACAAGGCTCAGGAATCCAGCGAATGGCCATTTTTTCTTCAGGAAGATCATGGCGACACCTGGGATAAAAAAACCAACAGCCATGATCTCAGAAGCCAATCCCAGCGTTTTCAATATACTCTGAAATTGAGTCGCCACAAGGAATGCCAACGAGGTGATGAAAACAGTGGCGATTCGGCTTATTAAAAGGACACGACCGGTCATCTTTTGAGGAAAGAGCTGGAAATAGAGATCCTGGGTCATCGACAGAGCCCCCGTGTTCACAGCGGTATCCATCGTGGACATGATGGCTGCCACCACTGCAACAAAAAGAATACCACCCAAAATTTTTCCTGTTTTCGTTGCGATAATCACAGAAATCACCGAACCCCCTGATTTTCCCCCAGTCAAAACGGGTAGAGAAAGCAAACCGATGCCAACAAAAATCCCATACATCAGAAAAAGCGCGATGGAAGTTGCGGCCAAACCCTGTCGTGCACTTTTCACATCCCGTGCCGCCTGTATTCTCTGCCAAGCGATCGGTGAAACTAGCCAAGCCAAAATAAAGGAAAAAGCGATCAATGAATTCTTCTTTACGTTGAAAAAAAACGAAAAATAGTCAATCTTGTCGAAAATTTGAACCGCTTGAGAAAAATCATGAACCGTCGAGGACTGCGCGAGAAAGAAAAAAAGACCAAAAATCCCACCGGTTAGAAAGAAAAATTGTATTCCATCCGTGAAGACAACAGATAAAAAACCACCCAGAACAGAATAGATGAGCACGACAATCGTTCCGATCACCAAACAAGAAATATAAGAAGTACCAAGAAAAGCCTGCAAAAAATTTCCGAGAGCCACCATTTGAGAAGATGCGAGGAGTATCATGTACCAAATGATCAAAAGGGAAGCCAGATGCCGAACGATACGGCCGTAGCGCAATTCGACTAGATCCGGTAGAGTGAGGATAGAAAGTTGCCTGATAGGGCGGGCAAGGAACAGAAAAAAAATCAGAACGGTCAAAACGGCAGGCACGCCCATCACCCAAAAAGAACTCACACCATCTCTGAATGCCTCATCCACAGAAACAAGGAACGATGTGGCGCCGATCCAAGAGGCGACAAGCGTGAGGAAAACCCAGAAGCCGGTAAGGTTCCGAGAAGCAAGAAAAAAGTCCTCGAGGGTGCTCATCCTTTTTGTGAAAACCAACCCTGCAATCAGGAGGACCACAAGATAGGCTGCCAAAAAAAGAAAATAGTCCAAAGACATGAGAGAATATATAGCACCCTTCCTGCATGGGGTCAAACCATGGTATAATTTTGGTAACATGAAGCGAATCTTGTGGATTTTGCCCTTATCTGTATTTTTATTCGCTCAAACAGCCGAAGAAATAGGCTTGCAGCTGGAAAAATCCCTTTTTTCTACACAAACACTCGAGGCGAAGTTCGATCACTATTTTTATTCGGCCGTTGTTTCCACTCCATTGAAGGAAAAAGGAAAACTCTACTTCAAAAAGCCCAACTTGATGAGGTGGGAATACACAGATCCTGAAAATAACATATACCTCTACAAAGGAGATCGTTTTCAGTGGTACTTTGCAGAAGACAATCAACTCATGCGCGGTTTGATCTCCGATGAAGGACAGGAATCAGAAATTTTAAATCTTCTCACGGGTCAGAAGAATATATCGGACTTCTATTCGGTTGAATTCAGCCCTTTTCCGACTGACAATCCCCAAAACGCACAGATAAAATTGACTCCTAAGCAAAAGGATGATGAATCTTTTCTCCTGTTAGAAGTGGACAAAAAAAAATGGCTGATCCAAAAAATCATCTTTATGGATTGGGAGGGAAATAAAACAGAATTTCATTTCAGCAGGATAAAGGCCAATTCCTCACTTCCCAAAAATATTTTCGAACTAAAGCTTCCATCCGATGTCGAAATCATCGAACGCTAGTAAAAAACCTTTTTTACACAAATCCGTATTTAAATCTGAGGGCTCGATGTCCTCCATGGACGAAGATCGAGAATTAGTTGAACGGACGATCCAAGGTGACACAAAGGCATTCGAAATGATTTTGAACAAACACCAACAACCTCTACTGAATTACATCGGGCGTATGGTGGGGAATCGTGAACTCGCACTGGATTTCACACAGGAGGTTTTTATTAAAACCTATTCCTCTCTCTCCACATTTCAATCCCAGTTCAAATTCCGAACGTGGTTGTTTAAGATCGCTTCCAACTACATCATAGATTTCTGGCGGAAAAAAAAGATCGATGCTTTTTCGATCGATCAAATCGGGCGAGGAGATGATGATAGAGCTCCCTTCGAAATTCCATCCGACGAACGTTCGATTTGTTCCCGCTACGAGTTGGCCGAGTTGAGAGAAAAAATCGACAAAGCCCTAGAAAAACTCCCTCCTCACCTCCGAGAACTATTCATCTTGCGACATGTCAACGAATTTAGCTACGAAGAAATCGCCGAGATAAAAGGAATCCCGGTGGGCACAGTAAAAAACAGGGTTTTCCAATCCAAAGAATTCATTCGTCAGCTTTTGGAAGAACAAAAATGAACTGTCTTCGCGTCGATCAAATCTATCTTTACTTGGAGGGAGAACTGTCCCCCGAAGAAGATCGATCGATAAATGCCCACATCTCCTTCTGTGAAAAATGCAATAAAGCTGTCGAGGAAAGAAAAATACTTGTCGAAGCTTCTCAAAGCCTGCCGGAATGGGAAGTTCCTCAAGATCTAGCCCAACGTGTCCTGGCGAACATCTTTCCAAAAAGAATCACGCTTCGAGACTGGGTTGTCACAACTGCCATCGGTTTATCCTCAGCTGTGTTAGCTTTTTTTGCGGTGTATTTGGTATCCGGTCAAACTCTTGCCGATCTCTTTATCAATCTCAATCGCACGGCTTTGGATCTATTCCAGAATATCGTTGTCCTGTCGGTCAAAGTGGCAAAACTAATCTCGGTCGGCATCCAAATCGTCATTAAAATCATCTCCCTGATAATAAAGGGTTTAGGAAGTCTCACAACCATTTTAGGTCCCGAAGTCCAGGTCGGGCTCATCTTGGTCACTGCAGTTCTCACATTCCTATTGCTGTTCGGAGCAAAGAGAAAATTACTCGCTGGAGAAAAAGCATCATGAATAAAAAAATCTTTTGTTTGGCATTCCTTTTCCTTTTTTTCGGTCTTCTGCCCCTTCAAGGCCAAGGTTTCGTTTTTAAAAAGGATATTATCGTGGAAGAAGGCGAGACTCAAGATAACGTCATTTCCTGGGGAGGAGAGATCTGGATAAAAGGAAAAGTGACAGATAGTGTGATCAACTTTGGCGGTACGATCATCATCGATGGGAATGTCGAAAATACGGTCATGGGTTTTGGATCGGATATCTTACTGAAATCCACAGCCAGGATCGAAGGCGATGTGGTGTCTTTAGGAGGAACCCTCGACAAAGAGCCAGGGACAATCATAGAAGGAGACACGATCTATTTTAGTACTTCCGATGAAGTTGGCAAATTTTTAAAAGAAGGTTTCGTCGGTGTATTCGGATTCTCCCTGATTCCATTATTTCTTATTTTTAAACTGATCACTCTTGTTATATGGTTTATCCTGGCGATCATTCTCGTGGCTATTTTCCAAAAACAGGTGTCTTTTGCTTCCAGTCAAATCCGAACATCCTTCTGGCCTATTTTCGGAACCGGGATCCTGAGTATCGTGATATTTACAGGATTGATCATTTTTGCCGTGTTCCTCTGTTTTATCTTGATCGGAATCCCGATATTGTTGGCCCTTATTGTTGTTGGGGTAGTCATCAAGATTTTCGGACGCGTGGTTATCTTTTATTTCCTGGGAGATTGGATCTTCAAAGCTTTTGGGGGCAAGAAGGCCTCGGGACTTCTTGCTGTTCTTCTTGGGCTTCTCCTTTTCGGTTTGATCGGTTTCATTCCGATCCTAGGCTCACTGTTCTCATTTGTCCTCAGTATCATAGGTTGGGGGGTCGTGACACGCACAAAATTTGGGACGGTCGAGAATTGGTTCAAAAGGAAGTGATCTGGATTAATTAAAGTTCTAAGATTTCTTTTTCTTTCGTGTTAGTCAGTTCTTCAATCTTTTTTATGTATTGATCTGTGATTTCCTGGAGTTTATCATAACCCCAAAACTTGTCATCCTCGGTAATTTCTTTTTCCTTCTCAAAAAACTCGATTTCTTCTTTGGCCTCCCGTCTCATGATACGCAGGGCTGTTTTTTCTTCTTCCTGTAAACCACGGATATGTTTAGCAAGATCCATTCGTCTTTCTTCATCCAAGGGAGGGATGGGGACCTTCAGTTGTTTGCCGTCGTTTATAGGATTAAGCCCGAGATCCGTACTCCGGATGGCTTTTTCTATGTTCTCTAAAAAAGAAGGATCCCAAGGTTGGATACTTATTAGAGTAGGATCGGGAACTCCGAGAGTTGCGACTTGATTTATGGGTGTTTGGGTTCCGTAGTAATCAACTTTGATATCTTCGAAAAGACTGAGATTGGCCCTGCCCGTCCTTAGTCTGCTCAGGTCCTTACGGTAGTGTTCAACCGAATTCTTCATCTTTTTTTCGAGCTCTATCAACGTATCTTTAACCATCCTTACTCCCCTTTACTGAACTTTGGTTCCGACCGTTTGACCCAGGACAGCTTTCTTGATATTCCCTTTCGTTTTAAGGTTGAACACCACGATTGGAAGGTTGTTTTCTTTGCAGAGGGAGATCGCCGTGGCATCCATCACTTTTAATCCTTTCTTGATGACATCAAGATATTTGATCGTGCTGAATTTCTTCGCTGATTTATCCAGCATTGGATCCGCCGAATACACACCGTCCACTTTTGTGGCTTTCAGGATGACCTCGGCTCGTATCTCCAATGCGCGCAGTGCAGCGGCCGTGTCTGTCGTGAAAAAAGGGCTGCCGATACCTGCGGTGAAAATAATGATCCTTCTCTTCTGGAGGTGCCTGATCACGCGTCTTTTGATAAACGGTTCTGCCACAGCCTTCACTTCGATGGCAGAAATATGGCGCGTGAGAACCCCGATCTTTTCCATCGCATCTTGAAGAGCGATTCCATTCATGATCGTGGCCAACAATCCCATGTAATCGGCAGATGCTCTATCGAGGCCGGCTTCTGTGCCGCGTGCCCCACGAAAAATATTTCCGCCGCCGATCATGATGGCGATTTCAACGCCCAAATCATGGACTTCTTTTATCTCTTCAGCAATGGATTTTGTCGTTTCAAAGTCGATCCCTTGGGAGAGATTTCCGATCAGAGATTCCCCGGAAAGTTTCAACAAAATCCGCTTATAGGCAGGCTTTTGTGTTTTCTTTGGCATATCAAATAATCAAGATTCGCCCAACTCATAACGAGCAAATCGACGGATCACGACATTTTCTTTAAATTTGGCGATAAAGGCTGTCACCAACTCGTTCACAGCCATTTTATCTTCCTTGATGTAGGGCTGATCGAGCAGGCAAGCTTCTTGGTAAAATTTACTCAATTTTCCCTGTACGATTTTTTCCACGATCTCAGCGGGTTTCCCGGAATCCTTGAATTGTTCCCTGATTATTTCCATTTCCTCATCCAATATCTCTTGCGGGACATCCTCGGAACAGATATATTGAGGATCTGCCGCTGCAATATGAAGACAAATGTTCTTCACCAACTCCTGAAATTCTTCGTTCCGAGCGACAAAGTCCGATTCACAATTCACTTCCACCAGCACGCCGATTTTTCCGTTTAGATGGATATAAGACCCGATCGCCCCTTCTTTGGCTTGGCGCTCCATCTTGTCTTTGGCTCGAGCATGCCCCTTTTTTCTCAATATTGTTATGGCTTTTTCAATATCTCCGTTGCTTTCTTCAAGTGCCTTCTTGCACTCCATCATACCGATACCGGTTCGGTCCCGGAGTTCTTTCACAGTACCTGCTGAAATTGTCATGGCGGTCGCCTCCCTTATTCCGTTGCTTTAGGTTCTTGAGGAACGGGTGTTTCTTCCTCTGCTGGAGGTTTTTCTCCTTCAGCAGGGATTTGATCAGCTTCAGGTGGTATCTCCTCTTTTTTTTCTTCCTGGAGCTCTTTTTCTATCTTTTCTTTTTTCCCCTCGACAATCGCTTCGGCGACTTTCGAGGCAAATAGTTCAATCGCCCTCACGGCATCGTCGTTTCCTGGAATCGGATAGTCTATGCTTCCCGGATCTCCGTTGGTATCCACGATGGCCACGATAGGAATATTCAACTTTTGAGCTTCAAGAATGGCGATATCTTCCTTTGTGGAATCGATAATAAACACAGCTTTGGGAAGGTCGATCATGGTTCTGATCCCGCCCAAATTTTTTGAGAGCTTCCGGTATACTTTATCCAGTTTTGATTGCTCTTTCTTGGAAAGAAGATCCCAACGACCGTCATCACGCATCTCATCGTATTCGATCAATTTTTCCACACTTCCTCGGATGACTCCAAAATTGGTCAGCAAACCTCCCAACCAACGCTGATTCACATAACAGGATTCACA
>Ga0114922_10006194_pt1 | contig 10994 bp, 9 predicted proteins | sample AartaG_FD_100975 | JGI IMG/M metagenome (GOLD analysis project Ga0114922, IMG submission 100975) | Deep subsurface microbial communities from Aarhus Bay to uncover new lineages of life (NeLLi) - Aarhus_00045 metaG | ecosystem: Environmental > Aquatic > Marine > Oceanic > Sediment | place: Aarhus...
CGGGGCAACACGGTTTAGCCTATCAATCTGGTGCTCCGGCGGGACAAGCCCGTCGGGGGCACTTTCGAAGACGCGACGTGCCATTTCAGACCACGCTAAACACATCCGGGGATTCATGCCCGGTAACGATCAAACGTCATCCCGAGCACGGTTACAACGTTCCCCGACAATGAATTGCCGGGTTGCGTTCAACCGTGCCTACGGCACTCAGAATGATTGTTGCGGCCCATTCCCAGCGTTGAAACGCTGTATGTGTTTAGCGTGGGTGCACACGTGCTTGGCCGGCGGAATACGGTAGATTAACATAACGCCCGAGAACCATTACGTAGGCCAAAAAATCGGCATGGGCGCGGTAGGGGCGGCGCTTCGCAGCTCGCCTGCCCCCTGGCAGGCGAGACCGAATTGCCCGCCCTCTGCATCCGAACAAAGAAACCAGACAACAGCAAGTGAAATAAAATACCCGATGACGGCGATCGAGGCAAATCTGAAACATTCCCTGCGGTCGGCCAGAGGGCGGGCAATTCGGTCACAACGCGACGGCCTGCCAGCCGCCACGATGTGCTGCGAAGCCCGCCCCTACCCGGCCCGTGCAGATTCCCCGGCATCGGGAACACGCATCTGTAACGCTAAACAAATACGAAACGCTGGGCTATATTCATTCGTCCCCAAGGGACTGAAGAGAAGAATACGTCCCAGATCCAGGCCGGAAGGCGACAGCTTGTAGCCACGACCTGCGGCCGTGTGAAACCTGCCACGTGCCCTTGGTGCATCCCTGATCACCGCCTGGGGTGCCTGCGCTGAACGCATACCATCTGTATCGACGGTGCGCCCCCTTCTCACTCCAACCGTATCCGTGCGTAGCCCATGGTTCCGCCGTTCTTGTCGCGGCTGATGGGGCCGAGGATGTCGATGAACCGGGAGGGCTTGCAGCCGCTGCGCACGCCCGCCGTGAAGAAGTATTGTTCGAACGGCTGCTTCAGCGGCACCGTCACCGGCTTGCCGGCCGGGCCTTCGCGCGTTATTTCAACCAGGCGGATGCTCCAGCCCCGGCCGGGCGCTCGGGCGGAGTAGAGCACCAGCAGCCTGCCGTCGGGTGTGAGGTGGAAGCGCGCCGCGCGGCCGGGTATCTCTCCCCTCTCGCCCTCGTCGAGTACCGCGATCGGCCTGGTCCCCAGCACTTCACCGTCTTTGATCACGGAGTAGTTTATGGCGGTTCTCTGCTTGATGCCGGGCGTGAACTTGTTGCGGAACTCGGCCCTTTGGTGCAACTTGCGCTCGTACCACAGGATGTGCGCGTGGTTGTCGGGGCCGATCCACAAATCCAACGGGTTCACATAGCCGCCGGTCTTGTCGTGGCTGGCGATCTCCACCCACTTGTTGAATTTGCCGGTCGTGATGTCGTCGCTCCAGACGTAAAACAGCCGCCGGAAATCGTAGGAGAAATACCCGCGCCACTCCTCGTAGGGCTCGAGAATGTCCGACACCCCCAGGTAGTGAACGGCCCGGTCCTTGAGTTGCACGGCCGGATAGCAGACGCGGATGAACTTCGGATCGGTGAGCTTCTTCCCGGAGGGGGATATCAGGGGGAAGTCGGCGGTGGAGGGGAAGTTCAGTTCGCCCTGTGCCTTCCATTCGCCTTCGCTGTAAAACGTCCAGTAGAACTTGTCGTAGAAGGCCCAATTGTACATCAGCAGGAGTTCGCTGTTGGGAGGGTCGGCGGAGAAACTGCGGTAGGTGTGTGCCATGCCCGGGTAATTGATACTCCACTTCGGAATGATCGTCTTGTATTCGCCCTGGTCCGCGCCGCAGGCGCCGGCCGAGAACTCCAGCACCTGGGGCTGGGACGGGCCGTCGGTCTGGTTCGGATTGGTGGCGGACGGGTTCACCGAGAGAAACACGCGGCCGTCGGGGAAGCAGGCCATCGGGCAGGGCTCGCGTTCGTGGGTGTCGCCGCCGTTTGTGATCTGTTTCAGTTGTTTGCCTGTCCCCTTGAAGAGCATCCACCGCACGTTGTTGTAGGCCTTGTGGTCCGGCAGTGTTTCGATCCCGCTGGCGAAAACGTTCTTTCCCACGCGGACGACGCACGTATTGCCGTGGCACCACATCGGGTCGGCGCCGTTGTCGGCCGTCTTGTATTCGTAGAGATCCTGCTCGGCGACTACGACCGGCTTCAGCGGCCGAGCCTCTGCGGCACTCGCCATAGACCAGACCAATGTCACACATAAGACTGCAAGCACGCCCGTAGCGGTCATGGGACCCTATCCTTTCTGCATGTCGGAGAATTCCGACCGGCGCAATTGTGCCAAAGTCTCCTCGAGTACCGTTTCCATCCCCCCGGCAAGCTGTGCCGGGAGCCCATATTCATAGTAGCTATCCACTTCGTAGCCGCCCTCGCTGAGCATAGCGCTTGTCGGCAGGTAGAGCCCCGTCCCGTTGCTGTAGCCGAGGGGAAATGTGATGCCCGCTCCGCACGCGCCGATGATCAGGCGGCCGAGCTCGGCAACAAGCTCGCCCTCGATCGCGACCAGTCGAACGCTGGCTGCAAGCTGCACGCGCTGAGCCAGCAGGCGCGCGGCGGACGCCGGCTCCTTGCCCTTATCGAGGAACTCGATCTGCCGTCGCGCCCACAACCGCCTGAGTTCGTATTCGTCTTCGGCGAACACCTCAAAGGCGCCGCGGCCCGGAAGCGGCTGCAGTGGCCATTCCATCTCGGTGATGCTTGCCCGCAGTTCCGGCTCGTGCACTTGGAGCCCGGCGTCGATCGTGCGCATCACCTCGTCGGCGACGATCTTGCCCGCGGCGGCGACGTCGTCCCAGTTGCCATCGCGCCAGCATGGTCCGGCGTCGTCCCTGTCGTCGGCGATTACGCACGCCTTGGCGTCGCCGCCCGCACCCTGCAGGAACAGGCTGCACTGCGCGCCGAGATGTTCATCTATCAGGTCGCATGCAACGCCTGGGTAATCGGGGGAGATGCTCCACCCGCCAATCGTTGACGGATGGCACGAGACGGAGTACAACAGGCAAACGGGGGCACCTTGTTCGTCCCTGAACAGGCAGATAGGCAGGTGATCACAGACCGTGCCCTCCGGGTCCGGCCGAAACTCGGCGCGGCCCTCCGCGTTGAGCCTGCGCCTGCTAACCGGCAGCCTGCTGCGCGCCGCTCCGGCCCATACAGTTGTCTCATGCGCAGCGCTTTTCGCCTCGTTCGCAGCGCGGATCAGGGCCGATTCTACCGCGGCCATGTACTTAAGATCGGGCGGAACGGATCCGTCGTGATTCCAGGTGTCGACACAAGGCCCGGTATGAGTGTGCGAAGTGTTCAACAGTACCTGACGCGGCGAGAGATCCAGCGCGCGACCGAGCGCGCTCTTGAGCTGGTCGGCGTTTTCGCGCGAAAAAAACAGCAGATCGAATCCGACGATCAGCGCCGATTCGACGCCGTCCTCGACATAAAGAACGCGAGCGTGAAGATCGTCATGAACCGACTCGGCGCCGCGTTCTTGATCACGCCCGCCAAATCCTGACATGCGCGTGCCGATGGGAGGCGTGATGCGCGCTTTGCTGAATCCGGCTCTCACTGTGACGTGCTCCTCAGTGGTCCGTGTTATGAACGGATCATGACCACTGCCTTGAATCGGGCACGTCGAGCCTTACGCCGCCCTGCATGCCCGACTGATGCGCGACGATGCCGGGCAGGGTCATGTCCATCGATTCGTGCACGTCTATCGGCGGCTTGGTATCGCGGCGTATGCTGTCGACGAACTCTCGGAGCATCACCTCCAAGTCGGTCCGGCCATCGCGTCGCTGCCCGAGGTCATCGCCGAAATCCTGCCATCCCTGAAGTCCTTCCCGCGTTTCGGTCCACCATTGCCCGGTCATGGCGGCAGTGCTCAGAAGCTTGGCCGATCCGCGCGTGCCGACGATGTTGTAATACAGCGCCATCGGATGTGCCACGGAAAAGCCGTTGGTGAGGCGGATAATGCCGCCCTTCTCGGTCGCGAGCAGCGCGGATTCGAGGTCGGTAGGGACAAGGTCCGGTGCGGCCCTGCCGGCGATGCTCAGTCCGAAGGCCGAGACCACGCGGTCGTTCATCAGCTTCAGCAGCGGCCCGAGGGTATGCGAGCAGTACTGGATCGGGGGCAGGTGCGTTGCCCGCCATGTTTTCTGTGCGTTGGGGTGCTGGTCTCGCTGCGCGTAGGGCACGAAGCCGTTCTCGTCGTACAGCATGAGGTCGCGGCAATCGTGCGTGTAATCGCCCTCGGCGTAAACCACGTCTCCGAAGTCTCCGGCCTCGGCCATCGTCAGCAGCGACTCGCACCAGCCATACCAGATGTAATTCTCCGCGAGCATGTATTTGAGGCCGGTCTTCTCGACGGCCTTCACAACGGCCTGCGCTTCCTCGATGGAATACACGCACGGTGTTTCGCACAAGACGTGCATCCCGCGCTCGAGCGCCCCGAGGGTCTGTTCCGCGTGGACCGGACCGGGGCTGATGATCGCCACCAGGTCGAGCTGCTCATCGAGGAACTGCTCGTAGTCGGTGTGGGCTTTCAGCCCGGAAAAATCGCTGAGGGCCGCGGGATTCGGATCGCAGACGGCCACGACCTCACATCCTTCGATGGCCTCGAGCGTCTCGACAAACAACCTGCCGCGTCCCAGTCCGACCACGCCACAACGTAGTATCATTGTCTTTTCCTCCGGGTGGAATTCACTCGCTTTCCATGAGCTTTATTGCTCGTTTGATAGCGGCCGCCTGCCGCTTCACGTCCTTAGGATCTCGCTCGACGATGCCCGACATGATGACGCGCTTGAGGATGTCGGCGGCCACGGGCGTTTTGCATTTGCCTGCGCGATAGCTTCCCTTGTAGAAAGGACACCGCACGGGACAGTCCTTCTTGTGGTACGCCGTGGACGTCTTGAATATCGGGAACGTCTGTGCCGGGCGTTCGGTGAACTCGTATCCCAGGCCGGCCCTTTCCTCGGCGGCGATCTCTTTGAATCGGTCGAAGCTCAAGCCGTGCTTGTCGCCCTCCCACAGACACGCCCAGATGTATCCGACCTGCTCGGCCTGTTTGGGCACGGTGCGGTTGCGCAGCCACTTGCAGTCGGCAATGGCCTCGTTGAGCATGGCGAGCGTCGCGTTGTATTCCTTCATGTATTCCGGATAGCGCTCGAGCTGTGCCAGGCCGACGGCGGCCGTCATTTCGTTCATCCTGAAATTAAGGGTGAGAAAAGACGGGCTCTCGCCTTTGAAGGCCCATTCATTGTACAGGTTGAAGTGCAGGTCTTTGCGGTTGGTGATCATCACGCCGCCGTCGCCGGTGCAGATGTGCTTGCCCTGCTGAAAGCTGAAGCATCCGATGTCGCCGTACGTGCCGGAGTGCTTGCCTTTCCACCTGGCGCCGATCACGTGTGCGCAGTCCTCGATCATGAATATCTTGTGTTTTCGACAGATGGCGCGGATCTTGTCGAGTTCGGCGCACAGCCCCCACAGGTTAGTCACGATCACAGCTTTGGTGTGCTTCGTGATGGCCTTCTCGAGTGCGGCGGGGTCCATCAGGTAGGTGTCGTATTTGACATCCACAAACTTCGGCACGCAGTTGAAGCTGAGCGCGGCCACGCCGCCGAAATGGACCAGCGGGTCGCAGATCACCTCGTTGCCGCAGCCCGCGCCCGAGATCGCCACGGCCTGTGCCAGCGCGGTCATTGCCGAGTTGCGGCAGATACCGAACTTGGCGCCGGTGAAGGCGGCGAAGGCATCGTCGAGCCGGGTCACAAAGCCGCCGAAACGCCAGCCTAGCTGTTTGCTCTTGAATACTTCACTGAGGTACTGCAACTCAGTTTTCCCAAAGACTCTCGCCATTGACAGAACTCCTTTCAGGATATGTGTGAACGCAGGGCCTCGGGCAGAGCACCGACCTTTTCGAGGAGCCTCGCCACGTTGAGCCCGAGCATGAGTCGTTTGTGGTCGTCGGGGATGTCGGCGTACACTACCAGGCCGATGCCTACGGAAACCGGATTCATGAACGCATCGGAACCGAACATGAATTTCTCCGGCCCGGCGTGCGCGACGCCGCGTTCGATGAAGCCTATATCGCCGAGAGACCAGATATTGGCGTAGACGTTCGGGAACCTCTTCATGATGTATTCCCAGCCGCCGCCGTAATGGCCCTGGATGAAATCGACCGAAGGAAACTTCGGGGCGATCTTGATCATATGTTCAGCCGACCATTGATGGTTGAGTATGAGCATGTTGTGCTGGGCAGCGAAGTCGTATACCGCCATCAGGTTGGGGCCGTCGCCAGGGTAGTTTTGATAGTCGTTGATGAGTTTGATGCAGCGTATGCCGGCCTTGACTACGCGCTCCAGTTCTGCGAGGTTCCTCTCCTGCCCGTCGCTCGGGTTCACGTGCGCGAAGCCTATGATTCGGTCGGGGACCTTGCTTACAAGCTCGATGAGCGCATCGTTGCCGAGGGTGTAGTCGTTGCCACGCCCCATGTAGCCGCCGCCAAGCACGCACGATGCATCCACGCCGTTGGCGTCCATCGCTGCGATGCTCCCTTCCGCCGCTTCGTCGATCGAGTTGAAATTAGCGCCTGTGGGCCACGCGCCTACGTGGGTGTGACCGTCGATGACCAGCACGTCGGGCAATCCCTCACCCGCCCGCCAGCGTTTCAGTATTTCGCTCATCTTACGCCCTCCAGGAGCCGCCGCAGGTTGTCGCCGCAGATTTTTCGTTTCGCCGTCTCGTCGATTTCGTGGGCGTACTGCACGTTTGAGACGAAAGTGTCGGGTGCATAGAAAGGCATCCCGGTCCCAAAGAATACCCGCTCCGGGCCGATCTCAGTAGCCGCCGTCCGCCAGTAATCAATAACGCTTGTGATGTCCATGTGCAGGTTGGGCACGCGACGCATCAGCGGCAGGATAGAGTATGCAATTCCCAATCCTCCGCTGACGTGCGAAAGAATCATCTGAAGATTTGGATGGGCCAGGCAGATGGTCCTGAGGTGATCGATCGCGTAGTCGTCGGGGTTGCCCACTGTCGATGGGGATGCCCAACCCTGCGCACCGCCGAAGTCGAGGATGCAAGGCACGCGATGCTCCTCGAGCGCCTCGCAGAGGTCCTTCCACAACCAGTGCAGAGGCGGCGCGATGCCCATCCTCAGCCGCGCGGCTCTGACACCGGCGGCGAGCATCTCTTCGACCATGGCGTGCGCCGCCTTGGGATCAGGCGACGCCGGCGGCTCCAGCAACCACACCGGGTGCAGCCGTGGCATTCCTTCGATCCGCCGCAGGAGAAGTTCGTTGCCGATGCTTCGCGGATACGTGCCCCTTGCCTCGTTGTGATGGACAAGCGCCTCCGCGATGTCGTATTTGTCCATGACATCCAGGATGTTATCCGGCGTCAACCACTCGCAACCGCCGGCCTGAGGCACGTGGCCGAGCGTCACGCAAGTGTCGAAGAGCCTGAGGTCCTTGATGTCCGGAATCTTGAGTTTTGTCTTCACTGTGCTTCCTCATTTCATCTTCAGCCCGCGCCGCAGTACTGTGCCTCCATTTGAGGGCATGATGATACACTTTTTGACCCGGCCAATCAAGGAAAAGAGCGGCGGTTTTCGGTTTTATCACAAAAAGGAATTGCAAATCAAGCGGCGCTGAATATAATGGGGGAAAACTGATCAAAGGTCGGCAGTCGGGAGTTGTGGCAGATGCCCCTTGAACCTGTTGGTGAGATGATGCGGCGCGCGAGCGATGGCGGCTACGCGGTCGGGTATTTCGAAAGCTGGAACATGGAATCGCTCCAGGGGGTGATCGATGCCGCGGAGGAGACGCGGTCGCCGGTCATCATCGGTTTCAACGGAGAGTTCCTGAGTCGCCCGGGCCGCCTCGCGCCCGAGCGCATATCGTGCTACGGAGCCCTTGGCAAGGCCGCCACGGAGGCCGCTTCCGTACCCTGCGGGCTGATCTTCAACGAATGCGCTCAAGACGAGAGCGTGAGGGCGGCGATCGACTCGGGCTTCAATCTTGTGATGCCGGACGACCCGAAAGCCCCCTACGACGAGCGCGTTGCGCGCGTTGCCGAGCTGACGAGGTACGCTCACGAGCACGGAGTGGCCGTTGAAGCAGAAGTAGGCGAGCTGCCCTGCGGGGCGTCGGGGGAAGTCGAAGAAGGCGGCGTCATGACCGACCCCGAGCGGGCCGCGCGGTTCATCCAGGCCACCGGCATCGACCTGCTGTCGATCAGCATCGGCAATATTCACATACTGGTGCAGGGCGAGCGCGGGCTGGACCTCGACCGCCTTGCAAGGATCCGCGAGCGGGTCGCGATCCCTGTCGGGCTGCACGGCGGCACCGGGATAAAGGCCGAGTCGCTCCGACAGGCGATATCGATGGGCGTGACCAAGGTAGCTTACGGTACTTATCTGAAGCAGCGCTACCTGGCGGCCGTTCGGGCGGCGCTCGACGTAGACGAGGTCAATCCGCACAAGCTCCTCGGCTGTGGCGGGCCCGAAGACGTGATGGTGGCAGCGCGCCTGGCCGTGCGCGACGCCGTGCTCGAGCGGATTGAGCTTCTTGGCTGCTGTGGGAGAGCCTGAAGATAATGAACATCGAAATGAAAATGCCCGACCTCGCCACAACTGAGAGCGAGATCACGATAACACAATGGCTGGTCGAACCCGGTCAGCAGGTCCGGCGCGGCGAGCCGCTGCTGGAAGTCGAGACCGACAAGGCCTCGGTGGAGGTGGAATCGTACGTCACGGGCGTGTTGAAAGAGGTGCGCGCCGAGCCGGGCGATGAAGTGTCGGCCGGAGATGTAATCGCGATCATAGAAGCCGAGGGCGCCCAGGCGCCTCCGCCGCCGCCTCAAGAGAAACAAACGGATGCCGCGGCCGCTCCGGCGGCGCAGCCATCCGCAGCGCCGAAGAAGGCCGGAGGAATGTTTGCCCGCAACCGCCAGGCAGCGCAGCAGGCGGCGGAGGAGGCCGAGCACATCGATCTGAGCGTTGCCGAGCGAATGGTCGCCAAGCGAATGCAGCGCAGCAAGCAGACTATCCCGCATTTCTATCTGCAAACGTCGGCCAACGCCGAGCCGATGATCGCGCGGCGCAAGGATGCCGCCCCGGGTAAGATCGTGTGGGACGCCTTCTTCACATACGCCGCGGCCAGGGCTCTCAAGCGGTTCGACCGGATGTGCTACAGCTTCGAGAACGAGCGGCTGGTGTCGCGTGGGACCGATGCCGTGGGGGTCGCAATCGATCTCGACAACGAGCTGTTCGTGGTTCCCATCGCCGACCCCGCGTCGAAAACGCCGCAGCAGATTTCCGACGAGATCGTGGCGGCGGCCGAACGGCTTCGAAGCGGCGACACCGAAGTGCGGGAGATCCGCCCCGCAAACATCACGGTCACCAACCTCGGCGTTTCGAATATCGAATCGTTCGTGGCCATCGTGAATCCGCCCGAGTCGTGCGTTCTGGCCATCGGCAAAACAGCCCCCGCAGCCGTGGTGAACGATGGCAGGATCGAAGCCCAGAACCGTGTGTCGCTTACGTTGTCGGTGGACCACCGCGTTGTGAGCGGCAGGTACGCCGCCGATTTTCTCGACGCGATTGTCAAGGAGCTCGAATCGCTTTGAATACCCAACCGGTGAACGAGATTCCAGTTGAGCGTGTGGCACGGTACGAGCGCGATTTCCTCCTCGGCCTCTATGAGCGGATGGCGCTCATTCGCGAGTTCGAGGAGCAGGTGAAGTTTCTATTCCTGCAGGGCTCGATGCCGGGCACCATCCACCAGTGCCAGGGACAGGAGGCCGCCGAGGTCGGCGTGTGCGCAGCGTTGAATCCCGACGATTACATCACCTCGACACATCGGCCCCACGGGCACGCTTTGGCGAAGGGCCTGACCCCCGATGAGCTTATGTGCGAGCTTTTTGCCTGTGCCACCGGCTGCTGCAAGGGCAAGGGCGGGTCGATGCACATGGGCAATATGGATAAGGGCATGCCCCCCGCAATTGCAATCGTAGGCGGCGGCATACCCGTGGCCACGGGGATGGCACTGGCATTCAAGATGCAGAAGCGGCCCCTGGTGGTGGCGTGTTTTTTCGGCGATGGCGCGACGTCTGAAGGAGCGTTTCACGAGGGCGTGAATATGGCCGCCATCTGGAATTTGCCCGTGATTTACGCGTGCGAGAACAACCTGTATGGCGCCTCGACGCACGTCGAAAAGGTCACCCGGCTGGAGCACATAGCCGATAGGGCCGCGGGCTACGGCATCCGTGGGGAGACCGTCGACGGCAACGATGTGCTCGCAGTTTACGAGGCAGCCGCGAAAGCCGCAGAGGAGTGCCGCGGCGGGCAGGGGCCGGTCTTGCTGGAGTTGCTGACGTATCGCATCACGGGCCATTCGCGGCGCGATCCCAGCCACTACCAGCCGAAGGAAGAACGGGAAGAATGGGCCAAACGCGATCCGATCGACAGGCTCGGCCGGGCGCTCGTGCGGCGTGATGATGTTGACGCGGCGGACCTCGAACAGATCCGCGCAAAGGTTGAGCAACAGATAAATGATTCCGTCGAGAAGGCCCGGCGCGACCCCAAGGCAACGGCCGATGATCTGACGACGGACGTTTTTGCGTGACGGGCGACGCGGAGACGCGCAATATTGTGTCGCCCCTTCAGGGCTCCTCTGGTGTGGGATGAACCGTTACCCAGGGCGACACGCGACCTACGGCCGCGCTCTGCCCTGGGCTATAATCTGGTCGCCCTTTCAGGGCTGCCCCACGGTATGAACTAGTTATGAGTTACGGATGCGGACCTTCCATCTTGGACCACCATTACCCGGGCCGTTGTCCATGTTGGACACTGGTATTCTGTTGCCCTTCTACGGTAGCTGTACGGTGTTAAGTCAAGTGCAAAAAGGCAAAAAAGTATCCTTCTCCACCGCTGTGGTTTTTCAAACGAAAAGAAGCGCGGAAGAGTCTGTTCCTGCTCGAAGTTTAC
>Ga0114922_10006195_pt1 | contig 10991 bp, 8 predicted proteins | sample AartaG_FD_100975 | JGI IMG/M metagenome (GOLD analysis project Ga0114922, IMG submission 100975) | Deep subsurface microbial communities from Aarhus Bay to uncover new lineages of life (NeLLi) - Aarhus_00045 metaG | ecosystem: Environmental > Aquatic > Marine > Oceanic > Sediment | place: Aarhus...
ACGGTCCTGCCCGCGTCCACGACCTCGACCAGCAGGCGAGGATGCGAGGGCATCCTCAGCTCCTTTGCCAGTAGGTTCTCTGTGCCGGCAGGGCACGCCAGGATGGACACCTCGGTCCCGGCCAGGCCCGCCGCGACCTCCCTGACCGTGCCGTCGCCGCCCCAGACTATCACCACGCGGGCCTCCGCGGCGATCGATTCGGCATACCGCGTGGCGTCCCCCGGGCCGGTGGTGCGGTGCTCCACCACCTCCCTGCCCCCGGCACGCAGAATCGCCTGCATTTCGGCCAGCGCCCCGCGCTGGGATCGGCTGCCGCTCCTGGGATTGACGATCATGTGTATCATGAGACGCCTTCCGGGACGGACTTGCATGTGTCGCGGAGAAGATTATAATACCGGATCTTCCCGCACGGTGGAAGTGCGGCGTCCCGGTGGGGTGCACGTGCACAGCTTGGTCAGGAGAGACCCGATGGACAATGTCAGCACCGAACTGGAGCAGATGATGGCGAAGGAGCTTTGGTCCGCGGAGGACTGCTCGCGCTTGCGGCAGGTGCTCCTGAGCACGTCCGACCCGATCCGGGCGCTCCGCGAGTCGGCCCTGGCGCTTTCCGCCCAGAACCCCGACCCCTCAGGCGCGGCCGCGGTCAAGCTCGGCATCCTGAGGTACATGCTCTTCCGCTTTGCCGAGGCCCTGGAGCTGCTCGCCAAGGGCACCGACAACAAGGAGCGCCGTTTCTACCAGGGGCTCTGCAACAAGCAGCTCCACAACTGGGCGGCGGCAATCGAGAACTTCCAGCGGGCAGAGGACCGCGGCTGGGACGCCAAGCAGCTATGCCTCCAGCTCGCGGAGGCCCAGTGCCTCGCCGGCGATCTGGCCGAGGCGAAGAGGACGATCGGGCGGTTCGCCAAGTCCAGCCAGGAGGACCCCGACTGGTATCACATCGCCGGGATGGTCGCCGAGATGAGCGGCGACTACGACGAGGCGGGGGACCTGTACGAGAAGGCCCGGCAGCTCCAGAGCGGGCACCCGGGGGCGACATTCCGCCTGGCATACTACTACGACCTGCACGGCGAAGAGGACAAGGCGATGGAGCTGTACCGCGAGTGCGTCGCCCGATCCACGCCGGGCGAGGGTCGCCCGCCCTTGCCCGAGCGCCGGCCCGTCTATTCCGGCGCCCTGCTGAACCTGGCGGTCCTCTACGAGGACGTGGGCCGCTACGACGACGCCGCCCGCTGCCTGCGCCGGATCCTCGCCGTCGATCCCACGCACGCCCGCGCCAGGCTGTTCCTGAAGGACGCGATCGCATCCAAGACCATGGTCTTCGACGAGGATGAGGCCAAGCGCATCGCCCTGCGGAACGACCTGCTGGCCATCCCCGTCACCGATTTCGAGCTGTCGGTCAGGGCCCGCAACTGCCTCAAGAAGATGAACATTCGAACGCTCGGCGATCTGCTCAACGTCACCGAGCCGGAGCTGCTGAGCTACAAGAACTTCGGCGAGACCTCGCTGGCGGAAATCAAGACCATGCTGGCCACGAAGAACCTCCGGCTGGGGCAGATGCTTGAGGAGGGCATGCCCAAGGCGATGCAGCCGGAGATTCCCACGGCCTCGGTCGGCAACGAGGGCGTGCTGGCCACTCCGCTGTCGCAGGTGGAGTTCTCCGTCCGCGCCCGCCGGGCGCTGGAGACCCTCGGCGTGGCCACGCTGGGCTCGCTGGCGGCCAAGACCGAGCCGGAGCTGCTCGCCTGCCGGAACTTCGGGCAGACCTCGCTCAACGAGGTCCAGCAGCGTCTGGCCGAGTACGGTCTGCGGCTGCGGGAAACGCAATGACCCCCGGGGGGGCCAGAATGAATATGTCACCCGTGCCTGGACGATTGTTCCGCCGCGCTTTGTCCGGCGTGTCGATGGCGGCGGCAGCGGCGCTGCTGCTCCTGACCGGAGTGGGGTGCCCGCCGCGAGCCCAACCTGTCGTCGAGGCCCCGGCCGCCACCGAGAACGTGCCCACCATCCGGGTGCTGCTGGCATCGGGCGACCGCATCGCCCTGGCCGCGACCGGCGGCTACACGATCCTGGCCGACGGCAAGGTCGTGGCAAGCTCGATGGACAGCCTGGCCGAGGGCGATCTGACCCGCAAGGGCGGCACATGGTCCATCCACGCCGCCAGGTATCCGGCCAGGGAGCTGGTCGTCGAGAGCGTCGGGCGGTCGTACATCCGTCTCGGCACGAAGCTTTACCGCGGGCGGATGATGATGCTCCCTGACGGCGCGACGGGCATCATCGTCGTCAACCACCTCGACCTGGAGAGCTACCTCGCCGGCGTGCTGGGCAAGGAGCTTTACGCCAGGTGGCACGACCGGACGTATCAGGCCCAGGCCATCGCCGCCCGCACGTACGCCCTGTACGAGATGTCAACGTTCGGGAAGGGCCGGTCATACGACCTCCGCGACGATCAGTCGTCGCAGGTTTACGGCGGCTTCTCGGCCGAGACCGACAAATCGTGGCGGGCGGTCCAGTCCACCCACGACATCGTCCTGGCCGCCGGGCCGAAAGGCGCCGAGAAGTACTTCAGGGCCTACTACTCCTCCTGCTGCGGCGGGACGGTCAACAACGCCCACTCGCTCCGCGGCCCGCCGGTGGCTGCCGGCCCGCTGGCGGGGGGCCAGAGCTGCCACGACTGCTCGGCCGCGCGGCGATACAACTGGTCCGCGGTGACCGTGCCCAAGGCCGTCATCCACAGCGCGGTGGCGCGGACCTACAAGGCCGCCGCCAACCTGGACGGGGTAAAGACCATCGAGGTCGTCTCGACCTTCCACGGCTGGCTGGTGTGGCTCGACGTCGTCGGACCGCGCGGCAGGAAGGTCCGGATTCGCGGGCAGGACCTCCGCCTGTGCCTCTTGCGCCACGGCCACCCCTCGGCAAAGGGCCTCTACAGCACCAACTGCCAGGTCCGCGACGCCGGCAACTCCATCGTCTTCGAGAACGGGCGCGGCTTCGGGCACGGCGTCGGCATGTGCCAGTGGGGCGCAGAAGGCAAGGCCCAAAAGGGATACACCGCCAAGGAGATCCTTCTGGAATACTACCCGGGGGCCAAGCTCTTCACCGCGTACTGATCTTTCGGGGACACGACAATGGAAAAGCGGACCGCATTTCCCGACGACCCTGGCTTCTCGATCTTCTACCCCGGCTCGGTGTGCCTCGTCTCGGCCGTCGATGCCGCCGGAAAGGCCGACATCTGCACGGTCGGGGCATGGGCGCTGGTCAACGGCGCGCCGAGGCTCTTCGGCATCGCCATGTGCGCCCGGGCGGCGGGCGAGTACTTCTGGAAGCGATACACCACCACCTGCATCGAGCAGACCGGCGAGTTCGTCATCAACATCCCGCACGCGGGGCTGAAGGATGCGTGGGACGTCTGCGGGTCGGTTTCGCTGACCACCCGGCCCGACGCCGACAAGTTCGCCCTGGCGAACCTGACGGCCGCGCCCGCGGCGAAGGTCAAGGCCCCGCTGATCGCCGAGTGCCCGGTGAACATCGAGTGCCGGGTGCATTCCAGCCTGGAGCTGCCCACGCACGATTGGATAGTGGGCGAGCCGCTGGCCTGCCACACCGCCGCCGAGGTCGCCGACGGCAAGGCCCAGCTCGTCTGGGACAGCGCGGCCGTCCTGCGCTGACCGCCGCGAGCGACCCGGTCAGGCGTATCTGACGCGCCACTCGACGCGCCCGCGGCAGGGGGCGCTGAGCGTCAGCCTGCCGCCGCTGAAACGGTGCGTCGCGCCGCCCGGGCCTTCGACCTCCACCGGCCGCTCGGGCCAAAGGACCTCCCAGCTCGCCCGCACTGCTCGACCGGCGTCGGCGCGGATGGTCAGCACCCGCCGCCTGGCGTCCCACTCGGTGCCGGCGAAGGCGACCGCGTTGGGGCAGAGGACCTTCGGCGCGTCGGCCACCAGGGCCGTGGCGATGACCTGCCCGGACAGCTCCCGGGCCTTGCCGATGGCCTTGCGGCTGGGCCAATCCAGCACCAGCATCCGCAGGAACAGGTGCGGGTCCATCATGTAGAAGTGGTACGCTCCGGCGTTGTGCTCGATGCTCCCGCGGCGCTGCCCCTTGAAGTACACCCTCGCCGGATCAACGTCCCAGCCGGGCAACTCCTTGTCGAGGACCTCGGCCTCGTAGCGCTGAAGCTTCTCGACCGGGCCGTAGTCGCGCAGGAACAGCATGTGCTCGGGGTTGAGCGGGCTGAGGGTGTATGGGTTCCTGACGCCCGAGTGAACGCTCGACGGGCGCAGGTCGCGCTCGTGCAGGCCGCCGAAGCCGAGGGTCATGCTGCCGCCACCCCGGCCCCAGGGGGTCACGGGCACCCCGCCCGACTCGTACAGCTCCGGCAGCGTGTGCTCGGCCGCGAGGAAGACCATGTACCGCGACGCGATCAGCCGCGCCAGGTCGCGCTGGCGGGCCAGGCCGAACCGCTCCGCCAGCCGGGCCAGGCCGATCATCCCCTGGATGCCGTGCCGGCAGCAGTCGATGTTCAGCAGCTCGCCGCGCGTGTCCGTCCAGGGGACCATGGTGGCCCAGTCCTGGAAGATCTCGAAGTAGGCGGCGATGTCGCTCACCAGCGCCCAGCGGCGGCGGACGAAGTCGGCTGAGATCGCCCCGAAGTACACCCCCGCGAACAGCCCGGCCAGGTTCATCCCGCTGTACCAGTCGAAGTCGTAGGTGACCTCGCCGAACTGGTCGAATATCCGGCGGTCGCGGGCGAAGAGCCGCCCGGTGGTCGGCTCGCGGCGGTAGAGGTACGACCGCTTGTTGAAGAGCCTGGCGAAGCGGCGGACGATGGCCGCCTGGGCCGGTCGGCGCTGGTCGTCGGGCAGCGACCACGCCGCCCAGGCCAGCACCCGCAGGTTGTGCAGTATGTCCAGCAGCGTGTCGGGGTCGTAGTCGCCGTCGCCGCCGTAGGTGAACTTCGGGTCGTCGAAGTACTCCCGCAGCCGCCTGGTGAGCCCGGCCGCCCGGCGGTCGCCGGTAACCCTCACCGGGGATAGCACGCGGTCGAGGTACGGGCACAGCGGGATGGTGTATCGCAGCTCCCGCCCGGCCGCGAGGCGGCAGGGACCGTAGTGCGTGTAGAGGTCGCGCGGGCGGCCCGGCAGGGCGGGGGAGGGCAACTGCCGCCCGGAGACCGTGATGGGGTACCTGCCGGCGCGGGCGGCCGAGAGGAACGGCGGAACCGGGCAGACCGTCGGCCGCCGGCCGTCAAGCCGCCGGCCCACGTCGCGGACCTCGATAGTCCCGGCCGATTCGTCGATGCGGAAGTGCTCGTCTATCTCGTCAGGCATCCCCGCGAGGGCTGCCGCCCAGAAGTCGCCCCAGCGCCGCAGCCTAGCCAGGCCTTTCCCGTTGCGCAGGTCGGCGAGGGCGGCCTGGTCTATCTCAGCCGCCCCGTACATGGGCATGGCGTAAACCCGCCCAAATGGCCGCGGGAAGTGAAAGTCCATGTACTCGTAAGACGTCACGTCGATTCGCCGCGGCCGGGCGCCGCCGAAGACCCACAGCACCGGGACGATAGCACCCCTGGCCGGGTCGAAGGTCAGCACCCACTTGCCCGTCCAGGGCAGGCGGCCCGGCGGGGGGGCAGCGTCTCTCTGATAGCGGCCGAACTGGAACCTGCGCGAGGCCGCGGCGTCCGACCGCCGCAGAGGGTAGCCCCGCGAGTAGTGGGCGATCTTGATGCCCTTCCCGGACGGGAACGCGCACCACTGCGGCGAGGCCTTCACTTGCCACCGCCAGCGGAGGATCCGGTCGGTGTCGCTGGCGAAGCACATCGCCGGCGAGAGCACGCTGCAAAGGACAGACAGGTTCACCCCGGGGCAGCCGCCCGCGGCGGGCGCGCGGTACTTCGCTACCCGCAGCGTCCAGGAGTGCGTCTTCTCGGCCACCGTGTACTTCGGCGGAAGCTGGAGCGAGCCGATCACCAGCCGGTCCGGGCGCAGCCGCATGACCGTCGGCCCCAGCGTCTGGTAGGTGAGGTATCCGTTCTCCGCCGGCTCGAACCCGGCCGAGTGCGCCCCCAGCCGCCCCGCCGAGCCGAAAGACACTCCCCGCTGCCACCGCCGGCCCCGCGCGTGCATCCTCTTCGCCATGACTACTCCTTCCTCCCGTCAGTCAAGGCCCAATAGGATAGCCGGCTCTTCGGAAAGGTAAAGATGCCAGGTTAGGGATTCGCCCCGGACGTCGCCCCGGCAGGAACTACCAGGCTCGGACGTCCCCCGCAAGAGCGCCAAAGCCGATGGGGAACTTGCTCTCCAGCAAGGCGATGTCTTGTGCCAGTCGGCGAGCTTCTGCGATTGATCGCTCGGTCTTCAGGACTTCGCCGGCCCTGTCGCTACCATAGACGCGTACCTTCAGCTCGTTCTTCGTGTAAGGCACGCGTCCTTCCCGCAGCGCCCGCACCCATGCGCCTTCGGAAACGTTCCGGTCAACGCCGCATAGCAACCAAGCCTCTATGGCCGGCACGGCTAGCCCGACGGCCGTCTTGATCCGTGCTCTGGTTGGCAACTGAGGCAGCTGAGCCTGGGTCTCGGCGAGCGCTTTCTGCAACTGGACCAGCCGGCATTCCTCCTTTGTTTCGAGCCCTTCTCGGTCCTTATCGGTGTAAACGGGTGACCTGTTAGAATCGACAAGCACGACCAAGGCATCGGCGTCCGTGCCATAGTAAACGTGCTTCAGGACGGCGGGCAGGAGATTGCGAACAGAAGGCCAGCCGCGAGTGCGGATGGGAGGCGCAATCGGCTCGGTTGGCTCGCCCAGGATCGCTTCAACGAGGATTCGGGCCACAGCCTCGTCGGGGCGCCATTCGCTGACATACGCGACCTTCATCGCTCGGCTGGGACTCCCCCCAATATCCCGCTGTACCAGGCATCGCCCAGGTGCGTGTCGTGCAGGATCTCGTCCAGATCCGCGCGATCTGAAAGCCGCTCGAAGACGACATTGTCCTCGGTCTTCTGAGCGATCACGATCTCCTCGGGATGATCTCTGAACAGGTCCAGCATGTAAGGCGAATGCGTGGTCGCGATCACCTGGACAGGATCGCGCTTTTCCCCGAAGTTCTCCGGGTAGGCCAGTCGGTAGATCGCATCGCGCACATCGCGCAGCAGGCGCGGGTGCATCCCGTGATCGGGTTCTTCCAGGCAGATCATCGGCGCCGGGTCTGGAAGGTAAGCCAAGGTCAGGATGGCCAGGGCGAAAAGCGTGCCTTGCGAAAGGTCCGCCGCCGCGATGCTGTGGCCTCCAACTCGCGTCCGCAAGGCGATAGCACGCTGTCCCGTAGCAGGAACTTCGAAAAGGACGTAATCGAATTCGGGAATCCAGCGGGCCAGCTCTTCGTTAAGTGCCTCGAACCTTTCCGGATGCTGATCTCGCAGACGGTCCAGAACGCCGGGCAAGCCATATCCGTCTTCGGCCAGTTGCATGTCCTTCTTAAGAGGCACGGCAGCAGCTATCCTCTGAGCCTGAAGGGAATAGATTGTCAGGCGACGTGCCTTGTCTTGCAGGAAACTCTTGCCGTTTTTCCAAGGCTCTGAACCTCGGTGGACCTTTACCTGCGCACCTTCGCTGCCCCACGAAGTCTCTGATTCCCTATCATGGTCGGGCGGACCCCACGCTATCCTGACGGACGTCCGTTGAGGAGCGGTCACTCCTGCTGTCACGATCCGCTCGTGAGGGAAGTTATCAGGTTCCCGTGCAGCCACAAGAGCTTGCATGGCGGTGCTCTTGCCGCTGCCGTTGGGGCCTACCAGCAGTGTAAAGCGGCCCAGCTCGACCTTACTGTCTCGCAGGGCCTTGAAGTTCGTGAAATGTATGGATTCTATCATCCCGGCGCCCTGCCAGTCTGAAGGCCTGGCTGACATCACGCGGAGGGCACGAAAAACCCGCCGTTTGCATTCACCAGTATAAATCGTCTCAAGCCGGCATGCCACATTATCGAAAGCCGGCGCCCCGGCCAAGTGGCAATGCCCGGCAACGCCGCACTGAGGCCCCAGCCTACAGGGCCTTGACGACGACGAGTGTTATGTCGTCGGCCTGGGGGGCGGTCTGGCGGAAGTCGCTGACGGCCTGGACGACGGCGGCGTGGATGTCGGCGGCGGCCTCGCCCGCCCGGGCGGCAAGCAGCTCGCGGAGGCGGTCCTTGCCGAACAGCGCCTTGTCGGGGTTGGCGGCCTCCCAGATGCCGTCGGTGCCGATCAGCACGACGTCGCCGCTGTCGAGCGTGACGGGCCCCTCCTGGCTGTATGCCGATCCGTCCAGAATGCCCAGCGGGATGCCGGTGGTGGCGAGCTCCTCGACCCGCCCGCTGGCGGCCCGCAGCCACATAGGCGGGTCGTGCCCGGCGGAGGTCCAGCACAGCGACCGGCTCGCACCATCAAGCAGGCCGTAGAAGAGCGTCATGAACCGCTCCTCGCCGGTGTCCCTGACCAGGTGGGCGTTGAGCGCGGCGAAGAGCTCGCCCAGGTCGCCGTGGCGGGCGGCGTGGCTGCGGAGCACGCCCCGGGCCGAGGCCATCAGCAGCGCCGCCCCGATCCCGTGGCCGGTGACGTCGCCCACGGCGATGCCGAGCCGGTCCGCCCCCAGTTCCGTCAGCTCGATGAAGTCGTAGTAGTCGCCGCCGGTCTCGTCGCAGTAGTGGCTCGCCCCGGCGATGTCGAAGCTCGCCAGCGCCGGCGGGTCGTGCGGCAGCAGGTGCTGCTGAATCTCCGTCGCCAGCGCAAGCGAGCGCTTCATCTCCTCCCGCTCGCGCAGCTTCGGGCCCATGTCGTTGACGATGTCGCCAAGCTCCTGGAGTTCGTCGCCGGTGCGGATCTGCACGCGGGTGTCGTAGTCGCCGCCGGAGAGCCTCTCGGCTACCTCCCTGAGCTGCGTGACCGGCCGGGTGACGGCCCGCGAACTGCGCAGCGCCACGACCACCACCACAACGATCACGCCGAGCAGGATGGCCCCGGCGACCTCCAGGCTGCGGAACATCATGTCCAGGACGTGCCTCTCAGCCTCGACTGCCTCGGCGACGACAATGTCGTGGGGCACGATGACGACGGGGAACGGCTGGTCCCTGCTGCCGGCGCCGTGTGCCCAGAGCGCCTCGCGCCCGCCGTAGGGCATCTTGCGGACCCCCGACCGCCCGGCGATCGCGTCGGCCGCCAGCGCGCGGAGCTGCTCGGGGTCATCCGACTCCAGCGGCGGCAGCTCGACGGGGATCTCCCAATCCCGCCCGCTTTCGGGCGGCGCGTTCTCGGCCACGATGAGGAGCTTACCTTCGCTCTCGCTACCCGCCCCGGCGGGGACGACCAGCATCGTCGCCGCCTCGCCGGCCCAGCGCTCGGGGAGCTTGAGCCCCCGGAAGATGCCGGTGATCGGCAGGTCGATGCCCGTCACGCCCGCGAAGGCCCCGTCCGGGCGGCGCACCGGCATCGACAGCGTCAGCATGACCGTCCGCGTCGAGGCGTCCACCAGTGGCCGACGCCAGCCCAGGGCGCCGTCCCTCCGCGCCTCGACGTACCACAGGCGCTTCCGCGAGTCGTACCCGGCCGGGTAGCCGCCGTGGCCGGGGAAGGACGTGTGGAAGCCCGACTCCAAGGCCGTGTACTGCCAGTGCATCAGAGCGGGATTGGACTCGTGAAGGAAGCGATACGCCGCCGGCATCGCCGCCAGACGCGCCATGTCGTCGGCGACGGCCCGCCGGTCCACCCCCGGAAAGACCAGATACGCCTGCTCGCGATACGTCACGGGCATCGGCGCCGGCTTGCCGTCCGGGCCCTGCCTCAGATGCTTCTCCGACGGCGCCATGCCCTCGGGCAGGTCCTCGCCCTTGTCGTAGTCCTCGGCGAAGTACAGCCGCGGCGACGGCGGGGCGGCCGAGGCGAGCGCCTGCTCAACCTCGCGGGCCTGCATCCGCAAGGCCAGCTCCAGCACCTTCTTGTCACGGGCCAGGCCCTCGGCGTACTCGTCAACAAGGTACTGAAGGCGGCTGCGGGCGGAGCGGGTGAGGATCTCGCGCCGCCCGGAGGCCAGGTGCCCGCCCAGGCTCCGCGTCGAGAGGCGGTCGAGCACGGCCACCACGATCAGCGGCACGAGGGCGATCGTCAGCAGCAGGATCAGCAATTTCCAGCGAATCTTCATGGCTGCCGCCGCCCGGTCAGAATGCTCCCCGGGCCATCAGCCGGAATTCTCGCAAGAAACGCTCCGCTTATCAACGCGCAGTCGGCGCAGGCAAGCGCGGCCGCCGGTGTGCGGGCCGCGCCTGATCGATCTCGGGCGACGTGCCCGGCCTGTCACTTCTTCTTGGCCTGGAGGGCGGCGTCGTTCTCCGCCAGCATGGCCCGCAGGTGCTCCAGGACCTTCTCGTCGTCGTCCTGCCTCTTGTAAATCTCCCTCAGCGTCAGTCGGATGGCGTTACGCAGGCCCAGAGTCTTGGTCTTGGCCAGTTGGGCCTCCAGGTCCTTGGCCACGTCTGCGGCCTTCCGCCGGACGTCATCCCTGAGCCCGCCGGCGGCGACCAAGCCCGCCGCCGCGGGGTCGAAGCAGAGGCGCTGCATCCGCTCGATCAGGCCCAGGTTGGAGGCCATCCGCCCAAATTCCTCCGGGCCCATCGGCCGGGCGCTATAGCGCCCCGAGGACATTCCACCCATGCTCATCGCCCCCGGCCTCATGCCCCTGCGCGCAAACCCCCCGGCACCAGGGGGCAGTCCGGACGGCGCCGTCGTCGCGCGGGAACGAGTGCGCCCCTCACGCGGGCTCGTATTCGCCGGCGGCTGGGCGAAGGCGTAGCCGATCATCACCGCGGCCACTGCCACTACCGTCAGTACCGTCATCAGTCTCCTGCGTTTCATCTTTGACTCTCCTTTCCAAATTCTCGCCTACTGATACAGGTGGAATCTGCCACACGACGCCCAGCGACGACATCGAGGGAAGCGTTATCTCGGGCGTGCTGAAATCCTCGACCAGCG
>Ga0114922_10006196_pt1 | contig 10991 bp, 6 predicted proteins | sample AartaG_FD_100975 | JGI IMG/M metagenome (GOLD analysis project Ga0114922, IMG submission 100975) | Deep subsurface microbial communities from Aarhus Bay to uncover new lineages of life (NeLLi) - Aarhus_00045 metaG | ecosystem: Environmental > Aquatic > Marine > Oceanic > Sediment | place: Aarhus...
GTCCTTCGGGTGGCTGCGCGAGCGTCTCAGGTTCATCCTGAGCTTGACCTGCGGGCAGAGCAAGAGCAAGCTCTATACCTCCTTCCTTCTGCACCTTGCGGGCACCGCGCCAGAGAAGGTGGGCAGCGTTGATTACAGGGCCGCGCCCGCCACCACAGCCAATGACTTCGTATTTCAAGCGGCAGACAGAGACGGGCGCGCCGGCCGACCTTTGCCCTTCTGGAGCGGGCCGGTGGGGGCCGTATGGACCGGCTTCTTCTTTTCGCTTGGCGCCTGCTTCTATTGCGAGGACCTATTCGGCGAGTACGCCGACATCTCGATTATGGACGCATGGCTGCCCGACTACATCCAGGATACGCGCGGGCATTCGATAGTGTGCGTGCGCAACCGGGAGCTGCATGAGCTGCTCCGCCGGATGCAAGAGCGAGCCGAGGTGGCACTGGAGCCGATTGCTGAGGAGACAGTGCTTGCCTCGCAGCAGGTGGCGCTTCGCATCAAGTCCGAGCGGCTTGGGCCGCGACTGGCCAAGCTTGAGCGCCGAGGCGTCACTGTCCCCACGGCTCGCGTGCGCCCTGAGGCACGCCGCGTCTCGGTGCACGATTGGCAGCTCCGCTGCCATCAGAAGCTCAGCAGGCTGCTGGTCCGCGGCAGTGGGCTCAGATTCCTCATAGGCTGCTGGGCCCTGAGAGTGGCTGTGTCTTGCGGCTGGGGGCTCCTAACGAGGGCACGTCGCATCCTGGGCGTCATGCTGCGTCGGCTGCGCCGGAGTGAGAGATGAGAGTATGAGACGATTCGTGCTTGACGGTCACGGCGGCTATTATAACCGTGGCTGTGAGGCCATACTTACCCAAACAGTGAAGATCCTCCGGGCCAGCCTCGGGGACCTTCGCGCTCTGGTGCTTGCAACCGATGCACGCCGTGATGCCTTGCTCGAGACAGATCCAGACATCACCTTCGTCTCCCGCGACTTTGCCAAGTGGACTCCAAGGTGGGGGTGGAGGAAGGCCCTCAGGGTAGCGCAGAGCCTCGGAGTGATCCGCCACCTGCCGGTGCGATACTTGATGGCCCATCTGGTGCGGGAGATAGACCGCGCTGATTGCGTCATCCACATCGGTGGCGACAACTATTCTTTCGAGTACGGCTTCCCCCAGAGCTGGATTGACATGGCCGATTGGCTAATCTCGCGTGGTAAGCCCTACGTGCTCTGGGCAGCGTCGCTCGGCCCCAGTGAAGAGCATGAGCACCGCCTGCCAGTGCTGGCGGAACACCTGCGCAGCTTGACCCTGATCACAGTGCGCGAGTCCCTGACACGAGATTTTCTGGCCGAACTTGGCGTCCGAGATAACGTCCAGCAGGTAGCGGACCCCGCCTTCCTGCTCGAACCCTCGCCGCAGGATGTCTCCCAGATCATGCCAGGGCTCCGGCCGGCATGCGAGAGCTATCTCGGTTTGAATGTGAGCCCATACCTGGCTCAGTTTGCCCGCGGCCGCGCTCAGGAGGAACTGCTGAGGGAATTGGCGAGATTCATCAAAGAGGTCATTAAGCGCTATGATCTGTCCGTACTGCTGATTCCCCATGTCACGCATGGTCCCATTCGCGCCCGAGCGATCGACTCACCGGTGCTCGCACGCCTGCAAGAGTTGACTGATACTGAGAATGTGGGTATGCTCCCCACGGACCTGCGCGCGGCAGAGACAAAGCGAATAATCGGCGCATGCCGCGCCTTCATGGGTGCACGCATGCACTCCACCATCGCGGCGCTATCCAGTGGCGTGCCAACACTGTCCCTCTCTTACAGCATGAAGGCCCACGGGATCAATCACGACATATTCGGCCACCAGCGATATGTGCTGCCAGCTTCGGAGATAACCTGCAATAACTTGCTTGACCGCCTGGCCCAACTGTTCGATGAGGAGCCCGCTATTCGCAACACGCTCGCTCGCCGTATTCCGGAACTTCAACACATGGCCTACCGTGGCGGCGAGTACGTCGCCTCGGTGATCTTCGGGGAGCACGCCGAGGAGAACACCCAGGCCAGACCACGGCTGTGAAGCGGCGCGGAGACTGCCTAGTGCCCAGGCCCTTGATCACAGCTATCATCCCTGCCTACAATGTCGCCGATACCATCGGCAGGGCCATAGCCTCGGTGCTCGCGCAGACCTACCATAACATCGAGGTCGTGCTCGTAAACGACGGCTCCACGGATGACACTGCCCGGATAGTGCAAGAGAGCTACCCGGAGGTTGTCTACATCGAGCAGGAGAACAGCGGGCCGTCAGTAGCACGCAACCGAGCCGCAGAGGCCGCTTCCGGGGAGTTCCTGGCCTGCCTGGACGCCGACGATGCATGGGTGCCGGAGAAGACGGAACGCCAGTTGCAGGTCATGCTGGACGACCCCGGTGTAAGCGCCGTAGCCACAAGCGGCTGGGTCCTTCGAGACGGGCATCGCTATCCGTGGGGGAACCCCAGGAAGCCCCGAGTGAGGGATATCACGGTGCGCGATCTGTTGCAGGGCCTGCTGCCCATCTGCCCCTCCCTTATGATCAGAGCCGATGCCTTCGGGGCCCTTGGCGGCTACGACCCGGTAGGTGCAGAGAACCTCGACCTCTTCTGTCGCCTGCTTGCGATGGGCCAGAGGTTTGTATACCTCAACGAGATGCTCTATTTGTACCACAGCCAGCCGGGCAGTCGAAGCTCTGCCAGTTTCGCCGACCACACCGAGGAAACTCTGCACGTGCTGGCGAAGTTCGATCCGCGCCGAGCGGATCTCCCGTGGACATCGCCGCTCAGTGAAGCGGAGTATTCCTGGTTCGTGGGCAACCGCCTGGTGCAGGGAGCCATGGTCTCGATCCGTCAAGGCCGAAGGGCAAAGGCGTCCAATTACCTGGCCAGACTCGACGAGCTTCCGGCCCCTGCACCGCTACATCGTCTTGAGCACTGGCTGTGGAGGCATGCTTGGCCCCTTTTTATCATGGTCGCGGCAGTGCACCGAGGCTATCTCCGGGGGAGGCGCGCGTATCGAATCTGGGGTATCATGGGCGGGCTTGAGCAGCTATGGCGCAAATACCTTCGCCCAACGTCAGTTGCTTCAACAACCGAGGAAGGGCACGCCCTGCCAGGGGCGGAGGATAGTCGTTGACCGGTTCTCGCCGGAGGCCACCGGCCACCGCCTCCATCGCCGCGTGCAGGTGCCGGAGAATGTCCTATAAAGCCCAGTAGCAATCTGACGCGCGAGTGGCAGAGAACAAGGATAGCATACCGATGAATCGGCCACTGGTCAGTGTCATCATCCCCGCCTACAATGAGGCCACCCACATAGGGCCGGCGATCGAGTCCGTGGCCCAGCAGACATACGACAACATCGAGATCATCGTCGTGAACGACGGGTCCACGGACGACACCGGGAGCGTGGTTCACGAGAACTACCCGCAGATTGTCTACGTAGAACAGGAGAATGCGGGGGCTGCTGCGGCTCGGAACACCGGTGCCTTGGTTGCGTCAGGTGAGCTGCTCACCTTCCTAGATGCCGATGATCGCTTGGTCTCGGACAAGATAGCTAAACAACTGGCGGTGCTCCAGGAGCATCCAGAGTGGGAGTTGATAGGTACCAACGGCCTCATCTACAATGGTCGCCACGTGTACCCGTGGAATAACCCCGACCGGCCGCGCCTGATTGAATACGACCTGCACGATCTCATCTGGGGCTACGAGCCCATTCCACCCTCGATAATGCTCGCGACCGAACTTCTTCGGGAGGTGGGTGGCTACGATACCTCATTCAGAAACCTGCACGAAGACGAGGACCTGCTTTACCGGCTGGCCGGGGCGGGCCACAAAGTGGCGGAGCTGAACGAGCCACTGTATATTATCACGCGCAAGCCCAATTCGCTGGTCAGCACGAGCCCCTCCGAGAGCGCGAGGTGGTATCTCAAGGCCCTGGAGAACTGCCGGCGCTTGGTGCATGATGAACAGGGGGCGCCCCTTACTCCCCAACAGTACTCCTTCGCAATGGGCGATCGCGCCTGTGCGGCCATCTCGGCGTGCTTCCGGGCAGGCAAGCATCAGTTGGCCCTCGAATACTTGGCCTGCATAGACGAACTGGCCGAGCCGGCGCCGATCCACCGCCTACTGCGGCGCATGGGCAGACTGTCGTGGCCGCTCTTCGGCACCATGGCTAATCTCTATCACGGCTCTCGCCGCGTGGTCCGAGGCTGCCAGGCGTGGGGTGGAGTGACGGGCGCCTTGCGGCAGATCTGGCGACGCTACCTCGCCAGCAGCCCTGGCTCTCTCTCTTCCCCTGGCATGATCTCCCGATCAAGGCCATCATAGTTCTCGCCACGCCATGTTCACGCCGCCATCTAAAGCGAACCTGGGCCCGCTCTTGACTGTTAGGTAAACCCCTGGAGCGAACTATGAGTAGCCAGTCAATCATACCTGACTCTTCCCAGCGCGCCTCTGGCATGGCGGGGGAGTCCTATAATCGCCAACACCACACTCTCTCACTGGGCCTTTTGCTCCTGATGTTGGTGAGCTTCAGCCGTGTTTCGCGTTATACGCGCACCTCTCTGCTGACCTTAGCCCCAGGTGGCGGACCAGAGGGTCTAAAAACCTGGAATGTAGAGCGTCTCAGAAGCTGGGACATTGACCCCTCGAAGCTCCTACTGGGACTGGTTTTCTGCATCTTCCTGGCCACGATGCTGCTACGCCCTCGCAGTCGTTTGGTGCGCCTCGACCTCCCCCTGAAGCTCCTCATGGTTTTTAACGGGTACGCCCTCGTTGCAAGTGCGTGGGCCTATGCCCCTAGCTTCAGCTTTATCCAGGCGGCGCGGTTTCTGCAGTACATTGTGGTCTATCTGCTTATCATAGCTCTCACGTCCACCAGAGACGACCTGAATCACTGGGGACACCTCTTTCTGTATACACCGTTTGCGAATCTCGCAGGCATCATCCAGGAGGTGCTGGGCTCCTCAGCGGAGGCTCTGGCCAAGGCCACAGGTGGCAGGCAATTGACTTGGTGGGCTGTCTATCCAACCTGGGCGGTCCTCTTCTTGCCATTCTCTCTCCACTATCTGCTGTGGAGCCGCAACCGCACTGAGACCACCCTCGCCGCCCTTGCTCTGCTGGCTAACCTGGCGACAGTGGTCCTCAGCTTCCGCCGCACGGGGCCACTAGCTGTTGGCGCAGTGATGCTAGCTTACTTTCTGCTGGTAGGGCGCCGGCACCGCGCATTTGTCCCGATGGTGGGCATACTTGTCCTCGGCGCAGTCCTTACGCTCAAACTAGATCCCCACTATGCGCAGCGCCTGGGCACCATACCGTGGGTGGGGGGCGCGTCTATTGAAGACTGGCGGGGGGGGGATCGTCTCATGCAGTACGCGGTCGGCCTCCAGATATTCCTCGCACACCCCGTGGGCGGCATCGGACTCAACGGGGCTCACCTCTGGATAAAAGAGGTGTACGGTTATCACAGGTACCTTGGCCAGCATAATACGTTCCTGAAGCTCGCCAGCGAGCTGGGCCTGGTGGGCCTCGGTATCTACAGTGTCTTCCTCGTGTCAGCCATGAAAAGGTCGCTTGGAGCAGTGTCGCAGCGACTGTCAGTAGGTGACAGCCGCGGTGCATCTTTGTCGGCTGCTCCTTTGTGCAGCTTGATTGGTGTGTTGTTCTGGGCCAACTTCCACGACCGCCTGTTCGGATTGAGGATATACCTCTGCGCAGCGCTCGGCTCTGCCTCGTACAGGATACTGGTCGACCGCGATTCGTCAGGGCAGAACCCATAGGGACGCCAGACCGGGCTCTCGCAACCTCGCCGCCTATCCCCTGTCTATCGTAACAAGGGCGTCAGCAGTCTGCATGTACCTCTGTCCAGGCTGGGCAGCCATGTGGTGTGCGATATTCAGTGCGGATGCCCTCGCTGGCCGAAGGCGCGCACCGCGGCAAGCGATCGCCCTGCAGCTTTCTCTGGTGCTGGCTGTGTATCGTACCCAACCAGCAGGCCACATCACTGGTACAGCCCTATGCACAACGCCCTGTACGACGCTCGTCAACCGCGATGATTATTCCCTCTGGCAGAAGGGATAAGCTCGCTCATGGCGAACAACGCGCTGGTGATTAGCGTGAGCAAGCCGCAACGCTATCGAGTCTTACATATCATCACCCGGCTGATCCGGGGCGGTGCGGATGGAACCGTTCTCGACTGTATACCTAATCTGGATCACGACCGCTTCGAGGTCGATCTGATGGTTGGCGGCCAATCTGAACTCGATCGCATAGAGGTGCCGAAAGAGGTTCGCCGGCTGATCTTCATGCCCTCACTGACACGCCAGATAAACCCGCTGTATGATATCCCCGCCTTGCGCTCAATATACCGAACCATCAAGGCCGAGCAGTACGACATCATCCACACGCACACCGCGAAGGCAGGCTTCCTGGGTCGGTTAGCCGCACACCTGGCGCGAACTCGCTACGTTGTACACCACTTGCATGGCACAACGTTTCCTCCGACCATACCGTGGATAAGCCGTAAGTTCTATATCACGCTGGAGCAGCTATCCGCTCGCTGGGCCGACAATATTGTTCCGGTAGGCTACGACCTGCTCGACAGCTACCAGGCACACAGTATCGGCCGTCCCGAGCAGTATCAGGTCATCCACCACCCCGTGGAGCTGGAGGCGTTTCTACAGGCGCGCGACCTCAGTCCTGGGAAGCTCGTCAAGGTCCGCGAATCCATAGGGGTGGGGGCCGACGATGTGGTGGTTGGCAAGGTGGCTCGGCTGGAGAAGCGTAAGGGCTTCGACTACTACATTGAGGCCGCGAAGCTGATTGCACCGAAACGCGGGAATGTCAAGTTCCTTATCGTCGGAGAGGGGGACGCGAGGGCACATCTAGAGAGCCACGTTAGGCGAGCGGGGCTCGAGAAGCAAGTCATCTTCACGGGGTTCCGCGAGGACATTGCCGAGGTCATGGCTACCTTCGACATATTCGCTTTCACATCACTGTGGGAGGGTCTGCCGAAGGTGATGATCCAGAGCGCAGCTCTAGGCAAGCCCATAGTGAGCTTTGCTGTTGAGGGCGCCAATGAAATGGTAGATGATGGCCAAACTGGCTATATCGTACGGTCGCGCGATGTGCCTGCGTTCGCAGACCGACTGGAGAAGCTGTGCGCAGAGCCAGACCTGCGAAAGAAGATGAGCGCGCAGATGCTCGAAGCATTCTCGCCCGAGCAATGGTCTACTGAGGCACTCACTCGGCAGATTACTGCGTTGTATGACCACGCTCTCATGTTGGCTGGGAAGTAAGCAATAGATTACAATTGATCTGCCCTGGCATTGTACTCATTGAAGACCAACGGAACCATCCAACCTCGTCTTCAGCTCTGGCTCGAAGTATAACCCCTGAGGTGTGCGCGATGTAGTCGTACCTCGAGGACCGACTTGAGCTCATCGTCTCCTCTGATGGCTCGACCGACCGTACTAATGAGATCCTCCGCGAGTATGCCGCAGCAGATGACCGTCTGTCTCTACTGAAGCTTCCCCCGGGCGGGAAGGCAGTGGCCATCAATGGTGCCCTGGAGCAGGCCGATGGAGAGATGCTCGTTGTATCAGAGGCGGCGACCTACTTTTCCACGAACGTTGTCGAGAACCTAGTGGTCGACTTTCCAGACTATCACGTGTGCTGTGTCGTCGGAAGAGTAAGTATCCTCACGACTCCCAACAACAGGACTTGGTCTTGGTCGTGTGAATGGGATCCATGGTGCGTGTTGTTAGTTGTGCTTAAAGACGTACTACACATTCTCGGCGGCCGGAGAGGTGTTGGGCCAAGGGGAGGTAGCCAACAAGTTAAGTCAGCAGACGGGGTTGCTGGGGTGAGAGGTCGTTATTTGTCAGGTCAACAGTCGGTATTCGCGCATGGGCTAGTATGAATGTTGCCTTAAGTCATGGGTCGGTATTGCGGGCAGTGGTGGGAAGAAAAGTGCTATTGCTCCTGGGAGGCTCTCAACCTGTGTTCTGCGCTGATCCGGACGCGCGACACCAGGATGCCGTTGTTGTAGCTCCAGATTGCTATGCTGCGGCCAGGGAGCGGATCCGGGTCGTCATACTCCAGGAGTAGCTTGTCGTCCATCCAGTACTCGATGTGCCCGCCCAGCTTGTGTATGCGCGTCTTGAACCAGTGCCGGTGAAAGTCGGGGTTGGGGCTGATGGGCTTGATGAAATGCCCCTTGTCGGTGCCGGCGACGGCGACGTCCTTGCGCAGTATCCTCGCGCGCTTGTTGTGATCCCCCGCGTAGATGAAGCTGTAGCCACTGCACAAGTTCTCGGCATCGGCGCAGATGGTGCAGTTCAGGTCGCTCGGGTCCGAGTAGCCGGGCTCGTGGTCGAGGTCCATTATCAGGCCCGACCAGAACTCCAGGACGATCTCTCCGGCCCAGGTGTCCTTGCACCACAGGATCGGGTTCTTCGGGTCGCCCTGCTGGTGGCGCCCGCCGAACCAGGACCACCCGCGCGCGCAGGGCCAGCGATCGTAGACCTCCCAGATGCCCTTGCCCGGCTGCCAGCCGGTCGGCGCGCCGCTGAAAGTCTGGTCGAGGATGCCCTCGCTGCGTACTTGTATCTGGGCGAACGAGGGGGAGAGGCCCCCGCGCTTGAAGCCGACGTACTTGCCGGCGACCGCGCTCCCCACCTGGTGGGCCAGCAGTAGGGACTCATGCTCGTGGTCCACGAGCGAGGCAAGGACCGCGGCGCCATGACGTTCGACGACCAGCACAGGGGAGGCGGCCTCGCTGCGACCCTCGCCGCTTGCCAGGACCTGGTCGCCGACCGACAGCTCGACCGTCAAGCTGCCGCTCGCGCAGCTTGCAGTCAGGCGGGCCCCGCCGCGCAGCTCCTCATCGGCGCCGATGAACAGCTCGAGCTTGCCCTTCTCCGCGGCCAGCTTCTTGAGCTGCACGTCAATGCGCAAGTCGGAGAAGATGGGGAGGTCATAGCGGTAGGCGCCGTCGGATGCCTTCACCCAGGAGGCCTTCGGCGAGGCCCAGGTGGCCATCGTGTCCTCCTTGGTGAACTGTTTGGTGATCGGAGGTGGGGCAGGGGGCCCCTTCGGGAAGCGCAGCGCCATATTGTCGAAGCATGCCTCGCGGTCGCCCTCGACGTAGACGCCGACCTCCCCCCGGGTGAAGGTAGCGTCGGTGGCCTCCAGGGCGAGGTCGCCGTCGGCGGTGACCAGGATGTGGCCGCGGTGCGTGACGAGCCGGATCCGCTCGAACCGCGTCGGGTTACAAGGGAAGTCCGCGGTCGCCAACACTTGCTCGTCTCCGTCGGCCACGCGGATGAGTTCGCGCAGCCCTTGCCCGCCCTGAGAGGGCCCCCAGCGGACGAGGTAGTAGTTGGCCGGGTTCCGGTGGCAAAAGATGAGCCCGACGCGGTTGGCGTCCTTGAGCTTGACCATTGCATCGAAGATGTAATCGCGCCAGGCCTGGTGGCCCGTGACCAGATAGGCGCGCCCGGTCGGGGTGTGTGCGACGCCGTAGAGATGCTCGAACTCAACGCTCCAGGCGCCCGACACGGGAGTGCACCGGCCCTGAGACCTGCGGTCCCCGATGACCTCGGCGGAGGAGAAGTCCTCCGAGAACTGGTCGTGGGTGCGGACGCGGACGTCGTCGAAGTACGCGCTCTCGCAGTCCTCGGCGAAGAGCGCGGCGCGTCCGCGCACGAAGGCGCGGTCGTGAGCGGCGAGGTAGCGACGGCCATCAACGTAAGCCTCCAGGCAGCCGTCGGCGGCGGTGAGAGCGAGGTCGTGCCACTGGTCAATGCGATAGGGGAAGTCGAGCTGCTCGGCCAGGACGCTCCAGGAGCCGGCCTGCACCCTGACCAGTTGCAGGCGTCCGGTGGGTCCCGCATTGGCGGGATCGGCGGCGCCCGCGCGTGACCAGCGCAGGAGGTAGCAGTTCTCGGGATCGGTGAAATTGAGCGCGAGGCCTACCACGCCCTCAGCCGCGGGCTTCACCGCCGTCCGCACCGAGTAGCCGCTCCAGAAGTCGTACCCGGTCGCCGCGAGCGCCCGGCCCTCGGCCTTGACGTGATATGAGAAGGGGTTGGCGGAAAGCTGCGGCTTAGGGCGCTTGATGCTCTCGCCGCTGCTCTTCCACTCACCGGAGAGCACCTCCCACTCGCCCGACTCATCGGGCTCGCGCGCGAAGTCGTCGTCGAGGTGAATGTCGGCGACGGGCTGGGCGGTGAGGTCCTGCGCCTCCAGTGGTTCGCTGGCGGCAAGCGCGACCTTGCCGCGACCCAGGCGGTCGTCGTAGGCAGCGGTGAGCCGGCGGCCATCGCACACGAGCTGGAGCAGCCGCGCGCGCCGCTGGATGGCGATCTCGTAGAGCATGAAGCCATCCTCGCTCTCACGCTCGCCCAGCGGCACCGGCGCCGACAGCGGCGACCGCTTGCCCCCTGCACAGGAGCCGAGCGTCGCCCTGGCCCCGGCGAAGTCGGCGTAGTAGAAATTGCCCTCGTCGCGCATACACAGGGCGACCTGAAGGCGGGCCTGGGCCGGCCACGGGCTGGGAGCCTTGAGGGTGAAGACCACGTCGAACTGATCGGGCGTTATCTCATCGCCCAGGGGGAACTCCCACTCTTGGGCGGCCGCGATGGGGGAGAGGAGCGGCGCCACCAGCGCCAGCAGAACGATCGCGAGAGTATGCCGGAAGCGATTGCTCATATCACAATACCTGCTGCGCCTGAAACGCGTAGGGCGGGCTTCCAAGCCTGTCCGCCGTAGCTCCGAAGGAGCGAAGGCGGGCCCGCCAATGCCATTGGCGTACTGCGGTGTCGGGCTGGAAGCCCGACCTACGCGAGGGTTTTCTGAACGCGGCCGCGGTTGATAACAGGGAATATACGACGTGCATTGGTTGCTGTCAACTTGATTGAAGCGCCTCACAGCCAGCGCCCGGCCCCGCGGCGGAACTCGCGTGCCTGGGCGGCGGTCGGGAAGGAGTA
>Ga0114922_10006197_pt1 | contig 10990 bp, 6 predicted proteins | sample AartaG_FD_100975 | JGI IMG/M metagenome (GOLD analysis project Ga0114922, IMG submission 100975) | Deep subsurface microbial communities from Aarhus Bay to uncover new lineages of life (NeLLi) - Aarhus_00045 metaG | ecosystem: Environmental > Aquatic > Marine > Oceanic > Sediment | place: Aarhus...
CATCGGTAATGAAATGTTCGGCAACTGGCAGCTTGGTCATATGAGGCTGGAACATTATGTCCAAAAACATAACTGGGTCGTTGATATAATGCGAAAGGTGGACCCGGACATCGTCCCGATTGCCTCCGGAAACGCCGGCTCATGGAGTGAAGGTTTGCTTAAGAGCTGCTCGAATCATATTGACCTTATGGCCGAACACTTTTATTGCCAGGAAAGACCGGGTTTGATTGAACATACCTCTCAAATCGCCAATAACATTAAACGAAAAGTCGAATTCCATAAACAGCTTCGTCAAAAGCTGGATTCCCTCCAAGGAAAAGACATCCGAATAGCCATGACCGAATGGAACTACTGGTACGGCCCGCATCAGTTCGGCGAGCTGGGAACAAGGTATTTTCATAAAGACGGTCTGGGCATCGCCAGAGGCCTGCACGAATATTTTCGTCATTCGGACATAATCTTCCTTGCCAATTATGCCCAGACGGTAAATGTCATCGGCTGCATTAAGACGACCAAAACCGAAGCGGTATTCGAGACGACGGGCCTGGTATTGAAACTCTACCGCAACCATTTCGGAACTATACCGGTCACTGTCACAGGCGAGGCATATCCGCTCGATGTTGCAGCCGCATGGACAAGCGACCGCAAGGCACTGACCGTCGCCATCGTCAATCCAAAAGAACAGGAACACGAGCTGCCGTTTGACCTGGAAGGCGCCCATCTTACAGGACAAGGACGCCTTTGGCTGATCGCTAACGAAGACCCTATGGCATATAATGAACCGGGCCAGGAACCTCGTGTCCGGATTGTTGAAAAGACCATTGATAATGTATCGAATAAACTTAAAGCACCGGCACTGAGCATATCGTTGTACCAATTGCCGGTGAAATAACGGTGAATTAAATCTCAATTGTCCCGACGGATAAATGTGATAAGAAAAATATCAGATAACAGGAGGCGAAATATGAAACGACAAAAAATGTACATCGTTGTAGTGTGTCTGTCTTTACTTGTTAATAATTTAATATTTGCTGAAGAAAATCTTCGGGTCCTGCCAGAAACTGTCAATGGTGTCAAGCCGGCCGATATGATGAAGCATTACCTGCTGAGCCAGGCCCAAAAGAAGTTCGACAAATGGAAAGCAGACTATGAGCAGCGCAAGACGCCGGAGCAGATAGCCGAGTACCAGAAGCGACTTCGCAGCAAATTCATCGAAGCCATCGGGCCCTTTCCCCGGCGAACACCCCTGAAACCGCGCATCACGGGTGAAGTCCATCGAAACGGCTATAAAGTGGAAAAAATTATCTTCGAAAGCCAGCCGAAGCACTATGTCAGCGCAACATTGTTTTTGCCTGATTTCAAAAAGCACAAAGCACCTTACCCCGGTGTGCTGGTACCATGCGGCCACAGCCGGAATGGAAAGGCCTCCGAATCCTACCAGACTATGGGAGCATTGCTGGCCCTCAATGGTATGGCGGCAATGGTCTTTGACCCTATCGACCAGGGTGAACGCAGCCAAATGCTCTCAGAGCTACCTCGGTTGTGGGGGACAAGGGCCCACACGATGGTCGGGGTGGGTAGTATTCTCCTTGGTCGGAATACCGCCTGGTTTGAAATCTGGGACGGCATGAGGGGCATAGACTATCTGCAATCGCGCCCGGAAATTGACTCCAGGCGTATCGGCTGCACGGGCAACAGCGGCGGGGGGACTCAGACCTCGTACCTTATGTCACTGGACAAACGCATCGTCGCTGCGGCGCCGAGCTGTTACATTACGAGTTTCGAGCGCCTTTTATCGACCATCGGACCGCAGGATGCGGAACAGAACATTTTCGGGCAGCTTGCTTTCGGAATGGACCACGCAGATTACATTATGATGCGGGCGCCGAAACCGACCATCATTTGTGCTGCAACCAAAGACTTCTTCGATATCCAGGGGGTCTGGGACTCTTTCCGCTGTGCCAAGCGTCTCTACACACGCATGGGCTTTGCAGAACGCATAGACCTTTTGGAGAACGATGCCTCCCACAATTACAACAAGCTGCAGCGGCAGGGCGTCGTAAGATGGATGGCACGATGGCTGCTGAAAAAAGATGAGCCGATAACCGAGCCTGAGATTAAACTGCTCAGCGATGAAGAAATACAATGCACACCGACCGGCCAGGTCATGGAGCTGCAAGGGGCACGGTCAACTTATGATTTGAACAGGGACTATGAAAAGAAGCTGGCCAAACAGCGACAGAGACTCCGGACAAAAACACCTCAAAGTAAACTGCTTAATCAGGTACGCACAATCAGCGGCATCCGAAGGCTAAAAGAGCTGCCTGAGCTAAAAGCCGAGGAGCTGGATGCTATCGAACGAAATGGCTACCGTATTAGAAAAATTATTCTCAAATCCGAAGATGGCATATATCTTCCGGCCCTTATGTTTTCACCAAAACAAACACAATCCAAGGGCGTGGTGTTGTATATACATAAAAAAGGTAAAAACGTAGATGCCGGTCCGAACGGACCTATCGAAAAGCTGGTTAAAGCCGGACGGATTGTTTTGACAGTAGATTTACGCGGCGTGGGTGAAACAGACCAGACCTCAAAGAGTAAACTTTCAGATGCGACAGGTTATAACTGGAAAAATGTTTATACCGCATATCTTTTAGGCCGGACTTATGTTGGAATGCGTGCCGAAGACATATTGACCTGCGCGCGATTTCTTAAGGAGCAGAAGAATGGCCCGGTGGACTTGATAGCAGTCGGTCACGTTTGCGTTCCGGCCCTGCACGCGGCGGCCCTTGAACAGGATTTATTCGGCTCGGTTAAGCTTATACGCGGCCTTGCCTGCTGGTCTGATGTAATCGAATCTGGCCGGTCTGTTAATCAGTTTGTAAACACCGTGCACGGAGCATTAAAAGTATATGATTTACCGAACTTAGCTGAAACTTTGGGAGATAAACTGACTATCGAAGAGCCTCTTAACGCAATGGGCGGGCCGGTAAATACTCAGTAAAAAAAGTCTTTTAAATTTATCTTTAACAATTGTCAGGCTTTTTTGTTTAAAAGATACAGAATGATGATATTATTCTGTATTAGTAAAAGAGATTCTTTGATGGGAGAACAAAGATGTCTGGACATGACAATTCAAAAAATCTGACATTCGTAGAGGTTATAATTTTAGTTTTAGTTTGCCTATTTCTTCTGGCCGTAGTACCGCCTGCTTTCCAACAAACCCGAAACGATGCTTCCCGTATTACATGCCGCAGGAATCTATCCTTGGTTGGTAAGGCGATAATTATCTATGCCAATGACTACGATGGTGCGCTGCCGCGTGCCGGAGGAAGAAACAGCCAATGGAGTATGATGATACCTAATTGGATGGCCAACAATCGATTTTCTGCTTACGGTTTGGCACCCGACGGTAGTGGCGGACAGGCCACTATCACATCCAGCTTTTATTTTCTGGTCAAGTATACCGAGGTACCACCCAGGTCTTTCATTTGCCCGGGTGATTCCGGAGCTACGGAATTTAAGCCATCCGAATACGGAGCAGGCGACAAAGAACTTATAGATCTCTGGGACTTCGGTCCCATGCCATCGAAACATTGCAGCTATTCTTACCATATGCCATACGGTCTTTATGCTCTGACTACATCGAGTGAACCGGGAATGGCAGTTGCGGCAGACCGGAATCCCTGGATTAATTCTCAAGCAGCAAAAGGTAAAGATGCCGCTCTGCTGTATTCATACAATCCTGATGGTGGAAGAGAAGCAGTTAAGATTGGAAACACTATTGCACACGAGGAAGAAGGGCAAAACGTCCTGTTCCTGGATGGACATGTAAGCTTTGAAGAAAGCCCATGTTGCGGCATCGACAATGATAACATTTATACATTCTGGACAGGCGGTGATATTCGACGAGGGGGCTATCCTTTACCTGGAGCGACTGAGTCAAATGGTAAATTGGATTCATTCCTGGTAAATGAATCAACTCTTTACAGGGCAACAGTCACGAAAGAACCAGAGGTCTTAGATTCTGTTAATCTGAGAAAGACATCGGTTCTCGCAACACTTGATTGCCCCATGCCGGAACATAAAAACGTCATATGGTGCTCTACATTTCAGATAGCCTGGGACAAGCTTAAAAATGACATAATCAGTGAGCCTGTTAAAGTCCCTGGGGCAGAAGAATTAGCCACACGTCTCAATCAGGCCAAGGCCTCTGAAGTAGATATCGAGAAAGAATCATTCTATGCAACAGCAGGCTTTGTAGGTAAAGGTATAATACAACAAATTCAAAACGAAATGAAAAAACGTTTCCCCTCCACACCCGTACCCACTTTCGATAAGTCATACCGGTTGCCTTATACAATAGTAACCTATTCATACTTAAACATTGATTTGGAATTCAAATATCCGTTCTATACCAAGAATAGCGCATTTATCTTTGAAGACACAGAAGGTACACACACTAAAGTTACATCATTTCGTAACATCGCAGAAGGAATGGGAGACTCTAACTCAGAACAGGTTTATGAACAGGTTGATATTCTATACTACAAAAGTGGCAATAATAAGGAAACTACTGAATTCGCGATAGATTTGTGTAAATATACGAGCCCTTATCAGGTTGTTCTTGCCCTTGTTTCTCGGCGCAATACTCTTGGCTCGACTGTGGCCACAGTCGAGCAGAAAATATCAGAATTCAAAGAAGACCCGGATTACGAGGTCTTGCGCAAGCTCCGAGTTCCTACATTTGGGCCTGGCGATATTGTAATAGTCCCTGATATTCTTTACAAACTAACACATCAGTTTACAGAACTAAAGGACAGGCCTCTTGGAAACACACAATTGCCGGGTTATATTATCTTGGAAGCTAAGCAGATGATAGACTTTTCACTGGGCAGAACCGGCGTTATCTTGAAATCTGAGGCTGTAGGCGTAGCCGCACCTTTTTCACGGCCTCCAGAGCCAAGACGCTTATACTTCAACAAGCCTTTTCTTATCTATGTCAAAAAACGACAGGGGGGTACTAATCCCTTTTTCGTGATGTGGGTGGACAACGCTGAACTTATGCAGGAATTCGAAAGTAAATAAGTTAACGCTTTTTATCCGATTTTAATTTTGTTCAGCCATGATACAGCCGGAGCGTTAATATCTATATTATACCGGATAATGCGCGTTGCTAAGTCGTTAAAGACCTTTCTGTAATCAGGATTATTGTAGAGATTCTTAATTTGCTCCGGATCGTTGATACGGTCGAAGAACATGTGGTTACCTTTGGCTTTTAGTATAAGCTCGTATTCAGGTGTAAAAATCCCCGCCGATTCGAGTGATGAATGATGAATCATCGCCTCATCGGTCCATTTGATTTTCTCGCCTCGTAACAGGCCGGAGGCATCACGTCCCTGTTCGCGCCCGCAGGATTTAAATCCCATTAGACCAAGAAGAGTTTGCTGCACATCAACGTTGGTAACGAAATTATTAATCACCGTTCCGGCCCTTATCCTCTTCGGCCAGCGAACGATAAACGGGATTTGGTACGCGGTTCTATACCATTGATTCTTTCCATAGAGGCCATGTTCGCCCATATATTCCCCGTGGTCGGTTGTAAAGACTATGATTGTATCATCCAGAATACGTTCATCTTTAAGCACTTGGAGGATACGACCAACATTGTCGTCGATGCACTTAACAAGGCCGCAATATTGCGCTTTGCTTTTTTGCATTTGCCCGGCCGTTTTCTTCTTGCCCTTACCCGCCGGAGACTGCTTAAAGTTGTTCGGAACGGTCATATCCTCCGGCCTGTACATAGTCATATACGGCTCACGAACAGTGAACGGGCCGTGAGGATCGGGGATACTCACCATATTGAAGAAAGGTTTTGTTCTTGGTCTTTTAATAAATTCAATCGTCTTATCTGCAAGCCAGTCAGTAGTAAACGTCTTTTCGTCACCAATCACCTTATATGGCGACACTTCCGGATTTCCCTGTGGCCGTTCAACTATCTTTTTCCAGTGACCCCGGTTGAACATAAAACGGCAGTCCGCAAATCCCATAGAACGCTCCGGCCTGACCCAGCCCGGTTTTGGCGGCCCGTCAAGATGCCACTTCCCCGCATAGCCGGTTTCATAGCCGACACGTTGCAGAATATGCGCGATAGTTACCTCATCGCGGTTCATCTCAATATTGTTTCTATAAGCACCGTGAGAGTGCGGATAGCGCCCGGTAACAAGACAGCCGCGGGAAGGCGTGCAAACAGCGCTGTTAGTAAAGAAGTTATAGAAAATTGCACCTTCTTGTGCAAGAGAATCGATGTTAGGCGTCTTTACGAGAACTTTACCATAATTCGCCGTCTCAGTCCGCTGCTTTGCATATATACTGACGGCCCAGCAGCTAAGCTGGTCTGTGTGGATAATCAGCAGATTGGGACTTTCTTTTTTTCGTTGAGCTGATTTTGCCCTGCCAACAGCCAATTCCGGCAGAGCCAGCGATGCCGCACCAACTCCCATAGACCTTAGAAAAGAACGACGTGTATAACTTTGCAGGCTCATATAATTCCTCCTGTTAATTGAGATTTTTATCACCGTAAAAGCGGCTTTCTAAAGCGGGCGAGTGTGGCCCTGCTCCTTATACTTTTCCAGCAGCCTCGTCAGCCGCTCGACGATTTGGGGATGTTTGCTCCATAAGTTATTGCTTTCGGCCATATCATCCTGGAGATTGTAAAGCTGCCCGGCCGGCCCACCCGGCTTTGGCTCTATTTTTTGCGGCTTGGTGAAGCCGCCTGAGCCGAGGCCGAGTATGAGCTTCCACTTTCCCTGCCGGATGGAAAACATTCCTGAAAGGGAATGATGCACAATAGCCTCGCGTATGGGCTTTCTGAGCTTTTGTCCTGAGAGGGCGGGCAGTATATTGAAACTGTCTTCGCCTGCATTATCAGGCAGATTTGCGCCGACAATAGCCGCACAGGTGGCCATTAAATCCGTCAGACAGATAATTTCATCGTTAGTAGTGCCCGCAGGAATCTTGCCCGGCCAACGTGCTATGAATGGTTCGCGATGGCCGCCGTCCCAGGCGTCGGCCTTGATACCGCGCAAATCACCATTGGGATAGTGACCGTAAATTTCTATTATCGAATATGGGTTCCGCCTGATTTTTGTCCGGCCCGGCGAGCCATTGTCGCTGGTAACGATAATCAATGTATTGCCGGTAAGTCCGTTGCGCTGCAGGGCCTTGACAACCTGCCCGATTGTCCAGTCAACTTCTACGACAAAGTCACCATAGCCGCCCGCCTTGCTTCGTCCTTTGACAAAATCCGCCGGAGCGATGGGACAGTGCGGCGCCGGCAGGGGAAAATACATAAAGAACGGCCTGTCCGGGGATGTTTTAGTATGGTCATCGATGTACTTCACCGCTTTTTCGGTCAGCCTGGGCAGAACCTCCACATGCTTGAATCCCGGAGCGATTGCTCCGGCCCGCCACCATCCATCTTCGCCGGCCTTTCCGGCTTCAATTGTCAATGTGGGCTTTTTAACCGGAAGCTCATTCTCGATATAGCAATAAGGTGTCATATCCAGTGAAGCGGGTATCCCGTAAAAATAATCGAAGCCGAGTGCATTGGGACCGGGAACGAGCGGCTTATCGTAATCTGTCTTTTTGTTGCTGCCCAAACCAAGATGCCACTTGCCGATACAGGCGGTGGCATAACCATATTGTTTTAACATCGAAGCTACGGTCATCCGCTCAGTATCGATTAAGGCCGGTGAATAACCGCCGAGAACACCCTTTTTCAGGCGGCTTCGCCAGCAGTATCGTCCAGTCAGCACACCGTAGCGGGTCGGAGTGCAGACGGCAGATGGAGAGTGGGCATCGGTAAAACGCATACCTTCCACTGCCAGACGATCCATATTGGGCGTCGGAATCTTCGATTTCTTATTGTAGCAGCCGAGGTCACCATAGCCCATATCATCGGCCATAATAAAAACGATATTCGGCTTCTTTGCACTCTCAGCCCTGCTACCCAACTGTAAGCCACCGGCACAGCCCGGCATTGCCAGCGATGCTATCCCAATACCTGCGGCTTTTAAGAAATTGCGTCGATTCATATCCTGTCCCATCAATATTTACAAAATTTTGGCCGCGTTACGGATTATTCAATCCCCAAAAGCACAACCGACTTTGCCGGCAACGTTACAGTCAAAATATTACCTTCAAAGTCAAATTTATCGAAGGCATCGGGCTGGACTGCCTGGGGATTATCAAAAGTATTATGTGCATTTATAGTACCAGCCGTTAATGCCCGGCCGGATACGCTTGAAGGCCTGGTACCCTGAAGCTTGCAAACAAGCTCCGCCGATTCGTTGGGATTAAGATTGCAAAGCGTTATATGAATCTTACCCGACTTATCTTTAGATGCTGAAACATTGAGCGACGGAATTTTTTCATCCCCGAACTGATAATCACTACAGTTTAGTTCAACAGGCAGCATCGTAGCATCCTGATGGACCTTGTACATCTCAAAAACGTGATAGGTTGGCGTCAGAACCATCTTTTCCTCTTTAGTCAGAATCATCGCCTGCAAAACATTAACAGTCTGAGCGATATTCGCCATCTTCACACGGTCGCAGTAATTATTGAAAGCGTTGAGGAATATAGCCGCTGAGACTGCGTCTCTGAGGGTGTTTTGCTGGTACAGGAAGCTTGGATTCGTGCCGGGCTCGGTGTCCCACCACGTACCCCACTCATCTACGAACAAGCCGATACGCCCACGCGGATCGAACCGATTCATTATCTCGATATTACCTTCCAGTAAAGGGTAGATAGTCAGCGTGTTCTTCATCAGTGCAAACCATTCCGACTCGTCAAACTTCGTCGCACTGCCTTTTCGGGTCCAGTTGCCGGTTCCCCGGACATAGTGATGAAGGCTAATAGCATTCATTCTTCGATGAGAACGTTCCAGAACGGTTGTCATCCACGGATAGTTCTCGCTGCCCGGCCCGCATGCAATCTTGACGATACGGTTTCCGGAATAGCTGCGCACATAGGTTTGGAAGCGATTATAGAGATCGGCATAATATTCAGGTGACATATTTCCGCCACAACCCCAGTTCTCATTACCTACACCGAAGTACTTTACCCGCCAGGGCTTGTCACGCCCATTCATCCGGCGAAGGTTGGCCATTTCACTATCACCATCGGACGTCATATACTCGACCCAGTCCTGCATCTCCTCGGCAGTACCGGAGCCAACGTTACCTGCAACGTACGCTTCACATCCGAGCTGTTCGCATAAATCCAGAAACTCATGGGTGCCGAAGGCGTTGGTCTCTTTTACCATGCCCCAGTGGGTATTGATCATACCGGGACGTTCTTGGCGTGGGCCTATCCCGTCTTTCCAGTGATACTCATCGGCAAAGCAACCGCCCGGCCAGCGCAGCACCGGTATCTTAATCCGTCTTAAGGCCTCAACCACGTCATTACGAATACCGCGCGTGTTAGGAATTTGCGAATCCTCACCGACCCAGAAGCCATCGTAGATACACCTGCCCAGATGCTCTGAGAAGTGGCCGTAAATATTCCTGTTAATATTGTCCTTGCCTTTGTCGGCGTGAATAACCAGCTTATTTGTCCCCGGTTCTTGCCGCTGCGTTTTATCTGCAGAAAGCATTGAGGCACAACCGGCGATTAAAACTGATCCCACAAGGCAAATTATTGCTGCATTTTTGGTCAATACAAACAACCATTTCTCGGCCTCACTACATTTCATTTTCATGTCCTTTTCAAATAAAATAAGGAGTTTAGCCTGAACGAGAAACCAGGGCTTATTTAAGCTCATGGTCCGACGGCTTTATGCCTCTTTTATGCCTGCCCATTCCAATCTTGTTGGGATTATACTCGCCTACTAAATCTACATTACTCCTGGCCGGAATCTTATCTTCCATTCCCATCGCCCAGAAGCAGGCGTTCACAAGCAGGCGACGAAAACCTTCACTTTTAAGGTCGCCTCCATGTCCCATTGTAGTGGTAAATATACGAGCCGTCTTTCCTTTTTCGCCCGTATAAGTCTTGGTCCAGGCCACCGGCACGAGTTTCTTTTTCGGATTAGGTTTATCCTTCGGGTCCATACCTGAAAGGACCTGCCCCATAATCAACGGCTTGCAGTCACCCGCCAGAGTAGTTAAACCGTAAACATCGGATTCCCCCCAGATATCATCAATCCCTTTTACTATCGGATGGTTTTCCATACCTTCAGCGATAAGCCCGCGGGTGCTTTCCACTTGGTGATGTCCATAGTGGTTAATCCATGTCTCGCCGAAAACCTGCCGCCCATATCCGCCGTCCAATTCCTTGCTTCGAAAACTGTACTTAGCATAGCGACTTTTCGTATTCTTCCGGTAATTGAACGCGTGTGTAGATGTCCTCAAACCTATAATGGGCTTACCTGAGTTAGTATAGTCAATGATGTATTTCATCTGCTCATCAGGAAGCTCACGAAAACGCAGGAACATAACCATAAGGTCGGCCTTTTCGAGAACTTTGAGTCCGGGAATGTTATCAAGTGTCATCGGGTCTATTTCGCCGGTCTCTTTATTTACGGCAAAAAGCAGGGTGCATTTAAAGCCCTGCCGAACGGCCAATATCCTGGCAAGCTGGGGCATCAAGTCCTCTGAACGGTATTCTTCGTCGCCAATGACAAAAACAATGTGCTTGCCCTTACCCGGGCCCCTGCGCCCTCTGAGAACTACTCTGGATTTGGCTTCAGCCATTCCGGCTAAAAGAAAGGTCAATAACATCGAAACCAGCAAAAAAAGATTAATGGAATGTTTAGTCTTGTTCATCTTCATCTCCTTTAAAATTTACTCAGTAATCGTTAAATTCACAGACAGCAGATTTTGTAGTATAACAAATCCTTTCTTGTTTTTCAACTCCTTCAACAACGTCGAACATTTTTCTATTTTTTACTCATAAATTCACCTGCATAAAAAATTTCAAAAAAAGC
>Ga0114922_10006198_pt1 | contig 10990 bp, 8 predicted proteins | sample AartaG_FD_100975 | JGI IMG/M metagenome (GOLD analysis project Ga0114922, IMG submission 100975) | Deep subsurface microbial communities from Aarhus Bay to uncover new lineages of life (NeLLi) - Aarhus_00045 metaG | ecosystem: Environmental > Aquatic > Marine > Oceanic > Sediment | place: Aarhus...
CAGTGTATCCGCTCCCGACGACTACACGGTCGTGTTCGAGCTAGCGCAGCCCAACTCACGGTTCCACACCACGTTCCTCGATCGTTGGGGCTGCACGTGGATCATGTCGAAGCACATCTTTGAGGCGGTAGACGACGCCGTGACGTTCGAGTTCGATCCGTTCGTCGGTACTGGGGCCTACAAGCTACACAGCTACGAGGAGGGCGGGTACTGGACCATCTGGGAAAAGCGAGAGGATTGGGACAAGAGCCCGACGGGCATCCTCTTCGGCGAGCCGAAGCCCCAGTACATCGTCTTCCAGGCCTTCGCCAACGAGGGAGCCAAGATCTTGGCGCAGTTGACGCACGAGCTTGACGCAGTGGATCTCTCGGCGGAGGGTCTCAAGGCTGCTCTGGCCCAGGGCAAATCGAACCGTGCGTATCAGCCGACCTTCCCCTGGGTCGTGAACAACGACCCCGCTCTTACGGGACTAACGTTCAACACGGTGAGGGCTCCGTACGACAACCCCGACGTCCGCTGGGCGCTCCTGCTGGCGATCGACATTGCCGAGTACGTAGGTCAAGCCGTTGACGGTACCGGGACGTTGAGCCCGGTCCACATCCCGTCGCTCGGTTCCTACCCTGCAGACTACATCGCACCGATGGAGGCGTGGTTGGCCGACTTTGAGCTGGATCTGGGCGACGGCGAGATGTTCAAGCCGTACGACCCAGATGCACCGCAGCGCATTGCCGAATACGCAAAAGGTCGAGGCTACGTCGTCCCGGATGATCCTGCTGCCCAGGATCAGGCGTTCGGGCTCGGCTGGTACAAGTACGCGCCCGACGAGGCCGCAAAGCTCCTCGAGAAGAACGGTTTCTCCCAGAACGCCGATGGTCAGTGGCTGCTGCCGGACGGTTCCGTGTGGAAGATCGAGGTCATCAGTCGAGCCGATATGTCCCACCTGGAGTTCAAGAACGCGGCTGCGGCCGTACAGCAGTGGAAGCAGTTCGGTATAGACGCTGTGCACGTCCCGTCGGAGGTTGTGTCAACGCTGACCCAGAACGGTGATTTCGATGTTACGGGCAACTGGCCGGCTCAGGAGCCGTGGGGCGCTGGCCCTGACCTGTATCGCGTGCTCAACTTTTACAACTCCGCGTACGTTGAGCCGGTTGGATCTCTGACCAGGGGCCACACCTCCCGCTGGTCGTCCCCGGCGATGGACGACGTGATCAGCCGGCTGCGCGAGACCGACCCTGCCAACGCCGAAGCGACCATTGCGCTCGGCATCGAAGGTCTCAAGATCGCTGCCGCGGAGATGCCGGGCATTCCGACGTTCGGATATATCGGATTTGTCTCGTGGGATGAGACCTACTGGACCAACTGGCCTGGAGCGGAGAACCCCTACAACCAGCCCTACGTGCACTGGGGCCCCTTCAAGTACATGACGCCGTTCCTGGAGCCAACCGGGAACTAGTTCGTAACAGACGTCGCTCCGATTTCCCCGGGCGGGTGACACAGCCCGTCCGGGGAATCTCTTTCAACCACAGATGGAGAAGCAGATGAGGAAATAGCCATGATGTTCATGAAACGGTATCTCATTCCACGGCTTATTCAATACTTTCTGGTTATCTTTCTTGGGATCACGGCCGTGTTCTTCATCCCTCGTTTCACGCCATCGGATCCAGTGCAGCGGACGATTGCCCAGCTCACGTCAATGGGATCCTACTTGGACCCCGCGTCTATGGAAGATTTTATCGAGGATCTTACCGAGATGTACGGACTCAAAGGATCGATGCTCCAGCAGTACGGCGCGTTCTGGCAGAGGTTGTTCCGTGGGGACTTTGGGGTCTCTTTCTTTCAGTTCCCGACGCCGGTGATCGAACTGATCGGAACGTCACTTCCCTGGACTCTGGGTCTGTTGCTGACGACGACGTTCCTCTCCTGGACGCTCGGGAACATCATCGGAGGGTTGGCCGGCCACTTTTCCCGCAGACGATGGTCGAGAGCCCTCGATACCTTGGCCATGGTCGTCAGGCCTATACCCTATTACATTTTTGCCTTTGGACTCCTCCTTCTGTTGGCCTACGTCGTCAGGTGGTTCCCGGTTGCCGGTGGGACCGACATCGGGAGAAAGGTCGCCTTCAACTGGCCCTTTATCAAGGATGTGCTCAGGCACTCGTTCCTTCCAGCCCTGTCGCTCGTCATCCTGGGCGGGGCGATCAACTTCCAGACGATGAAGCTGATCGTGCAGAACGTCAACGCCGAGGATTTCGTCCAATACGCCAAGCTCGGCGGCGTGAAAGAAGGGAGGATTGTGTCGAGGTACGTGATCCGGAACGCGCTGCTGCCGCAGATCACGGGGCTTGCGCTGTCGTTCGGACAGATTTTCAGCGGCGCGCTGATCACAGAGATCGTCTTCTCCTACCCGGGGCTCGGAACGCTCCTCTACAACGCGATCGTCACCGGGGACTATAACCTGATCATGGGCATCACGCTCCTCTCGATTGTGGCCATCACAACGGCGATTCTCGTCATTGACCTGCTGTATCCCCTCTTCGATCCGAGGGTCAGGTACACGTAAGGAGCGCGGACACGGTGAGCGTACTCAGAGATCTCTTCAAGGATTACAGGTTTGCGTTGAGCTTTTGCGTCCTGTGCATGCTGCTCGCGCTTGCGCTCCTCACCATCTTTTCTCCCCACGACCCGACCTTCTGGGGGGTCGTTCCCAGGGATCTAAAGCCATCGCGGGACAACCTCCTGGGGACCAACTCCAAGGGACAAGACGTCTTCTGGCAGGCGACATTCGCTGTGCGTAACTCGCTGATCATCTCGGTGATCGCGGGAACAGTGTCGCGTGTCGTGGCTGTTTTGGTCGGGATGGTTGCCGGCTATAAGGGAAGAGGCACCGACAGAGCCCTGATGTTCATCAGCGACAGTCTGCTGGTGATACCGTTGTTCCTCATCATCGTGATGCTGGCGATGTTGGTGCGGGATATGATGAACCTCGTGACATTGGGGCTCCTGCTCGCGTTCTTCGGATGGGCCTGGGATGCACGGGTGATCCGGTCGCTGATATTGAGCTTACGTGAACGGGAGTTCACTCAGACTGCTGTTCTCTCTGGAACAGGCACGCTGCAACTTGTACTGAAAGAGTACATGCCTTTCGCTACGCCCCTGGTGTTCTCCACCCTGATCAACAACATGGCCTGGGCGATTGGGATGGAGATGACGCTCGCTATTCTTGGTCTGGTAAACATGGACATCCCGACGCTGGGGACGATGCTCCAATGGGCGATCAGCTATCAGGCGATACTGCTTGGGTACTGGTGGTGGATACTGACACCGATCATCCTAGCGATTCTCCTGTTCGTGGCCTTGTACTGGCTCTCGGTCAGCATCAGCGAATACCTCGATCCGAGAACGCGGATCCAACGTGTCGGGGCGCAGTGAGGGCGTTATGAGCACGACTATACTTAGGACTGAACAGTTGAAAGCCTTCTACGTGCTCGACGTTTTCGGGACCCAAAAGGTGGTGAAAGCGGTCAACGAGGTTGATCTCGAGATCATGGAGAACGAAGTCTATGGGATTGCCGGCGAAAGCGGGTGCGGAAAGACGACCCTGTTGAAAGCGCTCTATGCCGCCATCGAGCCACCGTTGAGGCTGATCGGAGGGAAGGTCTATTACCGTGTGAACGATGAGGAGATCGATGTCTCTTCTCTCAGTGCAGAGGGAAGGAGAAGGCTGCGCTGGGAGTATGTTTCCTACGTTCCGCAGGGTTCGATGAGCGTTCTCAATCCAGTGATCAAGCTGAAAGAAACCTACCGGGATTTCCTGGACAGTCACGTGAGCGGAAAAACAAAAGACGAAGTCTTTGAAATCGCCAAGGAACATATTACAGAGTTGGGACTGCCGCTAAAGATCTTAGATGCTTATCCACACCAGTTGTCCGGTGGAATGAGACAACGGGTTACGATCGCCTTGGCGGCGCTTCTAAAGCCCCGGATTATTATCGCTGATGAGCCCACGACGGCGCTCGACGTCGTCGTCCAAAGGGGGGTCGTGCAGCTTTTGAAGGATATTCAAGAAAGACTGAAAAACACGATCATCCTGGTAACGCACGACATGGGCGTTCAGGCTAATGTCGCCGATCGCGTCGGTATCATGTACGCCGGAAAGATGGTTGAAGAAGCGACAACCGCGGATATCTTTGAGAATCCTCTCCATCCCTACACCAGGTATTTGATCAACTCTCTGCCGAGGTTTGGGGACAAAACGACCCGGGAGAGCGTACCCGGAAGCCCGCCTTCTCTCATAGATCTCCCCAGCGGTTGCCCCTTCCACCCCAGGTGCCCCTACGCCCTAGACATCTGTACAAAGCAGATGCCGAGCTCCATTGATCTAGACACCAACCACAAAGTTGCCTGTTGGCTCGTCGGAGAAGGAGAAGATGGAAAAGCTTCTTGAACTCGATCACCTGACCAAAGTTTTCTCCTTGGGGAGCTTGCTCTCGAGGATCAGGATAACGGCAGCCGACAATGTGTCGTTTTACATCAAACCGGCGGAGATCTTTGCCCTGGCTGGTGAAAGCGGCTGTGGGAAAACCACGGTCGCCAGAATGATTCTGGGCTTTGAGGAGCCAATCTCAGGTGGGATCGTGCACAAGGGCAAGAGGGGCGAGAAATCGAAAGACAAGAAGGTCTGGTTCACAGAAGGCGTGCAAGCGATCTTCCAGGATCCGTTTGGGACCTTCAACCCGCTCCGAAGAGTCGATCGGTATTTCTTTGAGACCATCCAGAACTTTAGGTTGGCTAGAGACAATGGAGAGGCAATAAAACTGATCAAGGAGAAGCTGAATGCCGTAGGTCTTTCCTATGAAGAGTTCTCTGGCAAGTACCCGAGTGAGTTCTCCGGAGGGCAACTGCAGAGGATTTCTATAGCTAGGGCCTTGCTGACAAACCCAACTCTCCTGATCGCGGATGAACCCGTTTCGATGGTTGATGCTTCCTTGAGAATGTCGATCGTGAATCTGTTCAAAAAGCTCAAGGAAGAGTCTGGCCTGAGTGTGCTATACATTACCCACGATCTGGCAACCGCCTACTATGTGAGCGATCGCATCGCCATCATGTTCAGAGGGCACATCGTTGAAATGGGGCCTGTGGAGAAGGTGTTGATGGACCCCAAACATTCATACACAAAACTTCTTAGAGAATCCATCCCCGAAGCCGATCCAAAAAAGCGATGGAGCGGGGCGATCACGCTTTCTGACATAGAACATGAAGAATACTTGAGAGAGGGCTGCAAATTCGCGGGAAGATGTCCCGACGTAATGAAGATATGCAAAAGTCAAGTACCTGAGGATATGTACGTTGACGATGTGCTCGTCAAGTGTCACAAGTACACCGGGAACGAGGACGCTTGAGAAGTCTGAGACCCTACGAAGAAAGGACTGGATTATGAATCCCAATCACACCCCCATACAAGATCGGGTGGACGATCTAGTGTCTCAAATGACGCTGGAGGAAAAGGTATCACAGATGGTCTTTGACGCTCCCGCCATTGAGCGTTTGGGTGTCCCGCGATACAACTGGTGGAACGAATGCCTGCACGGCGTAGGCCGGGCTGGGGTGGCCACGGTGTTCCCACAGGCCATCGGCTTGGCCGCAACCTGGAACCCCGATCTGATGCACCAGATCGCGGTGGCTATCTCCGACGAAGCCCGGGCCAAACACCACGAAGCTACCCGACGAGGTATTCGGGAGATATACACCGGCCTGACCTTCTGGTCGCCGAATATCAACATCTTCCGCGATCCTCGCTGGGGTCGCGGCCAAGAGACTTATGGAGAAGATCCCTACCTGACTGCCCAGATGGGGGTCGTTTTTGCGAAAGGACTCCAGGGCGACGACCCACGCTACCTGAAGCTGGTAGCCACGCCCAAGCATTATGCTGTGCACAGCGGGCCGGAGTCTGCTCGGCATCATTTTGACGCGCAAATTGACGAACGAACTATGCGGGAGACTTACTTGCCCGCCTTTGAAGCGTGCGTGAAAGAAGCCAATGCCGCTTCTGTGATGGGAGCCTACAACCGCGTCAACGGCGAGCCTTGCTGCGCCAGCCCAACACTGCTGGAGAAGATACTCCGCCAGGAGTGGGGCTTTGATGGATACGTCGTCTCCGACTGCGGGGCCATTTATGACATTTATGCCCATCACAAGGTGGTGGACACCCCAGAAGAAGCAGCGGCTTTGGCGGTAAAGAACGGTTGTGAACTCAACTGCGGCGGGGTGTACCCAGCCCTTCTTGATGCCGTACAACAGGGATTGATTTCGGAGGACATCATCGACCGTGCGGTCAAGCGGCTTTTCACCGCGCGTTTCCGCTTGGGGATGTTCGATCCCCCTGAGCAGGTTTCTTACACTCAGATTCCCTACAAAATCGTTGATTCTCCAAAGCATCGCGAGTTGGCGCTGCGGGCGGCACAAGAGTCCATCGTGCTGCTCAAGAACGAGGACAACGTGCTCCCCCTGCGTAAAGACCTCGAGGCAATTGCTGTGATCGGACCAAACGCCGACAACCTCCAGGTGTTGCTTGGCAACTACAGCGGCACACCAGCAAAGGCTGTCACTCCACTTGAAGGTATTCGTAGAAAGATTTCGCCCTCTACTGAACTGTATTACGCGCAAGGTTGTGAGCTGGCTGATGGTGTTCCCCAACTGGAGGTTATCCCGTCTACCCATCTGCGCCCGACAGATGCTGACGCGAACGAAACTGGTTTGACGGCGGCCTATTACAACGCCCCGAACTTTGAAGGTGAGCCGGCGTTGAGCCAGGTTGACCCTGCCATTGACTTCATCTGGAAGGATACGATCCCGGTAACGGGACCATGGGGAGACAGTTTTGCCGCGCGATGGAACGGCTTTCTCGTTCCCCCCGAAAGCGGCGTTTATAAACTTGGCGTCAATGGCTTTAGCGAGTACAGATTTTACCTGGATGGCGAACTGATTGCGGAGTATAAAGGCATTCACTATCCCATCCTCAACACCAAAGAGGTTGAACTGGAAGCCGGCCGGTTCTACAGTCTCCGGCTGGACTATGTGAGCCAGGGTCTTGACCCGCAGGTGCAACTCCTGTGGTCCCCTCCCGGCGTTGATCATGAAGCCTGGGCGCTGGAAGCGGCTGAGAAAGCAGACGTTGTTGTTGCAGTGATGGGACTTTCTCCGGCCCTGGAAGGCGAGGAAATGCCGGTCAACGTGGAGGGCTTTGCTGGCGGCGACCGCACCGACATCAAGCTGCCGCGCCCTCAAGAAGAACTCCTCAAGCAGCTCCACGCCCTGGGCAAGCCCACCGTGCTGGTGTTGTTGAACGGCAGTGCGTTGGCCGTGAATTGGGCCGTCGAACACGTCCCGGCCATCGTGGAGGCCTGGTATCCCGGCCAGGCAGGAGGAGACGCACTTGCGGATATTCTGTTTGGCGATTATAATCCTGCTGGACGGTTGCCTGTCACGTTCTACAAATCGGTGGAGGACTTGCCTCCCTTTGAAGACTATCAGATGGAAGGCCGCACCTACCGCTACTTTCGGGGAGAGCCGCTCTTTCCCTTTGGCTACGGATTGAGCTATACCACGTTCCAACTCGACAATTTGCAAATGGATCAGTCAAAAGTTAAAGCGGGAGGCCAAGTCGCCATCCATGCTGATGTGACCAACACGGGTGATCGGGCCGGCGACGAGGTGGTTCAACTGTACACTCGCCATCGCGACGCCGCCGCCCCCCACCCCATCAAGGAACTGAAAGGGTTCAAGCGCGTCACCTTGCAGCCAGGGGAACGTAAGACGGTGAGCTTTGCCCTGTACGTCAACCAGCTTGGCGTCTACGATGAGCAAGGACGGTATATCGTCCAGCCAGGGACGATTGAGGTCATGGTGGGCCGTTCTTCGCAACATCTGCCGCTCACGGGAGAGTTCGAAATCGTTGGTCAGCCCACCGACGTTGGCGCCGACAAGGTCTTTTTCAGCCGGGGGTATGTGAAGTAGAGCACCGGGAGATACAGGTATGACGGACCTCACACTCTCGTGTATGATGGATCCCGTTCCTCTGCGTTTGGACGATTTCCAGGCGCGGCACGGCATACAGGTGCACGTTCAACAGATTAACTGGGCTTTTGCGTGGGACGAATTGTTGCGCATCGCGCTCTATGGCCAGGGCCCCGATATCTCCGAGATCGGCAGCACCTGGTTGAGCAGTCTCGTGGAAATGGATGCACTGCGCCCTTTGACGTCGCGGTACGTGAATTTGCTGGGGGATCGGGTCTTTTTCTACCCAGCCGCGCGGTGGGCGGTAATGGACCCGAAAGACAACCGAATCTGGGCGGTCCCCTTGTTCACCGACACACGAGTGATCTACTATCGCCGAGATTGGCTGAAACAGGCCGGGATTGAGGAAGCTGGCGCGTTCAAGACGCAAACAGCCCTTATCAAGACACTTGAGCGTTTGTAGGCCAACGGAGTCGAGATTCCCTGGGCGATACCAACCCGCGATCTGAACGTGGTGTACACTGCGGCGCCGTGGGTGTGGAAAGCCGGTGGACGCTTTCGTACCAAAGACGGGAGGTTTTTCCGCTTGCACGAACCAAAAGCCCAGACCGGTATGCGCGCTTACTTTGAACTGCATCGCTTTCTATCTCCCCCAGCTCGAGGGCTAGATATAGTCGAAACAGACGCACTCTTTCTTCAAGGCAGAGCCGCTGCCATTATCAGCGGCTCCTGGCTGTTAGGTCTGTTGGAGGGAGGAACGGAGCTATTGCCCGACATCGGGGTTGTGCGAGTTCCGGGAATCCCCTTTGTAGGCGGCACGCATCTGGTGATCTGGCGACACGCCCGAAACGAGCAAGCGATCATCAAACTGGTGAAACATCTCACCAACCCCAAAACCCAACGCCGCTGTCTTCAACACGAGGTTCGCTTGCCGTCACGTATCGAGGTATTGAACGACGAGCCTTTTGTCAGCGATCCCCGGTATCAGCCCTTTGCCACGAGTTTGAAAACCGGGCGTGTGCTAACCATCTCTTACCGCTGGGCAGCCGTGGAAAAACGCCTGGTAAACATGTTTAGTCAACTGTGGTCCGATCTCGCCGACGATCCCGAACTCGATCTGAAAGCCGAGATAGCTGAGCGTATCACGGTGTTGACCAAGGACCTGGAACGGATCATTGTAGCGCCCTGGGACCCGGTCACTCCGTGACTGTTGCGAAATACCACCCGAGATAAAAGGAGCTATCATGTCTGAGCACTATCAACCAAAATCCGAGCACAAATTTACATTTGGCCTGTGGACCGTGGGCAACGCGGGGCGCGACCCCTTTGGCGATCCGGTCCGCCCTTCTCTGTCGCCGGTCGAACTGGTTCACCTGCTGGCGGAAGTGGGCGCTTATGGGGTGAACTTTCACGACAACGACCTGGTCCCCATTGACGCCACCCCTGCCGAGCGCGACAAGATCGTCGCCGATTTCAAACAAGCCCTGGCCGATACGGGGCTGGTCGTGCCGATGGCGACGACGAATCTCTTTGGCGATCCGGCCTTCAAGGACGGCGCGTTCACGGCGAACGACCCGCAAGTGCGAGCCTACGCCCTGCACAAGACGATGCACGCCATTGACCTGGGCGCGGAACTGGGTGCCAATGTGTACGTCTTTTGGGGCGGGCGCGAGGGCGTCGAGACCGACGCCGCCAAAGACCCGGTCGAGGCGATCAAGCGCAGCCGCAGGGCGATGAACTTTCTCTGCGAATACGTCCTCGACCAGGGATACGACCTCAAATTCGCGCTGGAGGCCAAGCCCAACGAACCGCGCGGCGACATGTACAATTCCACCACCGGCCACATGCTGGCCTTCATCGAGACGCTGGATCACGCCGACATGGTGGGCGTGAACCCGGAGGTGGCGCACGAGCACATGGCGGGGTTGAACTTTGTCCACGCCGTCGCCCAGTCGTGGGAGGCGGGTAAGCTCTTCCACATTGACCTGAACGACCAGGCGTTTGGCCGCTACGACCAGGACCTTCGCTTCGGCTCCGTCAACCTGAAGAGCGCCTTCTTCCTCGTCAAGCTCCTCGAAGACGTTGGCTACGAGGGTAGCCGCCACTTTGACGCCCATGCCTATCGTACCGAAGACTATGAGGGCGTCAAGGACTTTGCCCGTGGCTGTATGCGCACCTACCTGATTCTGAAGGAGAAGGCGGAGGAATGGAACGCCGACTCCGAGATCCAGGCGCTGTTGGCAGAGATCAACGCCGACGATGGCTCGACCGACGCCTTCAAAGGCACCTACAGTGCGGAGAAAGCGGCGGCTCTGAAAGCGGCATCGTTTGATCGTGCGGCCCTGGGCGCACGGGGACTGGCTTACGAGCGGCTGGACCAGTTGACGGTGGAACTCTTGCTGGGTGTACGGTGACATGATGAAACGCACAACAACTCGTTTCGCAGGCTACGATTGTATCAAACTGGAAAACAATGACTTGGCCTTATGGGTAACCCAATCCGTAGGGCCACGTATCATTGGGCTCGCCTTGCAGGGCGGCGCCAACTTGCTCGCTCAAGTCCCTGACATAACCCTGACCTGCCCCGGTGAAGGAGCCTATTCACTTCGCGGGGGGCACCGGCTATGGCACGCCCCCGAAGACCCTCGGCGCACGTATATCCCGGACGATGCCCCTGTCACCATCGCCGACGTTGAGAGCGGCGTGCGCGTCACCCAGCCCATTGAGGCGCAGACCGGCATTCGAAAATCGCTGACCATCACCCTGCCCGGCCAGGATGCTCGCGTCATCGTAGACCACACGCTGCATAACCTGGGCAAATGGCCGGTCGAACTGGCGCCGTGGGCCATCACTCAGCTCAAGCCGGGGGGTACTGCCATTCTGCCTCAAGCGACGACACCAGCCGACGAATACGGCCTGTTGCCCAACCGCCAGATTGTGCTGTGGCCTTATACCCAGATCAACTCCCCGCACATCA
>Ga0114922_10006199_pt1 | contig 10990 bp, 12 predicted proteins | sample AartaG_FD_100975 | JGI IMG/M metagenome (GOLD analysis project Ga0114922, IMG submission 100975) | Deep subsurface microbial communities from Aarhus Bay to uncover new lineages of life (NeLLi) - Aarhus_00045 metaG | ecosystem: Environmental > Aquatic > Marine > Oceanic > Sediment | place...
GCATAGCTGAGATCCGCTTTGCTGAGATCCGCAGAGCTGATATCCGCAGAGAGGAGATTCGCAGAGAGGAGATTCGCTTTGCTGAGATCCGCATAGCTGAGATTCGTAGAGCTGAGATCCGCAGAGCGGAGATTCGCAGAACTGAGATCCGCATAGCGGAGATCCGCATAGCTGAGATCCGCAGAGCGGAGATCCGCATAGCTGAGATTCGCAGAGCTGAGATTCGCAGAGCTGAGATTCGCATAGCGGAGATTCGCAGAGCTGAGATCCGCATAGCGGAGATTCGCTTTGCTGAGATCCGCATAGCTGAGATCCGCATAGCGGAGATCCGCATAGCTGAGATCCGCTTTGCTGAGATCCGCAGAGCTGATATCCGCAGAGAGGAGATTCGCAGAGCTGAGATCCGCAGAGCTTTTAATTGCAGCCAGAATAGTCTTTTTCATTGTTGTGTGTTTTGATTTGAAAATCACTCTTCCGTCATGCCTATTTCTAATTTCCATTATCTTACCCTTCAAGTTTTTACTAACACCCTTGTTTTGCTTCCTTTGAGATATCCCAGGATTGTTTTGGACAGATTTCCTTTCCGCAGAACGGTCTTGTAAATCATTTCATCAACTGTCTTATCTGCGATCAGGTAGTAGTAAGTAGTATTATGTTTCTGCCCGATCCGGTGTATGCGGTCCTGAGATTGCTTTTGCATTTCGTATGAGTAGTTAAGTGAGAAATAGATCGCATACCGGCAGTTCGTGAACGTTAGTCCATGAGCAGCTGACTGTGGATTGGCTACCAGGTACTGAGTGTGCCCTTTTTGAAACGCATGAATAACAGACTCTCTGTCGTCTGTCCTGGACCATAGGGCAGCGACAGACTTTAATTCTTTCAATAATATCTGTATTTCTTCCCTGAAATTACACCATATAATTACCTGATGATCTCCAATTTCCTCGAGCAAGGCCATCAGTTCATTGAACTTGCTTTTCCCTGTCCGATGCGTACCTTCTTCACCATAAATAAAACCACTGGTGAGCTGTCGTAGTTTCATGACTTCTGTAAGAGCTGTCGTGGAGAGTACCATTTCATCCTCGAACCGCAGCACAAGGTCTTTCTTCATTGTGTCATATGCCTGGCGTTCCGGTTGTGACAGATAGACCTTTCGGACCTGGTGAACCTGCTCCGGTAGATCCAGGACATCGTCTTTACTGACAATGTGGGTGACCGGCTTGATAGAGTCCATGAATTCCTGCTGCATGGATTCACGGAACTTGAACATTTTCTGCCCGGTCAATCCCAAGGGGATCGTAACGAAGTATTTGGACCTGAATGCATAGTAATTGCCGTTAAGACACTCATCCCCGGGACCAGTGATAAACTTGATCTGAGCCCAATACTCCGATTCATCGTTAGGAGCTGGTGTGCCGGACAAAACGTACCTGTGTGGAATCACCACGTCCGTCTTATACTTCGATCTACGAAACTTGATCCCTGCCAGGCTGAGTATGGCTTGTGTTATCTGGCTTTTGGTTTTCTTCATTTTGGACGATTCATCCACGATCATTACTTTGAACCCTTTGGTACATATTTCCGGGTACAATGACTTGAATGTCTCGTAATTACAGACGTAGATGTCACAGACGTAGATGTCATGGTCCTCTGCCAGCCGTTTCTTGCGGTTGGCAGAGGCTTTGTCCCACAGCGACACAATATTAAGGTGTGGTGTGAACTTCTTGCAGTCCTCGATCCATGCAGCTTCGATGATGGATAGTGGGCATACGACCAGGGCAGGACCGAATTCTGGATTTTTGACAAGAGAATTTTGTTGTTTCAACCAGAACCACTCAATAATTTTCAGAGCCGTATACGTCTTTCCCGTCCCACAGTCATGGAACAGGGCAAGGTTGGCGCCCTTGGCACGTTCCAACGCTTCTGTTTGATGTTTGAATGGTTTCATATCAACTCAATCCCTGTTCATCATGTATTTTAGCGAGAACCTGTCTTTGTTTCGGCGTGAATCCCCCGGTCCAATGTGACAGACTTTCAATAAAGTCCACTTCCCAATTGGAGAGCCCTTCTGTAAGGTCCAGGAGATCGGCCAACTGCTCTTTCGCTTCTTCCTGCCGCTGCTGTGCTGGTGTTAGTGCATCACTCATTGATAATCCTCCACCACTGCCAACACAGCGTCCTGGTACATGAGTAGTCGATCGCCCTGGTCCGTCTTGATCCACGATCCTGTTTCCTCTGCTGTTAAAACGATATCATGCTCTTTGACTTGCCCATCACATTCATTACCAACAAACTCTACAACACCGAACGTATGGTCCTTCGGTCTGCGTTTATCGGGCAGGACAATACCGCCTTCGGTAGTGTCATCATCATCGAGCCGGCGTACTAACAGCCGCTTACCTAATAGTTTGATTTTTTCCATCCTTGAAATTTCCTAAACCAGTGTTTCACATTTCGCTTCCAATTGATATTGCCCTGCGGATCTGACTCCACAGGGCAATATCGATTTCCTAAAAAATCAATGAACCGTAAAGATGTTGTAGGAGAAATTTTTAGCTGTTTGCCTTGGGGAGTGTCCCTGATTCGCTTGAACCTTGCCCGATTCTTCACGACCGTAGCAGCAGCCCATCCAGCCTGGGTATCAAGATTTGTCCCCCAAGCCTTTGGGTGCTTGACACCGAATTCCTTGCCGGGACCACCGTTTTCTGCTACTCGTATCGCCAGCAGGATCAGGAAATCATCACCTTTGCAGTTGTTCCGGACAGCCGCTTTCTGTATGATATGCAGTTCATTGTGGAGCTCGGTGGGCAAGGCTGTTGGGATTGGCGTCTGAGCAGCCCCGCCGAGCTTTATTATCATCAAGAGAAGTAGGATTTTCGACATGATTTAATCTCCTTTCTTCCAGTTCATCGTCATGCTGGTTGACCATTACGTTTTCGTAGTGACATTCATTGCACAGGCCATCTTCGTCCTGGCCACTGATTAACTGGCCACATTGTCTACAGTTTTCGCTCATAATACCACCTATTCAAAAATAACGCTGGTGACGTTGGACTTTCACACAGTCCGGTCGTCCTTGTCTTGTACTTACCGTTTTCTCTACGTGGCATCCCTTCCGTTTGCCGCCACCAGCGTATTAAGTTGTCAAAGTTGGGACCGCCAACTTGTCTCATATTGGACATTCGTCCGCAGGAGCTTCTTCCTGCGATGTCGTATCTTCATCTGTCTGTAACGGTTCTGATGAAACGTCTTTGGTAATTCGGCCAAGATACTCGTTCATGAACACCTGGTAGAGCTTACCAATCTTGAGGATCTTACTCATTTCATCCTCTTTATCCGGATCAAGGACAGAAATTGTCTCGAGATCCAGAACACTGGCAGAGAAACCGCTATCAGCAAATTCCTTCTTGTGGAGTGCGAATTTGACCTTTGCGATCTGGTACTTCGTTGTTTTTTCGCCGGTAGCTTTTGACACGATGTTTGGTGCATTGGTCAGCCATCGCATTAGTGATTCTTTGTTCGACAGAGAGGCAGGAGAGGCTTTGATAACACATGGAATCACACTGCCCTCGACCAGGACGTACAAGCGAATCGTGTTTTGACAGGCCTTACCCTTACCTTCTTCGGCAGAGCCGTATTTGTTCTTCTCGCAATCCCGGCAAGTCTCGCTTTGCCGTTCCATATCATCGCCACTGCAATCCGGTTTGATACCGTCCGGACTGGCACAGGTCGGGGGTCCTTCTTCACCTTCACCGAATTTTTCTTTATAATATTGATTTGCATGGTGCCAGTAGATAATATGTCCTATGATCTCTTTTACTGTTTCACCTTCCGGAGTCTCAAATTGCGGAGTCTCTCGAAGGATCTTTATTTGGGGCAGCGGTGCATCGATAGGGATTTGATAGCCGCTGCCTCCAAATATATCATCCACAGGACTGGTGGTTACTAACGCCGTTTCCTGCTCTGGTGATTGCTTAGAAGAAAGGGCTTCTTGCTCATTTTGTGGTGCTGGAGCAGCCAACGTTGTCTCAAGCTGCTTGTCCTTTTTTGTTCCCGGTTCCGGCTGCTCTTTGACAGCCACATTTGTTTTTTTTGTTTCTTTGGCCATTGTTCTTGTCTCCTTGTTCATTGAATTATTGGTTTTTGTTCTCACGTTTTGAACGTTGCATGTTCAAGTTGGTGAGTTCACAGCCTTTTCATTAACAACCATTCCATCTTCAATCACGATCCCAACTTGTCCGGATTCGTCTACACGCTCGATCCATATTTGATAGTCTTTGTCTCGGACCATGTCTGATATGGTTTTAAGGTTCTCGCTATCAAGCAAGCTGCCGTCAGTGACTCTCAGTACTTTAAGCTTTGGATTGAGGGCCATTGACACAGCTACGCCGACACGCAGTTTCTCGCTGGATGCTATCTGGTCGATCGGAACGCCGTTGTAATACACACAATCATCGCCCACTGATAATCCTTCAATTGGCATTTGAGCTTTTTTGAGAACTGCTATTTTCTCAGCCTCAACTGCCTCGATGTCTTTGCCCAATTGTGAGTAATGTTTATCTGCCTCATTTTTAGTAGTTTGGATTTGCTGACGTTTTTCGGCTTTGTCGAACAACTTGTTCTGTTCGCCCGCATCGGTAATCAGCTTGGTGAGTTTCGTACAATCTTGCACTGCGTATTTTACCCATTTCTCAAACAAATTTTTTACTTCTTTGTCTTTCTCCGTATGTTGTTTTTCCAAGGTGGCTATTTTGGCTTTGTGTTCATCTATCAATTCTTTGATAGATGTTAAGGCAGTTAAGCCATCTTCGTGATCTCGTTTCCCTGCTTCATATTCATTATTCTTTTTTGTGGCTTTCTCGAGCTTCATCACCAGTTCTGAAATCTCGAATTTCTCTTTTGGTGCATTGACTATCGGATATTTCTCAAGTTCAACTTTGAGCCTGGTACGCTCTTGATTGATTCCAGTTCTGTCAACTTTGAATGTTTGGATCCGAGCATCATGTTCACTCAGATCGATACCAACCAGATTGAGTAGGATCTTTCGTTGCACTTTCTGGTCCGGCTCATTAACGAACGCCAGTGGATCAAAGCTGATTTTGCCAACAATCTCGTCCAGTAATGCCTGGGGAGAGGAAGCTTTGAATCCATCTTTGTTCTTAACTTCCAGATATGAGTTCTTCTCAGTGAACGTTCGTTTGACAGTTACTTCGCCCAGGTCCAGCTCTACCTGGCCTTTTGTCTGCCCATCCCTGATCGGCATTTGTGGAAGGTCTTTACCGCCACACAGGGCATAGACGATCGAATCAAGTACGCTGGACTTGCCGGCACCGTTCTTGCCTGTCAACAACACGACATTACCATCCGGTGTGATTTGAACGGCTTTGAGTTTTTTGATGTTCTCTGCGGTGAGTTTTACAATATTCATTTTAGTCCCTTTTTTCTTCGGTTAATGAATTAGTCCCTCGCTGCCAGCCACTTGGCCTTACCGTTCCCTGCAAACTGAACGGTCTTTTTGTCAACGACATTGAACAGGTCTGGGAGATCCCTGCCACGTTCAATTTCTTCCTTCATTGTGGAGCTTAGTGTTTGCCAGTGGACAGCCAGCTTGATAATGGAATCGAGATTGTTTTCTCGCAGCCATGCGAACAGTACCTCATCCGATACTTCCTTACTCCGAAAAACAGTGGTCTTAAGCTTCGGCTTGATGAGTATGCCATTATCAAACTTGTGGCCATTGGCACAGTTGTTCGCCATCATTAGCTCGTGCATCTGTGATCGAGCTCCATCGAGCTTTTCTTTTCTGGCGTTCAACTGGCTCTCAATTTTCTTGAGTTCATCATCCTCGATTGCGATTTCTTCAACCAGGGTTGACATTGTCTGCATCACATCGTCCGTTACTTCGGTTTCAAATATGTCGTCAACCTTCGTTGCCTGCTGTGTGACAGCACCCCCCTCTCCTGATACAAATTCATCGAATCGTGATCCTAAATTTTCCATTTCCGGTCCCTTTCAAAAAGATTAAGTTATTATTCCAATAAAAGGGGCAACCGAAGCCACCCCTTTCGGAGGAGGGTGATGAAAAGCTATGTTTTATTTTGGTCTTTCTCGTTTATCGTTAAAATTAAACTATTTTCTTTGTTCTTTTGCCTTGTGATTACACCACGAAGGGCGGAATTGCTCCGAGCAAGACGGTCTTTTTCTTCTTTTTCATCTTCGTACCAATTTTTATATCTATCACGAGCTTCTCTGGCTTTTTGTACGTCCGTTTTGCCTGTATAAGATTGAGGGTGTCCACTGGGACAATAAAAAGTATTCTGGTGCTTTAATAATTGTTGGTTAAACTCCGTTGGTACCCAAAAACTAATACCACATTCGCAGCAGGCAATATGAGTTATATTTACGTTTGCCATGTCATGTTTCCTTTGGAAAAGCTAATTAATGTATTTTTATATTTTTTACTTGACAATTTTTTGTATGGTGTTATAGTGGAATCCATGTTCGCACCAACACATTCGCGGACACGGAGGTCGAACCCCAAAAAAGAAAAAAACCTGTCGAACTTTCGGCACGCACACAAAGAAATGAGACTCGATATGAGCAGTCCGACAGGTCCAAAATCTTCCGGTTTTGCTTCAAGTGAGTTTGTGCGTGCCATTGCATTACTCCAAACTAATTTATTTAACTGTAAATATTGTCGACTGTTTCCGGGCAAAAGTCAACATAAAAATATAGACAGTCTATCCATTTATCCTGTTCGATAGACATAACATATTATTACACAAAGACTTGCAAAATGAAAAAAAAAGTTGTATTTTTGTGTTTTTATGAGAATTAGAAATCAAACAACTGTTGTTTTGACAAAAAAGGCACAGGGAGTGAAGGACGATTTAGCCCCGGTCTTTGGGCTAAAGAACATCCTTTCAGCAGGATTGATTTTGTTTGACGAGCTTTCGTGTAGTGATCAAAAAATAATAATTCTGGAAGCTAACAGCATTCAGCCACAACAAGAACATACACAAGCTTCAAAAACAGATCCTGCGAAGAAGGTTGCTCAAAAGTTGATTGCTCGAGCAAAAGCTCGTCAAGCAAAGCTTGACGAAAAGAAGAAGGGAAAGTCTTCAAAATCTGCGTGATTTGGTGGAGTTCATGCTCACGGCAAAAGTCAATAGTAGCTATTCTCGCATGTTGGGTTGACACTATAACCCCCTTTATCTCAAAGGTTTATCGGCCCGGATGGTTTCGGCATAACATGCTTAGTTTATATCGTCAAGGCCGAATTCATAGTGGTTTATAGGGAATTTCCTTGCATGTCAATAAAAATATATTATATTAGTTATTAAAAAATATCACAAGAAAGGTGTCATGAAATGAAAAAATTGATAATAATATTATTAGTTTTGGCGTTCGTAAATTTCCTTCCAGCCACACCCGAACCGCAGGGCAAAATCCATCAGTTAGAGGCAAGGGTCAAGAGCCTTGAAGTTGAAGTGGCTTGTCTGGAAAGTTACGTCAATTTTATTCTAAGTGAGGCTTACGTTGACTGGTTGATAAATCAGGTGCCTTGACAATTTAACGAAGCCGCCAACTTTCATTCTCTGCCCAGTGATGTTGCCAAGGCTCGCTCGGCATATCTGGCGGCTTCTTTTGTTCTAATTTTTTCGTACAAAGAACCATGTCGCCACAGCGACAATCGTAAGTTTAATCAGATCCACTACGGTTCTCACAATCGGTCTTTGCCACATCTTCACAGTCTCTTTGTGGTCGACAACGTGTGTATTGAAATTCTTTTGGACAGCTACCAGGTCCGGGCATGGCCTGGTCTGCAACTTCAAAGTAGTTTCAATCCTCTCGACAGTAACCCGGATATCGGCTGTATGTTCAACCATCTTATCTATCCGATCGTGAACGTCACTTATCGATTTTCGTAGTGCTACCTCATTAGTCATGTCACTGTCCCTCTTTTCTTATCTTAAATTCCTGCCAGGTTTTTTCTTTTCCTTTTTTGGCTTGGCCTTTTCGTCTGCCGGTGACTCCTGACTTTACTTTCAATGACGACCACTCCTTTGACCTTTTTATTTCTTCAGCTAATGTCTGCGGATCGGTAGGACGCATCCACCATCCTGCAAAATAGGCGTAAAGCGTATCCTCTAACTTTCTATTGCCCTTTGCTGAATCATAAAATTTCCTTGAATCCGTACCAAGTACGTCAAGTATTGCCTTCTCATAAGACTTCTTACTTGACGGCGATGCAACAAATCGCGGATCAAAAACATTGGGGTAAATACTCTGTCCGGTAACTGCCGTTACAGGAGCTTTTATACCAGGGTTCATTGCTTGAGCAAAAACATTGAATGGAGCCTGGGCTATAACCTTCGCAGCTTCCATGGCTGCTTCCTTTTTGTCTAAATATCCCGCCTGATGTCTCCAATGTATGCTTTGTAATCCTTCAAAATCAACCCATTCACTAAAATCTGCAAGGGCAGTATCACCCCATAATGTTTTATCTCCAATATTTAGATGTGGGTTAGAACGTAGCCAAAAAGCTAACTTGGATTCTTTTTTTCGATCTTCTTCGTCCCGATGGTTCCATAAATAAGCCAAAGCGTAGAGCCACGAAATCCTGATCAGCCACTTCGCTACATTGAAAGAACCTCTTGACAGGGCTATGGCTGCGGTTTTACCAAGCCCACTCTTACCACCTCCTGTCCCTTCTTTGGCAGAATTTGCCAATGCCCTGGGCCAGAAGGTTAAATTCCGTTTCTTAAAGGAATAAAACGGCAAAAGACCATTTCTTAGCACCCTGTCTTCAAATATGGTAAATGAGCCATAGTCAATCAATGTTTCCCTACTCAACTTCGCAGCAGCTCGTTCCTTGGATTCTTTTGCAATAGCCTTGATATCAGCAACCCTGCCAGCCCAATGACGAACAAATTTGTTGGCCCGGAGTTTTTCAAGGTTCTCGATATAAACAGCCATCCTCAGAATGTCTTCTCGTAATTGCGTTAGATCCTGCTCAAACGTACCTATCCTCGAAGCTAAACGCAATGGAGCTGATAAAATGTTCTTCGTGTAAGTCCGAAAAGTCTTTTTGTTTGTAAAATCTTTGAACTTTTCAAACTCCTTCCGTTTAGAAACATCACCCATTTCATGCCAAAGGGAAGATCCTGCCACCCCATATTCCTTTGCTCCCTCATAATATTCACCTTCTTTAGTGATTAGTATTTTAAGAGCTTGTGGGATACGCCTCAGAGCCGACTCTTGACCAGAAGCAATAACACGTTCGGTATCTCCTAACTGGTTTCGTGCATTATACCTAAACGGATTTACCCTTAAAATCCAACGCTTCCAGAACTGAGTAAAATGTTTAGAGGCCCAGGACATTCCCTCAATTACAGGATGGCCCCTGTAATTCACAGGCAAGTCATCGAGCTGCATCGCCAAATCTTCCGGTATATACCAACCTTCTCGCCTACCCAGGACAAGGCCCATGTGCATCATGTTCATGGGTATGTTTATCGTATCGCCCATTTCTACTGCATTTTCCTCAACCATTGCCGCTATTTTCGCCTGATCTAATGTCTGAGCTCGATAAAACAGATTGGGCCGCTTGTAATGCCATTCCGTATAACCCTGTTCTTCCGCTACCTGTTGAGTAGTAACGAATTTTTCACCAAGAGATTCCTTTATCAGTTTCTTTCTTTCAGAAATGGCCTTGAAAATCGTCCTGGCAGCAATACCTTCGTCACTGTCCGGAGCTTCTTTAACTATCCTGGCAAGCTCTTTGAACAAGTTTATATCAATATCTCCCCATTCGCTATCCTCGTCCATTTCTAACCGTTTGAACGCAATTGCCATCTTCTGACGAATATACCATGTCGGGTCCAAGTCGTGTAATTCTTCGATCCATGCTTTACGTTGTAGCTTTTCATCAGATTCGTTTGCGTCTAAACCTTCTCTTGATTCCCTTATCGCATCCCTCAATTCGTGTATTCGTTCAACAACCTTCGGTCCACCAACCAAAAACTCAAAGTTCCTCGCTCTTGCAGTCGCCTTAAACTCTTGTTTCCTATCTTTTGTTCTTGCGATATCATTTGCAATATCTTCGATTACGTTGTCAGCGTAAATGTCTGCCAAAGCCCGTACCTCAACAGCTAAGTAGTCGGTGGATATGTCTCTTTTCGATCCTTTGCGTTTAATCTTATAAGACCGGAACGGCTCTTTCAACTTCGCTCTTTTTGAAACTGGCCGCCGATTATTCTCAATATAAGCAAGTACAAAGTGTCGAACATAAGCTACGTTGTCTCGCGTTTCCTCATTCAACACACCCCGTTCAAACAGATCGTCACTCACTCCTTTCCAAAGCGTCTGCCTGGCCTCGTATGCCTTTTTGACCGATGGTACTTGACTGATGAGATCGTCAAGCCTATCATTCTCCTCCTTGAGTTGTTCTATACTCAGATCGCCGGAAACAGATCTGTCTATCTCTGCCTCATACAGTAAATCTTGAATGAAAACTTTTCGCCTTAAAAGGTCAAGCCCTGCCCGATCTAATGTTTTAACAGAACCGTCATTTTCCAAAATAGCCAAAATATCTATTACCGCTTTCTCTCTCGCAGCCCTTTGTTGTTCAGGCATAGTCCGAATCATATCTCGGATATAAGCTGTCTCGGCAGTAGTTTCCAAGTGCGGTGTTTGAGTAGTGAAAGCACCCCTCAGAATAAATCTTACCTTCTCCATGATTTGACGAAGACTGAACCTGCCCGGCATTTTCTTTGTTCTACCGAAGAAGTCCTCAATTTCATCATCCGGAGATTTCGTCTTATCCAAATCGAGCCAGGGCTTTGAAACTTTGCCACCGGGCCTATCTGGTACACCTGCAAAACCGCCCTCGCCTACCGCCTGGTCCTCGACTGTAGGGTCTGCTGTAAAACCTTTCTTCTTTGGTTTTTCGGCAGAGAATCCTTTCTCCTTTACATCAGATCTTACC
>Ga0114922_10006200_pt1 | contig 10990 bp, 10 predicted proteins | sample AartaG_FD_100975 | JGI IMG/M metagenome (GOLD analysis project Ga0114922, IMG submission 100975) | Deep subsurface microbial communities from Aarhus Bay to uncover new lineages of life (NeLLi) - Aarhus_00045 metaG | ecosystem: Environmental > Aquatic > Marine > Oceanic > Sediment | place...
GCTCATCAGCGGGCGAGGCCCGAACACCGGCCCGGCAGCCGCCGAGGAGGGCGCCGCCGCACCCGACGGCCCGCAGGAACGAGCGCCGGTTCATGAGCCGCGCTTTGCCCCGCGCGGGTGCAGAACCACCGCTTCGGCTCCGCTTCGGCGCTGGCATGCTTCGGCCTCCTTCACTGGCGATCTTGCGGACCGCTAATACTACTACGCTACTTGGTGCGCGGCGGGTCGGAGCCATGCCGTCTTGAGACGCTCTACGCGTCGGACCAGTCGAGCACCACCTTGCCGGAGTGGCCCGATCTCATCACCTCGAAGGCCTTCTCGAAATCGGTGTAATGGAACTGGTGCGTGATGAGGGGCATGATGTCGAGCCCTCCCTGGATCATCACGGTCATCTTGTACCACGTTTCGTACATCTCGCGGCCGTAGATGCCTTTGATCGTAAGGCCGTTGAAGACAACGTGGTCCCAATCGATCTCGGTCTGCGGCAGGATGCCGAGCAGGGCGATCTTGCCGCCGTGGCACATGTTCTCGAGCATCGACCGGAAGGCGTCGGGGCTGCCCGACATCTCCAGACCGACGTCAAAGCCTTCCTTCATGCCGAGCGACATCTGAGCGTTCTCGACGGTCTCGGTCCGCACGTCGAGCGCCAACGTCGCGCCCATCCGACGCGCCAGGCCCAGGCGGTACGGGTTGATGTCGGTCACAACAACGTATCGGGCGCCGGCGTGTCTGGCGATGGCGGCGGCCATGCAGCCGATGGGACCCGCGCCCGTGATGAGCACGTCTTCGCCGAGCACGTCGAACGACAGGGCCGAGTGGGTGGCGTTGCCCAGCGGATCGAAACAACTGGTGACCTCCAGGGGAATGCCGGGGTCCGCCGCCCACACGTTCGTGACGGGAATCGAGAGATACTCGGCGTGTGCCCCGGCGCGGTTGACGCCGACGCCGCTGGTGTTGGGGCACAGGTTCCGCCGCCCGGCCAGGCAGTTGCGGCAGTGACCGCAGACGAGGTGCCCTTCGCCGCTGACGAGTTCGCCGGGTGCGAAGTCCTCGATGTTCTCGCCGACCGCGTCGACGGTGCCGACGAACTCGTGACCGATGACCATCGGCACGGGGATGGTCTTCCGGGCCCAGGGGTTCCAGTTCCAGATGTGGACGTCGGTGCCGCAGATGCTCGTCTTGAGCAGTTTGATCCGCACGTCGTTCTTGCCGACCTCCGGCACCGGCACGTCCTGGAGCCAGAGACCCTCTTCGGCCTTCGCCTTCACGAGCGCTTTCATCGTCATGTGCGGCATCTCCTTGCGGAAACGGGGTGTGCGAAACAGAGATGCTACCGCCAAGCGGGGCCCGAGGCAAGACTGCGTCCGACGAAGAAGCGCGTGCGGGCCACGCGACGCGCAGCGCCAACGCACGCCCGCGCCGCCTCGGTTCGGTTCTCAGGCATCACGCATGAACTCCGGCGGCCACGTCTTGGCCAGGCGAACGCCCAATGCCGCCAGGCAGCCGACGGCCAAACCGCCCAGATGGGCAAGGTACGACACGCCGCCGAATCCGCGCAGTTGCTCACGCGCCCCGAGCAGTTGCAGAATCACATAAAGGCCCAGGTAAACCAGCGCCGGCATCCGGTCGTACTTGAAGAAAACCCAGTACCGCCAGAACACGCCCAGCCGCGCACGCGGGAACGTCAGTGCGTAATACCCCAGCACCCCGGTGATGCCTCCACTGGCCCCGACCAGGGGGATCGGGCTGCCGGGGTCAACGGCGGCGTGCAGCGCCGCCCCCGCCACGTGCGAGCCAACCAGCAGTAGGATGAAGAGCCCGTGGCCGAGATGGTCCTCCACGTTGTCGCCGAAGATGACCAGGAAGTAGAGGTTGGCGACAAGGTGAAAGACGCCCGCGTGGATGAAGAACGCCGTCAGAATCGTCACGACGTCGTACCCCCGCGACAGGCCGGGCGTGAAGCCGAAGGCCTTGGCGGCTTCATCCAGCCGGCCGCACGTCGCTACGAACACCAGCGCCACGGCGGCCGCAATGGTCCACGTGAGCCAGGGCCGCGACTCGCGACCCGGAGCTTCCTCCTCGACGGGCATCCCCGCCAGGGCGGGAAGCCACTGCCACCAGTTGGGTGGCTTCTCGTCGCCGAGGAGGCCTTTGTCGAGCGATCGCAGTTTCTGCACCATCTCAATCTGCATGACGGCCAGTTTCTCGCGCATCTCAGGCGACAACTGCTTCTCGGGCGGCCGCATCGCCAACGCCCTGTTCAGTTCGCTGGCATCGAACCAGACCGCGCGGCAGAACGTGCAGACGTCAAGGTACAACGTGTCCTCGCCGCGGCCGGCCGTCACACGCACCGTCCGGCGGTTGCAGTGGGGACAAAGGAGATGGCTCTTTGCGTCGGGGGAACGACACTGCTTCCAGATCTGCTTCATGAAGCCCGGGCTGGCGCCCGCCTTGCACAGGACGGGGAAGGCGACGTTCCGCCCGCCGCACTTCGGGCAGACGAACACACACCCCTTCCCCGTCTTCCGCTTGACGAGCCGGACGTTACATCGCGGACATCTCGCCACGTGCCTATCCCCCCGCCTCTCGGACCGCCGTCGCCGGCGCCCAAGTGTATCGCGCCGCCTCGGCCGCACAACGGGTTTCCGCGTGCGGCTGCCCGCCCGGCGCGTGGCAACGATTTCTGGCATGGGGCGATTTCCTGCGGCTTGGCCGTAGCGCCGGGGTTTATCCCCGGCGTATCCTGGCCGGCGCCGCCGCCAACGGCCGCCGGGCATAAAGCCCGGCGCTACAACCGCCTGCGCTCGCCAGAAAAACTTGCCACACCCCCGCCCGGCGCAGCGCCGGCTTGACGGCTCCACCCACCGCCCTATAATCGCCTCCGCCGATCTCTCTCGGGCGTTGCGGGTCTCTACCTGCAGTACGCCGTCAGGGACGCACCTGTTCGCGCATAAGGGAGCCAGCATGACCCATCCCAAGATCACCGTCGTCGGCGCGGGAAACGTCGGGGCGACGTGCGCCCTGTGGGCCGCGGCGGCGGATCTGGGCGACGTCGTCCTCGTGGACATCGTCGACGGTCTGGCCGCCGGCAAGGCCCTCGACCTGCGGGAGACGGCCCCCATCATGGGCTTCGCCCACGGCATCACGGGCACGACCGATTACGAGGCCACGGCGGGAAGCGATCTGGCGATCGTGACGGCCGGCCTCGCACGCAAGCCCGGCATGAGCCGAGACGACCTCCTGGTGAAGAACGCCGAGATCGTCTCCGGCATCATCAAGGAACTCGTCTCAGCCAGCCCCGACGTCATCCTGCTCGTCGTCTCGAACCCCGTGGACGCCATGACCTCGCTCGCCCACCGCGCCAGCGGCCTTCGGACCGGGCGCGTCGTCGGCATGGCGGGCGTGCTCGACTCGGCCCGCATGCGAACCTTCATCGCCGAGGCCGCCGACGTCAGCCCCAAGGACGTCCAGGCCTACGTCCTGGGCGGACACGGCGACACGATGGTGCCGCTGGTCCGGCACTCGCAAATCGGCGGCGTGCCGCTTGCGGACCGGCTCTCTGCGGAGCAGATTGAGGCAATCGTCGAACGGACGCGCGGCGGGGGGGCCGAGATCGTAAGCCTCCTCAAGACCGGCTCCGCCTTCTACGCCCCCGCCGCCGCCGCCGTCACGATGGCCCAATCGATCCTCCGCGACGAACGGCGCGTCCTGCCCTCTGCCGCCTACTGCGACGCCGAGTACGGCGTGGGCGGGTACTTCGTCGGCGTTCCAGCGCGGCTGGGCGCCGGCGGCGTGATGGAGGTCCTGGAGTTCGACCTGAACGCCGACGAGCGCGCCGCCTTCAACTCCAGCGTCGCTCACGTCAAAGCACTCGTCGAGAAACTCGCCGAACTGGGGTACTGAGTCCGGGCCAATCGAGGTACTGAGCGGGGAGACACCGGTTGTGCGCGGTGGGTCGGAGCCTGCCCTGAGCCTGTCGAACGGGTACCCACCGCGCATGACGGGGGATGTGCACGGCGGGTGCGGAGACCCGCCGCGCACGAGTCATGCCGCCCGCGCACGAGTGCCGCCCGCGCACGAGTCATGCCACCCGGCCTCTCCTGCCGCGCACCACCCGGATTTTGCATAAACCCACCCGCGCCGAGCGTGTCTAAGGATGAAGGGCTTCGGCACCGGGACGGACTGTGAAGGAAACGCTCGAGCAGGTTTACTCGGACCATCGGCAGGGCCTGTACACGCTGGCCCTGGCGATTACGCGGCGGCCGGAGCGCGCCGAGGACGCCGTCCAGGACGCCTTCGCCCGGTTGTGGACGGCCGGCGTCCGTCTCACGGGCGACCCGGTGCCGTACGTCTTCGCGGCCGTCCGGAACGCCGCCGTGGACCAGATGCGGCGGCAGAGGGGGGCGGCCAGGCGGCTGGAATCGGTCTCGATCTACAACGGCCTGCCGGCCGACCCGGCGGCCCGCGCCGTCAGCGCCGAGCAGCACCGGCTCGTCCGCGAGGCCCTCGATGAACTGCCCGACGCCGAGCGCGAGGCGGTCGTCATGAAGATCTACGCCGGCCTGACGTTCGACCAGATCGCACGGGCACTCGGCCAGCCGCTGCAGACGGTGGCCTCGCGGTACCGCCGGGCCCTCGAACGGATGGGCCGGCGATTGAAGGGCAATGGAGACGCGGCACATGAGTAACGAGATCGAAGACCTGCTCGCTCGCATGCCGCTCCGCCAACCCGCCCCCTCGATGGACGCCAAGGTCTTGCGAGCGCCGCATCGGGGACGGCGGATTCTGTGGTGGGCGGCCGTGGGCGGCGCCGTCGGGGCGGCGGCGGCCGTCCTGCTCGTCGCCTTCACCCTGTTCCCCGGCGACGGCGACCGGGTGGCACGAGACACGAACCCGCCGGCGCCGGTCCCGAAAACGCCGACCGTTGCGAAGACGGACCCGGCGCCGGTACGCCTCGAACAGAACTGGTCCACCGTCGCGTACGAAGGCGTCGTGGCACCGGACAACCAAACCCCGCTCCGGCGCTTCCGCCGCCGCATGTTCGAGCACGTCCAGTGGATCGACCCGGCGCGCGGCACGCGGATGGAGATGACCGTCCCGCACGAAGAGGTGATTCTGATCAAGGCAACCGCTTACTGATTCTACAACGGGACTTCCCGCGCGGCGGGTCTCCGGACCTGCCGCGCAACGGCGAAAATGGCCTTTCAAGGGCGGTAGGTCTGGAGACCCACCGCGCGAAATGGCGAAGTTTCGTTGTAGTACTAAGGAGAGATTCCGTGTGCACGATCAGGAACCTGGTCACCGTGGCGATCGCGTGCCTGCTGGCATCGGCGGCGACCGCGAACGAGCCGGCCCGTATCCTAACACTACAGCGCCACTTACCGCGCGGCGGGTCTCCCGACCCGCCGCGCAACGGCGAAAATGGGCTTTCGAGCGCGGTGGGTCCCCGTTCGACAGGCTCAGGGCAGGCTCCGACCCACCGCGCGAAATGGCGGAGTTTCGTTGTAGTACTAAGGAGAGATTCCGTGTACACGATCAGGAACCTGGTCACCGCGGCGATCGCGTGCCTGCTGGCATCGGCGGCGACCGCGAACGAGCCGGCCCGTATCCCAAGCGAACCGGCGCGGGCGAGCGCAACGGACAAGGCAGCCGTTGTCAGGTTGGCGTTCGGGCCGACCCGCAAGGCGAAGGTCGCTTACCTGGGCGTGGTGATCTCGCCCGTCAGCAGCACGCTGGGCCGCCAGTTGAATCTTCCCGAAGGCACCGGCCTGGTGGTCGATTTCGTGGCCGAGGGAACCGCCGCCGAGAAGGCCGGCATCACGCAGCACGACATCCTGACCCGCCTCGACGACCAGATCCTCGTCAACGTTCCTCAACTGGTGGTGCTGGTGCGGCTGAAAGACCCCGGCGACAAGGTCGCCCTGACGCTCATCCGCGAGGGCAAGCCGCGGCAGGTGACCGCCAAACTGGGCGAGACCGAGCGGCCGGCCGACGCCGAAACGCAGGCCTTCCCGATGCAGAACATCGCGCTCGCGCCGCTCGACGGTACGTATCCGTCGCGTTCGGCCGGCGGGCCGGCGTCATGGGTCCTGGGACAACTGGCCCTGGAGTCACCCTCGGCCAACGCTCGCTGGGTGGACGGCGAGCACGACCTGGCCGTCACCTTCGCCAGACGGCTGGATGCGACCCTCACTGCCGCACGCCTTGGCGAGCAGATGGCCCGTCTGAAAGGCGCCCTGGCACGCCACCGGCAGACGCTGCCCGAGACGCATCCGACGATCCGGCAACTCCGCGACCAGATCGACACGCTCCGGGCGGAGATGGAGGCCTGTTCCCGACAGTTTGCCCGCAGCCGACACCTGGTCGCCAAGGACCGCCTGGGCAACGTCCTGTTCGAGGGCTTCATCGACACCGACGAGCAACTCAAGGCCGTCCCGGAAGCGATCCGCGCGAAGGTCAAGTCCATGATGCCGCTCGTGATCTTCCGGTCGCCTGCGGTCCGGGAGAAGCCGAAGCGGTGACGGCCGGCGCCGGCGGCGCGGCGCCTGCGGTTTTCCTGTCGGGATGCCGCGCCTGCGTCCGTATAATAGGTGTGTGCCGGCACGCGACTTACCGTAAGGAGTCGCCCATGAACCGCTTCCTTCTGTCCTCGGCCCTGATCCTGTCTATGGCGGGCGCAGCGCGGGCCATCGATTACTCGGCCCAACTGGAACGCGAGTACACCGACCGCCTGCTGACGATGGACGACGCCGCCGCCGCCCACGTCTGCCTGGCCACGTGGTGCGACGGCGTCGGCCTGGCGAAGCGGGCGACGAAACACTGGCAGCACGCCCTGTTGCGCGACACCGACAACCAGGCGGCCCGGAAGGCTCTCGGTTACGTCCGGCGGAACATGAAATGGGTGCGAGCCGAGGACGCGCCGAGCCTGCCTCCGCTCGCGTTCGGCGCCACCGGCTCCGGGCCGAAGGACCCGACGTTCGAGCAGCGCCGCCGCCAACTCTCACGCGAGATCCAGGATATCTCCATCACGTACCTCAGTTCCCTGGGGCCCGGCGCGTGGGATGAAGGCGTCCAGAAGATTCTGATGATCCGCGACCCCGCCGCCGCCGAGCCCCTCGCGCGCATCCTCGGCGCCGGCAGCGTCGAGATGCGCAAACTCGGCTGCGAGACCCTCGGCCAGTTGCCCGGCGAAGACGCCGCCAGGCGGCTCGTCAAGATGGCCCTCGCCGACCCCTCGGTCGAGGTGTACAAGGCGGCGGTGGCGGCCCTGGAGGCGCGGGTCGAGAGCCGCGGTCTGCGGCAACTGCTGAACGCCCTGAACGGGTCGGAGAATATCCTGAAACGCTCCGCCTACGCCCTCGGCGAGATGCACGAGTGGCGGGCCGTGCCGACGCTCATCAGCAAACTCAAGACCGCCGAGCCGCGCGTCCGCACGTACGACGCCCCGCGATCCGGCACCGCCGCGCCCGGCGCGTACTTCTTCTCCGGAACCATCGTCCCCTACATCGCCGACCTCAAGCCGGTCGTGGCGAAGGGGGCCGTCGGGTGGGACCCGACGATCGGGGCCGTCCCCATCGGGACGATGGTCGCCGCCGACAACCCGCGTGTCACCATCCGCCGGACGGTCATGGAGTTCGTCCGCCAGCCGGTCGTCCGCGAGGCCCTCAAGAAGATCACCGGCCAGGACTTTGAGTTCAACTCCCAGGCGTGGCGCGACTGGCTCCGCCACCACGAGTCGGACCGCGGCGCGGCGATTGGCGGGTCGCTCGGCGGCGGAAGCGGCGCTGCCAACTGAACACACTGCGATCGGTTTGCCAACGGACATGCTTCGGCGTGTCCGTTTTTCGTTGGCCCTCGCTCGCTCCCCAGATATAAGGGTGGCGGGGGATGGTCCTGCTCATGCGACATTGCCTGCTCATCGTGGCCGCACTCGCGACGGTCGTGGTCACAGGGTGCGGCCCCCTGCGCGAGGGCGGTGCGCCGGCCGAGGCGGCCTGGCCCGGCCGCCTCCACCGTCTGCCGCCGTGGGGATGGGGGGCGCCGGGCCTCGCGATCAACGTGCCGGAAGGCTACGAGAGGGGCCTGCGGGCGGAGGAAGACTTTCTCGTCCACCTCTTTCGCCGCGCGCCCGGGGCCGCGCCGCCCGACGCCGCCACCATGGGCATCTACGTCGGCCACCAGCCGCGGGACCCGAAGACCCAGGCCATCACCGAACCCGGCCGCATCGCCGGCCGCGACGTCACCTGGTACGGTGGCACGTGGCAGAACGAGAAAGGCCGTACCGTCTACCAGGCCGAGGCCTACGTGGACAACCTGTTCAAGACGGGGACCATCTGGCGGCCGACGATCCGCGGGCTCGTCACCCACGTCTTCATCTGGGGCACCGACAAGGCCCAGGTCGAAACGCTCATGGAAGCGGCCAAGTCGCTGCGGCTGGATACGGGCAAGTAATGCTACTTTGTCAACTTCCCTCCGATCCGGGCAAGTGGTAGCGCGGCGGCCAATCCTGGCCGCAGCGCGGTGGGCAGGATTGCCCACCGCGCTATCCCCGTGGGGAGCGATGCGAAGTTGACAAAGCAGCGCCAAGGTCGCCGCACCCGGGAAGAAAGGATATTCCATGCCGAAGATGAACCGACTCCCCCTGCTGACCCTTGCGTGTGTGATCGCCGCGACCGGCTGCGCGCTGGCCGGGCCGAAGCCGATACCACCCGCCGAGGTCAAGACCGGCCAACACGCCCAGGTCCTCGAAACGAAGGCCGCCGCAACGGGTCGCATCGAGTACTGGCTGTATATCCCGGCCGACTACGCCAAGGCCAAGGAACCCTGGCCGCTGGTCCTGTTCCTCCACGGGGCGGGTGAGCGGGGGGACAATCTCGACAAGGTGAAGGTTCACGGGCCGCCCAAACTCGTCGCGCGGGGCAAGCCGTTGCCGTTTATCTGCATCTCGCCGCAGTGCCCGGCCAAGTCGTGGTGGCCGATGGAGACCAAGGCCCTGGTGGCCCTGCTCGATGAGATCGGGGCGACATACAACGTCGATAAGGACCGCGTCTACCTGACGGGCCTGTCGATGGGCGGGTTCGGCACGTGGGCGTTGGCCATCGACCAGCCGAAACGCTTTGCCGCCATCGCGCCGATCTGCGGCAAGGGTGACCCCAAGAAGGTGGCCGCTATCAAGCACGTGCCCACGTGGGTCTTCCACGGCGGCAAAGACCGTACCGTGCCGCTGAAGCGCTCCGAGGAGATGGTCGAGGCCCTCAAGGCGGCCGGCGCCGAACCCAAGTTCACCGTCTACCCGGAAGCCGGCCACGATTCCTGGACCAAGACGTACGAGGACCCCGAGTTCTGGAAATGGCTGCTGGCCCAGCGGCGGAAACGATGACGCCGGGCGGCACGGGGGCCACGGCAACCAATTTCAGGCTACCTTGTCAACTCTGCGCCCATCCAGACAAGTGGTAGCGCGGCGGCCAATCCTGGACGCCGCGCGGTGGGCAGGATTGCCCACCGCGCTATCCCCGTCTCGGGCAATGCGAAGTTGACAAAGCATCTTTCACCCAAGGAGGCGCGAATGGTCCGTATCGTCATGCTCGGCGCCGGCAGCGGGTTTACGCACAGGCTGGCCGGCGACATCATGCAACTCGAGGGCCTGGACGGCGGCGAGATCGCCCTGGTGGATATCGACGCCCGTCGGCTGCGCCTCGCCCAAGGCTGCGTCAAGCGAATCGCCGAGATCCTCGGCAAGGACAAGGCCTGGACGATCCGCGGCTCCACCGACCGCCGCAAGGTGCTTGAGGGCGCCGATTTCGTCATCAACACCATCGAGGTCTCCGGCACGAAGACCATCCGCTTCGACAACGACATCCCCCTGGAGTACGGCGTGAGCCAGTGCATCGGCGACACGATCGGCCCCGGCGGCATCTTCAAGGCCATGCGAACGGTGCCGGTGTGGATCGAGGTCCTCCGCGACGTCGAGCAGATGGCCCCCGACTCTTTCGTCCTCAACTACACCAACCCGATGAGCATCATGACCCACGCCGCCATGCTGGTGACCGACCTGCCGGTCGTCGGCCTCTGCCACAGCGTCCAGGGCACCAGCAGGCAGATGGCCGGGTACTGCCGCGTGCCGTATGAGGAGTTCGTCTGGGAGTGTGCGGGCCTGAATCACATGTCGTGGTTCACGCGCCTGGAGCACCAGGGCGAGGACCTGTACCCCGCGCTCAAACGCCGCGCCAGGCGCAGCAGGAAACTGCGGGAACAGGACCCCGTGCGGTTCGACGTGATGCTGCACTTCGGGTACTTCGTGACGGAATCGAGCGGCCACTTCTCCGAGTACGTGCCGTACTACCGCAAGCGCAAAGACCTCCGCCGCAAGTACTGCCGCGCGGAGTACCTCGGCGGCGACAGTTTCTACGCCAACGAGTGGCCCGGGTGGCGGAAGGCCGCCGACAGGCGCCGTGCCCGCATCCTCGCGGGGAAGGAACAGATGGAGGTCGGCCGCAGCCACGAGTACGCTTCCAGTATCATCGAGGCCATCGTCACCGATGAGCCCTTCGTCTTCCACGGGTCGCAGTGGAACTCAGGGCTCATCGACAACCTGCCGTTCGACGGCGTGGTCGAGACGCCGGTGCTCGTGGATAAGACGGGCTTCAACCCGTGCCACTTCGGCCCTCTGCCGGAGCAGTGCGCTACGCTGAACCGCGCCCACATGGCGGTCAACCAACTCGTGGCCGAGGCGTGTGTCGAAGGCGACCGCGAGAAGGCCCTGTACGCCCTGCTGCTCGACCCGCTGACCGCCGCCGTCTGCTCGCCGGCCGAGATCAAGGAGATGTTCGACCGCCTGTTCAAGGCCGAGCGGCGCTATCTGAAAGGCTTCTAGTGTTCTGTCGCTGCTGATTTGTGGGGTGCCACTGGCTGCTTGTCAGCCAGTGTGTAGCGAGCAGCAGGAAGGCACTGGCGGACAAGCCGCCAGTGGCACCCACCGTTTCACGTGCGA
>Ga0114922_10006201_pt1 | contig 10989 bp, 8 predicted proteins | sample AartaG_FD_100975 | JGI IMG/M metagenome (GOLD analysis project Ga0114922, IMG submission 100975) | Deep subsurface microbial communities from Aarhus Bay to uncover new lineages of life (NeLLi) - Aarhus_00045 metaG | ecosystem: Environmental > Aquatic > Marine > Oceanic > Sediment | place: Aarhus...
CAGCAGTAAGTTTTTTTTTTCTTTTTAAGGCATATTCAAAAGCAAGCCTTGTCACCCTTGATATCTCTTCTTTTGAGTAAACATTGGTATCATAGGCTTTGGTTCCGTCTTCGGTTCTTCCCCTCAATTCACCATAGTAGATGCCTCCGGTAAGCTCACGAATCATCATAAAATCAACATTTTCTATCAGATGGCGTTTCAACGGTGACTTGTCCAGCAAAGAGGGGAAACTGGTGACAGGTCTGATATTGGCATAGAGTCCCAGTTTCTTTCTCATGTTCAGTAATCCAGTTTCAGGTCTGACTCTGGCCTTGGGATCGTTATCAAATACCGGATCTCCAATGGCACCAACAAGGGCTTCACTGAATTCAAAAGTGTGATCATACCTTTTTTCAATGGCTTTCAGCACCTTTACAGCTTCCCTTATAATTTCAGCCCCGATGCCATCTCCCCGCAATAATGCTATTTTGAATTTCACAAAAAGATATTTAAATTATTTATTCGCTGCGCTCATGAGATCGCTTTTCTAAGTTTATAGGTCTTGTGCCTCGAATTAAATGTAGCTTTATGATTGAGATTATAAACCCTTCGCAACCAAATCGCCCACTTCGCTGGTGGAAAAGCCCATCTGTCCTGCTCCCATTCCTTTCAGTTTATTGGCAGTTACATCCATGATGGATTCTTCAACAGCTTTGGCAGCTGAGTCCTCGCCAAGATGTTCCAGCATCATTACACCACAGGCAATAGCCGCTAACGGATTGATTACGTTCTTACCCGTATATTTCGGTGCAGAACCACCAATCGGTTCAAACATCGAGACACCTTCGGGATTAATATTTCCTCCTGCAGCAATACCCATGCCTCCCTGTGTGATAGCACCAAGATCTGTTACGATATCACCGAACATGTTACCGGTAACTATCACATCGAACCACTCAGGATTCTTTACCATCCACATACAGGTAGCATCAACATGATAATACTCGCGTTTGATATCGGCATAGTCTTTAGCTCCAATCTCATGAAAGGCTCTTTCCCATAAATCATAAACATATGTCAGAACATTTGTTTTGCCGCACAATGCAAGTGTATTTTTTTTATTTCTTTTTCTTGTATAATCAAAAGCATACCTCAGGCATCTCTCAACCTGTTTACGGTTATATACCATGCTCTGAACAGCTACTTCATCCGCTGTACCTTTCATGGTGAAACCGCCTATTCCGGTATATAAACCTCCCGTATTCTCTCTTACAACAACATAATCTATGTGTTCAGGTCCTTTATCCTTAAGTGGTGTTGGCACTCCCGGGTATAGCTTAATGGGTCTGAGGTTGATATATTGATCCAACTCAAAACGCAATTTGAGTAAAATACCTTTTTCCAGAATCCCTGGCTTAACATCTGGATGACCGATGGCTCCAAGATATATTGCATCAAACCTTCTGAGTACATCAGGTGCAGACTCCGGTAAAACTTCACCTGTTTTCAGATATCTGTCACCTCCGAAATCGAAGGTCTCAAAATTCATTTTAAAATTGAATTTTGAAGCGGCAGCATTTAAAACTTTTAAACCTTCCACTACCACTTCCGGTCCCGTTCCATCACCTGGAAGAACAGCAACGTTGTAAGACTTATTTGCCATATATGAATGTATTAGATAATTTAAAATTCGACCGCAATGATACTTAATAATTTATAATTAGGCAAAAGTTTAACCACAATAACCAGCCGCATATGAGTAGATGTTCTGAGGATTCCACTCAATTTGATAACCCAATATCATTCTGGAACAGGAGGAATTTTCTTTCAGTCCCTTTTCTTCGAAGAACCTGACAGTATCATGATTAACCTCAGGAACAGCAGATCTTGAATGTTGCACACTATGTTTAAGCTCAAGGAGCTTCAATCCTGCGTGTTTGTCAGTTGCAATCACAGCACCTCTGCCAAAATCAGGAATGCAAAATCCTGAGATTGTCGAACCGGCAGAATAGACCCATCCGCTTTCATAAAATTTAAGTAAGAGAGAACTTCTGTCTTCACCGGTTGTCTTTGCATCCAGTTTAATTATCTCTTCAAGATCAGACTTTCTGACCTTACGGACTTCTTCAGGCATGACAAATGATGTATCATATTCTGAAGTAAAATAGCGATAGTTTAAAACGCTGATGAAACCTGATTTTTGATAGATGCTTTTACCTGATTCGGTTGCCAGCAATAGCAATGTTTTGCATCCGCACTTCTTAAGATACCGTATTAAATGCCGTGTGATAAACAAACCGATACCCTGTCTGCGGTATGAAGGTTTTACGATGATATTTGCCAGCCAGCCGGTTTTCCCAAAGTTAAAGGTATTACCGGTGCCTGCTATTTCAGAACCTGCAAAAGTTACAATCGCATAAAAATACTTTTCCTGAATATGTTTTAAAAGGAAGTCTGCGTAATTAAAATTCCAATCATCCGGAGGAAGGTTTTTAACCTGATTAAAATCCTCATAACCTATTTGTCGCACCAAAAAATCTGAATTCATATTCAAATAACTATGAAATATGTCTGCATAGAAATAATCCTGGGGTAAAATGGTTACTACATCTCAATGATATTCAGCATTTTCATGGTAGCCATAATCGCTGCTACCGTCTGGTCGGGATCAAGACCGCGTGTCTTCAATTCCCGTCCGTTTTTTTGATCATCCCATGTAATCACCGCGGAAACCAGGGCATCCGTCTTACCACCTGGTGGTATGGTAACAACATAATCAGCAAGACGAGGGACTTCCTTATTTAGTGATTTGTAGATTTTTCTCAGCGCCTTCATAAATGCGTCATATTGTCCGTCTCCTGACGAGGTCTCTTCATATGTTGTGCCTTCAATATCAATCATTAGCGATGCTACTGACTTGAGCCCGTGCGCTGATGAAAGAGAGAAGTTTATGATATTGATTTTATTTTCTATCACTTCACTATTTAAGACATCGGCTACAATATAAGGAAGATCCTCAGTGGTAATATATTCCTTTCTATCACCAAGTGCAATCACTTTTCTGGTTACACTTTTTATTTCGTCGGCAGATAATTCTATACCAAGTTCCTGCAGGTTTTTTAATATATTGGCTTTACCAGCTGTTTTACCAAGTGCATATTCTCTTTTTCGACCAAATCTTTCAGGTTTCAGATCATTAAAATACAGATTGTCTTTGTTATCACCATCAGCATGCACGCCACAGGTCTGTGTAAAAACATTGTCGCCGATGATAGGTCTGTTGGCAGGTATCCTTATTCCTGAAAAGGATTCAACCAGTTTACTGGCAAGGTATATCTTGTTTTCATTCACAGATACTTTAAAATGAAAATGGTCCAGAATAACACCCAGAACACTTGAAAGAGGAACATTGCCAGCTCTCTCGCCAAGTCCGTTGATCGTTGTGTGCAATCCCCTGACTCCGGCTCTCAATGCTGCAAAAACATTACCTGCTGCAAGATCATAATCATTATGAGAATGAAAATCAACTTTTTTATCAGGGTACCTCTCAAGAATCTCCTTGCAAAAGGTGTAGGTCTCATCCGGGTTCAGTAAACCAAGCGTATCCGGAAGCATAAAATGTTTGATTGGAAGGTCCTTCAGGTTATCCAGCATAAAAAAGACATAATCCTTCGAATGCTTCATGCCATTCGACCAGTCTTCAAGGTACAGGTTAATACTGATATCGTTTTTAATGGCATATTCAATTGAATTTTTAATGTCCGCAAGATGTTCCTCCGGGGTTTTTTTCAACTGACTCTCAACATGTCTCTTTGAGCCTTTGGTGAGAAGATTCGCTACCCTTACGCCTGCAGTTTTTATCCAGTCAAGTGATGAGAAATTATCAATGAATGCAAGAACTTCAACTCTATCAAGATATCCAGCCCTGGTAGCCCAGTAGACAATTTTTTTAACACTTTCAAATTCACCTTCAGAAACCTTTGCTGATGCTACTTCTATTCTGTCGACTTTTATCTCCTCCAGTAAAAGCTTTGCAATCTTAAGTTTCTCATTCGGACTAAAAGACACTCCGGATGTCTGTTCACCATCTCTGAGTGTTGTATCCATTATTTCAACATGTTCAACCATATTCATTCAGATTTATACTGATAAAAAAGTACCTGTTCTTAAAATATTGATTCCTGCAGATCCAATACTGAAATTCCAATCCCCGAATACATTCATTAATCTAATAAGCAACAAACCAAATCCGCGATTGTTAAAGCAAATCCGATATATTATCAAATCATCAGTCATCCTCTGTTTGAATTATAAAATTGTTCAGTATCAGGTGAAAGTGATTCTCTTTTTTTCATAGATATCAATTTTATCTTTGATGCTCAGAAGATAATCAATGTCATCATAACCATTTATGAGACACGTCTTTTTGTAAGAGCTGATTTCAAAATTTTCATACTCTCCACTAGTTAATATGGTTATTTTCTGGCTTTCCAAATCAATTTTCACCTTTGTTTCAGGATTTATGTCGATTTGAGAGAATAGTTTGCCCAGAAAAGACTCATATACCTGAACAGGCAATAACCCAACGTTTAAAGCATTATTTTTAAAAATATCTGCAAAAAAGCTGGAGACAACTACCCTGAATCCATAATCGTATAATGCCCATGCCGCATGCTCACGGCTTGAGCCACTCCCGAAGTTTTTCCCTGCGACAAGCACAACACCGGAATACTTTTCGTTATTGAGTACAAAATCATTTTTTGGCAGGTTATTCCTGTCATATCGCCAGTCTCTGAAAAGATTATCTCCGAAACCCTCCCGGCTTGTTGCTTTCAAAAACCGCGCCGGTATAATCTGATCAGTATCTACATTATCAACCTTTAGTGGAACACAGGTTGATTCTATTGTTTTAAATTTTTCAATTGACATAATATTTTTTTTTTACTTGTTGACCTTCCACCATTAAAAAAGTTCCCTTGGATCAGTTATTCTTCCTGTTATAGCTGCTGCTGCTGCTGTAACAGGGCTGGCCAGGAAGGTTCTGGCACCTGGTCCCTGGCGTCCTTCAAAATTCCTGTTGGTTGTTGAAACCGCATATTTCCCTTCCGGTATTTTATCATCATTCATTGCCAGACAAGCAGAGCACCCCGGTTGCCTTAATCTGAATCCTGAATCTTCAAGAATCTTTATCAATCCTTCACTAACCGCCTGTTTTTCGACCTGTTTTGAACCCGGAACGATCCATGCAACCACATTTTCTGCCTTTCTCCTCCCTTTTAAAAAATGTGTGAATTCACGCAGGTCTTCAATCCGTCCGTTGGTACATGAACCAACAAAAACATAATCGACAGGTTTACCCAGCATTTCAGTACCAGCCTGAATTCCCATGTAATCCAGCGATTTAAAAAATGAAGGTTTTTCAACTTCCTTAAGCTGTGTGCCATCAGGTATCTTTTCAGTGATTTTAATTCCCATTCCCGGATTGGTCCCATAGGTAATCATTGGTTCAATATCTCCGGCACTGTATTCAAGCTCAAGATCAAATGCCGCATCAGCATCTGTTTTAAGGGATTTCCAATACTCCACAGCCCTGGACCAGGCCTCACCCCTGGGAGCATATTCCTTATCTTTTAAATAATCAAATGTAGTGTCATCCGGTGCAATCAGTCCGCCTCTTGAACCGCATTCGATGCTCATATTACAGATTGTCATTCTTCCTTCCATTGATAAACTGCGGATTGCAGATCCTGAATATTCAATAAAATAACCAGTACCTCCCGAGGCAGAGATTTTTGAAATGATATATAAAATGATGTCCTTTGCTGTAACTCCCTTTTTCAGCTGGCCATCCACAGTGATCCTCATTTTTTTCGGTTTTGGTTGTAAGATGCACTGCGTGGCAAGCACCATTTCAATTTCGCTGGTCCCAATTCCGAATGCGACACTTCCAAATGCCCCGTGTGTGGCAGTGTGACTGTCGCCACAAACAATGGTCATTCCTGGCTGGGTTAAACCAAGTTCTGGTCCTATAACATGAACGATGCCCTGGTACGGATGATTCAATCCATAGATGGTAATGTCATGATTATTGCAGTTTTTAGTCAGTTTATCAACCTGCGATCGTGATAAAATATCTTTAATGGGTAAATGCTGATCAACAGTTGGTACGTTGTGATCTGCTGTTGCAACGGTATTTTGGGGTCTGAAAACCTTGATGCCTCTCTTATCAAGCCCGGCAAATGCTACAGGACTTGTAACTTCATGTACCATGTGCCTGTCTATATATAAAACGCTGGGACCATTTTCAATCTGTTCAACAACATGACTGTCCCATACTTTGTCAAATAATGTTTTTGCTGCCAATGTTTTAAGATTTTTATGTTAAACAATTTTATTTATTGCATCAATTAAAGCCTCAACTGAAGCAGAAACCACATCGGTATTTCCAGAGAATCCATAATAATAATTTCCTTTATTCTCTATCTGTATGTGTACCTTCCCTATATCATCACTTCCTTTTGTAATTGCCTGCACCAGGTACTCTTCCACCCTGAATTGATGACGAATCAGTTGCTTAATGGCTGCAAATGAAGAATCTACAGGACCATTACCTGAAGCGGTTTTCGTACAGGACTCACCATTTATGTTCAATGTTACCGTTGACATCGGGATGGTGGATATACCGCACAAAACCTGGAGATGTTCAAGTTTTATTTTGTTGTTTTTCCTATATGCTGTGCTTCCTACCAAAATATCCAAATCTTCGTCCCTGATATCCTTTTTCTTATCAGCCAGTTCAAGGAACCTTTTATAAACTCCATCAACCTGTTCCTTGTTAAGATGATAACCAAGTAATGACAATCTGTGCTTCAGCGCAGCGCGACCGCTTCTGGCAGTCAATGCAATGGATGATTCGCTTATTCCAACATCGAGCGGATCAATTATTTCATAATTTTCACGGTGCTTTAACACCCCATCCTGATGAATACCTGAAGAATGTGCAAATGCATTTCTTCCTACAATAGCCTTATTAGGCTGAACTGGCATATTCATCAGACTTGATACCAGCCGGCTGGTTTCATAAATATGCTTGGTACGTATTCCTGTGGAAATTCCCAGATGCGTTCTGCTTTTCATTGCCATAACCACCTCTTCAAGTGAAGTATTGCCGGCTCTTTCTCCGATACCGTTTATGGTGACTTCAACCTGTCTGGCTCCATTAATAATACCGTTGATTGTGTTAGCAGTTGCCATGCCCAAATCGTTATGACAATGTGTGGAAATAATTGCATTGTCTATTCCTTTAACATTTTCTTTTAAAAACCTGATTTTTGCTCCAAATTCTTCAGGGAGACAGTAGCCGGTTGTATCAGGAATATTAACAACGGTAGCACCTGCTGCAATAACAGCCTCAATAACCTGTGCAAGAAATTCATTTTCAGTACGACCAGCATCCTCAGCATAGAATTCCACATCTTCCACAAATCTCTTTGCATATTTAACGCAGGCTATCGCTCTTTGAAGAATATCTTCACGGTCGGAGTTAAATTTCAATTTGATATGATAATCAGAGGTACCGATACCGGTATGAATTCTTTTACGCTTAGCATACTTGAGCGAATCTGCTGCCACGTCAATATCATTTTCAATTGCTCTGGTCAGTGCACATATCACAGGATTTTTAACCGCTTTGGAAATTTCCCGCACAGATTGAAAATCACCCGGACTTGAGATAGGAAAGCCAGCCTCAAGTACATCGATACCAAGGAGATCCAAAGCTTTTGCAACTTCGATTTTTTCTACTGTATTCAGCTGACATCCCGGAACCTGTTCACCGTCCCTTAATGTCGTGTCGAAAATGTACAATTTGTCGCTCATAATATATGATATTAATTAAAATTTGATCTTCATATCAAACCACTGACGCATACCTTCAAATTAAAAAAGCCATCCTCTGTTATGAGAATGGCTGCTAATATTTTAATTATTGCCTTTACAAAACCACTCTCACCCGGGTAATTTAAGGATACCGAGAATAAGAATGAGGCTTAGTATAGCAATAATTTTGTTCACTTATTAATTAATTTCGAGCAAAGATACTGATAAAAATCATATTTCAAAATGATTCAACTAAAATTTATATCAGGAGCGTTCATTCTTCCATGGCTTCCATCAGCTCCTCAGTTACTTCAAGGTTATGATATATGTTTTGTACATCGTCCAAATCCTCAAATTCTTCAATTAACCTTAAAATTTTCTGTGATGTTTCCAGATCATGTTTTTTAGTTTCGAGAGGTATACGCTGTAAGGTAGCATTTTCAATCTCAGCACCCATTTCATCCAGTTTTTTCTGAACATTTCCAAAATCTTCCATGGCAGTTGTTATGATGAAAACATCTCCCTCTAATTCACACTCTTCAACACCGGCATCAATGATTTCAAGCTGAAACTCATCAGGATCCCAGTTACCCTTCTCAACTGTAAAAACACCTTTTCTTTCAAAAATAAAGCTTAATGAACCGTTGGTACCCAGATTCCCTCCACGTTTATTAAATAATGAACGTACCTGGCTTACTGTACGCTGGGTATTATCGGTAAGGCACTCGATAAAAATAGCAATACCATTCGGACCATATCCTTCATAAGTTATTTCCAGCAGGTTTTCCCCTTCCTTGTCTGCTTTGTTGATGGCACGGTCAATATTGTCTTTAGGCATATTAACCCCTTTGGCATTTTGAATGGCCAGCCGTAATCTCGGATTTCCGTCAGGATCAGCCCCACCTTCTTTAACGGCAATCTGTATTTCCTTAACGACACTTGAAAAAATCTTGCTTCTCCTGGCATCCTGTGCCCCTTTCTTTCTCTTTATAGTTGACCATTTACTATGACCTGACATGTTATTCCGGTATTATATTTTTCTAAAATTTAAAAGTGTGTAAAAATACAAAAAATGAACATTTTTAGAAATATACTTTGCCGTCAATATATTCAAAAAAATACAAAATATCAAAGGGTATTGCTAACTTTAATTGTCTTTATTATATAAGCATAACATAAACAGGATTAGAATTGTTATCTATTTAATAAACAGAACTGAAAATGATACCCAACAAAATAACCAGGATTGGATTTATTATTGTCCTGATGCTTCTAAGTTCCTTTATTTCCAACAATATAAATAATGATTTAAGAATTGAAAAAATTGAGTATGCGCTTGAAAATTACTCGGAGACCTATCCTCAGCAAAAAGTATATCTGCATCTGGACAAACCTTATTATGAATATGGAGATATTATCTGGATAAAGGCTTATCTTGTCAATGCAATATCGCATAAACCTGATAAACTCAGCACCAATCTGTATTTGGAACTGATAAGTCCCTCAAAAACTGTCGCTGAAAGAAAAAGACTCAGACTGGTTGATGGTTTTGCCAAAGGTGATATCATGATTCGGGATACGATGCCCGAAGGTCTGTACCAGATACGTGCATATACAAACTGGATGAGAAACCTTGAACCTGAGTTTTATTTTACCAGAAATCTTTCTGTTTCAAATCCTGTTTATCAAACACACTTATCACCCGGTGATTCAAGAAAAAATATGAGAATGCTGAAAAGACATTATAATAAACAGGAGGATATTGATTTTCAGTTTTTGCCTGAGGGTGGTAATCTGGTATATGACCTAATCAGCAAGGTTGGTTTCAAAGCAGTTAACAGGGAAGGAAAAGGAGTCATTGTCAGTGGGACCGTGTTTGACTCCGGGAAGAAGGCAATTGTGAATTTCTCAACTCATGCTAAAGGGATGGGACATTTTGAGTTCAAACCAATCAGGGGAGAAAAATATTATGCCCTTGTTGAAAGTGATGGAAAATCCTATAAGGTGAATCTGCCATCGCCATTGGAAAAGGGTATCGTAATAAATATTGATAATTCATCATCGGACTTTATCTATATGAAGCTATCCTCAAACAGGTTCAGAACAAATGACAGGTCTGCCAATGAAGTTATTTTGGTCGGTCAGACCAGAGGAAAAATACATTTTTCACAGGTTGTTGATTTGTCAGGAGATAGTGCAGAAATAACAATAAATAAATATTTATTCCCCACGGGAATAACCCAGATAACAGCATTTTCAAGCAGACTGATTCCCCTTGCTGAGAGACTTGTGTTCATTAATCATGATGATTTTGTTTCATTCAGGCTTCACTCATTCGAAAAAATCACAAAAGACAGTCTGAAACTTAAAATTGCTTCAGTAAATAATGATGATACTCCTGTTATATCAGATTTTTCAATGGCTTTCCTTGATGTTGATAATATAGATGAAAATAAGTTCAACCGCAATATCATACACTATCTGACACTTACTTCAGATTTGAAAGGATATGTTGAAGATCCGCAATTTTATTTTGAGAATTCCGATGTACATACAGCCCTGGCGTTGGATAATCTGATGATGACACAGGGATGGAGAAGATTCAACTGGGAAAAGGTTCTCTCAGACCAGGATCCGAAACTGGAACACGAGATCGAAAAAAACATATCAGTGGAAGGAAAAATCACTCGCGAATTCTTTGAGATACCCTTGTCAAATTGTGAGGTCAGACTCACGGTTTTCGATCAATACAATGACATATTTTATACAAAATCAAATAAAAACGGCGGTTTTAAATTCAACAACCTGATTTATACCGATACGATAGATGCAAAGATTGAAGCCAACCGACCATCAGGCAGAAAAAACCTGGTTATTGTATTGCCCGAATCGGAGCCCGAAGAAATATGCAATTATTTTGGTGATGTTTTTTTAACAACCATATCAGCCCGCGATAATAAAGCACATCGGAAGAAAATGCACATTGAAACAAAAAAAAGAATGGAAGAAGAACAGAAGAAGGAATCGGAAAGAAACATCATTAAAGGGATATATGGTGAACCTGATAATATTATCAGGGGGGAAGATATTCCGGATGGATATAACAATGTCCTTCAGGTAATACAGGGAAGG
>Ga0114922_10006202_pt1 | contig 10988 bp, 7 predicted proteins | sample AartaG_FD_100975 | JGI IMG/M metagenome (GOLD analysis project Ga0114922, IMG submission 100975) | Deep subsurface microbial communities from Aarhus Bay to uncover new lineages of life (NeLLi) - Aarhus_00045 metaG | ecosystem: Environmental > Aquatic > Marine > Oceanic > Sediment | place: Aarhus...
GACTGGCAATGATATCATAAGGTCTTTGTCTGATGGCTGGCCAGAGTCCGCTTTTCAGAAGGTTATTGATCACCGTCTCACGGGTCATTTCAAGAGGATTGCCCTTTACAAATGATTCATAACTGATGTCATCCCTTGTTTTCTCAATGACCACCTCCAGTATCCTTCTTCTTTCTCCCCTGTTGACCGATTTCACAACTCCGCTTACTGGAGAGGTGAGAACTATCTCAGGTCTTTTTTTATCATGAAAAAGCGGGGTGCCCGCATTGACTTCCTGACCAATATCTATATCAAGTTTTGGAATTAATCCATGAAAATCAGGAGGTTTTACGCCATAAAATTCAGCAGGGGGCGCTTTAACGAATATTTTTTCAGCATTTCCCTGAAGTTTAATATCCAGCCCTCTTTTAATTTTAACAACTTTTGACATCCCTAAAATCTTCCTTTATTTTGGAAGCACAAAATTAACTAAATTTGTTTTTTATACAATTTATAATAATTAAAGTGCAATTTCGTACTTATCAATAACAATATATAGTTTTCTCAGTTTCTAAAATGATGAACTCTGGCATTTTAAATGAAAAATTTCAAAAATTACCAGTTCCGGGTCTTGTTATTCTGATAACAATGATGACAGGTTTTGGTTTATCCAATGCTCAGGAAAAAAATACGATTCTCAGGAATTACACATATCAGGATGGTATTGAGACTGTTTTGTTTTATAAGCAAGGTTGGGAATTGTCCGATCCCATCTTTGAATTAAAAAGTGATACGAAACTTCTGTTTTCATTTGATGAACTTGGAAATCAGCCTCAAACCTATTATTATACCATCATACATTGTAATTCCGGGTGGGAGTCCTCCCAACTTCAGGATTACGAATATATTGACGGCTATCGGGATGCTCAGATTAAAGACTATTATTACTCATTCAATACAACATATGATTATGTTCATTACGTGTTGACATTTCCTAATGATGAAATGTCGCCAAAGTTAAGTGGTAACTATATTTTAAGAATCTTTTGTGATTTCGATCGTGAAAAAAAGGTCCTTGACAGAAGATTCCATGTTGTTGAAGATGGTGTTGAAATCAATGCTGTTGTTAAAAGACCGGGTAGTGTTGAATACGGGAACAAAGGACAGGAGGTTGATTTTAAAATCCTCCATAAGGGTTTTCATATCAGTGATCCTTATTCTGATATACAGGTTAACCTGGTTCAAAATGGAAGGACTGATAATGTAATTAAAGGTTTGAAGCCTTTATTCATAGATAACAATGAACTTGACTACAGCTATGATTATGAAAACATATTTCCAGGGGGCAACGAATACAGGTATTTTGATATTAAGAGCATGCGTTACCAGGCAGAGTACGTTGCTTCCATAAAATTTGAAAAACCTTACTATCATGTTATTTTAAGCCCTGGAGAGGATAAGGCCTTTAAGCCATACTATTATATCAATGATATAAATGGCAGATATTTTGTCGATGTACAGGAAGGCAGGGATAAACATATTGAAGCGGATTATGTGTATGTGCATTTCTCTCTTCCGGTTGAGACACCCCTTATCGAAGAGGATGTGTATGTATTTGGTGCTCTGACAGATTGGAATACCATTGAATCCAATCAAATGACCTACAATTTTGAAACACACGCCTATGAGCTAACCCTGCTACTGAAGCAGGGTTATTACAACTATATGTTTGCAACGGTGAAGAAGGGCGGGGAAGAGGCAGATATAGCCTATTTCGAAGGCAGTCATTATGAAACAGAAAATGACTACAGTATTTTTGTCTATTATACCAATTTTACATTAAGATATCAGAAATTGGTCGGATACTTAAGGCTGAATACTTTGAATAACCCCTGAGGTTTTAAGGTATGCCATAGGATGGTTAGAGATAAAACTTATGCAAAGCAGGCAAAGGCATGTGGTCCGACTTCATCAGCAATCGTCTTATGGAAAAAATTGGTACCTGGTAACATGAATAGCACTGCTATCACGTCGAACTAGTGCCTGGTAAAAGGTACCTGAGGGATTGTAAATTGAAAAATATGTTCGATGACGGACTGATCAGTCATGCCTGGATCACCGTGAATAAATGTGGCGGGCAGATAAATATGATAAGTCATTACGTTTTAATATCCTGTCATGCGATATGCTGCAGACTTTGTTTACCTGTACTTCATTCCAATTTTAAACAATTCAAAGGGAACGTTCAGATAATCCCACAATTTCAATTTTGATCCCCCTTTGTCTTCCCATTTATTCAGTGGAACCTCAAGGATGGATTTCGCAGTAAGGTCAAGGGTATACTTCCTGATATACCTTTGAAATATTTCAACATCAAAAAACCATTTGCTAATGAATCTCTCTTCAAATATTCCGTCGATCATTTTCACATTAAATATCTTGGCTCCGCACTGTGTGTCGTATACAGGCATACCAAGTATCTGGATTACTACGGTTGCAAATACTCTACCAAGATAATGTCTGTAAGCTTTCATTTTAATTTCCCTGCCAACCATTTTTACCCTGGAAGCAAAAATAAAAAAGTAATCTTTGATTTTGAAAGGTTGCATCAGATGAGGAATTTCTTCCAGTGGTGTTGATAAATCAGCATCAAAATAACCAATGAAATCACATTTGTATTTGTTCAAAACCTCCTGAAAAGCTATTCTGATAGCTTCTGCTTTCCCAACATTATTTCTTAAATTGATTATCCTTACTTTTCCGTTTGATTCTTCCTTAACCCTATCAAGCAATTTGATTGTGTTATCCTTACTCCCGTCATTAACCAGGCAGAAATGAAAATCATTTTTTTGAATAAAATCAATTATTACGGATGCTTCAAACCTTTTCTCTTCATTGTAACATGGTATTACTATCCAAATATTCATATATACTCTAATAGCAGATTTTGGACAATCATCCGTACAATTAAAAATGAGAGAAACAAATATAGAATATCTTTTTCAATATTTATGAATTTCTGATGCACATATCTCTAATAGGATAGTGCGTGGATCAGGATTTAGAATTTTATGTCAGTGAACAGTACTAAACTACCTGTGGTGAATATGGCTATGACAGCAATACAAAAGCAGGCTACTTCTCATCCATAAACGGGTACTTATAACTGGTTGGAGGCACAAAATTTTCCTTGATTGCCCTGGGGGAGAGCCATCGCAGGAGATTCAGAACCGACCCTGCCTTATCATTAGTGCCGGACCCCCTGGATCCTCCGAATGGTTGCTGGCCAACTACTGCACCTGAAGGTTTGTCATTGATATAAAAGTTTCCTGCAGCATTAGCCAGTTTGGTTGAGGCCAGGTTAATGGCTTTACGGTCTGTTGCAAAGATTGAGCCGGTGAGACCATAAATGGAGGTTTTATCACAAAGTTCCAATGCTTCTTCGTATTTGTTATCCGGATAAACATATACTGAAAGAATCGGACCGAAAAACTCCTCTTCCATGGTGAAATATCCCGGATCACTCGTTACAACGATGGTAGGTTCAATAAAGTATCCGACAGACTTATCACATTTGCCTCCTGCTATAATGGTGGCTACCTTTTCTTTTTTGATCCTGTCGATGACACCTGAAAGTTTATCAAAAGCTGCTTCATCGATGACAGCATTGATGAAGTTTGAAAAATCTTCAGGTCCGCCTGTCTTAAAGGTCGCCAAGTCCTCCACCATCAGGTTGCTGATCTTTGGCCATAGCGATTCAGGTATATAAGCTCTGGAAGCTGCAGAGCACTTTTGTCCCTGGTATTCGAAAGCACCTCTTACAAGGGCTGTTGAAACCTGGTCGGGCTGTGCCGAGCTGTGAACAACCACAAAGTCTTTGCCCCCTGTTTCTCCAACAATTCTTGGATAGGTCTTATATTTATATATATTTTTACCTATCGTTTTCCAGATTCCCTGAAACACTTCTGTTGAACCTGTATAGTGAAACCCTGCAAATTCACTTTGTGAAAAAACAACATCTGCTGCTACCGGTCCCGGCACAAAAACCTGGTTGATAACTCCATCAGGCAGTCCGGCTTCCTTATAAAGCTCCATGATTACTCTTGCTGACAAAATCTGGGCTTTTGAAGGTTTCCATACGACCACATTGCCAAGCATGGCAGGAGCAGAAGGTAAATTTCCTGCGATTGAAGTAAAGTTAAACGGGGTAAGTGCAAAAATAAATCCCTCCAATGGTCTCCAGTCTATCCGGTTCCAAATGCCTGACGGAGATATGGGTTGAAAATCATATATTTCGGTCATGTATTTCACATTAAATCTCAGAAAGTCTGTTAACTCGCAAACTGCATCAATCTCTGACTGAAACACATTTTTCGATTGTCCCAGCATTGTGGCAGCGTTAATTTTTGTCCAGAAGTAAGGTTCGCATAAAAGATCTGCCGCTTTCAGGAATACAGCTGCACGATGCTCCCAGGGCATGGCTGACCACATCTCACGGGCTGCCAGGGCAGCTTTAACGGCTTGTTTTACCGTTTCAGTATTACCCTCGTGATAATAACCCAATACATGCTGATGATCATGAGGTGCCCTTATTTCGACAAGTTTTCCTGTTTTCACTTCCTTTCCGCCAATGAACATGGGTAGTTCAACTTTCTTTGAGAGTAACTCGGTTATCGCTTTTTTGAGCTTTACCCTTTCAGGAGTACCCGGAGCATAATTTAAGACTGGTTCATTCTTTGGTAATGGTACATGAAAAAATCCTGTTGCCATGATATTTATCTGTTTAGAATTTTGGTTTGTACATCAGATTTGAAACATTGCTCATTCGGATTTGATTTTTTTTGCTTTTTCGAACCAGCCTGCCGGCTGGCAGGTTTAAAATCCGAAAATAATTACTTCGGGATTTATTCACTTTGCTTCCCGATAAATCGGGACAGGCTATGAGATCGCTGCGCTAAGTTTAAATCCCGAAGAGCAAAGTACAAGGTTTAAAATCCGTAAGAGCCATATAATAATCACTTGATTTAAGTGTAATCTGTTGTCTTAAAGTTAAGTCTATTAAATAAATTAAAACATGACATTCATTAGACATTTATATGATGTTTCTGAAGTGATCCATTTTTTTCTCCATTGTTAATAAAATCAACACCGGAATCATGCCTTTACAATATTTCAGCATTAATTTTGAAATAAAACCGGTTTCAATGTTCAGTAAAAAAAATGTAAATCAATACTTAAATTTTCTAAAAAATAAATACATATTAACATCGATACTATTTGCGATATGGGTTTTGGTTTTTGACCAGAACAATTTGCTGGACCGAAAAAAATATGTAAATGAATATAAGCAGTTATTGAAAGATAAAGAGTATTACCTGCAAAAGATCGAAGAAGATAAAAGAAAGCTTGAAGAATTGCAGACAAACAATGAAAATCTTGAGAAGTTTGCCAGAGAACAATATTTGATGAAGAAGGATGATGAAGAAATATTCATCATCAAAGAGGAGTAGTGTAATTCTGACCTCGCTGAATCTCCCGGTAGATCTGTAATAATCCAAGCACCCCCTTGTCATGATCGGCTTTCACACCTGAATTTTCTAAAAGAGTTCCTGCAGCTTTTTCCACAGGGATCTCAGCGTAATACTTCTTATGGGTGGTATTCAGATATTTAACAATCATAAAGCCATTAAACCAGTTGTAGATTCTTTTTACAAATGATCTGTAGTTTGCTGTATTCTGGTTTACTTCATCCAGTTTTTTCTCAACATTGCGGGTAATCAGAAATTCTCTGACGGAATCGGGTAATTCAGGGAAAAGAGAATGCAGGGTACTTTTTTTGATCCTGTAAAGTTGCGGAATCATTTCGAGGAATCTGCCCAGGTCCAGGTATGCATTCGGATCATATGTTTCAAGAATTAAATTGTTGTCTGAAAGCATTTTGTGAATGACCGGTCCGGTTCCGAACGGCACTCTCAGTGATGGTCTCGGGGATGGACATATTCTGGTTTGGTTGATTTCTACCGTATTTCCGGACGTAAAAATTTTTTGAAGAAAATAGAAATCTTCACCGGCCTTTTTCCGGTTCATACCGCCCTGCCTGACATATGTGTCTGCCTTTACGGCAAAGCATGAACCAAGTGTATGATATGCATATGGATATCTGATAAAACGGAGAAACTCAATATGATACCTCAGATGTAACTCATATTGTATGATACCCGAATATATCTCATGTGGGAAATCATCTCCTGTAACAGGATGTTCAAAATACAAAATGGCACAGTCTGCCTTGTCATTTTTGGCAAAAGCTGATTTGATTTCCACAAGGTAGTTTTCATCACAGGTGCAGTCAGCATCAAGCGAGATGATAATACCTTCCTTCTGATTAATGGCATTGAAGCGGTGGACAGCAAAATCCATCCCCGTCTTTCTGGCCAGTCCGGCACCTGCATATTTTTTCAGGATACCCTGAACATGGAGAAGATGAAATTTTAATGCAGGATCAGTGTGTGTATCTTTCCAGGTTTCAAATTCATCAATTGTCTTAAGGTTCTGATTGATCACATCCGCGTTATCTGTATCTGATGAATTAACAACAATTACAACTTCCACTACTGATTCAGGTCTTTGGCAGTGCCAGACGGAATCAAGTGCTACAAGTAACTTGTCCTCATGATAGCATGGAATGACAATACAATATTTTAAATCCCGGGATGGTTTCTCAAGAGGAATGCGAATAACTGTTTGTTGTTTGCTTAAATAATGATCAGCAAAACTCATTCATACCGTCATTTTTCTTTCTTTGCCCTTTCCTTCCTGTATTCTTCATTTAGGCCTTGAATGACACGGCGTGTGATATCGAGTTCCGCATCAGCATAAAGTACCCCTCCGCCAAACTGTGTACCAAGCACAATTTTGTAATTATATTCATGTTGAATTTCAGCAAGGTATCTCATAATGGAATCAAGCACTTTCCTGTTAGCCACAACCTGCTGCTCTGTCAGGTCAAGTCTCAGATTCTCCTGCAATTTTAATAATTGTTGTTGAATGGTAGCCAGTTGCTGCTCTCTTTCCTGGGCTTCGGATCTTAACAATAAGCCTTTTTGCATTTGAGCCTGATAATCTGCAACTTCCTTTTGAAAAGCTTTATCCTGTGCCGCCAGCTCAGCTTCAGATGTCTTGGCCATTTTTTCCAGCTGATCCTGCATATCAAGGTACCTGTCATAGTTTGCCAGCACCGTATCAAAATTGATGTAATATATGGCTTTGGAAATGTTGCTGGTATTCAAACCAATTGTAGTTTGGCTGTTTTCTCCTTTTGATGCTGTCTTATCACCGGTAAAATGAAGTACATAGAGACCAGCAACAGCAACAATGATTGCAATATTGAGAATGATCCATGATTTTTTCATATGAATGATTTTTGATTACAACTGGTCACAAATATAGATTTTATAATGATAATATTGAAAAAAAAATTGTGATTGATTTCATTATAAAACAAATCAGGAAGTTTCAGATTAAAAGTTTCGGGTTTGAATGAAAAACTAACCTTCAGCCTGAGACTTGGAACATGAAACCAGCAACTTTTCTAAAAATCCGGGCATGGAACTGCACCCATTTTGGTACGTCTGGGAAGGAGGAATTTAAAACTCATGCTGATTTCATGAGATCCGATGGCATGGGATATGAGGTTTGAGATGGTTACATCATAGCTGTAACCAATATTGAAATAAGGAGTCTTATATCCAACCAGAATGATGAAAGCATCACCCCGCTGCGAATTAAGGGGTGGTATTCCCCTGTACCAGAGTCCCAGTACAAGTGGGTTTCTGTGCCAGTACACTCCCAAATCAAGTTGCATATTTGTTCCCTGCGAACGGAACATATACGCAATCGTCATGGTTTCATCAATGGGATTTAAAAGACGACCTTTTCTCCTTATCTCTAAGCCTCCAAAAACACTGAACCGCATTGGAATCCTGTGTTTATCGGCAAAAAGAGAGATATTTGGTCTCAAAAGATGATCAAAATTGGCTCCCATCCAGAACTTCTTTGTATAAATCAGCAATGAAGAAGCTAAATCAACATCTCTTACTCTGTCTGTCGAATTTTGAAATACAGTACCATCACTGGCTATTTTCATTACCTCATCAATGAATTTGAGCTGGTTAAAGGCCAGACCATGTTCGATATAATAAAAGTGCAGTCCTGGTCTGGCAAACCAGGTATTAAAAATCTTGAAGTTGTAGGAATATTGAATACCTGCATTTAAAGTGCCTAGTTCACCTGCTCCGGCAGCATCTTTCATGATGAACAAACCTACACCGCTGTTATATCCCGAAAAATAATGATCATAAGAGAAACTGTAGGTAATAAATTTAACAGGCAGGTGAAACCACTGGTTGCGGTAACTTGCGGCTATCCGGCTGCCATCAGCAGCACCCGCAAACGATGGTGCAAGGTATAAAGGATTTGAATAGAATTGCGAAAACTGCGGATCCTGTGCATATGCTGATAAGCAAATCAGATAGAATGACATATAAAAATAAATCCGCTTCACTTTTAATTATTGGTGTTTATCTGAGTTTTTTACGTTTTTTTTTTAGTTAGGTTTTCAACAAGTTAAAAAACATAAAGATAATTATTTTTATTAAGTATTTATCTTATAAATAGTTGTAAACAACCTGGTTCTCAAAGGGCTGTGTTAATAATTTAATAATTTGACAAACTTATTGAAAATGTTGATGTAAGAATCAGCAAATAAAAACTAAGGCTGAGGCTGAACCAGCAATGTTACATCACCGGCCTTTATTAGTGGCCTGCCATCAGTAAAGGTCGCCGTAACTCTCCATATATAAACGTCCTGTTTAACCAGTTTGCCATCCACATAACCATTCCATCCTTTATTGACATCTTCCGATACAAATATCAGTTCACCCCACCGGTTATATATTTCAAGCCTGTATTTCTCAACTCCTCTGGCCACAGGTCTGAAAACAGCTATGTTCGGATCACTTGGATCGTAGTTCTCATCTGCAGGTCCGCTTGCACTGACAACAAATGCCGACGGGAAATCAAGTTGTCTGGCTCCTTCAACGATAACAGGTATGGGATGTGTTAAAGTGTCCATACAGCCTTCTATACTGGTAGCAGTCAGTTTCACATAATATTTGCCGACAGCTAAGTATATATGATTGGGTTCTTTCTCAATCGAGATATCACCGTCTCCAAATTCCCAATAGTAATCGTTACCAAGCATTGTGCTGTTAAAAAACTTGACAGGTGTGGCATCTTCGTTTTTGCTTTGTACCATAACCAGTTCAGGTGCAAAAGTAAAGTCGATGATTGGTTTGGAATGGACAACGATTTTTTTATAGTCCCAGTTCAGACCGCCATCACCCTCTACCGTCAATTTAACAATATAAATACCAGGTTCGGTATAAAGGTGAGCAGGTGCCACACCGGTGGCTGTTTCTCCGTTATGTCCGAAATCCCACTGATAACTGTCTTCATAGATGTATTTGGTGGTTGAAGTAAACAGGACAAAGAAAGGAACACATCCTGCAACATCTTCAGCAATATCTATTTCTGGTATGGGTGGATTGATGATGATATCATGGCTCACTGAATCCCTGCACTGCGGATTGTTCTTATTCCATGCGGTTAATGTTACCGGAATCTTATTTTTATTATTGATATCTCCCCAAATGTTATATTCCTTAATAAATGATTCCTGATCATTCACATCTGTGGTACCGTCTCCGAAAGACCACTGGTAATTCCAGGTACTGCTTCCCTGGTGCTGTGTATAATTGGTAAATTCAACCGGGCTGATATCTGTTTCGGTATTGAAATCCTGTAAAATCGGATCAGGGATGAATTCAGTCATCGGACTGGGGAAGATGGTAATCTGCTTGATGGTATCATCCGTGCAGTTGTATAACGAAGTTCCTTTGAATTTAATATCATAGGTGATGTTATCGGGTGTATTGTTCACAAACCTGTATGATGGATCTTCCAGCGTACTGAAAGCTGCATTATCAATATACCATGTTACCTGGTTCTGATTCAGTGGAGCACCATCAAAATCGATGATGACGGGACTGCAACCCTCCCATCCAGAGGCACCAAAGTCAACATCTACCCTTGGATATATCAGGATAGGCTTGATGATGGTATCCATGCATCCAAATGTTGTTGTTGAAATGAGCTTAATGTTATGTTCGCCGATTTCATAACCCACATTGTCAAAAGTATGTGTCGGATTGACTTCGCTGGATAAGGGAGTTGAATCATCAAAATTCCATTCATACACCAGATCAACTCCTCTTGAAGTATTGCTAAATGTTACAGGAAACGGGGGACAATCCACGGTGACTGGAAAGTTGAAATCAGAGTATGGTTTGGGATGAATGGTAATTACCTGTGATGAGGTATCCCTGCATTCATAGTCCGATTCGGCAACCAGCTTGATGGTATATTGTTTATCTGTATTGTTATCAAAATTATGAAATACATATTCCAGATAATCATCCGCACTTGCAGAAACAGACCCGTCACCAAAATCCCAGAAGAATTTCGTTGCCACGATCCCTTTATATAATGATATATTATGGAGCAGGGTAGGCTGTGGGTAACAGGGTTCCATGTCATCAATCTCGAATAAAGATTGAACCTCGGGATAGACCACCAGGGATTGCATCCATGAGGTATCACATCCCTGGGCATTTGATACTGTAAGCCTGATGGTTGTATTTTGTGGACTTAACGTTGTATTCGAGTAGCTATGGTTAAAAACAGGGGTTGAACTGGTCGCGTCGGTTATCCCGTCATTGTTATAATCCCACAAATACTGGGTAATTGCTCCATTCGTGGCGGATCGGTCAATTTCAAACTCCTCTTGTGAACATACCGATGCTTTGTCAACGGCAAATTTTGCATATATATACGGAAAGACGGTAATCTGCCTGGAGATACTGTTGCTGTAGCCATAGCGGCTGACAGCA
>Ga0114922_10006203_pt1 | contig 10988 bp, 9 predicted proteins | sample AartaG_FD_100975 | JGI IMG/M metagenome (GOLD analysis project Ga0114922, IMG submission 100975) | Deep subsurface microbial communities from Aarhus Bay to uncover new lineages of life (NeLLi) - Aarhus_00045 metaG | ecosystem: Environmental > Aquatic > Marine > Oceanic > Sediment | place: Aarhus...
AGGCACTAACCTCGCCGCTGTCCAATCTCCCTACGTTGATATCCTGGCTCACCCAGGCCTAGTAACAACGGAAGAAGCTGCCTTAGCAGCCCAAAACAATGTATTTATTGAGCTTACTAGCCGAACAGGACACTCCGCAACTAACGCTCATGTTGCTCTCATCAGCCAAAAAGCGCAAGCCAGGCTCCTGGTTAGTTCCGATGCCCACAACGAAGATGACTTATTAACGCCAGCTTTGGCTGAGGCTGTCCTTCATCAGGCTGGGTTGGGCGAACACCACTACGAGCAGATTTTGAACCGCAACCCCTTGCTTTTGATAGACAAGGTTAACAGGTCGTCTTCGCACCCGGGCTAAGCCATATCAATGGATTAGCCTTTGCCAATGCGGAACACCTTGGTCCCACAGGATGGACAAACGCCGCGCGTCGCAGGTCTACCGTTCTTCAGAGTCACACTCTGCGCGTTCTTGATTTCTACCTTTTTCCGGCATTTGAAACAATACGCCTGTGCCACTTGCTTTGCCTCCTTTCGTCAAACTTGAATCATATCTATTATGGTACCAAATGTCAAGGCTTCTGAGGTGCTTTGGGGCAGGAAAACTGCTGAAGGGAGAAAACCTTTTCTGGATGCCAGAGCTTCTTCTCAGAGATAAAGCGCAGCACAGCTACAAAATGCCCATCGCGGGTGTAGGCACGGCAGTATTCCTCTGAAGGCGAGTGGTGTTCGCCTAAGGGCAGCGAACGGCCATTTCTTATGGCTAGTTCGTTTGTTTTGTCCACGATGGCTGCTCTCCAGCCGAGAAGCGGGCTATCTACAGAATGGAAAAGCCCTTTCCAATCACCTTGTTGGAAGGCGTCCTTGATTTGAGACAGGGCTAGCGCATCTTCGATGTGGAAAGGTCCGCACCGCAAACGAGTCAAGTTCCTCAAATGGCCGCAACAGCCCAAATGCTGTCCCAAGTCATGGGCTAGGGAGCGTATGTAAGTCCCTTTACCGCATTCCACCTTGATTGTTACAAGGGGCAACTCACAGCTCATAAGCTCCAGACTGGTGATTTCGACTTGTCTCGGCTTGAGTCTCATTGGGATACCAGCACGAGCCAGTTCATAGTATCGCCTGCCATGGTGTTTTAGCGCGCTGTAAATGGGAGGCACTTGCTGAATACTGCCATGAAAAGCGGCAAGTGCTTCCTCTATTTGGGCGGCAGTGACAGCCCTCGGGTCTCCGCGCTGGATCACTTTTCCTTCCCTGTCAAACGTGTCTGTAGCAATGCCCAGTTCGATCTCGGCCACGTAGGTCTTGCTACTATTGGTTAGAAACTGGATGACTCGCGTCCCCTGACCAAGACAAGTCGGCAGGACGCCGGTAGCTATTGGATCTAGTGTACCTGTGTGCCCAATACGTTTCTCTCCTGTCAGACGTCTGAGCCAAGCTATTACGGCAAAAGAAGTCTTGCCTTCGGATTTGTTAACATTGAGGATGCCGTCAATTCTCATCTTTGTCTTCGGCACTATCAGAAGCAACCTGCTCGATTAGCCTGAGGACTTCAGCCCCGCGCTGAATAGAATCATCAAAATGAAAGCTAAGCTGAGGGATGTACCTCAATGTTAAACGTCCAGCCAATTGTCTCCGGAGAAATCCTGAGGCGGCAGTGAAACCCTGCAATATCTCGCTTCTGCTCACCTCGTCTCCCAAACTGCTGACGAACACCTTGGCATTCCTCAGATCAGCAGAAGTCGAAACTGTGGTTACTGAAATAAGGCTGGCAAGTCTGGGGTCATTGACTTGCTGTCGAAGCAACTCGCTAATTTCTTGCCGGATCAGGTTGTTTATTCGCTCAGTACGCCGCGTCATAATCTACTCTCCTGAATGAACAGTCTATGATTCAGGATGTAAGGAAGAAGCTAGCTTGGAAATACAACTGAAACGGGGATATTCTAGATTACCTTTTCCTGTCTGTAGAATTGAATGACATCGCCAACTTGGAAATCTAGGAAGTTCTCTATTCCAACGCCACACTCAAGGCCAGTGGATACCTCTCTAACATCTTCCTTGAAGCGTCTTAAGCTGCTGACGCGAGATTCATGAATTGACTCGCCTTGGCGTAGGACTCGGGCTAAAGCATCTCGTCTCGCCTTGCCTTCTTTGACAGAAACTCCAGCTACCCTCGTCTTTTTCCCCGTGTCAAAAACAGCTAGTACTTCAGCGTGCCCTTCGATTACGTCAGTAATGGTGGGCTCCAACATGCCTTTCAGCGCCTTGTCCACATCGTTTACCAGTTCATAAATGACACTGTAGTAGCGAATGTTTATCCCTTCCAGGCCGGCTAGCCGATGTGCTCCTGGCTCTGCTCGGCTATTGAAACCGATGATTATTCCTTTAGAGGCTAAGGCCAGCAGGACATCGCTTTCTGTTATACTTCCACTGCCGAAGTGGATAACTCTAACCCTGATCTTCTCATCTCCCAGTTGCTCCAGTGAATCCTTTATTGGTTCGATGCTACCTTGGACGTCTGTCTTAAGAACTACATTTAGTCCCTTCACCTGTCCAGCACTGATCTGAGTTGACAGGTCAGTCAGACTTAGAGTCTTAGCAGCGGTTGAAAACCCCTGTTGCACACCTTTCTGTTTCTCCAAAACCGTCCGTGCCGCACGCTCGTTAGCAACAACTACAAAACTGTCTCCGGCTTGCGGGACGGCATTCATCCCAAGGACCTCTACCGGGGTTGCTGGCTCAGCCTTCCTAATCTGCTTCCCTAAGTCATTGAACATGGCCTTGACTTTGCCCCAAGTATTACCGATTACCAGGTTATCACTTGGCTTGAGGTTGCCTTTTTGAACCAGAAGGGTAGCCAATGGCCCCTTAGTTTTGTCAAGTCTGGCTTCGATTACTATCCCCTCTGCCGGACAATCTGGCTCAGCCTTAAGCTCTAACATATCAGCAACCAGAAGAAGATTTTCCAGAAGGTCATCTATGCCCTGTCGCTTCTTGGCTGAGATGGGCACACATACGGTGTCACCTCCCCATTCTTCAACAATCAAGCCTAAATCGGCCAGCTGTTGCTTGATCCTGTCCGGATTAGCGTTGGCCTTATCGATCTTGTTAATGGCAACGACTATGGGTACCTCGGCAGCTCGGGCATGATTTATAGCTTCTACAGTCTGTGGCATCACTCCATCATCAGCGGCTACTACGAGTACAGCGATATTAGTAGCCCGCGCGCCTCGAGCCCTCATGGCGGTAAAAGCCTCATGCCCTGGTGTGTCCAGAAAAGTGATTCTTCGCTCGTTCACCTCAGCTTGGTAAGCTCCAATATGCTGAGTAATAGCCCCTGCTTCGGAGGCAATTATGTTGCTTTGGCGGATAGCGTCGAGAAGGCTTGTCTTACCATGGTCAACATGCCCCATGATGGTAATTACTGGTGGGCAAGGAGAGAGTTTACCACCTTTTGCTGTCGCAGAGGGTTTTGTTTGAACAGGCACTGGCTGCTTATTAGCTTTGTAACCAAAATTGGCCACTATCACTGCCGCGGTGTCAAAATCAATGGCCTGGTTAATGTTGGCCATGACGCCGGTTCTCATGAGCTGCTTGATAACCTCGACTGCACCTATGCCCAAGAGGTCTGCCAATTGCTTTACGCTCAGAGCCGAGGGGAGGTCAACCTGAGGCAACTCCTGTGAGCCGGAGTCAGCCCCTTGGCCATCCTTGTCTTGTTTCACAATCGGTTCTTTCTTGTCGTCACTCATCCCCGGTTATCTCTCCCTGATGGCAGGCTGTTGCCGTATTGTACCAGCGCCTGGCGGTTTTCCATAGTGAGCTTGGTCCGCAAAGTATATTCCAGGCGGTTACCTTTTAGCCCTGTCTCCCAGCATTCACGTACTGGGCACAAATAAGCTCCCCGGCCTGTCTTTTTGCCCTTGGGGTCTATCTCTACAGTGCCAGCACTGCATACCAAACGGACCAAATCTCTCTTTGCCTTTGGTTCTCGGCAGGCCACGCAGCTACGCTCGGGTATGCGCCTATACGGCAGACTTTGCTTCTTCGAAGTCCTTTTCAAGTTCGTCTTCATCTGGATAGCTCACCGGTCTTCAACCTGCTTTCTTGGTTTTGCTCCCACCTTTTCTCGACTCGGCAGCCTTCTTCCCCGTCTTCTTTGCTTTAGCTGACTTTGCAGGCAGGATATCCACTTTCTCTGCTGAAGCATCTACTGTTTGGGATTGCTCCTCAAGTTTGTCTTCGGCTACCGAAGAGCTTGGTACGTACAATTGCTCTTCAAATTTCTCTGCTGAAGCATCTACTGTTTGGGATTGCTCCTCAAGTTTGTCTTCGGCTACCGAAGAGCTTGGTACGTACAATTGCTCTTCAAGTTCATCTTCCTCTGGATGACTCACTCGTCTTGAACGCGCTTTCTTAGCCTTGCTTCTGCCTTCTTCCGACTCTGCAGTCTTCTTGCTGCTCTTTTTTGCTTTAGCTGGCCTCGGAGGCAGGATGTCTTCGGCGAAACGAATCTGGGGTGCCTGTGCAGGCTCGGCTGGTGACGGAATCTCCGAAGCTAAAACAAGCTCGTAGTCAGTGGAAGCTGCAGCTACCTCGGCCATTTCTTTCTCAGCTACTGGCTCTGGTTCACTGACTGGTTCTGGAGTCAGGGGCTCCTCAGCAGTGGCAAGCTCAGGGATGAGTTCCTCCAATTCGGTGGTTGTCTCCTCCGCTTCCACAGCAGCTTCTGTGACCAAACTCGCCTTCTCTGCTTCGATGGCAGAAGTGCTCTTAATATCGATTCGCCAGCCAGTTAGCTTTGCCGCCAGTCTGGCATTTTGACCCTCTTTGCCAATAGCCAGTGACAGCTGTCTATCGGGGACGCCGACCACAGCAGTGCCTTCTGCTTGGTTGAATTCCACGCTTGATACTTGGGCTGGGCTGAGAGCATTGGCGACAAACTTTGCCGGGTCCTCATCCCATCCGACCACATCTATCTTTTCACCATTTAACTCATTTACGATGCTTTGTATTCTGATACCACGCAGCCCCACACAGCAACCTACCGGGTCAACACCCTCTTGGCGTGCTGCCACAGCCACCTTGCTTCGATAGCCTGCCTCACGGGCAACTGACTTTAGGTCTACAGTGCCGCTACATATTTCAGGGACCTCCAGCTCAAAAAGCCTGCGTAACAAGTTGCGATGCGCTCGTGACACTATTATCTGAGGCCCTCTGCTAGTTCTGGTCACGTCTAGGAGATACAGTTTCAGTCTTTGTCCGATGCGATGACGCTCGTTGTGCACCTGTTCGCTGCTTGGAAGTATTGCCTCAGCTTTGCCCAGGTCAACGTAAATCTGCTCCGGGGTAATGCGCTGTACCCTCCCAGTAACGATGTCCTCCTCTTTGCCGGTGAACTCCTCGTAAATTGCGTGGTGCTCGGCCTCATGCAGCCGCTGTAGAATAACCTGTCTTGCTGTCTGAGCAGCAATACGCCCAGCGTTCGGCGGTGTGGATTCTATATTGACAACTTCGCCAATCTGGGTAGTTTTGTTGATTTCCTTGGCTTCAGTGAGGGATATCTCGCGAAGTGGGTCAGTTAGCGTCTCAACCACTGCTTTCTTGACATAAACCTTAACTTCGCCGGTGTTGGGATCAACCTTGGCTGAGATATCTTGGCCAGCGGCGAAAGCATCTTTTCTATAAGCTGAAACGAGAGCTGACTCCACAGCGGCCAGGACTACTCCCTTAGGCAGATGCTTCTCAGCTGACAGCTGGGTAAGGGCAACCATAAATTCAGTTTTCATCGAATACCGCTCGCCCCCCGGTTTTCTATTCCCTTTGTTAACAAAAAAGTGGGAACTTGGCCCCACTTTTCTAGATATAGTCTTAGGTTCCTTTTGCACTATAACACAAGTAAAACAAAAATGCAAATGAAGCTCGCTAGCGCATCATTTGTTCATCCTCTCGCCTGTGTTTTCCAGCCACTGAGCTTGGTGACGACGTGGTAAACTTCAATTTCGGCAGTGTCCTCTGGTGCAACTTATGTTTTGAGTTCGTAAAGTGAGTTGAAAGTCCGTGTTGCGGTCGAGGAAACCCAGTGCTTACGACCAGGCGGGGACCTGAGCATCTAGGACTTGGGTTAGACTCCAGGCATGGCTCACAGTTGACTCAGGTTCAGTTCGGTATCGGACACTGTTCACTCTGGCGCCAGGCTGCCAAAGCGACGCTGCCGCTGACTAAAGATAGTGAGAGCTTTGTCAATCTCTTTCTTGTCAAAGTCAGGCCACAGGACTGGTGTGAAATAGATTTCAGCGTAGGCGGACTGCCACGTCAGGAAGTTGCTAAGTCGCATTTCGCCACCAGTGCGTATAATCAGGTCAGGGTCGGGAATGCCGGCGGTATAAAGATATTGACCGACGACAGTTTCATCTACGTCCTGTGCCGGGATACCTTTGAGGATAAGATGCCGCGTCGCCTCCACAATCTCATCCCTGCCTCCGTAGTTAAAAGCTAGACTAAGGGTCATCCTGGTATTATCTTTGGTCAGCTCCAGAGCCCGCCTTATTGTGTCCTGTATTCTCGGCGATAGTCCATCGAGCTTACCCAGGTGACGGACTTTTATCCCCTCTTTCTGGGCAAGGCTAATCCCTTCATCAAGCCTTTGCTCCAGGAGTCGGAACAGCCCCCTTATCTCACGTTGTGGTCGGTTCCAATTCTCGGTTGAGAAAGCATATAAGGTGAGGTAGGGGATCTTGTATTCGACAAAGACTTCAACGACATGCTGGGCGGTGGTAGCTCCCTGCTTATGCCCTACCAGTCTGGGCAGGCCGCGTTGCCTGGCCCACCGACCGTTACCATCCATGATAATGGCTACGTGCTGAGGTAGACGCTTCAATTGCCCTGGTGACATCATTCCCGGCTCAACATCGATGGAAATCTATATGTTGTCAATGGTTCCGCTCTCGGTTGCCGGTGCCGGCCAAGCCAAGTACGGAGGCTCTCGGATTGTGCTAGGTCTCTCCGCCTAATTTCTCAAGTTTTTCTTTGAGTTTCTTTTTCTTTGTTTCGTCCAACTCAGGCTGGTTGCGCAGAACCCGGTAATGAGGCTCAGCCAGAATCTTCTTGCCTGGCTCGAGGTCTTTTGTGAGGCAAACATGAGAACCGACAATAGAGTTTGGACCAATTCTCGTGCCAGGCATAACGCTGGCATTGATTCCGGTCTTGCAGTTATCGCCGACTATGGCGCCCAGCTTATCTCGCCCCGTATCAACGACTTCATCTCCAACCCTCACCGAGATATTCTGCTCGTCAAAACGGAAGTTGGCTAGGACCGTACCAGCACCAAATGAACAATCCTTGCCTATCACGGAGTCGCCAATGTAGCTGGAATGAAACCAGCAGCGGTCGCCGATATAGGAACTCTTGACTTCCGTGCAGTAGCCGATAACACAATCAGCGCCGATATGGCTGTAGTCTCGCACTAGAGCATTGTTGCCGATGATGCAATTGGGGCCAATGTAGACCGGCCCCCTTATTACGGCATTTTCTAGCACCCTGACATTATCGCCAATAATGACTCTGCCTTCGATAGTGGCCTTTTCTGAGATGGAAGCTGAAGCAGAAATCCGTGGCTGGCACGTATTTAAGAAATGGTTGACCACTTCGAGGATATGCCACGGGTATTTTATGGGTGCCCAGAAATCGGGATAGGGTACCACCCTAATTTTGTATCCATCTTTGGCCAGGTTATCCAGCGCGCATTCGTAGACATCATCCCTTGTGGTTTCGACTTTTTCAATATACTCCAGGAGTTTCTTGGGTTCGGTGTGGAGATGGACTAGGATGTTTACCAAGTGGCTTGGCTCCTGGCCCGGCTTCGGCTTTTCCACGATGTGTTTCAGCTCATTCGTTGAGTCTACTGCTAAATAGCCTCCAGGGAAGTAGTCCTTGACTTCATAGCCCAACATATATGAAGCAGCAGCCCCTTTTTTTCTTTCTTGGACGAGGCTGGTGTACGCCGAGACTGTGAAAACGTCGTTGGGATTCACTACCACGATGTCCCCGTCTAGAAAAGGTTGAGCGCTTTTCAAAGCATCGGCTATACCTAACGGTTGTCGCTGTAAGGCCACTTCAATCTTGACACCGGGACTCACCCTGGTTATTTGCTCTATCTGTTCCATATTTGCCGGGTTACCGATGACTAAGAACTGGTTCAAGCCGGCTTCTTTGGCCATTTCCATCTGGTGTTCAAAGAGTGTTTTGCCTAAGAAATCGAGCAGTAGCTTGTCCTCGGTGATGGGGGACATCCTTTTACCAATACCGCCACAGAGAAAGACTACTTTCATGCTTTCATCCTACGCTTGGCCACACAATCAGGCAGACCTTTTGTCTCATTTTACTCCATTTTTCAATCTCGTGGTATTGTCTAGCATTTGATGGTCACCTAATCACCCGTGGTTGCATTATTTCTTGACAGGGTCTTAATCGCCTGGGTGGGAATACTAACGGCCAAATGCTTCAGCGTCTTCAAGATAAGCTGACCATGCCAATCGAAGGAGAGCTCCTCCAACCCAGTTATGAACTGGGGTATGCCATTGTCGCTTGCAAAAGTGTGCAGGCGCTCAATCTGCCGATTATTCAGCCTTTCATACAGTCGATGCGCCCAATAGCCGGTTCGGAGCTCCTTGCCTAGCTTGGCCCGCCACTGTTTCTGATAAGAAGCCAGTTTGGGTGCGGAGAAGTCGTTGGCTAGAAATGCCTGGTGAAGACTGTCAGCGGCCATATCAGCACATAGGAGACCGTAATATATACCGCCACCAGTGGTCGGTTTGACCTGACCAGCTGCCTCGCCGACTGCCAGTATTCGGTCAGCATATGTTCTGGGGAGAGGTCGGAGGGGAATGGCACCGTAACCCTGAACGACTTTGGCTGAGGCTATTTTGGCTTGAGCTTTCAGGTTTGACAGCAACTTGCTCAAGTAGTACTCTGGCTGCTGACGAGTCATCAGTCCGGCCAGGCCTTTGCTATCTCTGGTAGGCACCAGCCAGGCAAAACCACCGGGAGCCAGAGTCTGGTCGAAATAGACCTCCACCTCATCGACTCCGTCTATATTTACGTCGGCCTGAGCTCCAACGATAAAGTTGCTTATCTTCCCTAAATGAAGCTTGCCCGGCAAGGACGAGCCAAACCCGGTGGCGATAACCGCTGTCTCCGCTTCAAATAGGCTATTCTGCCCGCAGCAGTCTGCTTCCACACGAAGACAATCTGCTCCAATCTGAATATCTGCCACCTGAGCACTGAAAAGATAATTAGCGCCTGCTGCCTGAGCTCGGCTGGCCAGTGCCCGGTCAAGCGCTGGCCGGTCAAGAATATAGGCCACCGCATCATCTCGCCACAGCCTAAGCGACTTGCCTGAGGGAACGAAGAATCTGGCTGAGTTGGCTTGCCTGACAATGAGGCTACTATCAATAGCCAGTAACTTAAGGCATTCCCTTCCCACAATGCCGGTGCAGCAAATATCCTGCCCTGCAGCCGCTTTCTTGTCCAGGACGAGTACCTTGTGGTCAAGCCGGGCTAACCTGGCAGCGAGATAGCTGCCAATGGGTCCGGCGCCAATTATGACAGTGTTATACAATATTGTCCTCTAATGTATTGTGATTTCTTGAGGTGGCTTGGCGAGGCTAGAGCCCTCCTGTGCACACGTCTAATAGTACACTACGGGGATATAACATCGATATACAGGTGGAGGGGGTCGTCGAGGTAGGGTTCATCTTCATCGTTCTTGTACAAACAAAAATCCACTCTCTGCCTTTCACCGACTACTTGAGCAATGAAACTGACTTTTTCTTCCCACTTTTCTTTGTGCGCCAGTGTGCCTATAGTTACGTTAGTTTTCTCGATGCCATCTATCGTTATCTTCACCAGATAGCTGGCCGGCTGATACTCGTGGTTAACCACGCCGATCACTATGTCAACAGGATCACCCAATATTACTTGCTTTGGGTAGCCCTCAGCCTTACCCTCTGTGCCCAGGATGTAGAATTCGGTAAACTTCTCGCCTTGATTTGGCGTAGCCACAAAGTAGCCAAGGCAACCTAATGCTGCCACTATAGCTACCATCAGGGAAATAGATAGGCCTCTATCTAGCTTACTCGTGCCTAGCCAGTTAGGCAAGCTTGCTTTCAGGGTACATACCAGCCAACTATCAAGTTTCATTCCATAATCGATGCAAATTATACATAGGTGCCATCTAACCTGCAATGATTGGTTGCACTTCTCTTTGCGGCCTATGGGCAAGCGCTTATTGCCATCGCCGGAATCGCTAACGCTTGGCGGATTGTCTTCCAGCTAACTGGCGTGGCGGTGCCCGAGGGCTGTTTTTGGATGTGTTGGAGACCTTGACATCTTGCGAGCAGGGATTTAACATAGCGATAGTAATCGATACGGGAAATGTCGGTCCAATGCTGGCGCAAGCCGGAACGTAGGGGGAATATGAAAGAGATAGTAACGGATCTTAAAGCCGAACAAGAAGCCTTGGATAGTTTTTTGTGTACGCTTAAGGACGAACAGTGGGACGTGCAAACGCCAGCGGAAGGATGGACTGTCAGGGACTCTGTTTCACATATTGCTTACATTGATGAAGTTTCTGTTTCTTTTCTCAGAGGAGATTATGCACCATTGGATGAAGCAGCTAAGCTTGGTATGAGCTATAACGAGACTGGTCCCAAGAGAGGACGAACAATGCAACCTTCACAAATTCTGAAATGGTGGAGGGACATGAGGGGCACAATGGATGATTGTCTTGTGAAGATTGAACCCAAAACGAGGATCCCCTGGTTTGCGATGCCTATGGGCGCACGCGCATTTGCTACGGCACGACTTATGGAAACATGGGCCCACGGGCTCGATTGTTATGATGCAGTAGGGGTTGAACCTGTTGATACAGACCGCCTGCGGCATGTAGCCCTGATCGCATATATGGCAAGACCTTACGCCTATCAAGTAAACGG
>Ga0114922_10006204_pt1 | contig 10986 bp, 5 predicted proteins | sample AartaG_FD_100975 | JGI IMG/M metagenome (GOLD analysis project Ga0114922, IMG submission 100975) | Deep subsurface microbial communities from Aarhus Bay to uncover new lineages of life (NeLLi) - Aarhus_00045 metaG | ecosystem: Environmental > Aquatic > Marine > Oceanic > Sediment | place: Aarhus...
CCACCATGTTGGTGATTGCGGCCGTGTTGGTGATCACGCCACCAACTGATGGCGCGGTGGCCGTGAAGACGATGCTCGTCGGTACTCCTGCGCCGAGGCTGGCGACGGTACAGGTGAACGCGCCGCCGGCCTGGTTGCAGTTCCACGTTATGCTGCCCGTGTACGTGGGCACGCCGACGCTGCCAAAATTGGTCAGGACGTCGGTCACGGTCACGTAGGTCGCCCCGCTCGGCCCGACGTTGGTGATGTTCAGCGTGTAGGTAATGAGCGCGTCGGGAACCGCCGCCGCCGGCAGGACAAACTTGACGACCTGCAGGTCGGCCTGCCGGGCCACGGTGGTCGTCACGAGCACGCTGTTGTTGAGCGCGTCTCGATCAAACACCGTCGTGGTGACGCCGGCAGTGTTGGTGATGACGCCAGCGGTGATCGGCGCGTTGGCAGTGATGACAAAGTCCGACACAGCGCCAGCGCCTAAATCGCCCAGCGTGCAGGTCACCAGTGGCGGAGCCGAGACGTCACAGCTAGCAGATGCGCCGACGCCGGTCAAGCCGTCGGGCAAGAGATCGGTCACGACGACCGTGGCCTGCACCGGGCTTGGCCCAGCGTTGCTGACCGTCAGCGTGTAGGTGAGTGGAGCGGACGGGTCCACCCTGACGGTGGGCGTCACCAGCTTGGTGATCGCCAGGTCCACCACTGGCGTGATGGTGGTGGTGATCGTATCTGTATTGGAATCCGGCCAGTAGTCCGCTGTGGTGGACGTGACGGCGGCGGTGTTGGTGATGACGCCGCCGGTGATGGGGGCGGTGGCCGTGATGGTAAGGACGGCCGGGGCGTCTACCGCCAGGAAATTTGCCGTACACATCCACGTGTCGGTCACGGTGCCGCAGGCCCAGTCGGGGGCTGTTATATTCACACCGGTCAGGCCGGCGGGCAGGCTATCGGTCAACGTGACCACGTCCGCAGTCGCGGCGACCAGGTGTAGGCTCCAGCCGCCCGCGATGTCCCCGCCAATGGCGTCCATGGTGTCCATCACGTACAAGCGCCACAGGCCGTTGGGATTTGTGCCGTTGAAGGCGGACAAGCTGCCGCCATAGGGACTCGCTGGAGCTGGGTGATAGAATTCCCTGCTGACGCCGTAGTTGGTGGGCCGGTAGGTGACGGTGGAGGTGAGTGTGCCGCTCACCGGCATGGGGTCGCCCGCGTCGTCGAAGGTCAGCGTCACGTCCTTCACGTCTACGCCGCCGCCTGCGTTTGACATGAGCACCACACTCTGTCCGCCCGGACCGACGACCAGGATGCTCAGGTCGGCGGGATAGTCGTGGGTCAAGTTATGGAGCTTGACCGTCAGATCGCCAATGGCGCCCACCACGCCGCCGACGTGCAGGTTGGAGGGATAGCGATGGGCTTGCCCTACTGACCGAATTTGGATATATCTATCGTTGACAAACTCCTGCGTGGACGTGTATACCCCGGCGGGGACGGGGCCGGCATTGGTGATGGTGAGGGTGTACGTGAGCGGCGCGGCCGCATTCACCGGGTCGAGCATGTCGTCCTTGATGATAAAGAGATCGGCCACCGGCCGCACGGTGGCGTAGGCAATGACGTCGTTGTTGTCAGTGTCCGGGTCAGTTGTGTCAGACGCAACGACCGCCTGGTTGCCGACGAAGCCGCTCAGCGGCGCGGTCGTGGTGATCTGGAAGCTATCGGAGTCACCGTTGTCCAGGCCAGCGAGCGTGCAGGTTACGACATTGATTGATGCGTTACCACACGACCAACTCCCGCCGCCAATGACATAGGCCACCAGGCCGGATTGCAAGGTGTCCGTCACCACCACGCCGACCGCTGGGGAGGGGCCGGTGTTGGTCACGGCGATGGTGAAGGTAAGCATCTCCCCTGGATCAACCGGATCAGGGCTGGCCGTCTTGACGATGACCAAGTCGGCCAGGGGCGTGATGAGGGTGGACTCGGTGTCACTGATGTGAGAAGTGGTGTACACGGAACTGCCCTCCGCCGTGACCCAGGCAGTGTTGGTGATCCAGCCCTCGGCAGTGGGGGCAGTGCCTGTGATGAGGATGCGCCGCCAGGTGTAAGGCCTCAGGCTGGAGACAGTACAGGTGATCGTGTCGCCGACGTGTGTGCACGAGGCCCAACCACCGACAGCGGAGACACCTCCCACGGTGATGGGCAGCGTGTCCGTGACCCAGACATCCCAGGCGGTGCTGGGGCCGCCGTTGTGAACTTCCAGCGTGTAGGTCATTGGGAAGCCGGGGTTCACCGGATCAGCAGCGCCATAGTCCCACCAATACTGATCGTCGTCATCGTATTTGTAGATGTCGAGGTCTACTTCCGACCTCACCGTCGAGGTCACGAAATCATCGTTGTTCGTCAGGTCAGCGTCGGGTGAGGTGGCAGAGACCACGACGGTGTTGGTGATGACGCCCAACGTCGAGGAATTGACGTCCACGTGCATGGTCACGGTGATGACCCCGCCGCCAGGCAGGTCGCCCAGGTCGCAGGTGAACGGGCCGCCGCCGGGGGCGTCACAACTGCCCTGGCTGGGGACCACCGCCCAGTGGGGCGGGCCGACGGTCACGCTCCGCAGCTCTGGCGAGTAATCGGTGTCGTCGGTCTCAAAGACAGCGCGGTACTGGAAGTAGCGATTGTTCGGGATGCCGGTCAGGGTCACCGAGGGCAGACCTGTGGTCGTGTTGCTCTGTTCGGAATAAGTCTCGGCGCTGAAGGTTTCGCCGTCGCAGCCGGCGTCGTCGCACGAGCGCACCTGGAAGCCCAACTGCAGCGCGCCGCGCAGGTAGTGGTCATTGACCTCGCCGGAGGAGAGGGTGCGGCTGTAGACCGCCACCTCGTCCAGGCGCCCGGAAAAGTACTGCGAGGTACCGGTGGGGCCGTAGGTCGAGCCGAGGCGATACCAGTCCCCGCCCTGCCACAGCGTGCCGATCCCATTCAACTTGTCCTCCAGCTCACCGTTGACGTAGAGCTTCATGTCGCCGCCGCTCTCGGCCGTGCCGACGACATGGTACCAGGTATTGACCGTAACGGACTTTGTGCTGGCGACGACCCTGTAGTTGCCATCGTACATCACGTGCCGGAAGTGACCGTCGTAGATGCCCAGGAGGTGCAAGTAGTTCTCCGCCGTGTCGCTCAGGGAGTCGGTGCGCAGGATAAAGCTGGTGTCGGTGATGACCGTCGGGTAGACCCACAGTTCGACGGCGTAGCGGATCGGATCCACAGTGTCGGTGACGACGACGGTCTGGCTCAGTGTGCCATCGAAGCTAAGAGCCCCATTGAAGCGCCCGTCGGCGCCGGCCGTGGGGCAGGTCTCGCTCACCACGGCGGGACACCGGCCGTGGTTATTGAGCCCGGAGGTATCGCTGAAGACGGTTGCGCCGGCGGCTTCGTCCAGGTGCAAGAGCAGCCGGTTGGCCGTCATATTGGCCTCGCCTAAAGCATAATGCTCTTCGGTCTGGCCGTTATCGGGCAGCGGTTTCCAGGTTGGCCGCCGAGGCGCCCACGCCAGTGTCGTCCAGGCCACGACGTTGCTGGCGTCAATCACGCGCGAGGTGAAGACGCCGGTGGGGCTGACGGTGGGATCCAGCAACTCTACCCATTCGTCGCTATGGGTATTGGACCGGGGGTTGATCCAGTGGGTATCCTCGAACGTCCCGCCCTCAAAGCCCAGGTCGCCGCCGCCGTCGTCGGTCTGATCAAGAGTTTGCAGCGTGGTGCTGGGGTGGAGCGTGTCGGAGAGGACGATGCCGGTCGCCGTGTCTGGGCCGTAGTTGGTGATGATGATGGTGTAGGTCAGGGGCATACCCGCGACGGCTGCCTCCGGGGAAACGGTCTTGGTGATGACCAGATCGGCGTAGGGCAGCTTTAGCGCCGCAGAACTGGTGTTGTTGGTCGCATCGGCATCCGCCACCGTGGTGGTGATGATGGCCGTGTTGGTAAAGACCGTGCCTAAGGGCAGGTCCGAGCTGAGGACGCCGGTGATGGTGATGATGCCGCCCTGCCCCATGCCCAGGTCGGTCACGTCCCAGACGTAGGTACCACCCTGGAGGCTGACGTTAGCAGTACCCGACCAACTGGCGCCTGTCACGCTGACCGGCACGCTATCGGTGATGACCACGCCGGCGGCAGTGCCGCTGCCCGCGTTGGAGAAGACCAGGGTGTAGGTGATGGTGTCGCCGGGCGCTGCAGTGCCTGGGGTGACGGTCTTGGTGATGACCAGGTCGGAGGCCTGCACAGTGATGGCCCGTGAGCCCATCTGGGGCGTGATCACTTCCGTGCTGGTGACAGCGGCGGTGTTGGTGAGGACCGTATCATCGGCCACGCCGATGCTGACAGTGACCGGGAAGGTGACAGTGATGCTCGTCCCGTTGGTGATGGTCAGGCCGCTGGCCAGCGTGGGCAAATCGTTCTCATCCTGAGCCACCGTGCCGCCGGTACCTTCCAGGATAACTGGACCGGCAAAGATAAGGCCGGTGGAGAGGGTGTCGGAGATAAGAGCGTTGGTAGCGCTGCCGAGGCCGCTGTTGCTGATCGTAATCGTATAGGTGATGAGTTGGCCCGGATGAGGGGTGTCATCATCCACAGCTTTGGTCAAGGTGAGGTCGGGTGGGGTCTCAGCCTCATAGGCGCCGATGTCGCAGTTGTCGCCCTGGGGCCGGGGGATACCCCGCTGATCTGTAGCAGGAGCACCATTGTAGCCGGTTCCGCCCTCCGGGATGGCATCAATGGCATCGCTGCCCGGCTGCAGGGCATGAGTTTGGGTGGGCCCGCCATTGTCGGCAAGGGCAGCAAGATTGGCGTTGGCGTTCTGCAGATCTCCGGGTGCAGTAAAACCCGCTTCCGTCTCGTTTTCCAGGTTATATCCCTGGGAATTGAGGGAACCGCCGCCAGAGAAGTTGTTGCCGCCGCCACCCGAGTTGTCTGCCAGGATCGTGTTCTTAATGTTAGCCGTGCTGTTTTCCAACTGAATACCGCCGCCGCCGTTCGTCGAAGTATTGCCGGTAATGGTGCATTGGTTGATTGTGATGGTAGCAACAGCGCCGTCGATGATTCCTCCACCGCCGCCCACCGCACTGTTTCCTGAAATTGTGCTGTTGGTGAGGGTCAGGGTTCCGCTATTGCAGAGAATTCCACCGCCATACCTATTGCTTCCGACTGTGGCATTGTTGTTGCAAATAGTGCTGCGGATCACGTCAACCGAACTTTCTGTAGTGCTGTAGTTAACAACCCCGCCGCCATTGTCGGACGTGTTCCCAGATATGGTGCTTTCAATTATTGTCACTGTTCCATTCTCATTTCTGATTCCGCCGCCCTCGTTGGCTGAAGAATTGTTGGAGATGGTGCAGTTGGTCACCGTCACTGTTCCCTGGTAGTTGTCAATGCCCCCACCATATCCATTTCCTGCACCACTTGCCAAGCAATTGGTGATAACACAGTTGCTGATGTTCAAGGTGCCTTCATTCGCAATGCCCCCTCCCCAGGTGCTTGAGTTGCCATTGGCGATGGTCACACCTGAAAAATTGAGCGTGAAGCCGCTATTCACCATAAAGACACGGCTGGCGTTGTTCCCGTAAATGGTGAGGCCTGCCTCGCCCGGCCCCGTAATGATCAGGTTTTTACTAATGACTAGTTGACCGGTTGTCAATGTAATGGTGCCGGTCACACTGAATTGAATTTCCTCGCCGGATGCCGCGTCAGCAATCGCCTGCCGCAACGAACCGGTACCACTGTCGTTGGTGTTGATGACAGTTATGAGGGCGCGGGCCACCGGCACGGGCATCACGCCCAGCGCTGACGCCAGTAGCGCCAGCGCCAGCCCCAGCCGGATAGGAGCGGACAAAAGGCGCAACTTTCTCTCAAGTGGGTGGTGAATCATCTGATCTGCCTCCTGCTCGTTTGAGAAGTTGGTCTAGTTTCAGAGGTGCTTCTTCCCACCCCAGACCAACAGCAACACACAACCTGCATACAGATATAGCATATTTCCCGAACTGGCTCCCTGCCCCACACACCTTTTATTCTACAACAACCTCCCCGCACTTACAATGGTACTGAGGTACTAGGCAGCACAGCCCCCAGACGGCAAAGACCACTCACGGACGAGGGCTTCCGGGATGCCAACTACTAACTGCTAACCGCCAAAGGCTCTGGCAACATCAGCGCCGCCATGTAGAGCTCGACGAAGCGCGGATGCGTGGTCAGTTCGACGTACTCCACGCGGCGGGCGATCTCCTCGGCCCGCTCACGGCAACGGCGGGACATCAACGCCATCTTAGCGCCAATGCCCGCAGCGTTACCCACCTGGACAAACCGCTCGCGGGGCAATGGCGGGAACATCCCCACCGCCAGCGCGCTGTCCACGTCCAGGTAGGTGCCAAAAGCCCCCGCCACCACCACCCGCTCGATCTGCTCCGCTTCCAGCCCGGCCTCGCCCAGCAGCACCTCGATCCCGGCGCGGATAGCCGCCTTGGCCAGTTGGATCTCGTTCACATCCTTGCGGGTGACGACCAAATCGCGGGGCGCACATCGTTCGCTGGCCGGGACGAGCAGGAATGCGCCCCCTTTGCCCGTCCTGTGAACACGGGGGTGGCTGCCCTGCACCATCGCGCCGTTGGCCCTCAGCGCACCGACCCGCCGCAGCTCGGCCACACAGTCCAGCACACCGGAGCCGCAGATGCCCACCGGCGGCGCGTCGTCAACCGTCTGGTACTCGACGCGCTCGCCGACCAGCCGCACCCGCTCGATGGCACCTGGAGCGGCCCGCATCCCGTCCTGGATGTGGGCTCCCTCGAAAGCCGGGCCGGAGGCGCAGGAGCAGCTCAGCAGCCGTCCCTCCACTGCCAGGCTGATCTCTGTGTTGGTGCCGATGTCCAGGCCCAGTAGGGGCGCGGTGACCGCGCCCCCACCGATGGAGGTCGCCAGGAGCATGGCCACGTGGTCAGCGCCGACGAAGCCGGCGATGTTGGGCAGGAGATGGACGTTCGCGCCAGGGGCCAGGTGTACCCCCCCCTCCAGGGGGGGAAGCAGTTCCCGCGCCTTGAGGTCGTAGGAGTCGGCCAGGGCAGGCACATAAGGAGCCCGACCCAGTTGGGCCACCGGCAGACCCAGCACGAGGTGGTGCATACAGGTGTTGCCCACCAGCACCGCCTCGACGATCTCGCCGGTATCCCGCCCAACCTGCATGCACAACTCGCGGGTCAGGTCGTCCAGCCCGCCGATGACGGCCTGCTGAAGCTCCCGCGCACGGGTCCCTCCCTCCATCGCGTAGGCGATGCGGGCCATCACGTCTTCGCCGTAGGTGATCTGGGGATTCATCGCGCCGGCGGCTGCCAGTGTCTCGCCGCTCTCCAGGTCCACCAGGTAGGCGGCCAGTTTGGTCGTGCCGATGTCCACCGCCAACCCCAGCGGCAAGGTGCCGGTCGGCGCGACGGCGATGATCTCATTATCCTTAGTGACTATGCGAATGCACCAGTCGTTTTCTCGTAGCACAGCGGGGAGTTGGCACAGTGCGGCGTGATCGAAGCGTACTACCCCCCCCCTGCCCCCCCGGGGGAGTTGCTGGTGGAGGGCCTCGCGCAGCCGCGTCGCGTCGGCCCGCAGGTCGGCCAGGCTGGGCGGAGCCAGCGTCACGTCGAAACTGCGCACCGCCGGGTCGAGCTCGACCGGCCGCTCACGGCCCTCGATCTGCGCCCGCTGGGGAGCGGTGATGGAGGTCCTGGGGACATCCACCCGCACGTCGCCCAACACGCGGGTCTGGCAGGCCAGCCGGAAGCCTTCAGCGACGACGTCGCGCTCGACCTCGGTGGGGGGCGAGACCTCCCCGGCGACGACGCGCACGCGGCACGTCCCGCAGGTGCCCGCGCCCCCGCAGATAGCGTTCAGCCCCACGCCAGCCTGGCGGGCCGCCTCCAGCAGCGTCGCGCCTTCCGCCACGCGCGCCCGGCGGCCGAGGGGTTCGAAATCCACGGTGAGTTCGTCAGTCATAGTGAGTCCTTTATGTTTCGAGCAGACCCTGGCGAAGGTTCGACAGTAGATTGCAGGTAAGAAGCATCTTAGCCTTCCAGAAATCGCTCGATCGCGAGGGCCACTCGCAACCTTCGTAAGGGTAGCCTATCGTGCGCGCCAGCGACAACGCTCCTGCTTGGAGCAGAAATCACAGGTCGTCGCGTCGGCCCGCATCTCCGGCCCCAGCCCAACCACAAAGGAGACCGACTTACGCGGCAGCATGAGGCAACTCTCAGTCAGCCGGACGCCGATCTCCCCGGCGGGGATGAGGCCGAAAAGCACGCGCTGCTGCTCGAGCCCCCACCCTTCCTGGCCGGGACTGGCACGCATACCGGCTCTCAACCCGCGGGCTGAAGCCTCATCGCATATCCGCTCGCCGACCATCCGGGCAACCTCCCCGACGGCGGCGACGCCCGCCCCATCCAGCGCCAGGGCCCGCAAGGAGCCACCCGTGGCGAAAAGGGCAGTCACCCGCTCCTCCAGCGCCGGCCCGATGGTACACACCGCGAGGGCGATCTCCGTCGCACCCGCCAGCGCGCGGGCCACTAACGCTCCCTCGAAAACCGAGACCGCCCCACCCTCCAGAGTCACCTGCTGGTGTTGAAAATCGCGCACCGGCAAGATGGCATACAGCGCAGCAGGAGCGAGCAGTGCCTGCGCCTCATCGAGCACATCCTGCGCCACCGCAACGACCGCCGGGCGGGCGCAATCGGGGTCAATGCCCTGCCCACGCAGGACGTGCGCCACCTCGAGCGGAGGTTGAAAATCGGTGATGATGTCCCCCATCATCGAGCCTTTCGAGTGCGGCAGGCCTGGATGTAGCGCATCCCGTACTTGTCTCGACCCAGCAGCACGTCGGCGGCCAGGATAACATCGCAGAGATGGCTTGGATCGCCGATGGGACAGTTGACGCCGCAAGAGATCGCCATTGCCAGGAACACCTGATTCAGCAGATGGCGGTCCGGCATACCGAAGGAGACATTGCTGGCCCCGGCGGTGACGTTGGCGTCCAGCTCGGCGCGCATGAGGCTGATGGTCTCCAACGCGATCCTTCCGGCCTCGGGCTCGGCCCCGACCGTCAGCACCAACGGGTCGAAGATGACGTCCTCAGGCGGGATGCCAAGTTCGGCGGCGCGGGCGCGTATCTTGCGGGCCACCTCCAGGCGGCGCTCAGGCGTGGGCGGGATACCGTCGTCGTCCATCACCAGGCCGATGACGGCCGTGTGATATTCGGCCACCAGCGGCAACACCGCCGCCAGTTTAGCCTCCTCCCCGGTGACAGAGTTGACCAGCGGCTTGCCAGGACAGACGGCCAGCGCCGCCGCCAGCGCCTCGGGATTGGCAGTGTCCACGCAGATGGGCACGTCAACAACCTCGGCCACTGCCTCGACGGCGCGGGGCAGCACACTCACCTCGTCCACCCCCGCTGCCCCGACATTCACGTCGAGCACCCCAGCGCCGGCCTCCACCTGTGCCTGCGCCAGTTCCCGCACGAGAGATAGGTCGCCCGCCTGCAGTGCCTCGGCCAGCCTCTTCTTGCCGGTCGGGTTGATGCGCTCGCCGATGATCACGGTTGGCAGTTCGGGGCTGATACGGACGGTAGTAGTCTTACCTCGTAGAGTCGTTTCCATTGTAGAATCCTTTCATCAATTCTCATCTGCTTCGATCTCGGCCCCTTCGACTTTGCCCTTCGACGCGCTCAGGGCATCGCTCAGGGCAAGCCCTTCGACGACGGGCAGGAGGAGCAAGAAGAACGCCGCGCCCCCCTCCGCCAGCGAGTGCAACCCCTCGACCTTGCCCAGGTAGTCGTCTGGAGCCCCGGGCTTGTGACGGTAGATGCGGCCGTTCGGCTTGACCTCTGCCACGTACCGATCCGGGCCGACACGGTGGCTGTAGACCTGGCCATCGTCCAGGTGCACCTGGCCCAGATACTCGTCTGGGCCGTGGCGGTGGCGATAGATCTTGCCGCTACCCAGTTCCACGCGGCCCAGGTACTCATCCGGGCCAGGACGGTGACGGTAAACTCTGCCATTTTCAGACTCGACCCGGCCCAGGTACTCATCCGGCGCGCCGGGCTTGTGAAGATAGACTTTTCCCATTGGCGTTCTCCTTTCATTCGCTCGCTTTGGAGGTGATGTTACAACAGAGTCTCGATTTGGACAAGTCAGGCCGAGGTGATATACTCGCGCTGGAGGTGAGTGGATGAACTATCACCGCGCCGCTCTCTGGGTGACCCGACTGGCTCTGGCCGCGGTGTTCTGCTTCAACGTCGGTTGCGGGCTGGCCTTTGTCGCCAGGCCGGAAGCCTACGCCCCCTCCTTCGAGGTGAGTGGAGTGGCAGGGGAGGCACTCGTCCGCGGGATAGGCATCCTCTTTCTGATGTGGAACGTGACCTACCCGCTGGCGATCTGGAACCCCTGGCGCTACCGCTGGCTATTCCTGATCGTCATCGTACAGCAGGCCATCGGATTGGCGGGTGAGGCGTGGATGCTGCTGACGCTGCCACCGGGACACGCAGCACTGGCGACGACCGGGTGGCGATTCGCTGCCTTCGACGGCGGGGGGTTCGTGGCCATGCTCGTCACTTTCATTCTGACGTACCTGACACGGCCTCGCTGCCCCCAGCGGCGCGCCGCCGAGTGCTGGGGTAGAACCAGGCCACGACGATAGAGGCCGCCAGCAGCAGCGCCGCAAGATGGAATAGCGAACGTGGGCTTCGTCGAAGCCTGTGAGATTCTGTCCAACGGACGGCCGCCCGAACTACCCCCCGACGCTTGTCGTCGGCAGCCGCTTCCGGCGGACTGGGTGCAAATGGCGGAGCCCCGCCCCCCGCGCAAACTGAATCGCGCCGAGCCTGCCCTGAGCCCCGAAGGGACGGAAGCCCTCGACCTGGCCGCCCGCGTCTACCACACGACGCTGGTCGTCGGCCCCAAGGGACCCGACTCCCCGTATGGATAC
>Ga0114922_10006205_pt1 | contig 10985 bp, 12 predicted proteins | sample AartaG_FD_100975 | JGI IMG/M metagenome (GOLD analysis project Ga0114922, IMG submission 100975) | Deep subsurface microbial communities from Aarhus Bay to uncover new lineages of life (NeLLi) - Aarhus_00045 metaG | ecosystem: Environmental > Aquatic > Marine > Oceanic > Sediment | place...
GGTATGTTTGTATCAATTCTTTCCGTTGCTCCCTGTCTTTCCGTTGCTTTTTACTTAGTTTACCCATAGCTCATCACCGTAGCTTCAATTATACATCAAAGACCAAAAACCAATATGGCTGCAAAGTGACATAGAAACGTGGTTCAAGACTTACACGGCTTGCACCTAAACCAAAAGCGCAAGCTCAACAGGAACCTGCCCTCTCATTGTATCCAGCTTAAGTCCTAGCTTTGAGCCCTGCGGCGCCTCAGGATATACCAGCTTATGCCACCTGCTAAGATGACTGCAACAGTAATCCAGGGTGCCAGGAGAGAAAACTTGTCCACGGGGTATGCTTCCCCACCTACGGGCGGTGGTTCTGGGGTGACGATGATGTCGATAGCAACCTCCTCCACGTGCCACAAGGTCTCCTCTCCGGTGCGTTTGTTCTGCAGCACAATATCGTCGCAAAAACTAAGCTCCCCCCTTGGGTCGCCGCTGTCTTGCATGTTGACGAGCTCGTACTCTCTGCAGAAGACGGGGTAAATCTCATGCCATTGGCTACCCAAGGGCTGGATGAGGATGCTTGGGTCATAACCGCCCTCAAGCTCGATGTACATTGGTTGCAGTGGTAGCTTATTACCCTGTGGGGGTGGAAGGGTAATAGTTTCCGTAGTATTGCGCGCAGGCGCCGGCGTTACAACCAGGGTAATGGTGACAGTCTCCACGTGGTACGGGCGGAGCTCTCCATTGGGCTTTTCGTACATGTCTATAGTGTCGCAGTAGCTCAAGATGCCGTCGCCGTTGTCCTCCCAGGAGCTCAAGTGATACTCTCTGCCGAAGATGTGTAAAAGCTCATGCCACTGGGTGCCAACGGGCTCAGTCAGATTGAACAGGCCACAGGTGGAATGCAGGTACTTGAGATTGGGTGGTGGTGGTGGTAATGGCACACAACAAAACACCAGATTATCGATGAACTCAAGATTGTCACCGTCCCCATCCGCAAACCAAGCGTCGTCCATGATCTGAGTATCGCCACTCACGACTACGTCATGGCAGGGTCTCGATGGTGCACCAGCAACCTGGTCTACAGCGACCAATGTAGCACCACCTGGCTCTCTCACCAGACTCTTAGCACCGCCGCTCAGAGAGAGACTCGAGGTGGCACCAAATTGCATTGAGTTCACGCCCGTTGTTACCTGGTCAGCCGTGATATCCGTGGCTGGCGTGGAATCAAGACCAGCTAGGTAAGCATCAGCGTTCTGAGAGATGCCGACACCGAGCTTGCTGAGTAGGTCGTTGACTGTGTTCATACCCCATGAGCCACCATAATCCCCCAAGACCACCAAGCGACCGCCAGCCATCATGAAGCCCTGTAGTGCATTGACCTGAGAAGCGGTGAAGTAGTGGGTGCCGCTATCATCCTTATAACCAGGCATAGATAGAATGACCAGCTTGTACTGTGTCAGACTAACAGGCCACACGTCGGTGTAATCGGTCGGGTAGCCCTGACCATCATAGCGGGCCTTCAACTGGTAGTAGTCAACCCAGCCACCAAAAGTGCCAGGGTCAGGGCCCCCATTGCCATAATAGACCAATACATGCCCTGGTGCTTGAGCAACAGCAGGGCCTGCCGTCGGCAACACCGCTGCACACAAAGACAATACCAACGTCAAGACAACCAGCAGCTGGATTGGCCTTTGATACCATTTTGTTTTACTCATCGTCACCCCAATGCTTTGTTCAGCCCATGTCAGGCCCACATTTCGGGACCCACTCGGCTTCCTTGCCCAAGGATACTCCCAGAGCTGATGGAAGTCAATACCTTGGGAGCAGTTAGACAAGTCTAGCGTGTATAGAGGGTGGTACAAGACGGTCTAATAGAACTAACACATCAAAGACAACACCCATAGCATGAAAACCACAAGGATGATATAAACGGCAATATCTATTTATACGTAGTATGAAATCTGCCTAGCTCAGTGAAGTTTGAGGATAGGTTGAGGGTTTGTCGGAGGCTAGAACCTCTATGTTATGGCTTGACTATGAATCCCGCTGCCTAAACTGCACCTCACGAGTATTGAAGAGGTAAGCTGTGATGATTTATCATCCCTCAGGTATGGTCATAGGAGCCTCTAGCCAGTCGGATACAGGAACTACCTCGCCATCTTGTACCTGATATATTCTTGCCCTATTCCAGCCTCTATGGTCCTCCGGGGTATAGGTAATTTGCTTAATCCCATAGAAATCGAAGTCCTTAATACTGTCCAACGCCATTTTTGCAGCACGCCCGTCGAGGTTTTCATAGCCCACCTCTTCTATGGCTTCCTTCACAGCTTCGCATGCTACGGCTATTGCTACAAAGCCATTGGAGTCATCACCCGAAAAGTCAAAGGGCCTGCCATACTTCTTGCGCAAATCTTGCAGCAACTTCATGCCTGGGATTTCCGTCTCATCAAACCAGGGACCGACTCTTGGAGCAGTATATCCCTCAGTAGCGGGCCCTACTTGTTTGAGCATCCGTGTGCTTTGAGTATTCTCCATACCGCCAAAGTTCATCTTGCCCACGAGTCCCAGCCTATCAGCATCCTTCATTATTATGGCTGATACGGTCCAAATGGGAAGGATATAAACGTAATCTGCTCCACGCGCGCTCATCCTTAGCAATTCGACAGACGTATCTAGGGGTGCGTAGCCAACAACAAATTCCGAGGGCATCATTTCTATACCCAAACTCTCAACGTAGCTCCTGGCCGGTTCGATAGCATGTGGACCAGTGACTGTATCTGGCCCTATCACGACTACTCTGGGAGCTCTTTCCTCCTTCCAGTTTTGCATAATCCATTTGCACCACACGGCATACGACTCCGCCCAGGTGGGATATATGGAATAAATCCAACACGGGGGATACATTATCCCCTCAGTTTGGGCCAGGGAAATCATAGGGATTTCGTCCCTTTCAGTCCATGGCCTAAACTTTTCTGAGTCGACGACCGACACTATGATTGGTATCCCCCGAGCCACAAATCTCTGGTAGGCGCTAATTTCTCGAGGTTCCACAGTCCCAGTGTCTGCCCATACGAGTTCGAGAGCCACTCCAGGAATCCTACCCTCCTCATTAAAGTAGTCAAGATAATCTTGGATAGGATGAAATACGTATGAGGAAGGACCACCAGCAGGTCCTGTTAGGCCAATCAGACATCCAATTTCCACCGCTTTTTTCTTGAGTGGCCCTGTTGGTGTGGGGGCACAGGCGGTAACTATAAGCAAGGCTGTCAATGCTATTGCCAGGATGGCGACCCCAAGGTGTTTTTGACTTGCCATTCTGTGTATCATTCTTCCACCTCCTTTAATTCCCTCACTAGTTCAAAAAGGGCACCAGCAACCGCCACAGAACAGCAATTCCAGTGCCTTTTAGTCATCCCTTCACCTCCGAAACTAGTATGCTATTTGATAAATCCCCAGATATGATTGCACCTAGCCAAGAATCACTTGGCAAGAGGGTTCCTCACCACAGCTAGCACGCCAACAATTACGAGCAACAGCACAAACAGAAATATGAGCCCAGGTTCATTTTCGACGCGAATGTTCTCAAGAGTCCATCTGACAGCGATAATCGCTGCACCTCCCGCTAAGACAACCACAACCCAGTCCATACTCTAAGCTAGTTCTCCACCCCAGTATCGCCCACAAAATTCGTGGACGAGCCCTTACTATCTATTGTATCACAGCCGTCAACAGCTTCAGTGAAGTTTGAGGATAGCCTGAAGCACTGCCTGAAAGCGTTAGTATGCAGTCCGAGTATTAAAGGGGAGTATTGAGCTAAGTTATTTCTTTTCCTTGTCCTTTAACCCTTTAGCTTTTTCGTATAGCGAAACCCACCAAAATAAACCACAACCAAGAAAAAAGACACCTAGACCAGCAAAAAAGATACCTATAGAACTCAGCGCTTCCATGTTTTCACCTCCTTATCTAATTATACCACTAGGTCAGTGAAGTTCCAGGATGGCTTGAAGGTTTATCGGAGGGCTGTAGCCACACTAAGATATTAGGAACTATTTATCCCGAACGGTAACCGCCGAAACCTAAATCGGCTGTGATATATCCGTAAGAGTTGCGTTCTCGCCCATACCTAATCCAAATCGTTGCTCACCTTCAGGCGAAGTGACAAACACAATACAATGGGCATTGCCCGTATTCTCAATTACAGTGCCGTCGTCTCGGTAAATACAATGGCAACTTTGTATTATTTCTTCTCCCTTGGCCAGCTATGCCCACATTTTCTACACAAAAATGAGTCTGTTTTTGGTCTATAAAGTATTATTTTTGAGCCGCACATAGGACAGATTGCTTGACTCATTATCCCCTCCCTTCCGCTTTTGCTCCTATTGCAATTATACACCCACCAACCTCAGATGGAATACATGACAGTAGAATAAGATGAGAATAGAAAAACGCACCAAAGATAGTACAGGCCACCCATAGCATTAAATCCACGATGCGCACAGAAACGAGAATATGCTCACACGATTAGTATGAGATTCCCACCTGTTCAGTAAAATTCCAGGATGGCTTGAAGGTTTATCGGAGGATTCAGCAACTTATGATAAGGGATTTGGCTGGTACGCCACTCCTTAGTCTTCTATTCTAAACTCCCACTGGCAGCAGCAATCGCTATAGTCTGTCCTCGGCGGCACCTTTAGCGCCCGCACCTGAATTTCGGGGTTGAAGAAGTCTGCCTGCATTCTGAATAATTGAAGTTCCAACTGTTGGCAAATTCTCTCTTCTCTTCCTTCCCCCTCCCTTTCTAAAGCTAGCAAGGTTGGACAGTGGGTGAAAGTCAACACGCCGTGATTTGGACTCTTCAGCTCTATACTGCTTCTGTAGACCGTGTTCCAGGGGCTCATTTGGAAGGCTTTCAGCAGGGCAGCCACGTCATGGCCCTTAATTTTATATAGGTTACAGGTCATTTCTAAATCCACAGCGTACATCTTCTCCCAAACCTTGGTATCGCAGGCGAAAGCTTCATCATCGCCTCTTCTATTCTTAACTATAAGATACCAGAACCCGTCCAGTTTGCGGATATAATCGGAATAGAACTGCAAGAGCTTGATGAGCAAGTCTTTGGAAAAGTCCTCATACTTGATATTGGGGTCAAACTCACTGCTGTAGTCAGTTAGTTCTTTCATTCTTGTCCCACCTCTCTAACCCCAATTATACCGCTGAGCAACCTCAAATAGAAGAGTCTATCAAGCTAGTATGTTGGGGCAGTGAAGTTTGAGGATATATTGAAGCTGTATTAAACCTATGGCATTGGTATTTGTAATGCTTTGCCAATAAGAATGGATAGCTCCAGATGTGCCTGTATAGCCTTTTGCACTACAATGTCGTCAGTAGACATCATTCCGAGTAACTTGGACGACTCGGCAATCTTTGTAAGAATCTCTGTCCTCAAATTCTCATCACTTTGTGGTTGTTCCATTCTAACCTCCTTATCTAATTATACCACTAGGTCAGTGAAGTTTGAGGATAGCTTAGCCTATGGTCAACCTAATGGTTAATGCGATACTGTGATTTGCCACTCATCAGACAGGGCGTTTATCTGTCTAGCTTGAACTCCCACTGGCAACAGCAATCGCTATAGTCTGTTCTCGGAGGTAACTTCAGCGGGATAACCTGGATATTGGGGTTGAAGAAATGGGCCGTGGTGCCCAGATTCTTGGCTTCCGATTCATGGCAGAGCCGCTTCTCACGACCTGTACCCTCTTTTTCCATTGAAAGGAGAGTGGGACAGTGATTGATTGTAAGCACGGCATAATTCGGATTCTTGAGTTCTATGTCATATAGCAAATTCCACACCCAGGGACGGAGCTGAATGTACTTCATGACCGTGGCCACGTCGTCGCCGTGAACATTGAGTAGGCTGCTTATTGTCTGCATTTCCCACAGAATCCCTTTCTCCAAGACCTTGATATCGCAATCAAGAGCCTCGTTATTCCCCCATTTATTCATAACGGTCAAATACCAAGAACCATCTATACGGAGCATGTATTCACTATATACCTTGAGAAGCTTGAGGAGGGTCTCCTTGGTGAACTTGTCGTAGCTGAACTGAGGGTCGAATTTGCCGCTGTAGTCAGTTAGTTCTTTCATTCTTGTCCCACCTCTCTAACCCCAATTATACCGCTGAGCAACCTCAAATAGAAGAAGCTATGACTTGCTAGCTCAGTGAAGCTTGAGGATAGCTTGAGGCATGGCTGGCATCTATCCGCTAGTGAATTGAGAGAACTAACGTTGGCCGATGTTAAAAGAATGTTATTTGTTTTTCAGTATTCTAATCCCATCAATTATTGAAAGAAGCGCTCCAACCCCAATTAAGGGATAACTTGGTATGCGGCCTAAATGAATGAAAATAATGCCGAAAACCACAAAAGTCATGCCAAGCATAACAAGGATAGACGGTTTACGGCGTTGTTTCCCCTTTTGCCTTGAGATAAGCATTACAACCAAAATAATAATCAGGGCAGCAATTGCAATTCCAATATACAAGGGTTCCATTAGGTCGCTCCTTTCAAGGGCGATATCTGATTAAGTAGTAGTGGCGTTAGCATACCATTAAGGAAGTCTCTTAACAAGAGACTAACAAACCGCTACTCATTTCAGCTTGAAAACAGAGTAGCTGTGTTGGGACGCTATATTTGGTCAGTGAAGCTTGAGGATAGGTTGCGGCTGTCTCCAACTTGCACCTAAAGCAGGAGGGCAAGTCCTCTAGGAACCTGCCCTCCAATTCAATCTAGCTTGAGTCTTAGCTTTGAGCCCTGCGGCGTCTCAGGACATACCAGCTTATTCCACCCACTAAGATAACCGCCCCGGCAATCCAGGGTGCCAGAAGAGATGCCTTACTCACGGGGTAAGCTTCACCGCCTACTGGCGGGGGTTCCGGTGTGACGATTATGTCGATAGCCACCTCCTCTACATGCCACGTAGCAGCAGGCTCTGAACAGATGCTCACATCTCGCAGGTGAAGCACGGTAAGCGTCCAGCATCTGGGAAAGTGTTAAGCAGAATGTTAAGCAATGATATTGCTACCCTCGGGCATACCGCTATTGCTCCAGAGAAGGGAAGTAGCTATAATGTTAACTTACTGGGGATTAGTCTAGCGGTAGGACGACTGACTCTGGATCAGTTAGGCCAGGTTCGAATCCTGGATCCCCAGCCATGTTAGCGCATGCTTCCAGAGGCCTGAGACGCTTCCTCTCCATGTGAGACCAGACCGGCAATGATGAATATAGCTGCTGTCCGGCACGGATTTCCTGTTTCGCGTGTACACGTTCATTTTGTTGCTACGGGGGTTGTCTCTGAGGGACTGTTCCTATGGGACTGTCTGGTCCCACCTTTGATAAACGCTCAATTAGTCCCAGAAACGGCTTAAAATGTATTGACTTCCACTGCCCTTGGGGAGTATTCTGGAAATGAAAAGAAAGAGTACAACGGTATTCACAAGGAGGTGAAGACCATGGATGTGTTTGGCAAAAAGCTACTGGCAAGCCTGGTGGCGATGGCGGTGATAGCTTCGCTGTTTACGGGCTTTCTCCTGGTGGGGATTGCCGGAGGTCAGCCACCGACCTGCCCGTTAGACGAAGATTTTTCGGGGTCCTGGCTGCCCGGCGGGTGGACGACAGACGATTGGGACCAGGCAAATAGCAAATATGCGGAAGGATCATCTCCGGAGGCACGGTTGGCCTGGTACAATATATCCGACGACTCTGCATATCTTAAGTCCAAACCGGTTGACACCACCGGTATGTCGAGCCTGACGCTGGAGTTCAAATCTTTCATAGATGATTACTGTTCCGCCTACAATTGTACGGTCTACACCAGGGCTGATGGAGGTGACGGGTGGACCGATGTAACACCCTGGAGCAATCCCATCTATGGCAACGTTAACGCCACCAGCTACTCGGTTGACATCAGCTCGGATATCGGAAGTGCTACCCAGGTGCGCTTCGAGTTCGACGGGAATAGCTATTGCATAGACTACTGGTATGTGGATGATGTGGAGATTTGCGGTGACGAGGCTGTTCCACCCCCTTCTCAGGTATTCGTGATGTACGTATGTGGGGACAGACTCGTGTATGATGCAGGGAATGATGTGTATTTCTATCCCCATCTGCTGAATATGCTCAACATGACCAAGCCCGAGCAACAGGCCTATGCCGACCAACTGAATGCAGATGCCTACGGCCAAATAACGGACTGGCATTTTGCCAACCTGGAGCAGATGATGGGACTGCTGGAATCGATGACCGGGCAAATTATCGAACATCCCGGGCCTAATCATGCCTATGGCATGAACACTGAGATGTATTTTCCGGTTACAGATATCGTGATGTATCCTCATCTGGGTCGCTCAATCGCATGGACCATGGGACGGACAATAGATGAGGCGGGTGTATACATTGAGGTCCCCTACAATATGACCTATCCCGGAGAATTTGTCGAGACCAGTTGGAGTGGAGACGTATACATGACAGTAGTGCCAACAGAGGGGCAGTACCATTGGGCAGGAAGTGTAGACGTAACGTTTGATGATGACCTGAACTGGGTAGATGACAATGAAGTGACCGCACCGATGATAGGGCAGCCAGTAAATTGTTCCGCCTGGTTCGTCTCGGAAACTGGCCCTCCGCGCCCCAACCCTAATTCCAAATACCTGCATTCCGAAGGCGGCTTGTTCAATATAACCGACCCCCTGGGTACCCAGTGGCATGAGCTCTGGCCCTTCTTCTGCAAGGAGTACCACCTCAGCGGCTGGGAAGACAATGGCGATGGCGTCCTGAGCCACTGCGACTGGATTGACATCTACGAGAAGCCCGACGGGGCGCTCAAACCATACCACGTGGAGGAGGTCACCATCACCTTGAATGTGACGCTGGATGGCGAACGCATGTTCCTCGAGGCTGAGAGCGGCTACGACCCGGGCATCCTGTCAGCGCCTAATTCTACCCAGTGGCATGAGATTCTCCCCTGCTTCTGCAGGGACTATGAGGTCGTGGGGTGGACAGATAACTGCGCCACTGGCCTGAGTCCCTCCGACTCTATTTTATTGGAGAATAAACAGACTGGAAACGTGACCGACTGTGATGTGGAGGGGGTTGCCATAGACATCATCGTCACCCCTGAGGTTCCACCGGTCGGTGGCGAGGCTTATCCCGTGAATAAGGCGTCTCTTTTGGCTCCCTGGATTGCTGTGGGGGTGGTGTTGGCGGGTGGCGTAATCTGGTATGTCCTGAGGCGGCGCAGGGCTCAAAGCTAAAACTCAAGCTGAATTGAATTAGGCGGCAAGCCCTCAGAGGGCTTGCCGCCTTGGTTTAGATGCAAGCTGCAGATAAAGCCTTATGCTATCCTCAGACTTCACCGACCTAAGCAGATTTCCCTGTCACATCTGGATGGCTATCGTACTTTATGTTACCACCTGTGATTTGTTGCCGTGGGGTCAATCCGAAGCTACTAAACGATGATTTTTTGCGATTGTCACTAGACTGGAGGGTAAAGCTACGTTCATTTGCCCCCTGCCCTCAGGGAACGCCTGGTTTCAAGTTTCTTGTCTATGTATCTTATCAGTACAGAGATACCATGTCCCACAAGAGCTCCCCCCACCGGGTAAGTTACTTTCTGCCACACAGCTATGTCACTCAAAACAATTCCGGCAATGAACAACGGTAACACGACGAACCATGCCAGTGAATTCGCTACCAATCGCCTTTTTTGCGTCAGTTTCCAAACTTCCGTGAGTATGATATGCCACATCAAGCCGACCACCACTATGGCAATCAATACCACTGCCAATGACAACTCAGCCAATGTGTAAACGACGACAGACATGAAAGCCAGGCTTGCCAGGATGCCGATTAGTAGAAGGATGTTCTTATAACGTGCCCTCTTGCTTTCTTCAATCCCTGTAGTCTCGGCGGATTCAGCCCTCCGTCTGGCTGGCAGGCTGAAATATGAAACGACGGCCAGTACCGAGGCAAGCATTATAAGTATGTCTCTCCACATCTGATGTTCATATCAATTATAACATTAAGGCAATGTTTTTCCTCTGCAAGTTGTTCTCAAGGTTCATTGACCGGGGTGTCTTTGCCAGCAGCCTGCCTGTAGTGCTCCAGGCAATCCCCAATTCATCCCGTGAACTGCTCCAGAGGAATTGACATTTGCTGCCCTTCAGGAGTATTCTAGAAAACCGCGTCAAGCTAAGCCCGAAGGGGTGAGCGCTAACTGAGGTTAATGAACGATTTAGGAGGTCATATGGCTGAGCCAAAATGTTATGCCCAGCTAATTCACTTGCTGATTGCCCTGCTACTGGCGTTGTCGCTCGGGATAGCGGCACTGCCTACAGCGGGAATAGTCGAGGCAAATGGGGAACCTACCACGTTCTTTACAGAGAACTTTGAAGGAGGTCTACCCGGGGATTGGACCGTGCTTACCCATCAAGGCTGCGATTGGAGAGATGATGACCCTGGGGGACGAGGCGCACTTGATGGCTGTTCAGGGACATTCATGATAGCCGATAGCGACTGGTGCCTTTGGGTTGCTATGGATACGGAGTTGATAACGCCATCGATTGACTGCTCTGCCTACGGCACGGTTATCCTGGAATTTGACCACCATTTCCATCATTATTCAGAGGGGGGTTACGAAAAGGGGGATGTAGATATCTGGGATGGCGGCGCCTGGCACAACAAAGCTCAATATCAAAGTGATACTGAGGGACATGTTGCCATAGATATATCTGATGTGGCTGCTGGTAAAAGCGATGTCAAGATAAGGTGGCATTACTATGATGCGTACTTTGATTGGTTCTGGGAGGTTGACAATGTTGAACTGTCCGGTGTCCCTATTAGCCGCTCACTCAATGTCAAGTATCTGCATTCCGAAGGCGGCTTGTTCAATTTAACTGACCCTATTGGCACCCAGTGGCATGAGCTCTGGCCCTTCTTCTGCAA
>Ga0114922_10006206_pt1 | contig 10984 bp, 14 predicted proteins | sample AartaG_FD_100975 | JGI IMG/M metagenome (GOLD analysis project Ga0114922, IMG submission 100975) | Deep subsurface microbial communities from Aarhus Bay to uncover new lineages of life (NeLLi) - Aarhus_00045 metaG | ecosystem: Environmental > Aquatic > Marine > Oceanic > Sediment | place...
ACCGTGATATAGGCGTTGTCTACCAGGTCCACCTCACCATCGCGCGTGCCCCTTGAGGAGCGCCCGAAGTAGAGGACGCTGGACGTGGCCACCTTGCGCACCCGCTGGCGCCCGTACTCATCGCCACCGGCAGAGGAACCGAACAGCACGGTCATACCCGGTACGATGTCGCCGTAGGCCCCAGTGGTCACCCCGTCGAACGTCACCTGCGCGATGGGATAGGCGAACGAGCCCTGGTTCGTGCGGGCGGCAAAGACCGTCGCTGGTTGCGCCAGGAACAGTCGCAAGGTCATGATGCGTCTGCCAGGTCGCGGACCAGGATCACCACATCGCGGGGGAAGAAGTTAGTCCAGCGCACGTCCTGCCCCGGCTGTGGGCGAATGGCCAGCCCATTCTTGCGCGTCCAGGCGAACGTCTCGTCACGCACATACACCGTCACCTCGTTGCTGCCCGCCGACTTGACGCCGAATGCATCGAGGATAGCCTGGTACTCGGTGACGCTGGAAACTACCGAATAGAGCAGCTCGACGTACTTGCCCTCGTCGTAGGGCGTGCCGTCACCGCCGAAGGTGCGCCGCGTCGGCTTGATGCCTTCACTTCGCGGCTGGGGGTCGAGTACGTTCAGGCTCACCAGCGCCACGTCGTGCCCATCCGCTACCCTGTAGGTCACGGTGCCTGCCTCCTGAAGAAGCCAATCAGCGCCTGCTCCACAGCCCGCCCGATGTCCTGCGGTGACTGCCCCGGCGCGGCGTAGATGGGCATGGAGAATGCGCCCGATTGGATGGTCATCCCACCGCCACCGCCTACGGCGCCGACGAGCTGCCGTTGTGTAAAGCCACCACCCAAAGCGCCGCGCAGCAGGGCCGTGGTGTCCGCGCTCAAGACATACTCGGGCCGGGAGCGGCTGCCGTGCAGCATCGTCGCCGCTGTCTCGAACACTGGGCCGCCAGCCTGCCGAGTGAGCATTGGCCCTGATATCCACTGTTTGAGAAATGGGTCATAGTGTGATGTCACGATGGCTGGGCGGCTCGTCGTTGTCCCGCCCGTGGTCCCGCCCGTGGTCCCGCCCGTTGCGGTCGTGCCCCCGTAACTGCTCGGGGCACTCATTCTTGATTGCATCGCCTTCCAGTAGGTGTCAAAGAGCTTGATGGATGCGTCCTGCTCTTTCTTCTGCAGGTCCAACCAGGCTTGGTTGTGTATGCCCAAGTCGTCAAGGCGGTCCACCAACCCGTCCCACTGGGCATTACGTTCCTCTATCGCGCCCTGGTTGATCTGGTTGATGCGCTCGGCGGTCTGCGCCGCCATCGCTGCAAGCTGGGCCTCGTGGTCCTCTTGCATCCGCGTTAGGCGAAGGGCGCGATCCTCATCCTCTAGCGCCTGCCGTTCGACCAAAGCAGCACGCATGTCGACGATGCGCTGCGCGTCGGCCTTGCGCGCGTCGGCAAGTCGTTCCTGGTGTGCCTCGCGTTCCTGGTCGATGCGCTCCTGCAGGTTCCCGCGTTCCTGGTCGATGCGCTGCCGTAGGTCTTCCTCGTTCTGCGTGATCTGGGTCTGGAAACGGCGCTGCTCCTCTGCCACAGCGCGGGCGTCCAGGTTCGCCGCCGCCTCCATCAGCCGGTTACGGTGGTCAACGCGCTGCCGCTCCAGGTTGCGTTGTCCCTCAGCCTCGATCTCGGCGATGCGCTTGTTGCCGTCTTCCTTGAGGTCGGCAATCTTGTCGTTCAGGTCTTGCTGCCACTCGCGCTCGCGCTCTACCGCGTCGGCGCGGATGCTGGCGATGCTCTTGGCAAGCTCCGTTTCCTGGCGCGCCCTCTGACGGGCAAAGTCCTGGGCCTCACGGGCCAGCGTCAGTTCATAGCCGGCGATGAGCTGCGTTCGCTGTGCCTCGGCCTGCTGCGTTGCCTCGAGGCGTTGGGCATTGGCGTCGCGTTCAATCTCCTGCACCGCCTTGCCCCAGTCCTTGATCGCGTCTTCCTGCTCGGGAGTGAAGCGTGATGCCTGCTTCCCGGCCGCCCGCGCACCCGCCGCCAGGTCTTCCGCCGCCTGTGGAAGCACGCCGAGAAACTTGGCGATCCCCGTCACAAGCTGCTCGCGGTGCCGGTCCACGTCGGCGGTCCACTCGTCCACGTCCACCCAGGCGCGCAGTTCGTCCGCGCCGCGCAGCATGTCATCGCTGAGCTTTGACAGCTGGGCGAGTGGGCCGATGTCGGGTCCAGGAATGAGGTCGAGTATGCGCCGGATAAAGTGCCCCAGCGTCTCGGCAATGCCAGCAAAGCCCGTTGCCAGCCAGCCTGCGGCTGTGCGAATGACCTTGACCACTTCACCCATTGCCGTAGCAATCGCGTTGGCGACGATGACGATCACTTGTCCACCCGTGCGCAAGGCGTCTTGCATCGTTGCTTGCGCCATCTGTTCGTCGCCAGCCGCCCGCCCGATGCCCCGCCCGACCTGAACGCCAATGTTCGCACCCACGACCGCCGCGCCGCCGAGAACCGCCGTCGTCTTGAGCGCCGTCCCCAGCGCCGCCGCCGCCTTGAGCGTCTTGATGCGGGCGAGTGCCTGGGCGATCTGGTTGAGGAAAATCAGTGTGGGTGCGCCTACAGTGACGATGGAGGCCAGCGCCGCGCCCAAAGTCGCCACCTCGGGATGCGATTCGCGCAGCTTGGTCAACCATTCGGCGGTTCCGCTGAGTATCGGCGTCAGGATCTTGAGCATGGGCTCGAAGCCCTCAGCGAGCAGCTGTATCGCCGCGTCTTTCGCCGCCCGGAAAGAGGCATTGAACGTCCGGCCCATCTGGTCGGCGGTGACTTGGGTGATGCCCATCTTGGTGAGCACTATATCGAGGGCCTGGCCAAAGTCGTCCCCGGTATCTTTGAGCGCAGCACGCAGCGCCACGCGCGAGATGTTGAACCGCTCGGTGAGGGACACGAGGTCCGTGCCGCCGGAGGTCAGCGCCTCGTTGATAGCGAACGCCGCCCCGGTGATGCCCTCGCGCTGGTTCAGGACCGACACGCGCCGCGTCAGGTCGAGCCAGCCCTGCAGCTGCTCGGTGTTGCCCTCCAGCGTCGGGAGCAACTGCTTTGCCGCTTGCAGCAAGTCCGCAAAAGGCAATCCGGCCTTTGCCGCCGAATCGCGCAGCTGTTCGGTCAGCTCGGTCGCCGCCTTCATGCTGCCGGTCATGCCGCGTAGCTGTACCTGCACTTCCTCGAACGAGGCCGCCGCGCGGATGCCCATCACGGAGATGATGCCGCCGGCGATGCCCAGCACCTTCAACTCGCGGTTGACCTTGCTCACCTCGGCGCTGAATGTGCGCACACCGCGCTGCAGGCCGACGAAGGCATTGCCGATAGTCTGCCCGACGCGGCGCATCGTCAGCTGTGCGCGTTCAGCGCCGCTGGTATCTATAGTGATGGATCCGTGGGCATTTCCCAGCCGTGTCCCGCCTAGAAGGCCCCCAAGTAGTGGCATCAGTCCACCTTATGTACCCGTATGCCCTTGACCCGCCCGCTCAATGCCTTGAGCGCCGCCACGCCATCGCCGCCGTGCCGTTCCTTCGGTTCCGGATTGGGCAGGCGGAAGTCTGGAGCAAGCAACTGCCCCATGCGGTACTTGGGCTCGAGGTGCTTGTCCTTGCCCGCGCCCAACCATTCCGTCTCCTGTGCCGCCGCCTCTATCGCGTTGCCGAAGAAGGTCACGGCGCTGTCAAACTGGTATGCCGCCCAGGCATCATCAATCTGTAGCAGGCTGCTCGGCCTCTGGCTCGTCGCCGTCGCCGTCCGGTACAGGCTCCACAGCTGATGCTTGTCGCTGCAGAAACCTGCGCAGGTCGTTCGCTGGCAGGACCGCCAGCGAAAAGACCGTCCCCCTGTCTGCCAGTTCTACATCCTCGATGGCGATCTCATCCTCGGCCTGTGGGTCCGCCACGATGCGCGGTTCCACAAAGGCAGCGGCACAGATAGCGTCGATCAGCGCCAGCATCTCGTCTGACTGCTCGGCCAGCTTCTCGACGCTCAGCAGCTTGTCCAGCTCATCCGTATCCACGCCCTCATAGATCATCTTTGCCACGAGCGGCGTCAGTAGGTCCGGTATTTTGCCCTGGCGCAACAGCACATCCAGCGCCACCGGGCGGATCTTCGCGCTGTTGCCGGAGGGAAGGGCCAGAAGAAAGCCCTCCTCTCGCGGCTTGCGCCAGTCAATCCCCCGCGTTGGTCGTTTCGTCTCACCCATCGCTAGGTGATGTTCGTCGGCGGGATCGCCACGTCTGCGGCAGTCGCGTGCTCGATGACATTGATCAGGCCATAGGTGGCGTCGTCCACGATCTGGATCGTTGCCTCGGGGATGGCGAACGCACCATACTCCAGCTGCGCGATGGTCAAGTCTCCCATCAGCTTGCACTTGGGGATGAAGATATGCGTATCCCCGGTGCCTTCCTCGGCCAGCGCCTTGCCGCAGATGCCGATGTAGGGCATCGCGTCGCCGCCGCTAACCTTGAGGTGGTCTTGCGCGTCGCCTGATGCGGTCGAGGTGCTGCCCAGGATAACTTCCAGCGCGGCGATAGAGATGCTGCCGAACCGCACGCGCACCTCGCCGCCAATCGCCCGCGCTGCCGACGCCATGATCGTGTCGTCGCCTTCAAGCTGCGCGCTGACGGTCGCCAGCGTGGTCCCCATCAGCTGTACGCTTGGCACATCGACTGCCGTGTCGTAGGTATCCGTGGCGGTCCACGCAGCGACTTTGACATCGCGGAGGCCGAACTGTGGTGCTCCGTAGCTATCGAATCCCATGATGTATCTCCTTATACTGACTTTTTGGTCGTGACCTGATAGGTCGAGCGCTCCACGTTCGCATCCAGCTCGGTATCGCGCTGGTTGCGTATGTCGCCCGCCCACAGGCACATGAATGTACCCGACAACTGCACGGCATGCAGCAGCGCCCAGACGCGATTGCGCATCGTCTCAATGTTGCTGTAGCCGTCGTCCTCGTAAAACCACACTTCCAACATCTCGCGGACGCCCACGTAGCGCGCGCCCTCGTCTACCAGGAGCGGGTCCGGCTCGCTGCTGCGTAGCTTGAGCAGGATGCACGGCTTGATGATCTCATTGGCGTCGAACGCTGCCGGCGTGATGGTGCGGTTGATGCCCTGCGGCCCCGTCTCGCCCAGGTCATAGATGCCGCCCGTCGCCGTTGCCACCAGCGTTGTGGTATCCGCTTCCAGTATCGCCTTTGCCGCTGAGAGTGCGCTCATGGCGCCAACATCCTCACGACCTCACTCCACAGGATCGGCGCGAAGTGGTCTATTGCCGGGTCGATGATGGCGTAGCGCCCGGCGTTGTTGAGTTCCAGGTACACGCCATAGCTCACGCCGTGTGAGAGCACCAACTCGACCATGCTCTGTACCACCTGATTGACCTCCGTGTACAGCGACTGGCGGGCGTTGCCCGTGCGGTCGGTCCACGGTGCATGGGCCTTCATCCAGTTTTCGATCTCTGGTGCGTATCCCTTGGCGATTGCCAACACGCCCCGGTGGATGGCCGACACGTATGCCTCGGTTAGCTCGCTGAATGCCTGCTCCGGCGGGCGTATCCACTGGAAGCCGGTCTGCACCATCAGCTGCGCACCTTGGCGTATGCCTGGAGCGAGTCGGTCAGCCCCGGCAGCAGCGCCACGATCTCATAGCCCACCCCGCCCACGGCGAAGCGGTCACCCGTCTGCAGGTCAGTGTCGGTCAGCGTCGGGTGCCCCTTGTAGCCGATGATCACCACGTCCGCCTGCGCCGTCTGGCCGGCCTCGGTCTGGTAGATGGCAGGCCGTCCAGCCGTCTCGATGCGCACCGCCTGCGCCGCTTGTGCTACGCCACCACGCACGACCGTGATGCTGGTGGACTTGTCGGCGATGATGCGTGCCGTGCCCACGCCACGATCTACATCGTCTACGTACTCAGAGAGCGGGAAGCTGTTGCCCGTCCAGCCATCGGCACTAGGCATCGGGTTCGTCCTTCCAGCGCGGCGGGATCTCGTTCAGGCCCAGGATGCGCATCTGGTTGGCCGATGTCGTCGATTCACCCTTCCAGAACGCCACCATCTCCTTGATGTGCTCCCAGACCTGCGACTTTTGCTCGCGCGTCTGCCCGGCGGTGTAGTCGCTGAACTTGGCGGCGTCTGCCAGCAGCTGCCGCCAGGCCAGGTACACCGCGCCGTTATAGTCGCTGTCCGCGCGCGTATAGAGCCGGTCCAGTTCCGTGTTTGTGAACACGCTCTCGTCCGCACTCAGAGCCAGATCGGCCTGCATGTCCGCCCGCTGTGTCGTGGTCAGTGCCATTAGCCGTACTCCTCGATCAGTTCCAGCAGCGCCCGTCCCGCGTGCTCCCAGGTCTGATTCGCCCGCAGCCACGCAGCGCCGTCCATCGCCTTGGCCTTGGCCTCCGTCGGGTGCTCGTAGCACCAGCGCATCGCTTCCGCCACTGCTACCACGTTCATCTGTGCCCACTGACCGTCGATGTGATCGGCGTAGCCCCGCGGGATATTCACCAAATCGAACTCGTCCAGCACGACCGTCGCCCATTCGTCGGTATGACCGTCGTCCAGCCCACTGTAGCGGGTGACGATGGTCGGGATGCCCATCATCGCCGCCTCGCGGTGCGGCATCCCCCAGCCCTCGGACTTGCTCGGGATGGCGAAGCAGTCGGCGTGCGGGTAGACATTCGCCATCGTATCCACATCCTGCAACCAGAACGACACGCGCGGATCGCGATTGCTCGCCATAGAGATACGGTCGATCAGGTCGTTCGTATGCGGTCGTGTCTTGATGACCAACCGCACGTCTGCCACGTCGTAGAAGGCCATAAAGAATGCCTGCCACACCTCCACCCAACCCTTGCGTGCCCCCCGATCAGCAAGTGCCAGAAATGTGTACGGTTTGCGTGGCTTGCCGTACACCATCGGGAACTCGACGGGGGACGTGCCGCCATGTACGACGTGGATCGGCACCTTGACGCCGCTGTGCTCGAACGCCTCGGCGTTCTGCTCGCACGGCACGATGATTCGTTCGCAGCTATTGCACCGTTCGGCCCAGCCCTTGGGCAGTTTGGAACCCTCCGTCATCGTCAGGCCCCATTGCCGCCCGGCCAGACCGGGGAACATGTACGGCGGCGTGCAGGTGATCGTCAACTTACTCCAGTCGAGGCCGGCCATGCGCTGTATCCAGGCTGGCATGTTGAGCTGTTCGAGGATGATCGGATGCATCTCGATGCCCAACCGCGCCAGCGATTGCACCATGTAGCGCGCGTATCTTCCATATCCATCGAACGCATGGAAGAAGAACGACAACCAGTTCAGCCGCAAGGCCGGCCCCTTCCTGCTAGGAGATGGTGGGGTCTGTCCAGGCACCGCCGGCCACGAGATATCCGACTGCACCATTGGTACGGTCCATACCCACGCCGACTCCATACTCCATTTCGATGTCGAGCTGTTTCACCGGATAGTCGTCGTCCGGCACCGTCTCGGGAAGCACGAACGCCCCGAACCCGGTATCGGGATGCACGCGCACCGCCAGCGGGTTGCGGGTGTCGAGGTTGCCGTAGCTTTTGACCATCCCGATGTAGGTCGTCGGCACGCGCGCCGTAACGCGCACTTCCACCAGGCCATAGCTGCCCTGATAGTAGCCGATCTGCCCGAACTCGCGCTGCCCGGCAGCGAAGAAGCGGTTGCCGCTCGTCTCACCGCCACGGTCGATGAAACCGACCACCGGATCGACGACCTGCACCCAGCCCGTCAGTGCCAGAAAACTGGCGATGTCGGCACGGCTCGCAACCGCCGTGTAAGGCGGTGCATGACCGTGTTCCTGCAGCGTTTCCGCCAGCTGGTCCAGTGCGTCTCCGTAGCCATAGCTACCGGTATCCACGCCCAGATAGTGGTTGTGCGACGTGGTGAACGCCTCGCCATCGTATGCGGGTGGCGCAAAGTCCACGGCGCCGCCGGTCCCGCGCACGAACGGCACATCATAGCCCGCCGTACCGATGCTGTTCTCGCTGTAATCGAACCAGCGGGTCAGCAGCTTCTGCTCGAAGCGCCAGCGCAGCTTGCGGACGATGGTCGCGATCGATGCGTTGATCTTGGCCGAACGGGAGTCGCGGAAATAGCGCCGCGTCCCTCCGATGGCCTCGCCGTACACGCGCAGGTCGAGCATGTGCCCGATGGTCGTGCCGTGCGTCGGCGTCGGCGTATCCACGTCGGTGATATCCGGGGAAGGGGTGACGGAGCCACCGTTTTCGTACTCCATCGCCAGTTCCTCGGTGAGAAACATCAGCCAGCCCCAGTCGCGCACCATCTCGGCGTTGAAGTCACCCAACGCCAGCGCCATCTGGTTGACCAGCTCGGAGTAGGTGATCCCGTCGCGCGTCTCCCACTCTGCCAGTCGAGTGCCATCCCAGCCGGTCGGGAGGGCCTTGTTCAAAAGTGTCTGCGGTCCAATTACCTCTGCCATGTTATATCCCTCCCTTACGCCGAGCTCGGGTCGTTCTGCTGCACGTGGACAAACAGCGTGCAGGCGTCGATTGCGAATCCGACGATGCGGTCATACGTCGCAGCAGCGTCAGAGATGCGGCCCACGTCATCCGAGACGTAGTAGTTCGCGCCCGGGGTGAGGCTTGAGAAGCCGCTCACCGGCCCGAATACACACACACTCACCGGATTGCCGCTCACCACACTCGTCTCGCCGTCAAAGCTCTCCACGGCGATGCCGACGGCCCGCGCCGTGGCCTCATCCACGTTGGCGTCCGCGTGCTGGATGTCCCCACTCGAATCGATATACACGAGATAGCCGATTGTGACGGTGCCCCCGGCATGCTTGGGCGGCAGCAACACCGCGCCATTCGCCGTGAGTGCCCTCACGTTCGCGCTCGTAACAGTTACGTTTGCCATTGTCTGCCTCCCCTACAGTCCCATCGAGGCGCGAGCTTCCCTGCGCTTCTCGGGGGTGTCTTCGATCTTGTGCGAGTCGCGGACTTTGCTGGCAACACGAGCGGGTGGTCCGTCCAGCGCGTCGCGGATTAGCTCCGCCAGCGGCTTCATGTCGGCCCACACCTCGTCTGCCTTGGCGGTCAGCGTTTCGACCGTCCGTTCCTCGCCCAGTTCCGAGAGGATGCGCGTGCGCACGGTGCGCCGGAAAGCGTCCACCTTGCCCTGCGCGTCATCACCCTTCACTTCCCAGTCCACCAGTTCCGCGATCTTGGCATCCAGCGTGGCCTCGAACTCTGCCACGCGCTTGGCCTCGAGCTGTGTCTGCAAGGTGCCGATCAGCGTTTCCTTGTCGGTCACCTGCTGCTCCAGCTCGGCGATGCGCTTTCCCGCATCCGCATCGGCCTGTGCCTCGTTGACGATCTGCTCGCGGAGGGCTTCCGGGATGTCGTTCACGGTCAACTCTGCGATGACCTGTTCACGATCCATGTCGTTAGCCTCCATCGTTGGTTGTTCTTCTGATTCCATTTGCGCCGTGATGGCAAAGGCACCGCCCAGTTTCAGTGCCGCGCGGTCGGCAGGCGCCAGATCCAGCGATTCCAGCCGCAGCCCTCGGATGCGGTACGTCCCGTCCTTCAGCGGCTCCCGCTTCTGATAGGGACCGTAGATGCTGGTCGCCAACTGTCCCCCGCGCGCCTTGAGGCGGCGAATGTACTCCCGGGCCTCGCCCGGTGGAATGTACGCCTTGCCCCACAGCGTATCGCCCTGCCGTTGCACACCGACCCAATCCGCATCCTCGATGGGAAAGGCCGTGGCCCGTTCCTCGTCCTTGATGTGGCCCATGATGCCGCCACGCCCGACGAGGTTCTGCTGGATTGCCGCGATAAGCTCCTCATCGTAGAGCAATCCATTGTTGCTGACTTCGCCGGCCCGTCCTACCGGCAGGGTGAGATAGAACGGCGTTTCGTCGCCAGCGGTCAGCGCCCCGATATCCACGCGGGCATCGGCGTCGATTGCGGGAAAGTCCCCTCGGAACTCGCCCACGATATAGTCGCGCACCATCTCTGATGCGGTCTGCGCCTCGTCCCACATCGAATTGCAGACGGCAGTGGCCTGCTTGTCATCCTTGGCCGCGCCATCCTTTATCACGATGGGGATGCACCGCGAGATATAGTCCTCGTGTGATTCGCCCTTCGCTGGTTTCGGCATTGTCAGCTCCCTCGCTTCTCTATCTTGCCGCGGCTGAGTACCCACGGGGCCTGGGCCACACCCGCGCCCCCGTCGCCTAGCTCGTGCAGCAGCCGATAGTTGGCCACGCTCTCCGGCCGCTCGCGCCGCTTCGGGGCCAGTGGATGTGTCTGGTGCACGACGGTCACGTATGCCGTCGCATCGATCACAGGCACGCCCAGGCGCAACGCGCGCGCAACGAGCCAGTTGTCCCAGGACGCGCGGCCCAGGGCAAAGGGTGGGATATCCCCCCACACGTTGCCCGAGGTGGCGAAATAGTCGATCCCGGCGGGCGCGTGCAACTGCCCACGATCGTCGATAGCCTCTCGCAGCTCGTCTCGCCAGCCGCCACCAAAGTCCAGCCGCGCACCTTCCAGATCGAGATCCGTGCGCTGCCCAATCATCAAGAAGCGCTCGAAGCGATCCGCGCACAGCGCCGCCGCGTGATGCAGCGGCCCCAGCACGATAATGTCGGCGTTGATGTAGCAGGTGAGCAGCGTGTCGGCGCGGGCGAACGCGGCGCCAAAGATGCTCGGAAGGAGCGGCGTGCCCTCGTTCGTGACTGCGATCTCGTAGCTCGCTAGCTGCAGCTCGCATGCCACATCGGCTACGTTGCTCTTTGGCTCGTGCAACAGCAGCACCTCAACGTCCGTCTCCAGCCAACTGTTGATCGCGTTGCGCTGGATGGCGTCGAATGGCCCCTCGAACGGTTTGGGCACAGCGAACAGCGTCAGATCGTGCAAAATAGATCCTCCCGACCTCGCTGGCAGTTGTAGCCTAGCGCCTCCAGAAACTTCCCAATC
>Ga0114922_10006207_pt1 | contig 10984 bp, 14 predicted proteins | sample AartaG_FD_100975 | JGI IMG/M metagenome (GOLD analysis project Ga0114922, IMG submission 100975) | Deep subsurface microbial communities from Aarhus Bay to uncover new lineages of life (NeLLi) - Aarhus_00045 metaG | ecosystem: Environmental > Aquatic > Marine > Oceanic > Sediment | place...
CGCATACCTCATCGACCTGATCGACGCCATCCTGGCGCCCGTTGGGTTTTGGGTGGGCACGCCGCGAGACGCGCAGCAGAGGGGAGGACACGTGCTGGCCTGCCACGACAAGGCTTTCCAGATTAACAGCGCACTGGTCGAAGAGATGCAGGTCATCGGCGACTTTCGCCCGCCCAATGGCATCCGCCTGGGCCTGTCGCCCCTCTACGTTTCCTTTGACGATGTCTGGGAGACCGTCGACCGCATGCGCCGCGTCGTTGAGGAGGGCCGCCACCTCACGTATCCGGTGGAGCCACAGCCCACCAACTAGAGCGCCATCCGCTGCATGGGCGGTTTGCTCGCGTGAGGCTCGTTGTGGTCGACACATCACCATGGGTTCGTGGTGGGCGATTCATTGCCCCTTGACGCTCGGCGGGCACTTGCCCTCCAATCGTGACGTGAAACAGCCAATTCGCCATCGAAGGAGCATTAACATGACTCAACCAACAAAGACCGCTGAGCTGTACGCCCAGCGCCGTCATAAGCTGCTTCAGCAAATGGACCAGGGTATTGCCTGGATCACTTCGTCAGGCACGGGCTTTAACTACGAACCGGACAAGAACCTGGAGTACCTCACCGGCGTTCGCTCACCCTCCGCCTGCCTGGTTCTGGCGCCCCAGGGCTTCCTGGTCGAAGGCGTTGCACACCCGGGCCACTACTGGTTCACCGAGTGCGGGTCAGAGTACGGCCGCGGCCGGCGCGTCACGGAGGCGCTTTTCGTGCCGCAGCCCGCCAGCCCCTGGGGCAACTCTGTTGTTCAGCGCCGCGTGCCCACGCTCGAGGACATGAGCGCCAGCAGCGGGATCGAGGCCGTCTACCCCCTCTCTGCCATGGATCAGGTGCTGCGCCAGGCGCTGGCCGATCAGGAAGTGCTGTGGGTCAACACGTCGCGGCTGCCGGAGATCGGCGAGCCGGTGCCCCCGGCCATCCGGCGCATCAAGGCTATCAAGGAACGATTCTACTGGGTGCAGGTCAAGAACATCGCCCCGCAGATCGACGCCCTGCGACTGGTGAAGGACTCTTACGAGCTCGAATGCGTGCGCATGGCCTACCAGTTGACCAAGGAGATCATCCAAGTGCTGATGCGCACCATCGAGCCTGGCGACAACGAAGCAAAGATGGTTGGCCTGTGGCAGTACGAGGTGAAGAAGCGCCTGGACACAGGTCAGTTCGCCGATCTGGACACTGCCTTCGGCCCCATCGTCTCTTCCGGACGCCGCTCCTCGGCCAACAACTACTGGGACAGCAACCAGACCATCCAGGACGGCGAGATGATCCTCATCGACTGCGGCGTCTCCTACAATGGCTATGCGGCAGACATCAGCCGTTCCTGGCCTGCCAACGGAGTGTTCGCGCCCCGCCAGAGGGAGCTGTATACAATCCTCCTGGAGGCGCAGAACCTGGGACTGCAGGCCTTCAAGCCCGGCGGGACCTGCGTGGAGGCCCGCAGGCGGGTTTGGGAGCATTTCAAGAAACACAGCGTCCACCAGTACGGCCTGGGTCGCAACTGCCATCCTGTGGGCCTGAACGTGGAGGACGCCGACTACTTCAACTTTGGCACGTACGGTCCCTTCCAGCCCGACACGGTGTGGGCCTTTGAACCCATGTTGATGCTGCAGGACGAAGGGATCGGCATACGGCTCGAAGACGGCGTCCTGGTGACCGAGACCGGCCACGAGCTGATGCCCGCCCCCGCGCGGGAGATCGAGGCCGTCGAGGCGCTGTGCAGGAGCGGCTGATCTGGAGAGCAGTGCAGTAGCGAAAAGGGAGGATGGCTTGATGGAAAGCCTGGATGGGCAGGTCGCTGTTGTGACCGGTGGTGGCGGTGGGTTGGGGCGGGCCATTGCTTTTCGCCTGGCCAACGATGGCGCTGATGTGGCAATTGCCGACGTCGACGCTACCGGCGCGCGCGATGCCGCTGCGGAGCTGGCGGCATTGGGCCGGCGCTCTCTGGCGGTGCCCACCGACGTTGCATCCAGGCGCAGTGTGCAAGCCTTGGTACGGAAAGTGGTGAAGGCGCTTGGTCAGGTGGACATCCTGGTCAACTGCGCAGGCACCGCTGGTCCAGATGCGGCGGTCGAGGACGTCCGGGAGGAGGATTGGGACCGGACGATCGATGTACATCTCAAGGGCACGTTCCTGTGCTGCCAGGCGGTCATCCCGCACATGAAGGCGCGCGGATATGGCCGCATCGTCAACATCGCCTCGATAGCCGGCAAGGAGGGCAACCCGCGCTCGGGCCCCTACTGTGCGGCCAAGGCCGGCGTCATCTGCCTGACCAAGAGCATCGCGCGAGAGTTGGCTCTAGATGGCGTGAACGTCAACTCGGTTACGCCGGCCATCATCGCCACCGAGTTCATCAAGTGCCTGCCGCCGGAAGACTTAGCCCCGGTAGTGGCGCGCATCCCCATGGGGCGAATGGGCACACCGCAGGAGGTGGCCGCCCTGGTGCGCTTCCTGGTCGCTGATGAGGCCAGTTTTGTCACCGGCGCCTGCTACGATCTCTCGGGCGGTCGGGCCCAGTGGTAGCCGCAAACAGGAAGCCCTTCCTCTCCAAGAAGACGGGCTTGTGATTGGGTTTCGTTCTCTGGCGCCCGGGAGTCCGGCTGGGCTCTAGAACTTGAACTTGCCCCTCTGCATGATCTGCTCGCCGTCGATCCAGATGTCCACGTTGGCCGGCAGCACGTCCACGTGCACTTCGCTCTGCCAGTCGCCCCCGGTGAAGTTGACGTACGGGTTCCCAAAGGCCAGGTGGATGCCAGGATACTTTTCGTCTTGTAGCAGGTTGCCCACCAGTTGCGTCAGCGCCTCGTTGGTGCCGATGGCCAGCTCACCAATCCGGTAGCCGTTCTCATAGCTGCTGAGATAGTCCCACACCTCGTCTGCGATCGCCTGCTCCTGGTGCTCCACCTTGCGGAGCTCGCCGTCGATGGTGAATCGCACAGGCGGATCGACAAGCCCGTACTTCTCGCTTAGATAGTCGCCCATCACGCTGGCTGTGAGGATCCCTTTCACGTGGGCCGGGCAGGTGAAGGTCTCTCCCTCCGGCAGGTTTCCCCATCCCCCTGGTTCTCTGTACAGACCGGTCCAGGGATGCCAGTGCAGGCGAGGCGGATCAAGTCTCGCCACCAGGTCTGTTCCCTGATCGTTGCGCGCCCGCAGCTCTTGAGCGTCCTTCACGCGCTCGTACACCTCAAGGGTGCGGGCAGCCACATGCTCGTAGTCGGCGAGCATGCCCGTGCGCATCAGCAGCGGCGAGATGCCGATCATATGGCCGTGCCGCACGTTGAATTCCCGGCGGAACATTCCCGTCAGCGGGATGCGGAAGCGGATTTCCCCGGGCTTGGACTGGGCCGCGTAGAAAGTGGCTGTTGGTTTGAATGCCCTCACGATCCCATAGAGTTCTTCGGAAGGCGCCGTCAGCGGCCGCTCGCCGAACTCTTCGATCAGGCGCATTTCCACCGTCGCAGCCCGCTCCTGCGCCGCGGCCACCAGGGCGCGCCCGATGATCTCTGTCTCCTCATCAGACACGATGAACACCCGATCCGCCGGTCCAATTTCCAGGCACTGGCCCACCGCCACTCGCGCCCCGGGCAGCATGTCCTCCAAGTTGGTCATGTTCAGACCCCCTGCTAGAATTGGCTGACTTGACGATCCTGGCGATTGTAGGCGTTGTGCCTTACATGGACAAATGGCCTGAAGCTGTCGTCGCTATCTCGTCCGCTTTCCACAAGGTGTGAGGCGTCAGCCCTTCCCTGGCATCCGACAGGAACAGTTTGAGGCGCGGGACATTGTTGCCAGCCTCACCAAATCAGGCCCGACCCTCATCTCTCAACTCGGCGAGGCCGGGCTTGGTAGCCCGCCAGCAGTTGCCTGGTGGAGGCTCGATCTCTCTGACACTGGGAGGAACTCGCCAAGGACGATTCTGACGCCAATGCCTCCGTGCTCAACGCGCTGCAACTTGCTTTGCATGGTGGTGGACAGGGCATACACGAAGGAAGACAGAGTCCCATACACTCCACCGCTGCCCCCAAAGTGGTGGTGCTCACTGCGGTTCAGCCAGCGCCTCAAGTCCTTGACCGCTGCAAGCTCTGTTGCTTCCCGCCAGACCGGCAGGCAAGTGTCTATCACCCTCAGGTGTCGCACTCATCGGCGTCAAGGGCCTCGACATAGGGAACCGTGAGCGCATGGTGGTAGGCTGCCGTGTACACGTTTCCACTCAGGGCAAAGGCCACGGTGCCGGAGTAGGTCATCTGTTTCTGCCTGATACCAACGGTCAGCATCTCGTCCTTCAGAACAGTGAGGTCGACCTGCATGAGCTCTCGGATGGACTCCGCGTAGGCATCTTGATACGTTTGTGCCACGAGCCTCTCAAGGTCAGTTCGTAGTCCGTCCGGCAGGGCGACGGCATCAGCGGTGCCAACCGCGACGGCGTGCCTGACGATCGCGGTTTCCACTTCTACGACGACATGGGCTGCCAACGTCTCGTGCAGGTCCGTGTCGGTTTCGCAGTTGCGGATCCGGATGTCCTCGGCGTTGGCGTCACTGACCAATGGCTCCACTCGTTCCACGGTGGGAGATGGGGTCGCAGCTGGCTCGGGTTGTGAGCTTTCGGGTGTCCGGAGTGTGATAGTGGGTTCTGGCCCGCCAGCGGGTGTGGATACACCAGCGCACGAAGTCAGCGGAATGCAAAGAGCGACAAGCAGCCGCAAGAAGACCGGGCTTTTGGAGCGAAGGGTGCTCAAGGCTATCGCTGACTTGACACGTGCTGTCCGCCTGGGTTCGCACCGCTCTGCGCGGGCTACCGGCTCATCCTGATCTCCCCTCCAGGGAGATAAAGTCAGGTGCTCATCACCCATCACCTTCGACGAAGGTCATGCCGTCGGTCTGGGAGATGGCCTCAATGATGGCCTGCCGCAGGCGCATGTCGACGGGCGAACGCTCCGAGGCCGTGCCCAGCGCGAGGTCCAGGGTCAGCTCCTCCAAGATTTCCCACAGTGGAGCGGTGCCCCTGTTCACCTTCGGCTGCCGCGCTTCGACTTGCCACGCCAACCGCGTCACTCGGTCGGGGGTGATGGTGGCAACGAACTGATCCAGTTCTTCTGGGCTCATGAGCTATGTCTTGTTCCTTTCCACACCGCAGCCAATGCCGAGGCGATTCTCCTCTCCCTTCCAGGGAGATCGCCTCAGGCGTTCATCACCGCTGGCCCAGGAACGTCAAAGTGTCCGATTCCTGGGCGACGGCGATTACGCGCTTGCGGACTGCATTGTAGAGCTCCTCATCGGCGACGCACTCCTCGCCAGCTAGCTCTCGGGTCAAGTGCTCGACCAGACGGTACAGGAGGACAACGCTGCCACCTGAATCCCCTTGTCGCTCTAGCATTGTGAGCATGGCGGCTCGAACACCGCCAGGCGTGATCTGGAGCAGCAGCCTATCGGTTTCCTGTTGTGGCATGGCACTCCCTCTCAGGCGGGCGGCCACTCTCGTCGAGCAACTGGATGTCGATCGCAACAGGCCAGCGCACGGCTGGCGCCTAAACCTTTCAGGTCCCGTGGAAACCGACGGAAACCTCGCCACCGATGACGATGGTCGGCACCAGACGTCGCCCCCCGTTGAGTTCCAGCATGCGGCGCAGCGCCACCGGGTCACGTTCCACATCATAGTCCACCAACTTCGTGCCGTCGCGGCGGAGCTTGCGGATCACCGCCCGGGTGTAGGGGCACGCTGCTTTGCCGTACACCTCTGCCTGAGGGCTGGTCTGTTCAGAATCCATCTGACTACGAGTTCCTTTCTTGGACTCCAGCGCAGCGACATCGCCAGAGGTAGAGCGTTGCCTGGAGTGCTCGTGAGGCCGATCAAACGCAAGCTGGCTCAACGATCAAAGCTGCACAGCATGCTCTTCGGCGGGAAGGTGATCGCCCCGTGGCGGCACAGTCGGGCACAGGCGTCGCACCCCACGACGCAGTCGAAGGGCTGTGCAACATGCACCGTTCCACTGTCCCGCTTGGCATAGACTCCGTTGCCGTAAAAGTCGAGGCACTTGTCGCATCCGTCACACAGGACTTGGTCCAGCATAGGAAACCAAAGTACCTGCTCCCGAGGAATACCCCGCCAGGTCTTGCGACCAGCGCCGGGCTTCTGCCCAGCCTGCCGCTGCTTCCAGTACTTGCCGTACTCGTGCAGCAGGGTAGCCGCAAAGTCTTCCTCGGCGGAGCGAGGAATGTAGTTGTGTTCCTTGGCCCGCGTGAGCAGCTCTAGCCCCAGGCTTTCCGCGAGGCCACGGCCCTGCTGAAACAGGTCCTCGAATAGCTCGTCCAGGCCGGTCATGCCGGTTGGGAAGCGACCGACCATCACTTGACGGTAGCTCACATGACTATCGTCAGGCATCAAGGCTTCTCCGTGCTGCGAAGCGTTTGGGTGACGTCTACGGGATGTCACGCTCGGGCGGCCCAATCCCACCGTCGTCTGCCTGGCGCTGCAAGTGGAGCCAGAAGCGTCCATAGCCGCAGACGGCGACCAGAAGTTTGGACCGTTCAGGCTTCAGTCCATCCCAGATCTCGCGCGATACGTACACCGTCAGATCATCGACGGCCAGTCTCACAAAGGTGAGCTCAGCCTCGGGTTCGCCCATCCGACCGGATGGGCCCTTGTAGGCCGTTCATCACTCCACCACCCAGTCCTTCGTGACGGTCATCACCCCGCCACGCTCGCGGATATATTGCGCCAAGAAAGCCGACGTCAGTCGTGCCTGTCTGACCACCCTGCTGTCCTCCCCGCTCTGTCCTGCACGGTCACCCTCGGCTATGCCCGGGTCGCCTCGGACAGCCATGACACGATTTCCGCCTTCTGCGGAATGCGTCCCGAGCATACCACCTCTCCATCGATCACCAGGCCGGGAGTGCTCACGATGGGGTAGGACACGATGTCCTTGATCGCTGAGACCTTGGTGAATGTAGCCTCCACGCCCGCTTCCAGCGCCGCCTCTCGGGCCAGCTTCTCCAGGCGTTTGCAGTTCGGGCACCCAGGCCCGAGCACTTTGATCTCCATTCTCAGATATCCCTCCTGTTGGACAGAGTGTCCGTTATGCTTGTCTTCCTCTCAAGAGCCCCCGGCTGAGCCCGAGTCTGCAGCCTTCTCGAGGGCGCGAGCGCTACTCTCTTGCCGCATGCCTACGTAGCGCAATGCGACCGCCAGTGCCGCGACTCCGGCCAGCAGAATCCCAGCGATTCGCCAGGCGCTTGTGCCGTCCACCCAAGCCCCGTACAAGAGGCCGGCGATGGTGCTGAAGACGGCTACCCAGGCAACATAGACCCAGGCCTTGGTCCTGCCGATTATGCTCGACGTAATCAGGATGCTCTGCAGACTCAGCTCCGGATCAGAGATGAGATAGGCCAACAGCGGCCCGCGATGCATGCCCAGGCTCAGGAACATGTTGGCGATCGGCACCTCGACGAGTGTTGGGAAGTACATGAACACCCCGAAGATAACGCCCACCACGTTGGCAAGCACCGTGTTGCGTCCAGCCAATGCCTGGATCCAGTCAGGGTTGATCCACTCGCGTATGACCCCGACGGCAAATACGCCCACGATCAGCAGAGGAAAGATCTGCTTGACAAACCGCCACGTCTCCCACAGCCACTCCCGCACCTGGTGCTCCTCCAGGCGCCTGGCGGCCACATACCACAGCCCGACCAGCGCAGCGCCCACAGCGAGAGTCCTGCCAGTGATGCCCAAGTCGAGCCCGGCGGCACGGGGAACGAAGCGGAGGGAAGCGGCTAGCAGCGTCAGCCCAATGAGACCGAGTGACACCCATGTCCAGCGGTTGAAGCCCTCGTCGATGGATTCCAGCCCTCGCCAGGCACTCAGTCCGATGGTGACCAGGAGGCCGATGAGCACCGCGCCCTGTGCCGTGACACCTTCCTCACCGCGGGTGGCATCAAAGGGCACCCAGCGGTACAATGTCTCCTGCAAGCGGTCCACGCCCTGCAGGGGAAGCGTGAGCTGCGCGTAGTGATTCGAAAGCAGGCCGACCTGCAGAGTGCCCGCGATCAAAAGCGCGACGAGCAGGAGGAGGAAGGCCCAGGCGGCCCCGGGCACCACAGCAGCACCCGCGAAAGCGCCGTTGATCTCGGCAGCATGGGCGGCATCATCGTGCCTGAAGGTCAGCGCCATGATCAATCCGATGCCAATCCCGAACACGACCGAGAGGACGATGCGTGCCACAGCAATGTCCATGCCGATGGCTACTCCGGTGTAGGTCAGGGCGAGGATGTTGATCGCTGGGCCCACGAAAAGAAAGGTAATGGCTGGTCCGAGTCCTGCGCCTTTCTTGTAGATGCCGGCGAACAAGGGCATGATGGTGCACGAGCAGACGGCGAGCACAAAGCCGCCAAGCGCTGCTGCAGGGTAGGACACGATCTTGGGAGCATCGCGTCCCAGATAGCGGGTCACCGCTTCCCGCGGCACCAGCGCACTCAACGCTCCAGCGATGAAAAAGGCCGGCAGCAGGCAGAGGAGCACATGCGCCGCCAGATATGACGCGAGATTGCCCAGCCCTCCTTGCAGCAGGCCGGTGATGTTGGTCAGTGTTTCCATGCTTGACTGTGCTCCTTCGCAGCTACAGCAAAACATTCAGGCAGCGGAATGTCACGGCGCTGCCCCGCAAGTGCCCACGACAGCGTGCGTGGCGGCGGCTGGGATTGATTGCCAGGCTGCGCCCTAGGGTGAGCGCGGCGTGCAGGCCGGGCAAGGACAGCCCTCCACCGGGCTCTCGGGCACATCCAGGAACTCACTCCTCTGACCGCTCCTGCGCAGGAGCTCGCGGCTGAGCGCGAGGAGCGCGGCCGTGCGCGCGTCGGCAAGCCGGTAGTACACCATCACGCCGTCCTTGCGGTCGCTGACCAGCCCCTTCTCGCGCAGTACCATCAGTTGCTGCGATACGTAGGGCTGGCGCTGCTCCAGGACAGCCGTGAGGTGGCACACGCAGCACTCGCCTCGCTGTGCCAGGATGTCCAGGATGCGCAGGCGAGTCGGATGGGCCAATGCCCGGATCAGTTCAGCCAGTTCGGTATAGCCGTCTGCCATGATCACCACCGCCAACACATTCCATGTACGGAATATTATACATGATTCTTCCGGTTTGTCAAACCAGGATGGGAGCAGTCTCCATACAGATACGCGTGCTCCAGAGGGCAGCCAAGTTGGCTGGCGACAATCTCTGCCCGAGCGCAATCGAGGTGGACGCCTGCAACGCCGCCATGCTCGCAGCGCAGGGCGTTCTGAGCGACGGTTCCCCCTCGGCTGTCCACCGACTTGGCCAAGAGCGGGCTGCCGGTCTCGCCGCGGCTTGTGTAGTCGAACCGTCCCGGCTACAATCATGTGCGGAACGGGGCAGACGGGGGCCAGGCTCGCCTTTCGCCGTCTGGCCGTAGGCCGCCGACCGGCCTGTTTGATTGCCGCCAGGGCAACCGTGCGAAAAGAAAGACAACCCATCTCGCATGAAAGGAGAGGGCGCTATGGTCGACATGACTGACGTGTTGGGTCTGATTCTAGGTGGAGGAAGAGGTTCTCGCCTCTACCCGCTGACCAAGAAGCGGTCCAAGCCAGCGGTGCCGCTCGCCGGCAAGTATCGTCTCATCGATATCCCCATTAGCAATTGCCTGCACGCGGGAATCGAAAAGATCGGTATCTTGACGCAGTTCATGTCGGCATCGCTCCATCGACATATCCTCCGCACCTACAGGCGGGACATCTTCACCGATGGGTGGGTGGAGATTCTCGCTGCCCAGCAGTCAGTCCTTAGCGAGGACTGGTATCAGGGCACGGCCGACGCGGTTCGCCAGCAATGGGTCGAGATCAAGAATGCCCGGGCCAAGTACGTTCTGATTCTGGCTGGCGACCACCTCTACCGCATGGACTATGCCGATTTCGTGCAATACCACGTCGACACCGGAGCAGACATCACCCTGGCGGTTCAGCCTGTGGGCGCACACGCAGCTCCCGCCCTGGGTATTCTGAAACGCAACCCCGACGGCGAGATTGTGCGCTTCACCGAAAAGCCCCAGCCGGAACTGCTGCCGGGCCTGGCCAGCCTCTCGGGCTCAGGCAAGCCCTTCATGGCCTCGATGGGCATCTATGTGTTCTCGACCGAGCTGCTGCGAGAGCTGCTGCAGGCGCCCGGCGATGACTTTGGCAAGCACATCATCCCCAGCGCTCTGCCTGAGCGCCGAGTCACGGGCTATGTCTTTGATGACTACTGGGCCGACATCGGAACGATCCGGCGCTTCTACGAGGTGAACCTGCAGCTAGCAGCTCCCGACTGCCCGCTGGACCTCTTTGGCCCTCAATGGCCCATCTATACTCACCCACGCTTTCTGCCAGCATCCGAAGTTCGCAAGTCACGATTTGATAGTGTATTGCTGGCCGATGGGTGTCACGTGTTTGAGAGCGACGTCTCCAACTCTGTGATAGGCCTGCGCAGCCGCATCGGTCCAAACGTCAGTATCCAATCATCGGTCGTCATGGGGGCCGACTACTATGAGACGGACGGCCAGCGAGCGGAGAACCAGCCGCGCGGACGCCCGGATGTGGGCATCGGCTCCGGCACGCGGATCGAGGCAGCCATCATTGACAAGAACGCGCGGATCGGTCGCAATGTGCGGATCCGCAGCTTGCCCGATCGTCCCGATGAGGATCAGGAGGATTGGGTGGCACGGGAAGGGCTGATCATCATTCCCAAGAGTGCGGTCATCGCAGATGGCACAGTGCTGTGAGACCCTGTCGGCTCGTGAAGGTACTGCAACGGAGGGCGCGATGGAGCCACATGAGCTTGCCGGACAGAAAGCTCCCCCCGAACTTCTGGTCAACGTTCCACGATTGGTGTCTGCGTACTACACGCTGAAGCCGGATCCGGCCAACCCCACCCACCGCGTGGCCTTTGGCACG
>Ga0114922_10006208_pt1 | contig 10984 bp, 6 predicted proteins | sample AartaG_FD_100975 | JGI IMG/M metagenome (GOLD analysis project Ga0114922, IMG submission 100975) | Deep subsurface microbial communities from Aarhus Bay to uncover new lineages of life (NeLLi) - Aarhus_00045 metaG | ecosystem: Environmental > Aquatic > Marine > Oceanic > Sediment | place: Aarhus...
TAAGAACCTGATAACCCTCTGAAGTAAGGAGCTTGCGGAAACGGTCAATTGTTAATGGCTTGCCACCTTCTTTTGTCTCTGGACGAAACTCCTCCCCTAATTGCTTTCCTATGACTTGCTCGGCCACTGGAGAGAGCGCAGGTTTGGCTGTAGCTGTCACTGTTGGCAGGGATGCCCAGCGCCAATTGGATGACACTTTTAATTGTTGTTCCCCTACCAAAGCTGTTAAGCGATGGGAAATGTCAAATCGCAGGCTGTCTGCAAACAACAGGCATTCGCCTGCCTCAGCAATTATCCCAGGTAGTTCATCGAGGCCTGAAGGCAGAGGCTTTGCTGTTAAAAGTCTTTGGAAATGACGCGCTGCATCATCCAGCCAAGACAAATAAATGCTTCTCAAAGCCGCTTCAATCGCCTTGTTATCCTCAGAGGATTTAACGCTTGCCAGCGCCAGCATTGCAGACATATCCGCTCTATAACCGCTTTCTCTATAGATAGCAGCCATTGCTTCTGCAGAATCACCACCCATGCTTTGGGATGTCTCTTTAGCCATTATAGAAAGATATTCTAAGGCTGATGCGAGTGGGCTTAGCCCGATGTTAGCCCACACCCAATCACGACGTTTTCCGTGACTAGTTTCTAGTTCTTCGATTTTCAGTCTAGCTTCTGCAGGACTCTTCGAAGCTAATTCCAACAGCTCCTGTCGTAGCGAATCTTCCTCGCTGTCGTTCTCATCTGGCCAAGGTTCTTTATCGAAAATGAACTTGCCAGTGGGTTTTGATTTCCTCAGTAATTCTGGCAGGCCGGGATATAACAACGGTGATTCTGCAAACCGTCTCCAGAGGTTTTTCCAGATTTCATCTTCCCTTTGCCCAAGTTTTTCTCCAGCAACAATTTCACCATCTTTCTCAGGGTCAAAAGCATATTCAGCTTTGCATCGAGAAATAAACGCTGCCCACTTATTGTCATCCCATTTTTTTCGGATTTCTCCTGGAGAATTCATCCACACCAGTAGATCTCTTGGCGTATCTTCAATCATCAATTTGTCAAAGTCTTCAGCCTCAAGTCTTTTACCAATGAGCCTCGCTACTGGCGTCACTGCAAGTTGGGTTAACGCACCGATCATTGACCGTCTGGTATGTCTATCCCTAGCGACATCCAGACCAAGGCCTCCATCCTCTGAAACCAAAAACGCTTCAACAGTCCAATCCCTTCCATTACGTTGTGTCCAAACCGTACCTCGATATTGCAACTCAACAAGAGGTTTTAAGCTGTCAGGGCATTCCTCAACAGCTCTCAAAGTCTGTCTGCTGACATTCGGCATGTATATGATAGGGGTGGCATCTTTCGGCAGCTCAATGTCTGGTAAAGATCGTTCAATGACACATCTAAGCCAAATGGTAGGTCCGATCTTTTCGTCAGGGTTGTAATCCCCCAAGGTCATTAGCTCCGGCAATAAGGGGCGTAATTGCGCAACAAGGGGTTCCCATTGTGCATCAGAATCGGTCCATAAGATAGCGGCTGGAGACACCATGTCAGAACGATTATATCGGCAGGCCCGATGCAATGAATTTTTGACAGTTTCTATAAGAGTTGTGTTCATCAATTTTCTCTATTTGATGTGAATATGTTACCCTTCCTTATCCTTCTCTCTGGCTCGCCTTTTTTCTTCATTAGTCAAATGGATGTCATTGGCCCGGTCACCTGTAAATTCGCCATCTTTCCAGAACCATGGATATTGTTCCCTCGGGCGGAACGGTTCCTTCCCACGATCCTTATTCCACTTTATGTTAGGCTTCCACCGCAGGATGCCGGCTCCTTTCCTTCCGCCTGGAATATCCTGAGCCATGAAAGGACGGATATTCAAGCGAACCCCGTCATTAATATCGGGTTCCCAACCAATAGGCTGTTTCTCGATCAGTTTCCAACGCACAAAAATATCAAAAGGTGGTTCACCTTCTATGATTGCGATGAGTCGTTTCTGAAGCTCTAATGCTGCAGCCAAGCGGTCTTCAGCGCCTCCCTCGCCTCGCCTAACTCCCTCTTTTTGCCGCGCAATCCAATCGCCAAGATAGCTATAGGTCAGGTTTTCCAAGAGTTGCCGACCTTTCCCATTCCCTTCAGCCAGTTTGTGGTAATTCACAAGCGCATGGAATCCGTCTCGCCTGCGACCGTCCCAAATGTGCCAGATGAAAGGGCGATGATGAAATAATTTGCAGTGTTGTTCAAAAAAATAGTCGCGTAGCCATTCATCAATATTCTTAGCGTTCGAACCTGAGCCTTTAATGAGCTCTACTTCCTTACTGGGAACCCAATCATCACAAAAAGATGCTGCCAGTATGGCTCTTAAACGTTCAGCTGCCGGTTCTTTACCCTGTACTGATGGAATACATACGATTCCCCCACCTTCAGAATGTTTTTCAGATTTATCTGACTTTTGTTCAGGCCATTGAAAGCCAAGCAGTCGCGCAACAGCTACGTTTAATGGATTTATTGCAGTTACTATCTGACCCTTAAATAGCCATTGGGTTGGATTAAAGGAATGAGGCTCAGGAAGGTTTATCGTTTCGGCTTCTTTGAGCCATTTTCTTTCATCAAATTGCACTTTAGTAAACGTCCCGGCTGTTATGGACATTTTGGCGTCAAGTGCTCGGATATTGTCCTCAAAATCCATTGAGTTACAATATACCCATAAAGCTGGCAGTAATTTTTCATCATGAGGACAAATCACAGCTACATTATCGTCAAAAATCTCTCCGGTGTATATTGCAGGTCGTAGTGTCCCCGCTTTGCCAATTGCAATTCCTTTCTTCCCATAGACTCTTTGACCTCGCTGCCAAAAGCCTAATTCATCTTTAAGATGGTGGCCTTCAACTTCCCATAGCACATAGTATTCACGGCCACTATATGGTTGTATTCCATCCGGGCTATTTAGCCATCGCCTGTAGCCTGGAACCATAATTGGCACCTCCCAAAATCTCCTGAGATAATGAAATCCATCTCCTGTCACAGTGCCTTTTCCAAACTCTGCATATTCATTTAGTAAACTTATTTGTATGTCAGACGAATCCTGCAATGTAACTCTACTATCTGGGTTTAAATATTGAGAAGTTTGGGTAAAGAGCCTGAAAGGGTCTGAACCCAACGCTAAATCTTTAGCATCTGGGCCATGTTTTTCCATTACATCAATCGCGGCAAATTCAGAGTTCTTAGTTGGGTTTTTTTTAGTTAGTACTGAAAGACAAACGTTTACTACTTCACCGCTAATTGCTCTAAATGCACCGGGTCCAAGTCGTGCAATATAATTCCATTGAATATCTTTTAGCAGGTTCTTCCGAAACTGTTTATAAGATTCAAGGAAAAGCCAATATTGCTGTGTTACCGTGGCTGCAGTACCACCCTCTCTACAGAGCTGGAGGCAACGTCTCAGAAATACAGTTGCAAGATCAGACTTCTCATCATGGAAGAACTTTTCACAGTATGTTTTCAAAGGATCGTCTTGGCTAGCACCTTTTAAATATGGAACATTGGTGATAACCAACGTATAATTATCATCAAGTATTTGGAAGGCCTCCAAAATACCATATGCAGCGACTCCCATTTCGCGGCTTTCATAGTCTTCTGAATCATTTGATATAATTTCTTGAAGTAAAGGACGCATTTCTTCGAATCCTGCCTTAAATAGGTTCGCTTTTACAGTAAGTTTAGGATCGATTAGACTACCAAGACCTGCGGCGTCTTTGAAAAGATCATATAGACTTGACATCCCGTTGCGGAGGCGGTCCTCATTGCCAGCGAGATTAATCCATTCGTTTTTCTTAGAATTAGGTGCTATACCGGAGCACGCGATGTTTAATTTTGGTAGAGTTCGGTATCCACCGGTATTAGGATAAGACCATGCAGCTAGCGCAAGAGCGAACGCAGCGAGTTTGGTGCAACGGTCATCCACTTCAAGCGCATATAAGTTGTCCTTCAGGACAGCATCAACCGCCTCTGTGGCATCAAGATCTTCTTCTATCATTCGCATGGGAACAAGACAGTGCAGTAGGGCAACGAGAAAGTGTCCTGACCCACAACAAGGGTCCAAAATTTTTAGCTCTGCAACTTTATTTGGCCATCCATCAAAATTACCAGAAGCGGGTTGCCAAGGCCCTTGAGCATCACTGGTTTTGATAAATCGCAGATATTCCCAGGAGTTCGAAGGAATAGATAGAGAGTTGCGCAATCCCTCTTCACTCTCAGACTGTTTGGCTATATCGGGGTTTTCAGCTAATACTTTGATCACCCACCAAGCACCAAGTGTGTTATGGATCAGGAAGTTAACCATATAAGGTTCCGTAAATAACTCCGTAACAGCTGGGAGCTCGTCGGCACCAATCTTATTTCCAGATTCATTTACTTCTTTTTTTCGTTTGGCTTGCCAAAACTGGTAAACCCATCCGAGTGAGTCTCTGGCTGTGAAAATCGCAGGCTCCAGATCATTGAGCAAATTCTCCAGCTTCAGCCGATGTTCACTGGCAAACATCACGTAAAGAACAGGATCATTTGGTCGGAAAATCTGGGGCAACATCCGCTGTGCAAACTCACTGGCTAATGTCCAAAGATCCTTTCCATCTTCCTTTGCCAGTTCCTCGCATTCCTCAAGGCTGATGGCTACACCCATCTCCGGTTCGATCAGGAGTTCATTTTCTGCCAGAAAGCGGGCAAATAGCATTCGGTGCCAGTGTTCATAGGCACATTCCCAAACGAGATGAGTGATTTCCAGTTCACCTTTCCGGTTTTGTTTGTCCCCCAACTGTCGAGCTCTTGCACGTAGATGGTTACGCAGCTTTCGTTGCTCAGGAGACATGTGCCCATAAGGCTCATGGTGGTGCACAGCGAGAGCCTCCAGCACAACTCTTGCTCCTGTCTCGGCTACATCTCTTGCCTCGACAATCGTCCGTTCAAGCTTATTACGTAGTTCTATGGTTAGTACTGGCAAATCTCTGCTCCTTATGAAATAACGATTGGCCCATCTTTGATCTTAGTTAAAAGGTCACTTTCGATATCCTTTACCCAAGATCTGACATCGTCCTCCGTGTTTAAAGTCCCGCTGCTCAACTTAATATTTTGTGTTGTGGGCTCAAGTAGCATAGCAGCTGCCAAAGACGCATTACTGAACTGCTGCGGCAGAGCATTGATTTTAGTCTTCCACCCAGTTAAGGGAGTTTCTTCAAGAGTGCGAATAAGACTTGAATCATCACCTATTGAAAGCGGTGGAATGCTGGCAATCCCTTCAGTATCGAGAATACCCTGTTGCTGATCGGAAGGGATTTTTTTCCAGTTATCGTTTTCTGTGAGCGCGGCCATTTCAAGATCATAAAAGGCCTTGTAATCATCATAGGCTCTCTTTACAGCCGTACGCAACGCTGTCACTGTTTCTTTGTGGATCGCCGGAATAGGATCAGTTTCGTCAAGCAGACGTCGTTCGTCGAGAACAGCATTCGCTTGCTTATTAAGATCTTCTGATTCAGGTAAAGTCTTGCTGTGTCTCAAGAGGGTTTTGAGTGTTTCCCATGCGGGTTTCCTTTTGGCTGCCAGATCCGACAAGGCAGACCAACCCTTGACCTGTTTTGAAAGAGTATCATATTGATTAACAATCTCGGATAGCTGCTCGTTTCCGGCTAATGCTCTTAAGTTATCAAGATGATCCGTTAAAGGACGTTCTGGCATTGGGCGTTCACCACCAACTCTATCTGCCAAATCCACCAGATGAGCAAGGAATTGGCCAGCAACGCTTGATTCCTCATTGGGTTTACAAGGGATTCCAGCGTTTTGGAACAGTTTGCGTAGTTTGATACGGGCTCTTGCATCTATGGTTACGGTTTCCACACGGAAATCGCTAACCGATATCTTGGCCTGGTCAAGCTGCCCCTGTTTGAGTTGAACACCCTTGTGTGTCCCCCGAATGTGGCCTGTTGTGAACAGGGTGATTAGGGCCGCATCAACCGCATCACGAGGCCACCCATAAGGGGTGCTTTCAAAAGTATCCCTAACGTCTTTGCCTTTCTTCCCAGAGCCGATCTCTGAAAGCACTGCATAACAAACCGGGTGTTTTTCAGGTGCATCATTCCAGTCAACGGCCTGTAAAGCAGCCTCGGACCCTCCCTTAGCGCGATTGATAACACTGTGCCAACGGTCGTCATCCGCATCCTGAAAATTTGGGAAAAGCCGATCTAATGAAATCTCGGCAGCCGAATTCACTTTGTCTTTCAGGGTTAGATCAAACCTTTCTTGGCCGCCGCCTTGAATGACTTTAGCTGCATTTATCACATCCTGGATAATGCTGTTCCGTGTACCTTCGGCTGAACCCATTCGGGTTCCCATTGAATCACGGGCTTCCTGGCCTTCCGGTGTCGTGGGCGTACCCTTGAAATCGATTGTAGCCTTTGCTGCTTCGTGTTCTGTGATTGCCTTTTTAAGGTCATCAGCACTGGCTTTGGGGACATATACATATATGACTGGGCTGTCAGTTCCCGCGGCCCGAGCATCGGCAAGCACCGTGCTTTCATTCTCGCCCCAACCATCGCGTATCCAGACCGGAATCTCGTTGCCTTTAACTTCGGGGGGCTCAGTACCAAAATGGATGGATAACTTACGAGCCGCCTTACACTTCCCTTGAAGTAGTTTAATTCCATTCAGGGCATTTGAACATGCAGCGTTCAGTAGAGAAGAACGTTTACTGGATATCGTGGTTAAGTCATTACTTAATTTGGTCTGCCGGTTACGAAATTCCCGGTCCCACTCGCTGCTTTCTCTGGTCTGAAGGCTATATTCCTCGTCTATTCTAATTAGCTTTCCCTCATCAACCAGTTTGTCGAGAACTTGGGGAATCTCTTTTCTTAAAGTCGTGCCGTCGTTTGCCAGATCACTTATGAGGAGATCAGCCAGCGTTTCGGGTGTAGCTCGAACACCAATGTCAGCCACCTCCTCACGAGGCAATTTACGAATCAAGAAAACAAGTCCGCAAATACGCTTGGCAAGCTCTCCTCCTGAAGTTCCGTCATCAAGGTTTCTAACAGTTTCGTCTATTTCCCGCAGTAATACACCGGTACGCAGGAGGTCAGGCTGAAGCTGCTCGAAAATGAAGTCAGCCGGCATGACGGTGCCAATAGGTTTTTCGGCCATTTTCTTTACCGCATCATAGACAATACGAAGCTGCGTCCGGACCTGACTGCTCGTGCCGGGAACATCAATGGCACGCAAGGTATGCTCCCAAAAGCGCCGCCTAACGGGCAACAAGGGGTAATCATCTACAATGATGGAACGGTCTTCGCTACGAGCCCCAATACGTGTCCCCGATAACTGCCGGTCGATTTCGCCTGCATAAGCATTGAGCGTATTTTCAATGGCTTTGCGTTTGTCAGCCTTTTTAGCGAGCACCACACGACGGGTTACCGTTTCAACATCCGAATCGGAGAGCTCAACAGGGATCGTAAAACGGTCCCTTAGACGCTGCAACAAAGGTACACTTCCAGCAAGAGCTGTTTGCCCCGCACCTATCAGTAGAACCCGGCTATCGAGCTGTTTACAAATGGCTTCGGCAATTTCCATTACATCAGTAGAACGTTTAGCGCTATCCCCAATGAATAACTGGATTTCATCAAGTACGATAGCGGTGCAAGGGATTTCCCCGTTTGTGGAAAGAACTCTTTGGATAATTCGGATGAATTCCTCAGTTGAAACATCTTTCACAACGGGGAACTGGGCACGCAGCACAACACGAGCCTGCTTGAGGTCTGGGGCAAAAGCGGGATCAGCATCTAACAATGCTTGCGCCAGAATGGGACTGACGTATAAGTCATGCAGTTCACCTTGAAAGTCTTTGCCAGCAGATTCAATAGAGTCCTTAACCTTTTCATATATATTGTTTTTCTGAAGCCAAAGGCAGAACTGTGCCTGAGGCAGTGAACTCGGAAGACCTTTGGAACGTAAAATGACACTTAAAACAGCAAGCCGCACACTTTCACCACCGCCTGAAGGCAGGGTTCCTGATGCTGCGTGAAGTCCTCCGCATCGCTTCCCCAAGGTATCCAGTTCCCTCAACAGATCGCTTACTTCATCCGGCAACTGGGGCAGTCCACGGGCAGTCGCTCCATCAGACTCAAATTGAGTATCCACCCATAAATGTCGCAACATCTTGAGGAGGTGAGACTTGCCACTACCAAAAAAACCGCTTACCCAAGCAGCAGGTTGAACCGTTGAATCCGCATTCCCTAAATACGATTCAAGGATTCGAGTAAGCCCTCCCTTGTACTGACCTTCACAGACGAAGTGCTCCAGTTCATACCGCAGTGTTTCAATCTCTTTTGTAGTTGCTGATTCCGTTACAGCGGCCACACCGTCATTGAGAAGCTTTGTTGTAGCGGGATCTCGCTGAAATATTTCACGATTTTTCATGAGTCACTTACCCCGTTATGTAATGTTATGGGAACTGCTAAGTAATTCCACCCGTCCCGTGCATCAAGCAGCCGATAATTATTATTGTCAAACTCACCCGGAAAAAAGAGCAACAATCGCCCCCGAATGTCATGCACGACTTCCTTTAGGACTAAAGATACCTTGGTGAATCCATATAAACCTGCTACTCCATAGACTGCCACCACAGTATTGCTATTCACATCTGGGTCAGTTAGTACGTTGCGGAGTTCTTGTGCAGCAAACTGCAAAAAATCGCTTCCAAGTTTCATTGTCAGGTCTTCCGGGTATTCAAAATACAGCTCCCTGTATTCTGTGTTAGCCATCCAAGTAGAGAAGGTTTTGGTAAAATTGAAGGACTTCCAATTATGTCCGGCGTCGATGGTTGCCATCTCAAACAGTTCAAGCCTTGTACGAAGCTTGCGCTCATCCTCTTTAGGATAGACCACGAAAATAGCCTTTTGATCTCCGGCGAGGTTGCGTTGCCACGGCGCAGAAATGTGATTGCGATATCGAGTTGCAAGCTCTTCAATCCGTCCCATGAATCAACTGCCTTTCATCTTCTGTTAACATGCGGGCGAAAGAAACCTCTATAACACCACCTGCTTGGCTCAAATCCAGAAAACCTAAACGTTTCGCCTCGGTAGCCAAAGAGATCAGCTCTTCGGCAGGTGTATCGAGCACTTTTGCCCAAAGGGTATTGAACAAGCCACTGCCACGAGAACCAACAATATATGCCAACAAAAGGGCATAAGCCGTTACGATTGGTGTAGGTTTTACTTTCTGTCGGATTTTTCTCACACGCCCTTTTAAATGCCCTGACTGTGTCCACGAGGATGATATATTACGTACAGTCGTATCAAGCGTACCGGTATTTAGTCTATTTTCGACACTCTGCCGAAGAGCATCCGTCAATTTTTGGCGCATGAGTTCTTCGCCATTTGGCATCTGAAGAATTGTAGTCGAAGTAACCCTTAAAAGAGGGTCCCGTGCTAATGCGGTTAAAAAAGCGAGGAGAGGGCGGCCATTCTCATCAACCTGCCAAAGATGGCCTAAGACACGAAAGAGCGGGATAGAAGGATCTAACCCATAGAGTTCGCTTAATCTTTGACAGGTGAGTTTGCGTGTTGAAACGGTCCGCTTACCAAGACAATTTTGGTCAATAATGGCTGAAACATAGGCATCGCGAGGCGCATTTGGCTCCTGGTCTTCAAGCAATAACGCCAGTTCTTTGAACATTATGGTTCTGCTGGTGTGTGTACCTTTGTCCCCAAATCGAAGACCCGCCTTAATCCAGGGCTGAGAAACCTCTGAGTTCCGCAATACAGCATTTTCTTTGAGTATTGGATCGTGTTTCATTTTATCCTTTCTTTTTAGCCTGCCAGTTTGCAGGCCAAAATGTACTTTAATTTAAGCCCAAATGTCAAGGACAAATTTTGAGCAGATTTCAATAATTCTTGGAACAGACAGGAGACAGCCAACATACAAACAGCCTTAGCTATGAAAGTGGACATTTTTCCTTGACCTTTCAAAAAGTTATGTTCTATGAACCGACAGGCTCCGATGGGGGCCCTTATTCACCCACACCAAAGGAGGAAACGACCATGACAAAAGCAGAACTGATTGAACAGATGGCAAAGGATGCGGACATCTCAAAGGCTGCGGCCAACAAGGCCCTGGACTCGTTTGTTGACGGTGTTACCAAAGCCCTAAAAAAGAAAGATGGGAAAATCACGCTGACTGGTTTTGGGACCTTTTCCAAGGTCCGCCGTAAGGCCAGAAAAGGCCGGAATCCTGCCACAGGTGAAGAGATAAAGATCAAGGCCTCCAATAGCGTAAGGTTCAAGCCGGGTAAGGCTCTCAAGGACGCCATTTAGTGTCCGTCCAGAAACAGCATCTTTTGACCCGATACCGCGTTCTCCGCAGGTTTCTATCCTCAGCGTAGCGCTGCTACGCCTCCGGCAAAAACCTTTGTGCGGCCTTGTCTAGGGACAAAATCTACCATTTCTGGATGGGCACTATTCAGTTTTCGCAAACAGCGAGGGCCGGTCGAAGGGATAACCCGGTACAGCGATGGAGAAGATCATGAATAAGGCAGAACTCATAGATGCTCTTAGGGAGGAGTCCGGGCTCTCAAGGGCTAGAGCCAAGGAGGTCGTTGAGCTGTTCTTTGATGAAATGTCCAATGCCCTTGCCAGCGGCGACCGGGTGGAGATTCGAGGGTTTTGCAGCATCTATGTCAAGCAGTACAAGGGATACAGTGGCAGGAACCCGAAGACTGGAGAACTAGTCCAGATAGAAGCCAAGAAGCTTCCGTTCTTCAAGTGCGGTAAGGAACTGAAAGAGAGGGTAGATTACTCGCAAACACAAACCAAAGGAGGAAAGCGCTTATGAAAAAGTTCAAAGAGGACCTGCAGGGTGTGACAAAGGAGTTGAAGACGCTCACGAAGAAGACAAAGCAACTGGCCGACAAGTTGGCGAAAACAGCGGTTGCCGAGCTTGAAAGGGCGCAGGCTGCCATCAAGCTGAA
>Ga0114922_10006209_pt1 | contig 10983 bp, 18 predicted proteins | sample AartaG_FD_100975 | JGI IMG/M metagenome (GOLD analysis project Ga0114922, IMG submission 100975) | Deep subsurface microbial communities from Aarhus Bay to uncover new lineages of life (NeLLi) - Aarhus_00045 metaG | ecosystem: Environmental > Aquatic > Marine > Oceanic > Sediment | place...
GTTGACTGGATTACACATGCTATGGGAAGTGATATTTCAAAAGCACCGAAAGGAATAAGCAATGAGTAAAGAACAATTAAAAAAAGCATTGAAGAATACAACTATTATGTTTGCTGTAACAATGGTTGGCCACCTTATTGTTTATCTCTGTAATAACGCTGAGGAAAAAGAATGATTGGAATCTATCAAGACTCATTCAAACAATTTTTAATAGACAAGTTGGGTGAGGTAAAAATGACAAGTAAGAATTTTATTGTCCCCTGTCCATATTGTGAGCATCCTCAAGAGAAAGATCATTACCATATGTATATTTCAACAGAAGCTCCAATCTTTCATTGCTTTCATGCTGGGTGTGAACAGAAGGGAAATCTTCGAAAACTATTAAGAAAGATACAGGGTCATGATATATCAGATACATTTGTTGATAAGAAAGCATTAGATGAAGCTCTGAAAAGAAAACAGGTATTTGAAGACAAAGAACTTCAACAGCAAGAGTTAATAATTCCAAGATTAGAGCCAGATAAATTTATGATTAAAGACTTATATTTAAAGAAGCGATTAAAGTTTTCTAATGTTTTCACACTATTAGTCAAGGGATTAATATATGATGTTAATAAATTTATAGATATGAATCAGATTCCTGTTGGAGAAAAACTATTTAGGATAAAAGAATTTCTCCATTCAAATTTTATAGGATTTTTAACAGAGCATAATTCAACAGTTATAATGAGAAATTCAAATGACTCAGATGAATTTAGATTCTATAAATTGAAAATACAGGAGAGTAACTTTTTAGATTATTATAAATTGCAAGGTAACTCATTTGATTCAAATACAATTGTTTTAGCAGAGGGAATATTTGATATTTTTGGGGAACACATTTTTGATACAATTGGTATTAAAAATAAAGCTAGGTTGTATGCTTCTGCTTTATCTTCAAACTTTACAGCACTAGTTAAAAGTGTTGTTTTTCATGAGCAAATATTTAGACCAGACGTTGTTATCTTATCAGATAGAGGAATACCAAAATATAAATATGAACAACTTAAAAAATATAATAGTCATATAATTAATTCTTTGACTGTATATTATAATAAGGTGGGGAAAGACTTTGGAAATACAGCTGTAGTTACAATGAAATTTATTATATGAGGGAGATACTAATATGAGTGAGAACCACGTGAAACGAAGATTGATTGAAATTTTTGAAGGGACAGTCGAAAGTGGTGAACTCTACGATGGACCATGTGACGCTCCAGAGTATTACAATTTATTTTGTAAAGCTGCTTCAAAAGATCAGTTGTTTAAATTGATGAATAACAATCTTTGTATGTTCAACTGTAAATATCAAGACGAAGATGCAGTTATGATGATCTTTTCAATAGCAATAAACTCTGGAGATTCAGGAGCAAAAAATATTGCTGAAAGAGTTATGAGAGTAGTAACTGAAGTCGAAGAGTGTTTTATTACATTAGATTATATAAAATCAGAAGAAGTAAAAGAAGATAAATTCATTTATATCATTGCGGTTAAAAAGGTGAAACTATGAGAGGTACAAGAGCTAAACATTTAAGAAGACTAGTCGCAGCAAAAGAACCAATCCTATTAATGATAATAAGGCAACACTATGGGAAAAGAACAGAAACCTTTGGAGGACGACAGATTATTCAAGCAACAAAAAGATTGTACTACAAAGGAGAACTTGATGATCTCATTAAAGCTACCAGAGGGATACGAGATCTGTCCGCATTGCGAAGGGGATAAAACTATCTTATATGAGGGTAAATTTGAAAAACCTTGTAGAGCTTGTAAATCAACAGGAATGGTTGATTGGGTCACAAGAGCAATGATGCCACCAGTGTCAAATAGGGAAAAGCCTATGCGGCATTTAGAACAAATTAAAAAGAGAGACGAATTTCGAAAACGAATGAAAGAGAGGATAAAGAATGACAAGTCTAAATCTAAACGCTGAACAGTACGGGAATTTTTTAAGATGTATAACAAATTTAAGAGAAGTGTGTAATGATGTTGATCTTAGAGGTGGTATGATTCGTCAGAGAAGTAATGACAAATCAACAGTCTTTCAAATGGATCTGAAACCACTTTTAACTGAAGTGGATATGCCAATCTCAGATATTAAAAAGAAACTTGAACTACTGAAAACATTTTCAGGGCAAGAAGTAACAATCACATTTGAGGAAAATCAATTTAGTTTCTCAGATCAATTCTCAACTATTCGATTTAAGAATCCTACTCTTGAATATATGGATAATAAATATATATCAATGGAAGAGTTAGAGAGAGTGTTTGTTATGGACGATGATGAACTCTTGATTGATACTAATCTGAATAGTATCATTACAGAAAGAATTAAAATTATCACCCAGACATTCAACACACAAGCAATTCAAATTATGTTTGATGGAGAATCAGCAAGACTGACAGCTGTGACTCAAGCAAGGGATCAGTTTGCAAAGATTGTCAGTGACATTGTTACAAATGCAGTTCTTGAAAAATGTTCATCAAATCTTTCAACAGTTCCTTTTAGTATTGAACATGATGAAGATGTAAACTTTAAAATATTCAAACATCCAACACAAGATGTTTTGATGAATAGGTTTGCTACAACTCTTGCAGAGCTTGATGTTATAATCTATGGAAGAGCAGCAATTATAAAGGATGAAGATTAATGCATCCAAGTAGTCTACTAAGTTATTATCCAACGTATGCGATATTAGATGAGATCGTTTCTTATGGTAGTTATAAAGAGTTAAATATTTTTATTGATCTGAAAAATAATTTACAAACTACTTATATGAAACATGCGGTTGAAAACATAGTTGAAAGTTCAAAACAATCTAGGTTCGTTGATACTTCTGTTTTTTCATCGCTGATCTCATTCTTATCGTTTCATAAAATTTATGGAGTTAAGAGGGGTATCGAAACTAATTTCATAGTCTTCTTTGAAAGTGGTCATTCTTCTTATCATAAAAATATAGATAAAAACTATAAGGTGTCTCGAAAGATTGATGATCTATATGGTTTAGATAAAAAGGATAAAGATTTATTCTTTCAAACATTGCAAGCAAATTTTCAACTTATAGAGAAAGCATGTAATAGATTACCTGGAGTAAGAGTTGTTCGACTTCCAAATCTTGAAGCTGACTTTATTCCATACTACGCATTAAAAAGAAACCTTGTGAAAAGAGGGAATGGAATAGGTAATATAATTTATAGTAATGACCATGATTTATGGCAGTGTCTAGATCATGATACAGTCATATTTTCAAAAGCAGGTAAGACTAAGAAGATTGTTAAGCGTGGAAATGTTCTTAAGATGCTTCTTAAGAAAGAAAATAATATACCTGATGAATATTTACCATTAGCGATGAGTGTTATTGGAGATCCTGGAGATGATGTAACGGGTGTTAATTGTGTAGGACCAGCAAGATTTTTAGAAGTGTTTGAAGAGTTGACTGCTTTAACAGGAACCATGAATCAACTATATGATAACGTTGAAAACAACAGATCAATCTTCCAATCAATACCTCAAAGTATTGTGAACAAATTCCTGATGAAGGTGGTTGATGATGAAGTTAACAATAACACAATCTCAAAAAATCTTAAACTTGTTTCTTTTGAATTAATTTCAAGAGCTTTAGATAACCCAAGAAAAACTGAAATGATTGATAAACGAAAAATAATCGAAAGCGTATTTTCTTCTGAAAAAGAAACCTCAACTGCAGAAGGGATGAAAAGAGCTTTAGAAATGGCGGGAGTTTTTCTAGAAGAAGCATCATTAGATTTTTTATATATTTGAGGACATTAACATGTTAAATGATGCGAGAGTTTTAAATTACATAAAAAGAAACTTAGGGTTTCCGTTTATGCATCTTGAATGGTCAGATGAAGAGATACTAGAATATGTAAAGGATGAAACAATCAGACAATGGTCATATTACGTTCCTGATGTTAAAAAGATGAATGTAAATGTTCAACTCGAAGCAAATAAAGTTCCGGGGAGAATCAATGAGTTTTATTTGAATGAGCCGGAAGGTCGTGAAATATTAAACATTAAAGACATTTATTTTGATCAAGGAAATCTATATGCCCTTGGGCATCCTCCGCTGGGTGTATTCAGTATGGGCGAGTTACCAGATTGGGCATTACAAGTAAACAATTCAATGACAACTAAAATGTTCTCATCATGGGATTATACTTTTGAATTTGAACACCCAAACAAAGTTAGAATCTCACCATATCCTTTTAATGAATTAAGATTCATGACAGTTGAATATGAAAGGATGCAAGCAGATGATTTCAGAGAAGTCCCAAATGATCTTCAGATACACTTTTTGGAGTTGGCGCTTGCAGAGGTAATGATAGCTTTGGGAAGAATTAGAAAAAGATATGGTGGTGGAAATCTACGAACACCATTCGGAGAGATTCCACTTGAAAGTGATATATTTGATGAAGGTAAAGCAATGAAAACTGAGGTAATAGAAAAGTTAGAAAGGTTGTTCATTCCGAATGTTAGGATTGATCATGGGTAATTAAATATGAAAGATGTATGTAGAGAAACATTGTTCGTTGGATTAGATCCATCAATAAATGGAACTGGGGTTGTTGTTCTGGATGATTGTGCAAACATAGTTGTGCAGAAAACATTCTCAGTTAAAGACAAAGATAAAATGTTTGAAAGGAGTCTTATAAAATATGAAGAAGAGATTAGCTTCATTCCTAAAATTGTTAATCTCGGTTCTGTATACTTGGAAGGACCGTCTTACCAAAGCGCCGGACAGGCAGTCTTACAGATGGGTGCTCTTCACTTTTTTACTCGCGTTTATTTGTATAAACATAACGTTAAGTATAAAGTCATTGCACCAGGAACTCTCAAAAAATTTGTTACAGGAAAGGGAAATTGTAAGAAAGATCTAATGCTCCTTAAAACATATAAGAAATGGGGAGTTGAATTTAACGATAACAATATATGTGATGCTTATGGATTAGCTCGCATGGCATTAGAGGAGTGGCCTGAATATGAACCCACTAAAGAATTATCTAAATAAGTTACAGCCTGAAGTATTTTATAAACAACATAAGGGAGCTCATGAGCCAATGAAAGGCGACACGATGAAATGCTCAGTATGTGGTCGTAAAGGTCACCTTTTAAATAATGGAAAAGGACCTTTGGTTTGTTGTGGTAAGGCAATGATGAAATCTACCTTGCCTGTAACTGAAGGAATGGCTGGAGTTATGAGTTGTAGAGCAGCTAAAAGTTCAATAGGTTTATGGCAAAGAAGAGCCAGAGCAGCTACAACTCCATCTCAAAGAGCAGTAGCTCAAAGAATGATTGCAAAAAAAAGATTAAAAGTTCAAAAGTGTAGACGACGAGGACTCATGATATGAACCAATTACAAGAAATAAATATATTATTTAAGAAAAGGATTGAGCAACTTGAAAAGAAAAAACAAAAATGTATGGATTATAGCTCTACTCCTAATCGGTGCGTTAATAGAGTTCAAGCTCAAATAGAACGAACTCGAAAGCTTGCCAGAATTTCCAGGATGAGAACTAAACCTATGGAATCAAAAGTTATAGTTGATTCATATTTAGAATTAGTACAAGAGGGTCGTCCTAAGTCCCCTATGGGAAAACTGGCAGTTGGTGCAGTTGGTGCCGTTGGTGCATATAAAGCAGCTAAATGGGGAGTGAAACGATCTGATTGTAAAGAATATAAATACAGTCCATATCTACATAAACGATGTATGAAAGGGCTTGAAGAAGCACAGATTCCTGATCAATATAAAAAAGAACGGGAAGCTTTAAGAAACAAAAATAACAGAGATGCATTAGAATTTCAACAAAAGCTATATCGAAAATGTATAAAAAAGTATAAAGACCCCAAGAAATGTGCATTGGTTAAACAACATATAAACTGGTTAAAATCACAGTTAAATGAAGCAGAAGGTATGGAAGGGCTTCCAAAAGGTTGGACACAATCAAGTCTTAAAAAATTTTCAAAAAGTTTAACTGGAAAGAAAGCAACACAAAAAGGTTTCTTTGATAAATGTGTAAAGAGGATGCAGGGAAAGATCGATAACCCAGAAGGATTTTGTGCATCTGTTAAAGATGAAAGACATGGTTCAACATACTGGAGAGGTAAAGGAAAGACCCCCCAACAAGCAGGGAAAGATGTTAAGCGCATTAGAAATGTAAAACAGGAATCTATGGCAACATTTCGAGCGGTGAAAAAAGCATTAAGATCTAACCCAGAAGTCAGACGATCTATAGAAGCAGGAATTGAAATGGATAAGGATAAAGCTTACAAGAAAGTTCGAGTTGGAGAATCAGAAAGTTTCTTAGATCAATTATACTCAGATACAAGAACTTCTGCAAAAGAATGGCAAGGTCCAAACATCCCTTATGGTGATGATAGTAACAGACCAAACTTGATTCGTAAGTGTACTATGATGGAAGACACAACTCAAAAAATAAACTGCCTCAGAAAACTCAGAGATCAGGCAGCAATGAATCCATTCTATCAGTATCGTATTGATAGATATATAGATGAGATAACAGATACATATGAACCAACAAAAGAACCTGGAACAATTCCTGGTAATGAGTTTAAAGAAACAGGTGTTGGTGAGGATACTAAATAATGACTCGGTCTAAATTTATAGTTGTTGAACATGAGGCCAACAAGGCAAGACTACATTGGGATTTAAGATTTCAAATGCCTAAGTCAAGTAATTGGGCATCGTATGCTGTAAGAAAAGGGATCCCCACAGTACCAGGGAAAAAACGTCTGGCTATTAGAACACATGATCACAGTAGAGCAGAAGCATTATTTATTGGAACCATTAAACAAGGATATGGTGCGGGTAAGTTAAAGAAGTGGGACGATGGTTCCTGTATCATTCACAAATATAGTCCCAGTCATATAGCCATTGAGTTTAAAGGACGCAAAGTAAAAGGAATGTATCACCTGATAAGTACAGGTGTTGTAGATAGAGATTATAAACGACAGACTTATTTTTTATTTAAAGGAAAAATTGTATCAGAAGGAATGGGGATGATCAGTTTAGTTCCTCGTGGTGGAATAGTTGATGATCTTGAAATGAGTCAAGACGAACTCACAAGTTCTGATCTTCCTTGGGACAAAGTAAAAAGAACTGTCAAGAATGGAAAACAAATAAATGAAAATTAAGATTAAATCTATAATGAAGGAGATGAAAAATGGAACGCGTAATTGTACTAAACGGAGACTACTCATTTTTAAATACTATCAATTGGAAACGAGCAGTGTGTCTTGTTGTCAAAGGAAAATCAGAGGTAATTAAATATTCTGATAAGGTACTCCGTACAGTTAACGGCGAATTTATGAAACTTCCACTAGTTATTAGATTGATTAAAATAATCAGATCTATTTACAAAAGTCATGTTCCATTCACAAAAAAGAACGTGATGGTAAGAGACAGACATCTTTGTGTATACTGTAAATCAAAGAGAGAGCTGACAATTGATCATGTTATTCCAGTTTCAAGAGGAGGGAAATCAACTTTTGAAAATTGTGTTACTGCATGTAAACCATGTAACAATAAAAAAGGAAGTAAAACTCCACGAGAAGCTAAAATGTTTCTAAAGAGACAACCATACGCTCCAACCATTTCGGAATTTTTCAGAATTAAAATGGCGCATATGGGTCTGAACAAATTACTAAAAGAGTTAGGAGTGTATTAAAATGAAACAAATTTTTGAGTATGTTTTACAAGAATTAAAAGATTCGAGTATGATGAATCTACATGAAAAAATTATTCAATGGTTTATTAAAAATCCAAGTCCTCCAGATTCGAAAGTCCATGCTCTTGCAGATCAAATGGGTATTGAACATGATAAATTTGAAGCTCATATTTATATGATCCTAAGCGATTTAATTCATGAAGGAAGATCTAAAAACTTCAAAGGCAAGTACAATCCAAAAGAACTGGCTATGGGGATTGATGTTGAAACAGAACATCTTCCTTATAGATCAATTGCTGAAAAAATTGCAAAAGATCATTTAGCAGAGCTTCCCGATTATTATACCAGATTAAAGAAAATGGAAGGGGGCAATCATTAATGAAAGAAAAATTATCAAGATACCTGAGAGAGGTTCAAGAGTTTGATGCTAATATGGAAAGTCTCAATGAAGTATTTATTAAAGCAGTTGAAATAAATTCAATGCCGTCAGGTAGAGTTAGAGACATGCAGATGTTGCGTCTCGCTGCTATTGCTGAATTTGATGCTGCAAATTTATATGAGATGATGGCCGAGCTTGCATCCGTTCCTAAACTTCGAGAATTATTTATGGAAATCGCTAACGAAGAAAAAGTACATATTGGAGAATTTGAATTTGCTCTTGAGTATGTAGATCCAGAACATGAACACTTTCAAGATGAAGGCGAAGATGAAGCAGAAGAGTTAACAGGTTGGGAAGAAAAAGAAAATGTTGATGAAGGATTAACTGAAGATACCAGAAAAGATAACACCAAAAGACTAAAGAACGCCAATGCAATGAGATGTAAAACAATTGCGACTGCAATCAATCAAAGAAGAGAACAAATCAAAGCTCTATTGCTTCAAGCTCGTCAATGGGGTTGTGGAGAATAAGAAGATACATGAGAAATTTAGAACAAATATATACTAAAATGTGAATAGTGAAGGAGAAAAAGAATGAAACTATCAAGTGGTGTGTACGAAATTGCCGAAAAGTTTATGACGAATCCTGTTTATGTTTCCATTAATTTTGAGAGGTTAGATGCTGTAGCAGAAAAGATGCATGATATCACACCTCCAAAATTTCCGTCGATTGCAGAGAAGAACATACTTAAATCTGTTCTTCTCGAACTTGTTGGAGGGGCCATAAATTATTGCTACTGGTATGGAAGAGATGATGTAAGACCAGGTGGCGCATCGTCTACTTTCATGTATGAAAATCTTCAAAATTCATTCTTCGATTATGACCCACATATTCAACCGTCTAACTTCAGACGTTGTATTGATGACTTTATACAGAACTTGACATTTGCTAGATTCCCTTTATTAGAGGAAAGGATGAGACATCTTTATCAGCTTCTTCCTTTTGCTGAACATTATGTTCAAATTATTCTGGAATCTGATAGGAAAGATCTTGACCCTCACATGAATATCCTTCTTGAAAAATTCCCCGGATACGCCTCTGATATATTCTTAAAAAGAGCTTCGTTGTTTTTTCTCCAACTGTATAGAAGATTCGGTTGGTTTGAAGAAGCAATGAATCATATTCCTGTGCCGTCAGATTATCAAGTTCCAAAACTAATGAATCATGAAGGTCTTATTGAATATGATACAGAATTACAATATGAAATTGATACTAGAAGATTGATTCATAAAGGAAGTCAGAAAGAATGTGAAATAAGAGCAGCAACTATTAAGGTAGCAAAGATGCTTGTAGAATCCACAGGTTGGAACACTGCTGAAGTTGACGCATATTTTTGGTTGAGAAGAAAAGAATCATTCGAACCATTTCATCTATGCATCACAACGGACTATTAGGACATTAAATATGTATTGTATATATTGCGGCAAAAGAGCTAATTATAAATTTAAAAATGGAAAATGGTGTTGTAGCAAAAGTAAAAATTCCTGTCCTGAAATAAAAAGAAAAATTATAAATAGTATTAAAGGAAAGAAACGATCAAAAGATTTTAAAAAAAGAATGAGCATACTTATGTCTGGTGAAAATAATCATATGTTTGGTTCTGGAGGATATTGGAAAGGAAAAAAAAGATCACCTGAAGATATAAAAAAGTTTAAACAATCCCATTTAATTACTATAAAAGAAATTAAGAAAAGGTATCCATTTTTTTATAAAGTAGAAGATATAAAAGCAGGAAGTCAAAAGAATTTGTTTAAAGTTCGATGTAAAAATACCAAATGTAAAAATTCTAAAGAAAATAATGGATGGTTTGAGCTTCCGTATCACAAAATTTATGAAAGAATTAGACAATTAGAAAAAGAATATGGTAATGAAGCAAATTTTCTTTATTGTTCTGATGAATGTAAAGAAGAATGTTCTCTTTACAATCTTAGAATAAATCTTTCTGAAAATAATAATATATCAGAAACAGATTATCAAACTTTTAGAAAGTTTGTTTTAGAACGAGATGATCATGTTTGTCAATTTTGTGGCAAACTTGCTATAGATGTTCATCATGAACGACCTCAAAAACTTGAACCATTCTTCGCACTCGATCCAGATTTTGCTTGGGCGTGCTGTAAAGAATGCCATTATAAAAAAGGGCATGCTGCTGGTACTGAATGTTCAACCGGTAGTTTAGCAAATAAGCTTTGTTAAAGGAGACAATACGTTATGAAAAAAGTTGAACTTTCAGAAAATGCGTTGACAGTTGCTAAAAGCAGATATTTTATGGAAGACGAAGACTGGGAGGGATGTTGTAGAAGAGTTGCTGAAATATTAGCAACCCCTGAAACATCAAATCGAAATAAAACTAAAGAAGCATTTGCAGAGATGATTCATGATATGGATTTTTTACCAGGTGGAAGAATTCTAAGAAACTCTGGACGACCAAGAGGGTCATTATTCAATTGTTATCATCTACCGATAGGGGATTCAATTGAAGAGATTGGACAATTCTATAAGGATGCCTTAACCCTCTGGTCAGAAGGAGGTGGAGTTGGAGTAAACTTTTCTCCTTTAAGACCAAGGGGAGATTCTATTTATGGAAAAGGTGGAGAGTCATCTGGGCTTGTAAGTTTCATGGAAGGTGCTGATCACATATCACAGTTGATTGAAAGTGGTGGAAGCAGACGAGCAGCAGCTATTGGCCACGTTGATATATCTCATCCCGAAGTAATGGAATTTATTGACGCCAAATTAAAGCATGGAAGACTTTCACATTTTAATATTTCAGTTATGGTCAATCATGAATTCTAGAA
>Ga0114922_10006210_pt1 | contig 10983 bp, 9 predicted proteins | sample AartaG_FD_100975 | JGI IMG/M metagenome (GOLD analysis project Ga0114922, IMG submission 100975) | Deep subsurface microbial communities from Aarhus Bay to uncover new lineages of life (NeLLi) - Aarhus_00045 metaG | ecosystem: Environmental > Aquatic > Marine > Oceanic > Sediment | place: Aarhus...
CAGAACTACTTCGAAGCGAACAAGTCGAGACTGTTCTTCCGCGTTCTGCTGGATCCGATGAACTACGAGTTGGATCTGCCGGACGGGTACGAGGAATGGGAACTGGAGTTGCAGGAGGCGCAGGAACGCCTGCGCCAGGCCGTCGCCAACTCGAAGCTCCTGCAGACCGAGAAGAGCCAGTTCGGCGAGGAGTGGCTCAACAAGCGGGTCCGGGTGCACATCAACATCACCAATCCGTCCGATTTCTCGTTCAACAGTCATCACGTGGCCGGGATCCTTGCCGTGCCCGACAACCTTATGCGGGATCACCGCAAGATCGCGTTCTACGACGTTACAGAGGAGGATCCGTATCGCGGACTCGCCATGTTCACCGGCATGGGAATCGGTGAGCACTATGTGGGTCCGAACTGGGAAGATCGGGCCGTGGTCATTCGCGGACCGGCCGCCCTGCGGGTCAAGACGGCCGCGCGGGAACTGCTCGAGCAGCAAGGATTCAAGCGGGACGAGATTCCGTTCCCGCTCCGTCGGCTCGAGAAGCCGGCTGACTACCAGGCACGCGTCGACTCGGCAACGGAGGCAATCGAAGATCTGATCTCGGCACATTCAGGAGATGTGCTTCAGCTTCACAACAAGACCGGTTTCGCCGACAAGCCGATCAATGTCGAGAAGGCGATTCTCTACTCCCTGATGCCTCCCGGGTCGCTTCTGAAGATCCCGGACTCGTTGTGGCAGAACTACGTCTACGCGTCCATGCTCACCGGGAGCGCCCTGCGAGGCTGCCAGGTTCTGATCATGCTTCCGTCCCTGAACTCGGCCCCTAGCTCAGCGTCGGTCACCATGGCGCGCGCCCACGGCCTGTTCAGCGGAGTGATCGTGCTGAAGAACGGACTGGAACAGCAGATCGAGAGCGAGGGCGGGCGGCTCAAGGTTGGCCTGTACGCTCCGCAGGTCGGAGTCGGAGATCTGGCCGGGAAAATTCGGCAGGCACGCACCCTTACCGATCCCTGGCTCGCGGAGATCTACGTCCCCAACCCGGCGTTCCGCAGTGCCGTGGACAGCGCCATGGCCGACCTGGAGAGTGCGAGTTTATCGGTCGACTATCTCATCGCATCGGGCGTGGATGAATCGCCAAAACTGCACATGAAGGCGAACTACTTCATCACCGGACAGGCGTGGTACACGCTGATGTCATTGCCCGAGTGGGGTCCGCTGATCTACGAGTACTTGAAGTACCTGGCCCTGCAGACGGGGCCGGCCGAAGCACGAGCGATCGGACGCGAGATCCCTGAGGAGTTGCTGGCGGCAGTAGGCAATGTGGCGCAAGCGCTCACGGCCGAACTGACCGAAGAAGAAATCGAAGCGAGCATGGCATTCTTCACGGTGGGTTCGACGAACATGGACTACCGCAGCATGGTGATGGATGGGGAAGTCCAGATCACGCTCAATGGATGGAATTCACTGGCCGGCTTGATCGACTTCCTGTTCGTCGTCGGTCTGTGCGAATGGGTGGACACGCAGGAAGAGCTGGACGCCCTGCTTCCACCGCCCGGCGGGATGACCCGGTCGATGGCCAACTTCATGAAGCTGGCGCTGTAGCGACGGCACTCGCCAGGCGATCCAGGGCGGCCGGGGATTGACCGAGGTACAGGGAAGGCTCGATGAGCTCCAGTTCGGAGACCATCGGGCCTTCTTCCGCATCCGGCATCAGGTCGACCCTGGCATACAGCGGCCGCGCGCCTGTTTCGACCACCGCGACGGCGATACTCCGCTCGGCGATCGCCCGCTCCGCGGGGCTGACCGGTATCGCGCCGGACACGAGTTCCCCCTCCCCGGCGAATCTTGGTGTCTTTCGAACCGCGTGCGTCACTTCGCCGTCGATCCACATCACGCACTTTTCGCCGTTCCGGTCCACGCCCGGTACGTACGGCTGGACCATCACGTCCCGGTCGTGAAGCAACGTCACGAGAGTCGATTCGGCCTGCTCGATCTCACCGCGATCGAGCCGAAACCGATGGGTACGCCAGGACGAAGCGGAAATCGCTGGCTTCATCACGAAGTCGGTCCAGTCGTTGGCCTCCAGGATCGACTTCAGCGAGGCGCTGGCGCCCTGGTGGATCCAGGCAGTCGGAACGGTCGGGATTCCGGTCGAGGTGAGCGTCTTCAGATACTGCTTGTGCAGGTTCCAGAGCACGATCGGCGCGGGATTGCACAGGCTGGTGAGTCTGTCGGCGGACTCGATCCACGTGGAAAACTCCGCTGGACACAGATAGTAGTTCCAGGTGGATCGCAGGATGAGCCGGTCGAACACCTCCGGCGGAGCGGAGTCCGGGTCATCCCAGGCTACGAGTTCGGCATCGACACCGGACTGCCGGAGAGCAGCCAGCAGTAAAGGCGCGTCCAGATCGGGTTCCGGAAGCTCGCTGCAGGTGACGAGACCGACGCGCAATCGCCCCTCCGTGGCATTGAGGTCCTGCACGTCACTGCCTGGCGTCCAGCAGGAGCCGGATGCCATGCGTCCGCCGCGTATCCATGAATTCGGGCTGAGTCGAGGGCGTCCCCGGAGCGCCATACAGGGCCACCTGCCGCACGGCCGCCCGACGGGGCCGCGGCCCTTCATGAATCGACAGTACGAGCTCGGCGTTTCGTAGCCCCACGATTACGATCGATTCCATTTCGCTTTCAGTGTCGATCGGACAGGCCCCGGCTCCCAGCCGGAAGAGCAGGTCCGCGAGGTCGCCTGTCGCATCCAGCATTACGGCGCCGATTCCACTTGCACCCGCGTCGTGGACAAGGATGGAATCCGGGTCGGCGGTCCGGGCCCCATACGAAATGAAGAACACCGGAGATGACCAGCCGCCGGGACTGCGCCGCGAATCGTCCACGGTCACCCACGTGAACGGACCCGAGCGGGTCACCTCCGAGGAAAGACCCAGTTCGCTCGCCGCCTCCGTGACCCTGGCGGGGTCTGCCTCGATTGCCACGAATACGCCCCCGTCCCCGGCCAGCAGGAACGACTCGTAGACCATTGCCAGCGGATCGGTCGACGCTCGCTCGACCGACATGATCTCGAGTGCCGTCCCGTCCGCGAACTTGACGTGCGAGTTCAGCAATCCGTTCGAATGAAGGCGGCCGGGCTTCAGCGTGAAACCCAGCGATCGGAAGTCAGCCGCCGCCGAAGCGAGGTCCTGTACGGCGATCACGACGTGATCGAGTGCAATTCCAGCATCGGGCGCGCGGCAGAAATCGCGTGAGGACTGCGCGAGAAGCGGGCTCGCTACCAGGATTGCCGTCACGTGCGGCAATACCGCGCGAGCCGGAATCCACCTCGGTCGACGCATCAACCGGGAGTGAAGATGCGTTCCGCCCCGTCCGGGTCGAGGCGACGAACTCGGACCTTGTTCGAACCCGACCATTCCAGGATCCACACCGCACCGTCTGCCGAGACCATTCCACCCACCGGAGACCAGTCTTCCGGGCTCCTGGCTGCGACCGAGACCCTGCCCCCGGGTGACACGCGCTTCAAGACCTGTCCCGAGTAGACGGAGACGTAGACGTTGCCGGCCGGATCCGGCCATAACCCCATCAAGGCATGGCGGTCGTGCACCCAGTCGAATTCCTCGGTGCGTTCGACCAGCCCGGACGTCACAAGCATCGCTTCCGTCCCACCGGGGGCCACCGTCAGCAAGTCTGAGCCGACACCGATGTGGACCCTGCCGTCCGGGCTCACGGTCAACCAGTGGACGAAGCCGTCGAAACCCGCCAGCGAGATCGTTCGAACCCGATCACCCGATTCGTCCAACACCTCGAACGCACGCTCGGCGCGCCTGAGGACATACGTCAGGCCGACCGAGTCTCGGCTGAAGCCGTAGTCGTGGAAGTCATCCGGGAAACCACTGCGCCACGGGATGACGTCGCTGAGCCCACCGTCGGGCGCGAGCCTCCACACCCGGTGCCGGTAGTCATCCCCGACATTCGTGACGTCTTCGCCGTACAGCGTGTCCCCAGGCCCGAGCCAGAGTTCGTGCGTGTGAACCCGCGGCACCGCGATCTCGGTCGTTCCATCCGGCCGCAGGATCCAGACATTCGCCAGGTCACTGAAATAGATATTCCCCCAACTGTCCATGACGAGCACAGAGGGGGGGTGCGCGATGACGAGGGAAGCCGTGGTGAGCACCGTTCCGAAGAGAAGCGCCGCGGACAGCAGCCGGGACAGTCTCATTCGCTTGCGCGCCCCTTTGACTCGCGGGGAGCGACGTACACGGACACCCGCGTCTGTCCACCCACGTCGTGGTGCTTCGCCCTGCCCGGAATGTGATGATCTCGATCGTGTTCTACGGTCAGAATCCTGCTGAACGGAACGCGCAGCCACTGTTCGATGACCCGGTCGAGCTTTCGGGAACCGTATGGAGGGTCGGCGAACGCCACGTCGTATGTCGCGGGACCCAGCGCTTCCACGAACGGAATCACGTCACGTTTGAAGATGCGGGCCTTCTTGCGCAGCCGGAAGGCCGCCACGTTCGCCTTGAGCGCGTGGAGACTGGCCGGCCCGTTTTCCACGAAATCCACTCGCGCCGCGCCGCGGGACATTGCCTCCAGGCCGAGCGCCCCTGTGCCAGCGAACAGATCCAGCACGCGTGCCCCTTCGATCTCCTGTTCCAGCAGGGAAAGCCAGCGATCCCGGACCGGTTCGCTTGTCGGCCGGACGCCTGCACCGGGTGAAACGAGATCCCGCCCGGCCCATCGTCCTCCAACGATCCTCACGAAGCGACCTCCTCAGTCACACGAAACTCTCGACTGCCGTAAGCCATGCGTCCGGTTGCTCGAGGTGAACAGTGTGTCCGGCATCCGGGATAACTTCGAGTCGGGCAGCCGGCAGTGCTTCGAGCATCCGCTCGTTCGTCTGGACGAATTTCGGATCCTCGTGGCCGACGATCAGCAGGGTCGGAACGGATACGTGTTCGAGAGCGCTCCACAGTGATGGCTGCATGCCGGTACCCAGTCCCCGCAGGCACGCGGCCAGCGCCACGGGTCGATTCTCCATTCGGCGTCTGCGCAACTCGGCACGGTCGGCCGTTGCGAGTCTTTGCTGAGACATGAATAGCGGCTGGTCCTCCCATTCGTTGACGAACACTCCGATCTCGTTGGACTCGATGCGGCGAGCGAGAAGTTCGTCGGACAACCGGCGCTCGGCACGCTCGGATTCCGTCGCCAGTCCGGGCGATGCGCTTTCCAGGACCAACCCCGATACCCGGTCGGGAACGAACAGTCCCGCTCCAAGGGCCAGCCGCCCCCCCATTGAGTACCCTATCCAGACGGCCGCAGCGACTTCGAGTGTATCCAGAAGGTCCGCGAGATCGGCTACGACCGCGGCGAACGCGAAACGTCCGGCATCGGAAGGAACTTCGCTCTCCCCATGTCCCGGAAGATCAACCGCAATCAGGCGCCGGCCGACGGACAGCCGGGTGAGCAACGGTTCGCCCCACGAATTCGCTGAACCGCTGAATCCATGTAGCAGCAGTAAGGGAGGAGCGGAGCGATCCGACCCGATATCGCGGACCCCAATCCGCAGCCCATCACGGAGCGTGACGATCACGCGATGCCCCGATCAACGATCGGATCACGCTGACTGGTGGCCGCGCGGCCGCTGGCCCGGAAGAGAATCAAGAGGGCCACCGCATAACTCAATACGATCAAGAAATCGCGTGCCAGAAAGTCCGGCACTGTCGCGAGGCTGATGAGGTGCGATATGCCCAGCAGGCCGGCGATCACCCACCAGCCCGAACGGCCTGTGACCCGCCGCGATTGGACGACAAGCGCCGGAGCCAGCGCCGGGTGAATGAGCGCCAGGTCGTGGAAGTTCATGTGGGGGGCCAGAGCGAGCGACAGGAAGACCGCAATGCCGAGATCGAGCAGGAGCGGTCCGCCGTTCCGGCTCCGTCGGTTCCAGAGCACACAGAGCCCGATGATCATCCCCACCCAGATTCCCCAGCCGAGAAAGGGCCCGAGCCAGCCGACCGCCTCCGGAAGCAGCCGGTCGCCGATTCCGACCAGACTCACCCAGTTCGGCAGGTCAACGCCGGATTCCTTTCCCCCGGCAAGTCCCAGCGATACCTGCACGTATTCGAACAGACCGGCCAGCCGGACCTGAATCAGGAACCAGCCGAGCAGCACTACTGTCCCGATCGCGAACCCAAGGAACACGCGTCGCCGGGCAAACAGGAATGGGATCGCCAGGACGAGCGCAATGTGCGGTCTGATCGTGGCCAGAGATAGCGCGAGCCCTGCAAGGACGTCCCGTCTCGCGGCGAAAGCGGCCAGCCAGCCCGCAACCGCGAGATAGACCAGGGCCGTGTCCTGTCCCTGGACCAGGCTGATCACCACCGGACTGAATGCGACCCCCACGGTGACGAATGCCAGGCGGAGCGGAAACGAGACCTCTTCACGTCCGAGAGTGTTGTCGAGGAACAGGAAGCCCGCGAGGAAAAGGCACCCCATGATGGCAGACCAGCGCAGCCAGAACTGGGCGTAGTCCAGGGGCGCGAGCGCCCTCTGAACAGGCAGAAGATACGGAGGGTGAATGAACGGCAGACCCGTGCCGGGGGGAATGTTCTTCCCCGTCAACTCTCCCTGGACGCGACGGTTGACATCAGGATTGTAGACGGATTCAGATCCGAATCTCTCATCTTCGGCGATCAGCCCGGCCGTGACGAACGCCAGGAGATCTCTGCCGTCAGAAATAACAGGCGGGGATGTGCTCCGCACCAGCATCAAGTCGAATCCGACCTGGGTGACCAGCGCAAGTCCGACCAGCAGGATGACGAGCCGTGGCAACAACGACGACGGCCGATCGGGATTCAGGCCAGGCACCATTCACGAACCTGGTTAGGTGGACGGGGCGAATACCCAGAGCAATGTGAGTGGGTACAGTTTGCGGCGACAGGAGAGAGCTTGAACGGTCGAGCCTCCGCCATGATCGTTCTGATTGCCACGACGGAAGTCTCGAGCCGCTCGCCGACGGGCAGCTCCCTGACCCATCGGATCCGAATTGTGAAGTCTCGAGGCAGCCGGAACATCGGCGGAAGTCTGCGCATCCGTCGGTTCACTTCAACGACGACGCCCGGCCACCTCGAATTCTCCAGATTGTGCGCCGTGGGCTGACGCGGGACTCACTACCGGCCAGAGTCGGTTCATTCAGCGAGCCGTACCCGTAGGGAATCCGCCCGTCGGAACCTCGGTCGAGCCACGGTTGTCGGCCAGAATCACTCCGAGAGCCACGAAGATCAGCCCGATCCCATCCGTTGTCATCGTCCACAACTGCTTCATCTCAGTCAATCCTCTTCCTTGTCCGTTCCTCGCCCCGCCAGCTCCGGAACTCCATTGCTCTCAACCCGATTGGCACGCCCGAACACTTCTCCAATCGTTTCGAGCAGCGCCGCCACCTCGATCGGTTTTGCAAACGTAGCAGCTGCATCGGTCTGCTCGATGGCCGCGCGAGTGATCGGGTCGTCATGCGCCGTCACATAGATCACAGGCACGTCCCAGCCGTCTTCCCGAAGCTGTTTGTGCAAATCCGGACCACTGAGGCCCGGAAGCGACACGTCGAGCAGGATGCAGCCCGGCTCGGCGTCCGTAGACGGCGGGTCGGCGAGAAACTCCTCGGCCGAACCATAAGTCTCCGCTCCGTAGCCCATGGCCCGGGCGAGCCTGAACAGCGCCCGGCGGATCGCCGGATCGTCATCGACGACGAAGAGCGTCTGCCCTCGCTTCGGATCTTCGTCGTTCACGCTTCCCCCCGCATCGCCCAGGTATCGCCGGGAGACAGTCTGCTTCTCGCGGCCTGATCAAGTTCGCCTGCGCGGCGTTCCGTGGGCATTGGACCTTGGTCCCATGCGGCTCAGATCTGAATTCGGGTGTTGCGTGATGTTCTGAGGAGCAACTACGAGGGTATCACATCGCGAGAATACGGTGAATCAGGTCAACTCCACTCCTACGCCGAGACGCTCCGCCAGCCGCGCGAGCTCGGCCAGCGACGAGGTTTCCATCTTCTCCATCACCCGTCCCCTGTGAACTTTTACGGTCTTCTCAGACACCCCCAACTCATAGGCGATCTGCTTGTTGAGCCGACCGGCCACGACGCGCTCGAACACTTCCCGCTCACGCGGGGTCAGCGTGTGAAGCCGTCGCTCCAGATCGCCGAGTTCGAGCTTTTCCCCCCTCTGCCGCGCGTCCAGCGCAATCGCCCGGTCCACGGCGGCCAGGAGTTCGGACGGCTCGGCAGGCTTTTCGAAGAAATCCGTCGCCCCCGCCTTCATCGCGGCGACGCTCTCCGGAACGCCCCCGTGCCCGGTGAGAAAGATGATCGGTTGAGTCGAATCCCCGTCGCGCAACGCTTCCTGCAACTCGAGCCCGTCGATCTCGGGCATCCGGAGATCCAGGACCAGGCAACCGGGACCGTCCCGGTCTGAGTCGGCGAGAAACTCCTGGGCCGACGCGAACGACCGCACGTGCAGCCCCGATGCAGTGAGAAGCCGGGTTATCGAAGCTCGGACGCCATCGTCGTCGTCAACCAGAAAAACCGTCGGATCAATCTGCATGGCCGTGATCCCTTCGGACTCGACTGTACCGAGAATGCTCGGCGGGCTCGGAGGAGTCTGTCCCGACTTTCGTGACCGGCAGAGTGAACACGAATTCCGCCCCACCGTCCGGATGATTGCCAGCTCTGATCTTCCCGCCATGCGCGCCGACCAGGGTCCGGCTGATCGCGAGTCCGACACCCATCCCGCTCGACTTCGTAGTCACAAACGGCTCAAAAATCCTGGCTTCCTGTCCTGACTCGAGTCCTGGTCCCGTATCGCGAATCGTGACTTCCACTCCGTCGCCCACGGCCCGCGTCCTGAAGGCCAATCTGTGCTCGCCCTCCCGGTTCCGCATCGCATCGATCGCATTCAGCACCAGATTGACGAGGACCTGCTGCAGCTGGACCCGGTTGCCCATGATGGTCGGGAGGTCGCCTGCCAGATCGAGACGTACATCGACGTTCGTTTCGCGAAGCTCCGATGTGAGAAGGACCAGGACATCGCGCGCCAACTGGTTCACATTTACGGGTTCGGACTCTACTGAACCACGGCGAAGGAACTCGCGCAAATTCTTGATCACCTCCGACGCACGCTTCCCTTCCGTAGCGATGTCGTCGAGCGCCTCTCGTACGTCCTCCTTCCCCATGTCGGGATTCGACAACAACGCGTTACCCGCGGCCGCATTGCTGACGATCGCCATGAGCGGCTGATTCAACTCGTGTGCGAGAGACGTGGTCAGTTCGCCGGCGGTCGCGACCCGCGCCACGTGCTCGAGGTCCCGCTGCCACCTCCGGGAACGCTCCTCCGCCATGTCGCGCTCCTGGATCGCCCGGGTGAGTTGTCGGGTGCGGGACTCCGCCGTGCGGACCCGGCGCACGAGGCCGGAGCCGACCAATACCGCAGCCAGCAGTCCGGCGCCCCATTGGAACCACTTCGTTTGCCACCAGAGTGGCAGAATCTGGAATTCAACCAGTGCCGGCTCCGAACTCCAGAGCCCGTCCTCGTTTCGCGCTTCCAGGGCGAACAGATACTGTCCCGGCGGCACCCGGGGGTACCTGGCCGATCCGGCCCTGTCGGCGTAGACCCACCGATCGTCCTGTCCACGAAGCCGGTAGCGGAACAGAGTCCCGCTTGGATTGACCGCACTGGAGGCTGAGAACCGGAATCCGACCTCCGTCGCTCCGCCACCGATCACGATCGGATCGCTCCCGGACCAGTCATTGCCTCCGAACCGGGTCACTTCAACCCGGGGGATTGGGCGGAGCGTATCCCGCGGAAATGCACGCGTATCAATTGCGACGAGACCATCGATGGTTGCGAACCAGCCGATTCCGTCATCCCCGATCCAGGCGGCAGGGCTTCCCCCGTTGCCTTCCGGCATTCCATCACTCTGATCGAACACCACGGCGTCGACCCGGGCCCGAAGCCCGTCGATCACAGAATCCACGACGGCTCGCTGAACGACCGACACCCCGCGGTTTCCGAGAATCCAGAAGCGCTCACGTTCATCCTCGATCATTCCGGAGATCGAATTGTCCGCCAGGCCCTCCCTGCTTGTAATGCGGCTGAACCGCTCACACTGCTGCTCGCACCGTGCGAGGCCTCCCCCATATGATCCGACCCAGATGTCTCCGGTCCTGTCCTGGTAGAGGAAGCGAATTGTGCCAGGAGGCACCCCATCTGTCTGGTCGAACACCTCGAGCTGGCCGATCTGATCACCGTCAAGCGAAATGCGCAGAATCCTGCCTGCCTGCCCAACCCACAGACTTCCGTCCGAGGCGAACGTCATCGAAATGATCCGGTGGGATCGCAGGGCTCCCTCAGGTTCGACGAGCCTGACCGTGTCCGCCGTTATGAAACCGAGCGCGTTCCTCCCGGTTCCAAACCAGATTCGCCCTGCGGAATCCTGTACGATCGGTGCGATCGCAGGCGGGGGGGCATTTCCATCGCTCACCGTCCAGATTCGCCTGGTCCCGGAAGCATCGATTCGCGTCAGGAATCCATTGGTGCCGATCCACACCGCTCCCTCCCGATCGCGAAACAGCGAATTCACGCAGTCATCCGGGAGCCCGCCGCTGTCGGCGGTGATTGTCGCCATGACACCGTCAGTGACACTCGTCAGACCGCGGCAGGCCCCACCAACCCATACCCCACCCGATGAGTTCTGGGTGATATGGCTCACCGATCTTGCAGGCAGTCCGTCCCGAGCCGTCAGGTGCCAGATTCGCCTCGGGGATAGTCGCGCGAGCCCGTCGCCCCTGCTCCCGATCCACATGTTTCCCCTGCGATCACGCTTCAGCGCCGAAATGGCCCTCCCATCGAGGGACGGATGCTCCGACATCACGGTCGCCTCCCCCCCCTGCGGCTCCAGGTGCAGGTGAGCGAGTCCCCACTCTCCTCCGATCCA
>Ga0114922_10006211_pt1 | contig 10983 bp, 11 predicted proteins | sample AartaG_FD_100975 | JGI IMG/M metagenome (GOLD analysis project Ga0114922, IMG submission 100975) | Deep subsurface microbial communities from Aarhus Bay to uncover new lineages of life (NeLLi) - Aarhus_00045 metaG | ecosystem: Environmental > Aquatic > Marine > Oceanic > Sediment | place...
GGGATAGGAGGGCAACCTTCACCTTATAGCCCTGAAAGGGCGAAATTATTAATGATGTAACATATTGTAAATAAATAAGTTGCCTTTACGTTACGAATCTTTGTAGCGTTGTAGTGTTAGTATGTCGGCAAATAACAGGCAGACAGGAATTCGTTATGAATCAACGGGATTTGGAGTTGCGTTGAGGGATGAGGCGGTGTAGCATATGCTCTATAACGGTATGCACGGCATACCGGATCGGAAAGGAACGACGTCAATCGGAAGTTTTAATTAGGCATTCTAACAAAACCTCACTCGTTGTCACCCTGAGCGGAGCGAAGGGTCTCAATTAGGCCCTAAGAACGAGATTCTTCACTTCGTTCAGAATGACAAATAAGCAACACTATGGTTTTGTTAGAGTGCCTTAGAAAGGAAGAATTACCATGGCGAAAGAGTCGCGGGAAGAGCGGAAGCGAAAGGTAATCGAGGTGTTGAACCAGGCGCGGGCGATGGAACTGCAGGCGATTTACCAATACATGAACCAGCACTACAACCTGGACGATATGGACTACGGCGAGCTGGCGGCGAAGGTGAAACTCATTGCGATCGACGAGATGCGTCACGCGGAGCAATTTGCCGAGCGAATCAAAGAGTTGGGCGGCGAGCCTACGACGACGCCGGCAGGCGGTGTGGAGGCGGGCCAAAAAGCCGAAGCCATTTTTGCCTTTGATGCCAAGCTCGAGGATGACACGGTCGTGATCTATAATGATTTTCTGCTGGTATGCCGTGAGAACGGCGACAGCACGAGTATGAAGTTGTTCGAGGGCGTCATCGACGAGGAACAGGCTCATTATAATTACTTTGACAATGTGAAAGACCATATCGAAACACTGGGGCAGGCGTATCTGGCGCGGATCGCCGGAACGCCGTCGGAGATGGATTGAATCGTCCCTGGGCTTTGCGACGGGATAAGTCGGGAACCAGCGGATAGTGGATAATAACCTAAACGCTATCCTCGGGTGGCGCCGCCAAGCGAGTCTGCGTCCTGAGCCTAGCGAAGGATCGGGGGTGGAGATCGCCTCACTATCCGCCGGTTAATTTCGTCGGTAGAAATGGGGTACGAAGAGGCAGAGGATAACCATAACTTCGAGTCTTCCGATGATCATGAGCAGGGTCAAGAGGATTTTGGCCGCGGGAGTGAAGAAAGCGTAATTTTCAATCGAGCCGACCTTGCGTAATCCCGGTCCGATGTTATTCAGGGTAGCGGCGACGGCGCTAAACGCGGTTTCCATATTCATGTGCTGATGATCCGCCACATGATATTCATTATGGAGAACCATCAGGAGCAAGGTCGCGACGAAGAAGATGACCAGTACGATACCGATATACATCCCGAAGGCTCGTCGCATGTCGTCATCGACATCCTGGCCGGCAACTTTCAAGGGTCTGACGATGTGCGGTCGAAAAGTTCGTTCGACTTCAAGCATCACAATTCGGACAAAGAGCATGATCCGAATAACCTTGATGCCGCCGCCGGTGGAACCGGCCGAGCCGCCGATGAACATAAGCATAACAAGAAACCATCGTGAGAAGCTGGGCCATTTATCGAAATTGTCGGTACCGTAGCCGGTGGTGGTCATGATGGAGACGGCCTGGAAAGAGGCGTAGCGCAGGGCGGCGCCAATTTTATAGACTCCGTTGGCGACCAGATCGGTGGTAAGCAGTAAGGTCGCCGCCAGGAGCAGTAACAGGTAAACACGGAATTCTTTGTTTTTAAGAACGGCTTTGAATCGTCGCTGCAAGAGGGCGGCGTGGAGATTGAAATTGGTGCCGGCCAGGATCATGAAGACGATGATGGTGATTTCGATGCTGCGGTTGTGATAGAAACCGATGCTTTCGTTTTTGGTGCTGAATCCTCCGGTGGCCATGGTGCCAAAGGTGTGACAGAGGGATTCAAAAAGATTCATGCCCTGAACGCGGAGGCAGAGAACCTCGACGGCGGAGATGCCGATATAGATTTTCCAGAGGGTTATGGCGGTGGAGCGAATACGGGGACGGAGGGATTCAGCGATGGGACCGGGCACTTCGCTGGAAAAGAGGAATTTGGCGCCGGCGCCGGTACCGCCGAGTACGGCGACAAAGAGAACGACGATGCCCATCCCGCCGAGCCAATGGGTGAGACTGCGCCAAAAGAGGATCGCCCGGGGCAAATCCTGTGGCGACGGGAAGATACTGGCGCCGGTAGTGGTAAAACCGCTGCAACTTTCAAAAATGGCGGAGGCGCCTATATCGAAAGGACCCTTAAAATCCTGCGTCAAAACTCCGGATAGGATGAAGGGCAGGGCGCCGAGCAATCCACAGATCAACCAGCCGAATCCGACAATGGCGATGGCTTCTTTCCGGAGGATTTCGCCCGTAGCAGTGCGACCGATCCATAAGAAGAGAAAGCCTATGGCCAAACAAATGATCACAGAAACAACGAACGTCAGGATATTTTTCGAACCGTCTTGCTGGTAATCCAGCGCGGCCCAGACCAACGAGGAGGCCATGAATACGCCGACCAATATTACCAGGATACCGAGTTTTTTTATTACCTGACGATAGTTCATTATTTCAAGCGCGGCGCCGGTAAACGTTTGAGTCTTTGCGTGCGGGGATCTACTTCAATTCCCACGGACTCTAACGCGGTTACACCGAGGATCGGTTCGGCCTCCTCGGCGCCAAAGATGACTGTCGAGCCTACTAATTCTCCCATAAATTCAATATCCGCCGTAGCGATATCCATCTTGATTTCCGATCCGTCGGCCAATTCATAGGTTCGTTTGCTTTTGGGTACTAAACCAATTTCGTTGAGATGTTTCGCCGGCACCAGGCAATCCACAGCACCGGTATCTACGAGAAATAAGCCTTCCCAAAATCGTTTTGGATCTGCTGGATTTCGCACCAGGACTGTAACATGTGTCACTCCCATTATACGCTCTCCAAATAATAGTATTATATCATAATCATCAAATCTTGTCTATGACAGGCCGGTAATCAGTCGTATAACATCTTTTCGGGATTCCTGTTTACAGATGACCAGGACAATATCTTCCAGTTGGAAGACGGTATCGGCATGAGGTACGGATACGTCCTGATCCCGTTGCAGGGCGACGACGAGGCATGCGGGCGGTAGTTCGGCGTCGCGGAGCGGTTTGCCGACGAAATCTTCGCCCTCGACGCCGAGTTCGAGGATTTCGGCGCGGCCGTCTTCTATGCCGGCCAGGGTGGAGACGCTGCCTTTGCGCAACCAGGAGAGCATTTCATGGGCCATCACGGCGCGAGGACTAATGGCACGATCAATACCCATTTTTTCCATGAGATCGGCATAGTCGGGGCGATGGATAATAACGAGTACTTTCCGGACGCCCAGATTCTTGGCCTGCATGGCCGAGAGAATGTTGGCTTCGTCACTGCCGGTGGTGCTGATGAAGAAGTCGGCGTTGTCGATACGTTCTTCTTTGAGGAATGCGAGTTTGGTGCCGTCGCCGTTGAGAATGGTCGCCGACGGCAGCGCCGAGGCGAGAAATTGACAACGATCGGGATCGCGTTCGATGACGGTGAGTTTGAACGTATGACTGCGGAGACGCCGGGCCAGACTCATCGTGGTGTGGCCTCCGCCCATGATAACCACTTTTTGAGACCGGGGTTTGCCGGCTTCGAATCCGGCGCGAGCTTCGGCGACCTGTTCGGTTTTTCCGATAATGGTGACCAAGTCGCCGTGATCGACGGCGTCATGGCCGGTGGGAATAATAAACTGTTCGCCTCGGTGAATGCTGGCGATACGCACGCCCTCCGGCAGCGTTAATTCCATGAGGGGATTGCCGACGAGCTTGGCGCCGCGATCGGCGACGAGCTGCTGCATTTCGAGGGCGCCGCGGGCGAAATGCTCAACCGCCAGGGAACCGTGACTGCGGACGATGGAAGCTATCTCCAACGCGGCGAGCATCTCGGGACTGACCAGCTCGTCGATGCCGAAGTGGTCGCGGTAGGAAATCTGGGTCGCCTTGCGATAGATGACCTCGTCCACGCGGGCGATACTGCGCGCGGCGCCGAGTTTTTTGGCTAACGAAGCGCTGACCAGGTTGGTATCGTCCCGGCCGGTGACGGCGACAAATAAATCCGCTTTCTCGACAGCCGCCTGCGCGAGAATCGCCGCCGACGCCGCCGAGCCGCAAATGCTCTGAACGTCCAGGTCCGAAGTGACCTGGCGAATCTTGTCTTCATCGTCGTCGATGATCGTCACATCGTGCCCGTCGGCGGACACCGTTTCGGCCACGTACCAGCCGATCTCGCCGGCGCCGGCTATGATTACCTGCATGCGAATCACTCCACAGATTGATAACTTTAGTCACATGAGAGAGTATTATCCACAGATTTCCCAGAGAATAAAGGGAATTTTTTTATCCGCAGATTGCGCAGATTTTCACAGATTTAAGATTTATAGTTACTGTAGCTCTCCGCATTATAATTATGTGTTTTTACAATCCTTTTATATCGTAACGAAGGCTCGCCAAAATTGATTAATAGGCCGATTTCTAATCCCGTGGTTTTAAGATAATTAATCACCTGGGATTCTTCCACTCCCGTGATATTCGACAATGCTTTCAATTCTACGAGGACATCCCCATAGCAAATGAAATCTGCTCGATATGATGTTTTAAGCCTGACATCTCGGTAGAATATCGGCAATTCCACTTCTTTGGTATAGGGAATCTTCTGTCGGTCAAATTCTAACGCTAAAGCTTCCTGATACACCGACTCAAGAAAACCGTGTCCCAGGCGTGTATGCACCTCCATGGCAGCGCCAATAATAGCATACGTTTTAGGATCTCGTTTATTCATACTAATTAATTCTTCTTATAAACTATTTATAATCTGCGTAAATCTGCGCAATCTGCGGATCTACTTTAATTTTTCATCGAGTAGTTGATTGACGATCTGCGGATTGGCCTGGCCTTTGGTTTTTTGCATGACCTGACCGAGGAGGAAACCGCGGGCTTTTTTGGTTTTTTTGCCTCCGGCCCGGATGTCGGCGACGGCCTGGGGATGGATGGTTAGGACTTCGTCCAGGATCGCTTCCAGGGCGGACGTATCGGACTGCTGGATCAGGTTATTTTCCCGGGCGATGGTTTCGGGATCGCGGTCGTCGGAGAGCATGGTTTCGAATACGGTCGCGGCGGCGGAGGCGCTGATCGTACCGTCTTCGATGAGTCGGGCCAGTTGTCCTACCTGTTCAGCCGTCACGCCGATTTCATCCACGGTGCAATTGCGTTCGTTGGCAATTTTGAGTCCGTGTTGGGTTACCAGGTTTGCGACCCGCTTGGGATACCCGGCGACGGCGATGGCATTCTCGAAAAAGGCCGCCGTTGCCCGTTCAGCCGTCAGCACCGACGCATCGTATTCGCTCAAAGAGTATTCCTCGATAAATCGCTTTTTCATCGCCAGCGGCAGTTCACCTACGGTTGCTGTGATTTCCTCAAGCCAGGCGTCGTCGATCTCGATAGGAACCAGGTCCGGCTCGGGAAAATAGCGATAATCGTGGGCATCTTCTTTTTCACGTTGGAAGACGGTCTCTTCGCGGTCATCGTTCCAGCCGCGATTCTGCTTGCCGAGGTTTTCGAGGGTAAAATTGTGGTTGTGCTTCCACTCGTCGAGTTGACGCCATTCCTCATAAGCGACGGATTTTTCCAGTGCCCTAAAACTGTTGAGGTTTTTTACTTCGCAGATGGGGGTGCGGTATTCTTTACCGCCATCAATAATTTGCAGGTTGATATTCGGCTCGAAGCGCATGTGCCCTTTCTGCATATTCGCCTCGGAGACGCCGAGGAATTGTACCAGCTTTTGCAGCTCCTGAGCAAGGATGCGGCACTCGACCGGGCTGGAAAGATCAGGATGCGTGACGATCTCCAGCAGTGGCGTACCGGTGCGGTTCAGGTCCACGCGCGAATGATCCAGTCCTTCGTGTTGATTCTTGCCGGCGTCCTCTTCAAGGTGGGCGCGGATGATGCGGATTTTCTTAGTAGAGCCATCATCCAGGGGAATTTCCATATAGCCATCGAAACTCATGGGCAGATCGTATTGACTGATCTGATAATTTTTGGGCAGATCGGGATAGTAATAGCCTTTGCGATCCCACTTGGTGAACCGCGCGATCTGGCAGTTCAGCGCCAGCCCGGTTCGCACCGAATATTCGTAGGCCGTTTGGTTCATAACCGGCAGCACACCCGGCATCCCGAGACAGACCGGACAGACATTACTGTTCGGCGGATCGCCAAAACCGAGCTTACAGCCGCAAAACAGCTTCGTCTTCGTCGCCAACTGCACGTGTATTTCCAAACCGACTATCGTCTTAACTTCCATAACTTCCTCAAATTCATTTTTTGCCACGAATGAACACGAATTATCGCAGGTTTTCAAGAAATTGCTTTAATTCCATTAAGGAAGAAGAGTTAAAATCCCAATACCCCTTATGTGCTCCAATTCCTATTGTATTTACAACTTCGGATTGTGACGCAAGAAAGGCTTGAACTCTGGCTTTGGATAAGTTTTTTGGCGGAGATTCCAATTGAGAGATGCAAGAAGAAAACTCATTCACGCATTTCATGGCTGGATGATTTTCAACTATTTTCAAGCAAAGGTCTTCCAGCATGCAACCTTCGATTTCGCCGGGCATAATAAATATACCTATTTGCGGATGTCCTTCGCTGAATTCTCCAGGCTTGGAAGGAACATTGGAAAACCCCATTTTTCTAGTGAGAATATTAACAACACTATCAAATGCATCTTCACCGTTTCTATCTCTGATTACAACAAGATGAGTAATTTCGGAAAAACCAGGCACTTTTGCTAACGAGGGCAACTCATTATTAAATTCATCTTTACCACCGATACCCCAGACAAGAAAATCTTGTGTTCCCACATGGTCCAAAAATCCAACAAAGAAACCTACATCATCTTTACCTTCGACGACGATTAACTTCTTGTTTTTAATTTCGGTAGGCCAATTGGATTCTTCCACCTATCTCATCTCCCACATATTTTTAATGAACCTGTCGAGTTCCTCTGTTTCGAAGTCGAAGGATTTAAATTCATCCTCTTTCCTTTCGATGCGATACAATTTGGCTTGATTGCCAAACAATAATTCTTTGGCGCATTTAGTAAATGCTTGTACGGATTCATATGAATGAGTAGTTGCAAATACCTGAATATTTAGTTTCTCAGCCCAAGAAAAAATCGCTTTCCAAAGTTTCTCTTGAACAGAATGATGCAATCCATTTTCGATCTCGTCGATAAGAACGATTCCATCCCTATAATCCAGTAGCGCAGTAGCAACAGATAAAACCTTTATTATCCCACCTCCCATAAGGCCAATAGGTATAAGTCGCGGAAGATCGATATCAACCATTAATATATTTTCGCCAGTTAGACGTAACGAGGATATTTTTGGGTCAACTTCCTTTAGAAGTGATACTACCATTTCATCTTGCTTATTCTCTACTATATTACTGAACCGACTACCGAATTCTGACAATACTGCAGAAAATAAAAAAACACCCTTTATAGGTCTATCCTTATGGCCTTCAGCTTTAATCGTGTTTCCTTCTGTATAGACAGACATTTTTGCAACTTCGTTAGGATTTTTTGAACTCATATATTCCATATTGAGTCCTATGATTTCAGTTTTAATTCCGGAGTCGATAGAATTGATTTTGGTTTTTATTGTTGCACCGATATTTTGCTCAACAAAATCTTTTTTCTTCGGTTTTAATAATAATGTTTGTATTTCATCAATATCCCTTAAGTTCCCTGTTAATTCAACAGGACAATCGATTTTTAAATTATGGAAAAAGGTTGACCAACCAAACATCCCAGGTAAAAGTCCTCTAAATGTATTTGCATTAACGGGAAGTGTAGGATTAGTAGCACCTATGAGAAAAAAAAGGGCTTCCAGTAGGGTGGTTTTTCCGCAATTATTTTGACCAACAAAAAGGTTGACCTGTTTGAGATTATCTAGCTGTAAATCTGTGATTGCTCTGAAGTTTTTAATATTTACGCTTTTAAACATCATTTCACCTATTTCAATACTAGATTTTGTCCCACTTCTAGCGAAGATACATCACATTTTATGATACAAGGAGTTCGGGTCGTTGTCGATGGTAATCTGTCTGTGATTCAAACATGCGAGCTATTCGTAGAATATTTTCTTCCGTAAATGCCGGGGTCATAATCTGCAAACCGATGGGCAGATTGTCATCGGTGAAGCCGCAGGGGATGCTGATACCGGGGATGCCGGCCAGGTTGGCCGATATCGTGTAAATGTCCGACAGGTACATGGTCAGGGGATCATCGATTTTCTGGCCGATCTTAAAGGGCGGTTCCGGCGACGTCGGGCACATCAGGCAATCCACTCGCTCGAACGCCTTGGTAAAATCCTGTCGGATGAGGTTCCGTACTTTCAGGGCTTTTAGGTAATAGGCGTCATAATAACCGGCGCTGAGTGCGTAGGTGCCCAGCATGATGCGTCGTTTGACTTCGGCGCCGAATCCTTCGGCCCGCGAGGAATAATACACATCCAGATAATCCTTCGGCTGCGTGGTGCGATGGCCGTAATGGACGCCGTCGTAGCGCGCCAGGTTACTCGACGCCTCGGCAGTGGCGATCAGGTAATAGGCGGAGATGGCATATTTCATATAGGGCAGTGATAACTCTACCAACTGTGCTCCCAATCCTTCATATACTTTCAGGGCCTCATGGACCGCCTGATCGACGGCTGGATCGAGACCTTCCACTTCGAAAAATTCGTTCGCGACCCCGATCTTCAATCTCTCGATGGGCCGATCCAGGGTTGCCAGGTAATCCGTCACCGGTACACTTTCTTCACTGATGGAGGTGCTGTCGCGTGGATCGTGCCCGGCGATGGCATCCAGAACCAGAGCGGCATCGGCGACCGTTCGTCCGAACGGACCGATCTGATCCAGACTGGAACCGTAGGCTACCAATCCATAACGGCTGACTCGCCCGTAGGTTGGTTTTAAGCCCACTACCCCGCAGAAGCTCGCCGGCAGCCGAATGGAACCACCGGTATCGCTTCCCAGTGACGCATAACACATCCCCGCTGCCAAGGCCGCCGCCGAGCCCCCGCTGCTGCCTCCCGGTACCCGCGAGGCGTCCCACGGATTGACCGTCTTCTGTAAGCCGGAGTTTTCGCAACTGGACCCCATCGCATATTCATCCATATTGCACTTACCGACGATAACGGCATCTGCCGCTTGCAGTTTCTCCACTACATGCGCATCATACGGCGCTGAAAATTTCTCTAGGATTTTCGAAGCACACGTTGTTGCGCCGAGTCGCGTGCAGAAATTGTCCTTGATTGCAATCGGTACTCCCGCCAAGGGACCAACCGTCTCGCCCGCGGCGATCTTGCGATCCACCAGGGATGCTTTTTCCAATGCCTGATCTTTAAACGTGGAAATAAACGCGCCAATTTTCTCGTCGCGCTGCTCGATGCGATCGCACACCGCTTTCGTAACCTCGACGCTCGAACATTCTCCCTTCGCTATCCCGTCACGCAATTGTAATGCGGTTAATTCTTCCATCATTTGCTCTTTTTCTTCTTATGTGAAAGAAACCAATCGTACAGTTCCTGATTCGTATAGGTCGCCGTCCACGAATCGTGTCCCGCATTCGGATAGGTAGTGAGTTTGGCGTTTCCACCCGCGCGATTGATCGCCCGGACCATCACTTCCGACATTATGATTGGTACCGCAGGATCTTTGGCGCCATGGAATGCCCAGACAGGGACGTCTTTCAATTTTCCGGCGACATAGGGCTGCCCGCCCCCGCAGATCGGCGCGATCGCGGCAAACCGTTCCGGATTACGACAGCCCAGCGCCCACGAGCCGAACCCGCCCATGCTCAGTCCGGTCAGGTACACCCGGTCCGTGTCCACGTTATACTTTTCGATAATCTCATCCAGCAGGGCGTTGAGCATCTCGACCTCCGTTGGCCACCAAAAATTCGCCGGACACTGCGGAGAGACGATAATGAACGGAAATTTCTTCCCCTCTTTGACCAGCTTCGGCGGTCCATGTTTGGTTACCAGATTCAGATTACTGCCGCGCTCGCCGGCGCCGTGCAGGAACAGAATCAAGGGCCATTTCTTCTTCTCATGTCCATACTCGTCCGGCAGGTATAGCCAATACTGGCTTTTCATCGTCACCTGCCGATTCATCGTTTTCGCCTGCTGGCCCGCTTTGACCGCTGACGTACCCGCATTGCCTGATCCTGCTTCTACCATCATCGCCACCAGTCCTAAAATCAATACTACCGAAAACACTTTCATCACAATTGACCTCCTGTATCTTGCATCATTGAAACTTTTTATATCATTTTTTTCCTTCGTGTTCTTCGTGTCCTTTGTGGTTTTTTAAGCGTTGGAGTCATCCAGTACCTTCGGAACGGCGAAAAATTCGCCATCTCGATGCGGTGCGTTCGCCAGCGCCTCTTCATTTGAAAGCGATGGCCGTACCTCATCCTTTCGCAATACGTTATGCACTGGCAAACAATGCGCCAACGGCTCGATGTTCTCGGCATCCACCTCTTCCAACTGGGCCACATAGTCCAGGATCGCGCCGAGTTGGCCGGTAAATTCCTTAATTTCCTCGTCCGAACACTTCAGACGCGCGAGCTTGGCCACGTGCCGAACCTGTGCTTCCGTCAACTTTTTCGCCATAATTACTTGGATCCTGTTAAAAAAATTCCATTCCGCCAGGCTAAACGATGTATTGTAACCAACCAAACCGGTCTTGTCTTGACCTAGCCATATTCAAGAAAGTAAATATATGGCTCTCATCCAAAAAAGTTGGTTAAAATGGAAGCCACAACGACCGCTAACGAGGCTGGAGTTTATCGCATTGAAGCCGCCGGCATACTCATAAAGGGTTGGCATCAAAAGAGATA
>Ga0114922_10006212_pt1 | contig 10983 bp, 7 predicted proteins | sample AartaG_FD_100975 | JGI IMG/M metagenome (GOLD analysis project Ga0114922, IMG submission 100975) | Deep subsurface microbial communities from Aarhus Bay to uncover new lineages of life (NeLLi) - Aarhus_00045 metaG | ecosystem: Environmental > Aquatic > Marine > Oceanic > Sediment | place: Aarhus...
ATTTCCGCTGCCGACCCCAACGCGGGGAGCAGCGTCGTCGCTCTCGGTTTGCTCGCGGCGTTGAGCCAGATGGTAGAGCGCACCGGTTTTTTCAAACCGGTCGGCGAGGGTGCGGGGGACGCGGACGTCGTCCTGATGAAATCCGCCTATGGCCTGCAACCCGACCCGGGCCAGATGTGTCCTCTCACCATCGCCGAGGCCCGCGAGCTGATGGCCCGAGGCGAAGAAGAGACGATACTGAACCGCATTTGCACTGCCTACGATGTCATTCGTGGAACCAGCGACCTCGTCATTCTGGAGGGCATCAGTCATCAGCGCTCGCTGAGCATCTTCGATCTGGACATCAACGCCAGCATCGCCGCCCGCCTGGGCGCTTCCGTTGTTCTGGTCGCGGGGGCGTCGGTCGACGGACGCCCGCTGGCCCCGAGCGAACTGACCACCTCGGTGATCTCCGCCTGGTCTTCGTTCCAGGAGAAGGGCTGCGACCTGATCGGGGTGGTGGTGAACCGGGTCATGGGGGACTCCTTCGACTCCGCCCGGGACAGCTACGTTGAAGAGCTGGACAAGGAGGGGATCGCCGTGTTCGGCGTCTTGCCCAACCTCGACTACCTTGGGATGCCGTATCTGGCCCAGATCGTCGAGGCTCTCGAGGCCGAGGTGCTGTCCGGGTGGGAGTGGTTGGGCAACATCGGGGTCAAGACCCTGGTGGCCGCCATGGAGCCGCGCAACTTCCTGAATTGGCTCCAACACGACAACACGCTGGTCATCTCACCGGGAGACCGAGACGACATCATGTTGACTGTGGCTCTGGCCCAGATCTCACCGCAACATCGCCGAATCGCCGGGCTGATCCTCACCGGTGGTCTTCGGCCGGACCAGGCTATTCTCGAACTGGTCAAGGCCCAGACGGACTCTGAGTTCCCCATCCTGTCCGTCAAGACCGACACCTACAGCACGGTGGCCGCTATTCGCGGACTGGACGTTCGTATCGGTCCCGGCGACGTCAGTAAGATCTATGCCGCCGTGGGAACCGTCGAGCGTTACGTCGATCAGAGCAAGCTTTGGGACACGCTGGAGGTCTCGGCGTCCCGGCCGGCAAAGGCGGGGTCTTTCCTGGAGACGATCATCAGCAAGGCCAAGGAACTCAACAAGACCATTGTCTTCCCCGAGGGCGAGGAGCCGCGGACCGTCCGGGCCGCCGCCCGGCTGGCCCAGGGCAAAGTGCTGAAGCCGATCCTGCTGGGAAACCTGGAGAGCATCGAGGCTAACGCCAGGGCCAAGGACGTCTCGCTGGCTGGGGTGCAGATCATTGACCCGCTGGCGTCGGACCAGCGGGAACGCTATGCCGAAACGGTCCACGAGATTCGCAAGCACAAGCGTGGCGGCATGACGAGGGAGACTGCGCTGCAGTGGCTGGACGAATCGCCGATCCAATACGGGACGGCCATGGTGCAGTGCGGCGACGCCGACGGGCTGGTTGCGGGGGCGATCCACTCCACCGGCGATACCATCCGGCCGGCGCTTCAAATCATCGGCGTTCACCCCGAGGTCCGAGTGGCCTCCAGCGTGTTTTTCATGGTGTTCAAGGACCGCGTCCTGGTCTACGGAGACTGCGCCATCATCCCGAATCCCAACATGCAGGAGTTGGCCGCCATTGCCATTGCGGCGGGACGCACGGCTCGGGCCTTCGGGATTGACCCGCGGGTGGCCATGCTCTCCTACTCCACGGGCACCTCGGGCGCCGGCGGCGACGTCGAGAAGGTGACCGAGGCGGTGCAGATCGTTCGCGAGCGTGACCCGCTACTCACCGTTGACGGTCCCATGCAGTACGACGCCGCCATCGATCCGGAGGTGGGCAAGAGCAAGCGGCCGGACTCGCCGGTGGCCGGCCAGGCCACTGTATTCATTTTCCCGGACCTGGACGCGGGCAACATCGCCTATAAGGCGGTTCAGCGGATGAGCGGGGCGCTGGCCATCGGACCCGTCATGCAGGGGATGAACAAGCCGGTTAATGATCTGTCCCGCGGGTGCAGCGTAGACGATATCTATTACGTTGGTGCCATCACAGCGGTCCAGGCGGGCGGAGCCAGGCCCGGATGACCCACCACAGGCAGCACAGCGCGGGCTTCGCCTGCAACCGTTTTGGATGTCGGATGTCGGATTGGATTCGAGATCCGCAATGGGAAGCGAGCCGCGGACTTCAGTCCGCGCGGACTGAAGTCCGCGGCTCGTGGGTCCACCCCCCGATCTTGCCGCGGCGCGCAGAAACCGAGGCTTTGCAGTGCAAAGACCGACCGGCGATATACAGGTCAGGGTTCTGACAGCAATGAGGATAACAGTTCCGTGAAGATCCTGGTCATCAACTGCGGCAGTTCGTCGATCAAGTACAGACTCTATGACATGGCCGGGGAAGCTGAACGCGCCTCCGGTCTCATCGAGCGTGTAGGCGAAGCGGGGTCGACCATCGTCCACCAGGTCAACGGCTGCGAGACCCGTCTCAGCGAGCTTGTTCTGCACACGGAAAGAGGCGTGCGACGCCTGGTCGAGCTGCTAAGCACCGCTGGCGATCCACCGCCCCTGTCCAGCCCGGACGAAGTCTCAGGCGTGGGTCACCGGGTCGTGCACGGCGGCGAGGCGTTCAGCGAGTCGGTCCTGGTGGACCAGAAGGTGCTGGCCACCATCGAAGAGTGCGCCGCGCTGGCGCCGCTGCATAACCCGCCCAACCTGGCCGGGCTGCAGGCGGCCATGAAAACGCTGCCCGGCAAGCCGCAGGTGGCGGTCTTCGACACCGCTTTCTTCCAAACCATGCCACCGGCCGCCTACCACTATGCCCTGCCGTACGAATGGTACGAGAAACACCATATCCGCCGGTACGGCTTCCACGGCACCAGCCACCGGTACGTGGCCATGCGGGCGGCCGAACTGATCGGCAAGCCGCGGCCAAACCTGATCACGCTTCACCTGGGCAACGGCTGCAGCATGTCGTGCATCCGCGCGGGTAGAGCTATCGACCAGACCATGGGCCTGACCCCCCTGGAAGGATTGATGATGGGGACGCGCTGCGGCGACATTGACCCGGCCATCATCTTCCATCTGACTAGGCAAGGCCTGACCGTCGACGAGGTCCGCACCAGCCTGGAGAAGAAGAGCGGGCTGCTGGGTGTCAGCGGTGTGGCACGAGACCTGCGCGACGTCCAGGCGGCGGCGCGGGGCGGCAACCAGCGGGCCGCCCTGGCGATCGACATCTTCGCCCACCGGGCTCGCAAGTACGTCGGGGCCTTCCTGGCCGAGCTGGGCACCTGCGACGCGGTGGTGTTCACCGGTGGAATCGGCGAAAACGCGGCGATCATGCGCGAAAGAATCGTCGCTGGCTTGGCTCCGCTCGGAATCGAGCTGGACCATAAGCTCAACGACAACCGCGGTCAAGAGCCGTCCCGGATCAGCACCGAAACCAGCCGGACAGCCGTCTGGGTGATCCCCACAAACGAGGAGCTGATGATCGCCCGGGATACCGCCCGACTGATCTCGTAACGCGCGCGGTGTAACGAACTGTCAGCGTCAGCATTCGCAGCGTTCCGGCCTGAACGAGATGACCGGTTACGCCGACGTAAGCCACGCAGAGGGTTCTCCGATAGTTCCGTACCACACCCTTGTGGACGTATAGCATTTCGTAGCCCAGAGGGTCGTTCTTCACCCAGGCCGCGACATGCTTGTTCCGCTCCAACTCGAAGGCTTCGCTTGCCTCCCATGCACTGTCGAACACGCAATGGCCGATGTGCGACCGCCGAGCAATCGCGCAGGGTTTGCCGGTGTACCAGGGGCGCACGTCGCCTGTGCTGCGGATGGGCTTCTCGCTGTCAAATACCACCGTCAGCGCTTCGGTGTTCTCGCAACGGCTCTCCGACCCGTTCCACCAGCACGTCCCCAATCCGCGAGATAAAGCACAACTCTATGCCTTGACTCACTGCCTCGGTGGCGCCAAGCTCTTGCCACAAATCACGGGTCGCTCTGCTGGGGCGGCCCGTTTTCGTTCCGGCCGGCCGGTTGGCACGGCCTGCCGCATTCGGGGCACCGTCCGCTGACGTTGCCCCTCAGGTCGTAGCCACCCACCACAACCAGGCAAGCGAAACGCCACTCGATCCGGGCCACAGGTTGGCTACGAAGAACTTCATCTCATCGGGCTGCAATACATTTCGGGCCACGATCCACTGCAAGCGGTCACGCAGACGAAGTTCATCCCAGCGGACCGACTCGAAGAAGCGTTGCAGCGTCCGTGGCGGTGTTCCGCTCGCCAGGGCGATGGGCTCGATGCTCTTGCGATGCAGGTCCGACAGTTGCCCGCTGACGAAGGTCCGCAGGTGTTCACGAGGTTCGCTACGCCCGAAGCAATCGTCCACCTCAACCAGGAAACCCATCAGCCGGCCCCCCAGCTTACTGATCTGTTTCGCGTCCATGCCGTAAGTCCTCCAGTAATAAGTACTTGGAAGACCTCATTGGCGCTCGCCGCCCGATCACTTGAGCCTAAACGGCGCTGTAGTATTAGATGCACTCGGCGAATCTGTGCTCCGTTCCGCGGAAGAGCCGCCAGCCGGTCAGCAGTACAAACAGCGAGATGAGCGTGGCGGCGAGGAACGGCCCGGGTTCAGGGGCGAGTCCGTCGATGAGCCCCCGCCGGTACGAAGCGATGATCGGCGTCATTGGATTCGCGCTGATCAGGGCCTTGACCAGCGGGTCGTTAGTCGGCAGGGGGTAGATCACGTTGGTCAGGAACAGCCAGAGCTGCAGCATGACCGTCACCAGGTACTTCACGTCCCGGTAGAACAGGTTGGCCAGCGACAGCCACATTGCCAACCCGGCCATGAAGGTCAACTGCACGCCGAAGGCAACCGGCACCCACAGCGACGTCATCCGCAGGTGGAAGTCCCACGGCGTCAATACGTCGTAGTAGACAATCAACCCGACCAAGACGGTCGAGGCCAGCAGGAAGTCGAACAGGCAGCTCAGGATGGCCGAGAACGGGAACACCTCGCGGGGAAAGTAGATCTTGGTTACCAGATTGCGGTTGGCCACCAGCGAGTTGGTCGCGGTGTTCATGCTCTGGGCGAAGAAGACCCAGGGCAGCAACCCGATGTAGAGGAAGATCGGATAGGGCATGGTGGTGGCGAACGTGTCGGCCACACCGGTTATCCTGCTGAACACAAAAGCGAAGGTCAGCATCATGGCCAGGGGCACGAACAGAGCCCAGACCACGCCCAGCAAGGACTGCTTGTAGCGCACACGGATTTCGCGCAGGGTGAGGTTCCAGAGGACGTTGTGATGTCGGATCACGTCGGCCAGCATCAGGCCCAGTCTCCTGAAGCAGCAAACGCCGAGAAATCAACCAGTCAAAACGCCAAGACCGCACTTTTTTGACTGTTCGACTGTTTGACTTTTCGACTTTGCGAAGGAGCCCACGATCTCGCCCAGGCGCTCCACGACCGCTTCCCAGGATTCACCGGCCAGGCGGGTGCTTCGCCGTCGCCGGGCCTGGCCGTCATTGACCGTCAGTGCCCGGTCGCACTGACGGCAGAAACTGTCGCCGTCCTCAGCCGTCAGGACGTCGGGCTCATAGGCCAAGACCTCGGGCAGCGGAGTGGAAACCACAGGCAGTCCAGCCGCCAGATACTCCCGCAGCTTGATCGGGTTGATGTTGCGGGTCATCTCGTTGATCCGGAAGGGCAGCAAGGCCACGTCGAAGGCGCTGCAATAGGCCGGTAGATCCTGGTAATCCCGCCGCCCGAGAAGGTGGACGTTCGGCAGTGCGGTCAGATCGCCCGCGTGGACCAGGCAGTCCCCCAGTAAAACGAATGAGTAGGCTGGTCTGGCCCGGGCCACCGCAGCCAGCAGATCCAGGTCAAACCAGTGGTGGATCAGCCCGAAGAACCCGAAAAGCGGCCGGGGCAGATCGGCCACGTCCCGCGGCAAGGGGAGCTCTCGGTTCGCCGCCGCGGCGAAGTGGTCAACCTCGACTCCGTGGCGGACCAGAAACGTCCGCGGGTGAAGCCGCTGCTTGGACTCATACAGAGCCGCGGACGTGGTCACCACCAGGTCGGCCTGTTCGATCAGGCGGCGTTCGGCGGCTCCGACGGCCCGGTCGTCGAAATCCTCGAATGCCGTATACTCGTCCACGCAGTAGTACAGCAGGCACTCCTCGTCGAACCTGCCCGCCAGAAAAGACACGTCCGGAGCGAAGGTCCAGAGCTGAACCGGTCCGCCCGCGGCAGCGGGCAGGCGGGCCAACACCCGCCGGATCTGGGCGACCAGCAGGTGCTCGTTAAGGGCCCGCAGACCGCGACATTGGGCGCCCGGAATGACCAGCGGCGTCACCTGGATGATGGAGTCGCTCACGCGGCGGGCGCCGCAGACCACCGCCCGCAGGGTGGAGACAGCCGCGGTCACGTCTGCCACCGAGGCTTGCGGCCTGCGTGAACCGCGGTAGTTGACCCAGATGATCTGGTTCCGCCGGGCCAGTACCTTCATAACCTGATGTTTGCTGGTCGGATCGTAGTCCCAACAGTTGGCAATGCAAATGATGGTCCGGCCGTTGATCATGGGGACATCGCACGAGGGCGCCCGTTGGCCCGCGGCAGGCGGATCATCGCTTCTCGTCCTCGGCGCCGGGCTTGTAATAGCGGTAGTACTTGTAGTACCGGTAGTATCCATAACCGGGCGTTCGAGCCTCGCTGCCCACCAGCACCACACCGATGATGGGGACGTTGTTGACCTGGAGGGTCCGAACAGCCCGGTGGGCGACCGGGTCCGGCGTCTGGTTCAAGCGAACCACCAAGAGCACGCCGTTGCACCACCGACCGATGATGCCCACGTCGGTCACCGTGGTGGCCGGGGGGCTGTCCACCAGGGTGTAGTGGAACCGGTTACGAAACGTGGCGAAGACGGCCCCGGCGCTCTCGGCGCTGAGCACCTCGGCGGCGCCGCGTCCCTTTGTGTCGCCGGCGGCGATGAAGAACAGGTTGGGCACCGGCGTTGTTTGGATGACCTCATCGTAACCCGCTTCCCCGCGCAACAGGTCTGCCAGCCCGGACTTGGCTTGCAGATTCAACAGACGGGCCAACGAGCTGCGGCGAAAGTCCCCGTCCACCACCAGGATCTTCAGGTGGCGGATCTCCGCCAGAACGAAGGCGGTGTTCAGGGCGGTGACGCTCTTGCCGTCCCTGGGGATGCTGCTGGTAACGACGATGACGCGGTGGTCATTGTCAGGGTTCTGGCTCAGCAGCCTGGTGCGAAGCCCCCGGTACTGCTCGGAGATCATCGACGAGGGCTCATAATAGGTGACCAGCGACTCGCTCATTCCCTCCACCGGCGACCGAGGCTCCGCTGTGTGAGCAGCCGCTGGGGCGTCAGGGGGCACGTTCAACTCGGCCGGGAGCGGTGGGCAGAGCGATTCACCGGTCCGCAGGGCGGCCTCGCCGGCGGACGGCTCGGTCTCCGTTAGCTTCTCACGGCGTTGCTGCTCAGCCTTCTTTAGTGCTTCGGCGATCCGCCCCATAGACCGGCTCCGTCAGATCCCCTCGTGGTCCGCGCTCCGGGCTCGGCTCTCGTCGGTTGATTCGGCGATCGATGCCCAGGCAGACTTCGGGAGACTCATGATCCGCTCGAAAGTCGTGGGGTTGTGCAAGGAGAGATAGCTCAACCCACCGCTGATCCCCATGATGCCCAGCAGCAGGCAGGCGATTGCCGGGCTGAACACCGCCCGCCGCAGAAAGCGCCCCCGCCGATCGGCGGCGGTGACGATCTCGTCGATGTTCTCCAGGATGGGTACGCCCAGGGCCTGGGCCACCTGGCTCGAGGTGCGGAACCGGCGATCGAACAGCTCGGCAATGACTACGAAGACCGTTCCGGTGGCCAGGCCCGCCAGCAGGGAGAGCAGCAGCACCGTCTTGGCCAGCGGTGAAATGGGAACCGCGCTTCCCTCTGGCGGAGTCACGTTGGTAAAAATGATCCCGCGATCCTCGCTGGCGACCGCCAGGGACTGGTTGCATTTGTCCACTAGGCCCTGATACGTTTCGTATTCGCGCCAGGCCCGCTCGTACTCTTCCTGGATCCGGCCGGTCTCCTGCCGGCAATCCGCAACCTTCCCTTGCAGGCGGACGAACTCTCCGACCCGACTCTCAACCCGCTCGCTTTCCTCGGCCACCTGCTCCTGCTGCTCGACGAGCGAAGCCAGTTCCATTTCGACCTTGGCATAAGCGGGCAGCCACACACCCTGGACCGGGCCGGCAACGAAGCTCTTGACTGCGGCAATCGCCGGGTCCCCCGGTTGGCTCACCGCGCTGCTTTCGAGTTCGGCCTGCAGTTCCCGGCGGTAACGCTCCTGGAGCTTCCGCTCGTCGATGATTTCGGGGTGGAGGTTGGTCATCCCCCGGATGGTCTTCAGGTCGGTAATGCGAGTTTCGCAGGCGGCGATGGCGGCCTCGAGGCGAGCGGCTTCGGCACTGAGCACCGGGAATCTGTGGTGATCGTCCTTCGTCTCCGCGGATGATTGCCCCCGGGCCTTGGCCAGAAACTCCTTTCGAGAAGCCATCTCCGACCCCAGACGGGCCCGCGTGCGTTGCAGCTCCGCCAGTTGGCTGCGTAACGACGCCAGTTGAAAGGCGATGGCCTCGGCGTTGGTGGGGTCCACCCCAGGATGGGCTATCTTCAGGGTGATGAGCTTCTTGTCGATTTCGTCCAGGACGGCACGCTTCTCCTGGGCCCGGGCGGCATACCACTGCTGAGCGTCGATCAGTTTCTCGGTGACCCTCCGCCGAACCAGGCGGATGTAGCCCTCCTTCATCAGGTTCAATAGGCGGTTCATCACTTCAGGGTCGGCGCCGGTGTAACGCAAGCGGATAACGTAGCGGAAGCCCGTCTTCCGCCGGCAGTGAACCCACACGCGAGAGGCCAGCGATCTGCCGATCTTCTCCCTGGCGGCCAGGCCCTCCGCGGTCAGCGTCCCGTCCGGCTTCCGCGGAAGGTTCTTGGTCAGACCCAGTTCATCGACCACCGGGCCCATGACTTCATTGCTCCTGACGTCCTCTCTGAGCGTGGCCAGGAAGTAGTCGAAGGTGGTAATCTTCAGCTCGGGCGGCAGATCCACCGAAACGGGGTCGTTGGCTTGCTCGAAGACCGTCTCGGCCTCGTAGGCGCGCGGAACGTACTGGCTGGCGATGAAGGCGGCCGTTGTGGCCAGGCAGAAGGGGATGAAAAAGACCCACCGCCGCAGAACCAGGATCCGCAAGACCTCGCCCACCGTCTGCCTCAAGTCAGAGCTGGAAACCCCGTCGCTCTGGGCGACGTGGCGGGGGTCGACCGTCTTGCCCGCCGAGCGGGAGTGTGACCGAGATGTTCTACGCGCTTCGTCCACGGTTATGGCGTCTCAATCGTCCCGGTCACGATCCTCGTAGCTATCGGTTGCGTCGATCACGTTGCTCGGGAACTGGTAGGCCTCATACATCGGTATGAACGGATACAGAACCTCCTGCACGCGCTTTCCGATCCAGCCCAGTGGCGTCGGCGGCACGTAGACCATGTCCCCGGGCTCGAGCAGGACGTTCAGCCGCAGGTCGCCGGTGTTGATCATCTCATCCAGGTCCACGCGGATCTTGACGCGCTTGTTCGGGTCGGGATTGGGGCGGATGACCCGGATCTGGGATCGCCAGGCGATAAACGTCGGCCCGGCGGCGCTCAGGGCGTCGATCAGCGAGTCCTTGCCCGTGTAAGGGCGTGGCCCCGGGCTGTTCACTTCCCCGAAGACGTAGTACTTCTTGGACTGGTAGTCAGTGACCACCACCCGCAACTTGGGGTCTTGATAGTAGGGCTTCAGCAGCTCCTCGAGCTTGGCGGCGATCTCCTTGGGCGTCAGGCCCACCACCCGGACCGGGCCAAGCAGGCGGAGCGAGATCTTCCCGTTCACCCCCACCGTTTGCTGCTCGTTATCGATCTCCAGCACTCGCGGGGCGGAGATGGCCAGCGTATCCGGGATGCCCACGCGGTACTCGGTCGCGGTGGCCAGGTGCTCGTGCTCTTTGAGGAACGTCAGCAGATCCTCGTGGTGGTTGGCACAGCCCGAGCAGGTCAGGACGGCGACCAGCGTCCCCACCATCTTCGAACCGATCTTCATCGAACGGTTCCTCCATCGGCCAAGACCCTCCCGGGCCGCTGAGCACTTGCGCCGCCGCCTGCTGGCCGGCTGGGCGCACAGCGGTCGGGACCGGACCGGCCGTAGACCCTCTTCGCAGTGTGCACCTCCGCCCAAAAGCGGACGTTGCACCTGCTGATTCATCGGGTTGCTGGTCTGCAACCTGAATCTACTTGGCGGAATATGGGGCCGGGCGGGCACCCGAGCCCAGGCTGCGCCGCTCGCCGCCGCCGGCGGAGCGCCCAAGGAGACGGCGGGTCGCATTATCCGGACCTAAAGCACGACCGTCCGGGGGTCGATATCGGCAAGGGAAGCGGTCGGGTGGCCAGTCGGCCAGCGGCGGATTGCCCTGCGGTGCCGTATGTACGCTGCTCACTTTGGCCTGCGTGAACTACCCTTCAACAACACGCCGGATCCCCGTTTTTTCTTTGCCACGCCCGATCACGAGGAGGCCCTGGCCTCGCTCATCTGCACCGTCAGCGAGCTGAAGGGCTACGTCCTGCTTACCGGCGAGGTCGGTGCAGGTAAGACGCTGGTCTCGCGAATGATGTTGCGCCATTTCGGAGACCGGATCTCCTCAGCCGTCATCAACAACACCGCCCTCAGCGCGGACGACTTACTGGCGGCGATCTGCTCGGAGTTCAAGTTGACCGCTCCTCCCTCGGCCACACGGTTTCAGCTTGTCCGGGCTCTCCAGGACTACCTGCTGGCGGAGTTCGCCGACAACCGCCCCGCGGTCCTGGTGCTGGACGAAGCCCAGAATCTGCCCCAGGACGCCTTCGAGCAGCTGCGCATGATCGGCAACC
>Ga0114922_10006213_pt1 | contig 10982 bp, 12 predicted proteins | sample AartaG_FD_100975 | JGI IMG/M metagenome (GOLD analysis project Ga0114922, IMG submission 100975) | Deep subsurface microbial communities from Aarhus Bay to uncover new lineages of life (NeLLi) - Aarhus_00045 metaG | ecosystem: Environmental > Aquatic > Marine > Oceanic > Sediment | place...
CCAAATTTAAAAGGATTACCATTCACAGATAACCCTTTATATTGTTCTTTGATACGTTTTGATTAGTTCTTAAAGTACAAGAATTCTATCCTTGCCACGAAACAAAAGAGAAACCAACTTATTCACACACTCATCAATATTCTTCTTCTTTCTGGTCTTGTACACCATTTTCAAAAAATCCTCAATTTTTCTTCGCTGTGGTTGTGCTTCGTAAAAAGTATTATCTTCCTGGATGCATCCTCTAATATTTTTTATAAAAAAATTAAGGATGTCTATAATGAGTTCATCGGGAGCTTTATCTCTTATGTAGCTAGTGCTTAAAACCTTATTAATGAGCACCTTGCGTGCCTTCTCAATAATTTGCCATTCTATATCATATTGATAAGGATGACTTGCATAATATAAGAGAAATCGTACGCAGGTTTCGCGACTGTCTTCGCCATCCGATTCAAAAGCAGAATCAGTCCAGTGCAATCGCTCCGTAACAGTATGAAGCAAACCCATTGCTTCATCATTGGTAATGTTCGAATCGTTCCAACGCGCAAGGAAATTTTTCCATTCACGGCCTGTGTGATAAATGAATGAATCTGGTTTGCGATAATCCTTATCTTGCATTATCACAGTTTTGACTTTTTTGGTTGCCATTCGGCACCTCCTTATTTCGCCAGGAAAGGCGTTTTAAAGTTGAAAGGCTTGAATTTGTAGAAAGTCACAACCTTTCATTTAAAATTAACATGCTCCTGGTAAATTTGTCAAGAAGTTTTTTTTGCGCAAAATGTTCTTTGATAAAAAAACCTTTATTGATTAAATTTACAGCAATCACGATGTCGGCTCTCATTTTTTTATTGTATTAACTGGTACTGGCTCTGCTATTCCCCCATCAAAAAGTAATCTTATTAAACCAAAAAAATAAATACAGTAAAAAAATATTATATCATTGTTAAATAACAATGCGCTTACGAAAAATTCATTAAAATTGCTTCATCTTCACCTATCTTGACATAATTCTGTCTCTAGGCTACTATCTATAATAGAAAGGAGGATAAAATAATGACCTTTAAAAATTGGATAACTGAGGAGCTCCATGATCAAAAAATTCTTGAAAATCTGCGCAATTTTTTGACGACTATGCCAAAAAACGCATCTGTGAGTGTAAGCATAGAACGTCACAATAAAGGTGGATGGATCAAATTCTTAAACAATAAAAGCTTCGCGTTTAGGACCAATAAGTATCTAGCCATAGCACAAACTGTACTTAAAAAAACTCAATTCATTAATTTAACAGTGTAATTGGCCGGTTGCTTGACGGGGATTTATAGAAAAGACAAGATTTTACCGACCAAAAAAGGAGGTCATATTGAAAAATAAAATAAATGTATACGAAATGGCCATAGAGCAGTTAAAATCAGTAATGAGAGAATGCAATCTTCCAGATGATATTCTTACACTTTTCGGTGAACCAGAACGACAATTGATAGTTAAATTGCCCATAATAATGGACAATGGAAAAATAAAGCTTTTTTGGGGTTGCCGAGTGCAACATAGCAGCACATTAGGTCCGTGTAAGGGCGGGCTACGACTTCATCCTGATGTTACGCTTCCAGAGGTAAAAGCGTTAGCAATGTGGATGAGTTGGAAATCTGCGTTGGTGAAAATCCCGTTTGGAGGAGCAAAGGGTGGCATTATTTGTGATCCTTTTAAGCTTTCTCCAAGAGAAAAAGAACGATTGATTAGAAGATACACCTCTGCTATTCTTCCTATCATCGGCCCCGACAAGGATATCCCCGCTCCAGATGTTGGCACTGATGCCAAGGATATGAGCGTTATTATGGATACTTACAGTATGCTAAAAGGGTATCCGTCTCCTGGGATTGTTACTGGAAAACCGCTTGAATTAGGCGGTTCCAAGGGACGTAAGGAAGCTACTGGCCGCGGAGTTATGATTGTTACAATAGAAGCCTTAAAGAAAATGGGAATTAAACCAGAAAACGCAACAGTTGCAATTCAAGGATTTGGCAATGTTGGATTAAATGCAGCACATTTGCTACAAAAAGCAGGATGTAAAATTGTTGCCGTAAGCGATGTTTCTGGCGGATATTATAGAGAAAGCGGTCTCAATGTTTTAGAAATGATTAATTATTGTAAAAACTCTAAAGACCATCTACTAGAAGGTTACGATATAGGGGGAGTAACAAATATTTCTAATGCCGAACTCTTTGAGCTCCCTGTCACAGTTATCGTGCCGGCGGCACTGGAAAGACAAATAACATTTGAAAATGCAAGCAAGATAAAGGCAAAATTAATTGTTGAAGGAGCTAATGGCCCGACTACGCCAGAAGCTGATCAAATATTGTATAAACGAAAAATAGAAGTGGTTCCTGATATTTTAGCTAATTCCGGCGGAGTCATTGTTTCGTACTTTGAATGGGTACAATCTACCACTCACATGACTTGGAACACCGATAAAGTCAATAAAGAACTGCATCGGATTATCATAAAGCCCTTTAGCAGAGTCTGGGATAAAACGCATAATTCGAAGCTGCCTCCCAGAATAGCGGCTCTCTCAATTGCCCTTGAACGTATTTATAAAGCTTCCCAAATGCGGAAGATCTTTCCTTAACATAACAATAAAACCCTGTGAAAACTTCACAGGGTTTTCTATTAATCCTATACCTTTTTATGCTGAGTCTTTCTAGGTTTAAGTTAATCTTTTGACCCGTCTCGGTCGGCCACGATACTGCGTTGACTGAGGCTGCGGGACCAGGACTCAAACCCGTCCTGATCTAGAACCGTTCCAAAATCTTAAAACCCTCCAAAACCGCATCGCAAATAAAATCTTCTAAGGATACAAAATCTTGCTTAAGCTGGGATTTTCTTAGACAAGAATTATAGAACCGTTTTTTCTCTTGTTTAATAATGGCCGGAGGCAAATTCTTTATTAACAACATTCCCTGAATGATCAGTCGCCCTATCCGACCATTGCCATCGGAAAAAGGATGAACTTGCTCAAACTGACTGTGCGTTTTAGTAATTTGATTAATAATATCTCTATTCGGTTGATTAATCTCTTTAATTATTTTTTTCATCAATTGGGGCACATTCAAATAATTAGCTGTTGGTATATAAGAACCAACAATGCGAACTGAATGTTTTCTGTAAAAGCCAGCGTCGTCTTTAATACCGTTCATTAAAATGCTATGAAGTTTCAAAATTAAATTCTCGTTTATGTTAACCGGGGGCTTAGTAAGATAATTTAATAAATACCGCCAAGCAGTTTGATGATTCTTTGCTTCTAATTGCTCGATAATATCTTTGTTCGGCAAAGCGACATTATCAAACAAAATTGCCCTGGTTTCATCTTCTGTTAAAGCGCTGCCTTCGATTCTGTTCGTATGATAAGTAAACGAAAGCATAAATTGATCATAAATGTCAGGATTTTTCATAATTTCTTTTAAGATATTTTTATATTCTTTAGATTTCTTTACTATTATCTGTTTCCTTGCGCTTAAAGAGTTATCGGGAATAGTTTTTTGGCCTGTGTATTTAAAATACAAACTGTTAATATTTTTTTCTGTTTTTTTATGGGGCTTTGATCTGTCATTAATCCAGCTATTGAAAGTAACAAAAGATACCCCAAGATTTTTAGCTAGTTTTTCTTGGGTCAATCCAGAAATGCTTTGAATTATCTTTAACTTTTCAGATGTGGTCATATATTGTCATTTTATAAAACTTTATAAAGTTTGTCAAGTATAAGAGCTTTATAAAGTTTTGTATTTAAAAAATCACCAAAATGGTGATTTTTTGAAGCTAAATGTTTACGCTGAGCTTGTCGAATCTGTCTCGGTCAAGAGCTTTATATATAGAATTTAGAAAATCATTAAAATTTTTACTCTTTGTATAAATCTTATAAAGCTTTTTTGCAACGGCAAGAGTTGGAAGTAGTTATATTTTGTGGGAAATTTTTTTAAGCTAGTCTCATTGATAATAAAGCCGTTTTTGTCAGTTTTGTGCAGCATAGAGTTAATGCTTAACTCTCCAAAACAGAATCAAATCTTAATTAAAATAGATATTTATTCGATAACAATAACTTCGCCATCCTTGAGCACTTTAAATAATATTTTGTTTTCTATCATGTATTCTACGGCCTTTTTTGCGTTTTCTGCTTCCGCATGGCCTGATTGATAATGAGGAATTACAGAATAATTGAGAATTCCTAAACCGTCCCAAATAATTTCTGATTGATCGTCATAGGGTTTTATATTCGGATCATCTAATAAATCCATGCCTTTTAAAACCGGTGCCAATACGCAAACTCCGGCGCTATACCCTCCGTATAGAATCTTATTTTTTTCAATTAATTTTCTCAGAATACCATCAAAACCACTTATTTCCATGGCTTGTCTAAGCACGAAAAGATTGCCTCCTCTTACCCAAATTACACCAAATTTTGAAATCTTTTTTTCTAATTCGTCTTGTTTATTGAAATAATCACGTAAATCTACTATCTCAACATCTAAACCCAACTCTTCAAGTTGCTTTATATCAGACTGTTCACTTTTCTTTCTTCTTTCTAAGTCATCTGAAAAATCAAGTGCGTTAGAAATATAAGCAGTTTTTTTATTTTCGGTTGGCAATAGCTCTTTTAATTTATCAACCTCATTTCCTAATTTATACGAAGATAAATAAAATTTCATATCATTGATAGAATTAATTATTACATTCACATTCTATCAAAAAATTGCCTTAATGGCAATTTTTTATAGGCGTCTCTCCCCCTACGCCCTTCGGGCTTCGAAAGGACAATGGGTCTGTCTCGGTCGGGGTGTTTTAAGCTAAAATGGGACAAATGGGACACAGAAAGGAGGTGTTCCATTTGGGACAGTATCGTGTGCCGTTTTTAATATTCCAAATTAAATTTTTAAATGCGGGCTTCTGAAAAACTCTAATCCGTTTTCATAACCCTAGCAAGAGCAATCCTTTCAATTTCAAATACTTTTAAATCAAGGTCTACTAATTTCATATAACGTTCCTGAACCTCCTCTCTTCCAATATCTTCAATAAGAGAAAGGGAATATTTTGAAAGATAATCACTTATTTCAGCCGGATCCAAACCATAAATCCACATTTTAAATCCTTTAACCATCCATTTATACATGCTCTTTTTTGTAGAATTATTGAGGTCTTTACCCTCAATAAGACTTTTTAGAATATAGGTAAAGACAATTTTACTGCCAAGAGCAGCCTGCGCTACATATTTTAATATACTATCATTGGCTTCTTTTGAAATATATTGCGTAACTCCTTCTGAAATAAAAAGAGTCTTAGAGGTTAAATCGTATCCTGCTTTTTTTAATTCGGCATCAAGACTTTGCTTATCAAAATCAATAGGAACATAAACCACATGGGCTGGAAGCTTTCCTAATATTTTTTTTATTTTTGTTCTTTTCTCTTTTATTACTGATGGATAATCCACTTCAAAGTAACGTATGCTTTCTATGCCGGGAATATAATAAGCACGGCAGTCCATCCCAGCACCAAGGTTGACTACTGCTTCAATTTCCTTAATATTATTTTTTAATACATCATCTATATAACGAAAGCGGCAAAAAAACCAACCCATTTCTTTCAATTTTACAATGGCATCATTTATTTTAGGTAAACGTTGAAGAAATATAAAAAATTTGTAAAGAGGCGACAATAATTTTTCAGAATATGGATCTTCAAAAAGCCGCTTTTCTTTAGGATATAAATTTCCTGTAGCTCTTACATAAGCAACACCCATCCCTGTATTGATTGCTTTCATAATATTAATAATAATTAATAATCTTCTTTCGTCCTACCAAAAAACCGCCCAAAAGGCAATTAAAATTGCTGCCGGGCTAGGACTCGAACCTAGATGCTATGGTCCAGAACCATATATCCTACCATTAGATGACCCGGCAATAAAATAAAAACTTGCCTACCGGCAGGCAAGTTGCCTCTCGGTATTTTACACCTTAAGGTATTTTCTCATTGCAAAAATACTGCTAAGAACTCCCAAAACAATGCCCATGCCCAAAAGTAAAACTAAAAATGCCCAGAAATTAACCCGGAAATAAACAAAGAAATCTTCAATAGGCAAAAACCCTGAAAGCTTGGGCGAGATAAACCAGAAAACTGGATACAAAATTCCCAAAGTAATCAAAGAAGAAATAACTCCATACAAAACTCCTTCAATAACAAACGGCCCTCGAATAAACCAGTTACTGGCTCCAACCAACCTCATAACCTTGATTTCTTCGCGAGCGCTATAAATAGCCAAACGAATAGCATTGAAAGTAACTAAAACTACGACCAAAATCAAAATGCCGCTCAAAACTACTCCCCCCATCCGAATATTAGCCACAATATAAGAAAGCTTATCAATCACTTCTTTGTTCTTCTTGTAGTCTACTTTATCAATAATATTACTGTAATTAATCCCATCTAAAAAATTGGCAATAATGTCATACTGAGACGCCTCCTGGGCTTTAATGTTTAAACTTGCCTCCAATGGATTCTCATTTAATTCCTGAAGGCTTTGAATCAAGTAAGGATTATCTTGATGTTTTTCCCTGAATCTTATAAGAGCTTCTTCTTGAGAAACATAGTCTACTCGCTCTACTTCGGCAAGCTTTTCGAGTTGAGATTTAACAATTAAAATATCTTCTTCGTTGGCTTCTAACTTAAAATAAACGCTAATATCAATTTTTTCCTGCAGATTCGTTAATACTGCGTTAGCAACAACATTAATCATTAATAAAACGCTAATTACCAACAAAGTAAGAACCATAATACTAATGGTTGCCGTTGAAAGCCAGCCATTTCGCCAGAAACTCTTAAGCCCTGATTTAATTACGCGTTTAAAAGTAATCCACATAGATATTAATTTTCAATTTCTAATTTTCAATTTTCATTAAATGTTACAATTTTCAATTATTTTTCTTCTAAGTCATATTTGTTTGAAAATTGGGTCATTGATAATTTATTGTAAATTGAGAATTGGAAATTGACTTAAGCTTTGCTTAAGCCAAGTATCTTCCTTTTTCCTCGTCTTTAATCAACCTTCCCTTATCCAAAGTAATAACTCTCTTGCTAAGTGTATTAATTATTTCCCTGTCATGAGTAGCCAAAATTACGGTTGTTCCCATTTCATTTATCTTGCACAAAAGCCTAATAATATCCCAGGTATGAAGAGGATCCAAATTACCGGTTGGCTCATCGGCTATCAATATAACGGGGTGATGAGCAAGAGCCCGGCCAATAGCTACTCGCTGCTTTTCCCCTCCAGAAAGTTGTCTGGGAAAATGGTGGCTTCGATGGCTCAATCCTATTAACTTTAAAATTTCAGGGATATCTTCTTCTATTTCCTTGTTTGTTCTACTGGCTGCTTCCATTGCAAAAGCAATATTCTCGTAAGCTGTCTTAGTAGAAAGCAGTTTAAAATCTTGAAATACTGCCGCAATTTTTCTTCTATAAATTGGTAAATCTTTAGAGCTAATCAACTCCAAATTCTGACCATCCACAATTATTTTTCCTTGCGTAGGGTTTTCTTCTTTGAGCAGCAATCTTAAAAGAGTAGTCTTTCCTGCTCCGGACTGGCCAACAATAGAAATAAATTCTCTTGGGTGAATCCTGAAAGTTACATTTTCTAAAGCAACTGTAGACTCTGAATTGCTGGGATAAATTTTTGATATATTCTTAAAATTAATCATATTTTATTAGGATATAGGACTTAGGATTTAGGGGTTAAAAATTACGCATTATATCCTAATTTTATTTCTGCTTCAATAAACTCATCTAACTCTCCGTCTAATACCGCTTCAATATTTGACGTCTCTGCTTTTGTCCGATGATCTTTTACCATTTTATAAGGATGAAGAACATAGGAACGAATTTGGCTTCCCCATTCGACTGCTGTTTGCTTGCCTCGGATTTTTTTCTTTACTTTTTCTTGATCCTGCAACTGTTTCTGGAATAATTTTATCTGCAAAAGTTTCATTGCTGTCTTTTTGTTGGCGCCTTGAAGCCGCTCGGATTGACAAGCGGCTGTAATGCCGGTAGGAAGATGGGTAATCCGGACAGCTGATTCGGTTTTATTAACGTATTGACCGCCCGGGCCCGAAGCCTTGTAAGTATCAAATTTTAAGTCTTCGGGTTGAATTTTAATCTCTCCCACCTCGCCAAATTGAGGTAAAACTTCTATTAAAGCAAAAGAGGTATGACGTAATTTATCAGCATTAAAAGGAGAAAGTCGCACCAACCTATGAACCCCGGCTTCGCCTTTTAGATAGCCATAGGCATAAGGTCCATTAATTTCTAAAGTTACATTTTTAATGCCCGCTTCCTGTCCAGCGGCAATGTGAATAACCCGAGCCTTAAATTTGCGCTTTTCAGCATATTTTAAATACATTCGCAAAAGCATTTCTGCCCAATCTTGAGCATCAATGCCTCCGGCTCCGGAATAAATAGACATTATAACATTCTTCCTGTCATATTCGCCAGAGAGAAAAATTTTTATTTCTTCTTTTTCAAATTTCTTTTGAAGTTCAACTAATCTATCTTTGATTTCTGACTTAAGCTTCTCGTCTTCTTTACTTAACTCGTTAAGCTTGCCCAGCCCTACTAATTCTTTATCTGACATTTCCCAAAAATCTATTTCCTCTTTTAAATTAGCCAACTCCTCGCTGATTTTTGCTGGGTTTGGTCCGCCAGCTGGCGGATTCCAAAACTCGGGCTCTTGCGCTAAAATTTCCAATTGAACAATTGTTTCTTTCTTTTTTTTAAAATCAAAGGCAGTCCTTCGCTTGAAGGATTTTTTCTTCCAATTCCTTAATTGTTTCCTTAATTTCCATAACTGTCATTGTAATAATAACCAAAGTCGCTAAAAAAAGCAATAAGGGAGCGCAAAGCGCGCTCCCTTGAACCTAAATCTATGTTTTTGTCATTTTTCTGATTTCAGTTTTTCTAATTCATTTTTAATCTTTTCCTGTTCTTTATCTATACCCAACAAATTCAATTCCAGCAACGAATTAACTTCTTCTTCGGGCAATTTGGTCGCCAAAAAACAAAGTTTGGCAAAATCAGCTTGGTTTTTTGCCAGAGAAGTCAATCCCAAATCTTTTAATCGCAGTTTGCTATCTTCATCTAATTCTACCGACCGCTTTCCTTCCTCCTCTTTTGGTTTTGCGTTTTTAGCCAATTCCAGCAACGGCTTAACTTGTTCTTCGGAATATCCAGCCCCTTTAAGGCAAAGACCGGCAAAATAAGGATCTCTTTCAATTGATTTAACACCCAACTTAGACAATTTTTCTTTGTGTTCTGAATCCAATTCAGCAGGTACTTTCTTCTCCTCCTCCTTTTCCGATGTTCGTTCGGGCATATTCTTTTCTGGATCGCCAATCAATTTTTTAATCTCTTTTTCTTTCAGTTCTCCTTTTCTAAAATACTCCCTGGCGATATAAAGTTCTTTCTTAGCCAAAAAATCCTTTCCCATTTCTATGAATCTTTTTTTGTCTTCCTTTGTTATCTCTTGCTTCTTTTTAAAAATTTGTTCTATTTTTTCTTTAAACATAATATTTATTTAATTATTACTATCTCTGTCAGTTAATTATAGCACATATTTTAGAAATTTGCAACTTATTTACCCATTGCTTATCTAAGCCGGCAGTCCGATTCGAACGGACGACCTACTCTTTACGAAAGAGTTGCTCTACCCCTGAGCTATGCCGGCCCTACTTCGCTAAAGCTATGAAGGGTAAACAAAAGCGGGTAACGGGAGTCGAACCCGTATCTTAACCTTGGGAAGGTTACATAATAGCCACTATACGATACCCGCAAAAAAATAGCCCCGAGGAGAATTGAACTCCTGTTTTAAGGTTGAAAACCTCATGTCCTAACCACTAGACGACGGGGCCTCAAGTTTAATTATTAAATAATTTTTTTATAAATTTTCTACCAGCGCAACTTTTTAAATATTTTTCTCTTTTTCTGGCTTGAGTCAATGATGGACACTCTTCTTTATAAATGATTTTCCAAGGAATATACCTTTTTGTGAAACTATGATTTCCAGAATTATGTTCTTTTATTCTTCTTTCTAAGTCTGTAGTACTACCAGTATAAGTTTTTCTTGATTTTTCGCTTAGTAAAATATAAACAAAAGGCATATATATAACTTAGCCACTAGACCAGCCTCGACTAGGCGAGACTCTAGTCGAGTCTAGGCGGGCCCGCCTCGACTCGCTAGGCGCGAACCGACGCGAGGCGGGCGACGGAGCCAATTACTATATTAAAATACCAAGAATATCAAAAATTGACAAGAACATTTAATTAATTTTTCTTTACAACGCCATAAATAGCAATTTTCTTTTTCTTTCTTCTCGCCCACCAGACATCACCGTAAGACCAATGCCAGTATTCTTTTGGAAAATTAGACAAACCAGCTTTTTGTAATACATTAAACATAATCTGCCTGTTTTTCTGAATATAAGCAGGGAGTTTTGGTTGAAATGATTTGGCATTTTCCTGATAAGTCAATTTAGAACTTTTCATGGGAATTTTTCTGCCATTTTTCCAAAGCCTTAAATCTACCGCCGCGCCTGCCATATGCCCTGACACTCGCCTGCCCTCAAATGGAGCAACATATTTTTCAGCTTCTTTAATAGAAAAACGTTTTGCAAAACCCTGAAAAATTCTTTCTTGCACATATTGCGGCCTCCAAGCATCATTAATAACAAAAGTCATACCTTTTGGCAAATGACTTTTTGCTTTGCAAACCATTTCTGCCACTGTTTTTCTCAAATAAGCTGTTTTTTCTTTTTTCATCCTGCGGGAACCCAAGTCAATAACCAAATCAGGACATAGCTTTTTTATATCAACCAACGGCTCCCCGCATTCTTTAACTTTAATCATAAAATTTGCCTTAGAAATAAGCTTCTGTTATTATTATATCATATTTATGATTA
>Ga0114922_10006214_pt1 | contig 10982 bp, 10 predicted proteins | sample AartaG_FD_100975 | JGI IMG/M metagenome (GOLD analysis project Ga0114922, IMG submission 100975) | Deep subsurface microbial communities from Aarhus Bay to uncover new lineages of life (NeLLi) - Aarhus_00045 metaG | ecosystem: Environmental > Aquatic > Marine > Oceanic > Sediment | place...
AAATAAAAAGCTTTTCGGTTTTATTCTCTCGTTAAATCAATAAAAGCATGCTTTATACGGCAGTTAGTAATTATATGTTCCCTGTGATTTGACGGAGTTAAGGTATAAAGTACAATTTTTGGTAAAGCTTTCTGTTTTAAAGAAATGTTCTTTTATATCTATAACAGTTTAGCTTTTACTTTTATAGTTTGTTATTTCAGTGAAATAAATACACTCAATTTGCTTTATTTATTACTCCCACTTAAACTTCCTAATACATAGAAAATATGCGAGTATGGAAATTTTAATAATTTCGGTACCGGAAATCTTTCCCAGGAGTAAACAGCTTTAATCCAAAAGGGAATTTGATTTTTTTGAATATAATCAATCAAATTTGAATGCCACTCTACGGTGTTTAAATCTATATTGCTCCTATGCAGCCGTACATCCCGAAAACCCAAAGAATCCGGCCAAGGGGGACAATCAACAACGCCAATTTCAATATTTTCTAACCCATTTTCTGTAAATAGCTGCTCCACTTTGTCCGGAAAATTTAACTGTTTATTCCCATGCGTCCAGGGTATCTTTGTGAACTTATGAACCAACGTATGAATCGGGAACCCCACATTGTAGCCATTGACAGAAAACACAGCAACATATTTACTTGATACCCTCTTCATTTCAGCAAGAACCGCCCGGGGATTTTGAAATGTGGGGAACACGGCAAAATTCCACACAAAATCAAAAGAATTTTCTTTTAATGATGTATGCTCGATATTATCACATCTTTTAAACGTTACCCTGTTCTCCAATCCCAATTTCTTCCAAACGCTTATGCTGGATTCGTTTCCATTCATAAGTGTTACATCACAACCAGTCATTCCAAATCCCAAAGAATAAATAGAAGGCATAGCCTTAACTCCTAATGCAGGAATCTCTAAGACATTTTTAATATCATACTTTCTTGTAAGTCTCCCAAGCAACTTACCCAAGGCGTATCTTTCATAATCAACACCAAAACATTCAACTTCTGTCATTATTTGTCTCCTTTACCTCCTAAGTATGCTTTTTTCTACTAAAAGCAACGGTTCCAATCCCACCTACCACAAAATCCGTTATAATCGTAATAAGTCGCAATAAAACGCAAGCAAAGACCGCAATTTCAAGAGGTATTATTTGCGAAAGTATGAGTGTACCAACCCCTTCTCTAACACCCAAACCAGCAGGGGCGAAGAACGCAAGAAGCCCTATAATCAGACCTGTAGCACCAGCAGCTATAATCACGGGAAAATCTTTAATACCTATAGGTACAAAAATGCGGATACAAAGGAATAAAATTGCCCCTGTGATGAACCAGAGCAAAAAATAGAGCCCTATAGCTTTAAGATATGACGAATAATTAAGGAACGTATTATCTACATCCACAGAACTTGCTGCTGTATCTTCAGAAGAAAATTGAGATATCTTACGTAGAAGAACTGAAAAAATTTTATTAAGTATTCGGGGATGGATAAGCATTATCATCAAAAATGGCAGAATAATCAAAAATTTTTGTGCCAGCCAAGGTAATTGCGCAATAGCAAATAAACTACATAACCCACCTGTGAAAAATAAAAGGGCATTATTAATTATAAAATTCTTTCCGATCTTATCGGAACTTATATCTAACTGACGTGAAAAAATATAATAATTCGCTGCATACCACACCTTGCCCGGGATATAAACCCCAAGACGGGAAAAAGCTGCAACTTGAAAAGTTTGCCAGTAGGATATTTTAGCACCCAATGCTCTATATATGGAGTAATGCACATAAACATAGCATAAAAAAACTATGAAACTTAAAATTAGCACAAGATATACCGTCTCTAAATGTAAAATCTTTGGAAGCGTAGCCAATGTTTCTTTGTGTTTATAAAAGTATATAATAATAGACACAAAAAGAATGCTGAGATATACTCGTATTACCCAAATATTTTTTGCGATCTTAAGAAATGTTTTTAAAATATGATATATGTTCATCAAATCAACCTCTTTTACCTATTACTTTAGCAGGAACACCGACGGCAATGCTATAAGAGGGGACATCTTTTGTAACCACACTCCCCGCACCAATGACTGAACCTTTTCCAATAGTAACATCTCCTAGGACAATCACATTAGCTCCTAACCACACATCTTCCTCTATAACAATGGCTTTTGGAATAGCTCCTTGCAAGCGTATGGGAACGGTTGGATTTTTGAATTCGTGATCCGCAGAAAGAATAGCCACATTGGGACCTAACAGTGAGTCTTTGCCTATCTTAAGTTTTCCCGTCCCATCAATAAAACAGTTTTGTCCAACATGTACCGAGTCTTCTATTACAATCTTTCCTATATAATCCTCAGAACTGCCACTACTAAGTCGGCAGAGACGGGAAATGTAGACATCATTTCCAAGCATAATTTTCGTGCGGTTTGATTTTGGATCCAAATAGCTATATTCTCCTATAAACACCCTATTACCTAAGAAAATTCGTGAAGGAATTGCTAAACGCACATTCTTTTCTATAAGACAACTTTTGTCAATTTTACCTAAAATAACTCTATACACCATTGGTCTAAGGATGGACCCAAATATAGTTGGTATCCCTCCAAATATTGTAAGAATTGTGCCTTGAAAAATAAAATTAGAGATACTCCTCTTACCAGTGACTCTTTCAACATATTTCAGAAATTTATAAAAAAAGCTGCCTTTAGGAATTGCCTGCCCTGTCGGCGGATGGAATATTGTTTTATAATTCTGACGTTCCATAATTGCCTCTTTTCTCTCTACAATATTCTTTATATCCCTTTTAAGTTTCATTTTAACTAAAATCCATCCAATTTTTTGATCATCAAACTTACGATCTCCATGCAAACTAAATCATCCATAGGGATTCTTAGCAACCTCCATGGGGTTAATGGTCATTTTGGCATTATATTCTTCTATATATTAATTATATTTCTAAATACCTTGAGCATACTTCTAAAATCGCATAGTATATTGCTATATGCCTGATTAGCCATTGGACAATAACAATTTCCTTCTTTTATATATCTTCTAACTTCATTAGCCTGCTTCGAATGCCAAACACGCTTAAAATCATAATTCACGGCTCGCAAATCTCCCATCGGTTTATCATAGCCCAGAATGCAACATGCCCAAACTTCACCGTAAGGATTGATATGAACATTAGAGATACCCGCATAACACGGCAGCACCTGTCTTTTCTCTCTTAAAGTTCGAACAACGAGGTCATAGTAAACGAGGCGGAAAGATTGTGTATATCGTGATAATTTACTTTTGGATTTAACATCTTTTCGAATCTCACTGGAGAAATACCCGATTGCCCGCTCATATTTTTCCGCTGTCGGAGTAATAGGCTCATTCAATGTAAACAATTCGGACCTTTGCTCTGCAATCTCATTAATATAACTATCCACATCTAATTTATGTGCATAATCAGAAATTTCTATGATGTCATCAACATTAAAATTTGAGATTACCGTGCCGAGATTTACATGCAGATTTGGATAATCTTTTTGGATTTCTTTTAAGCGTGCCACAGTATCCAGAACCTTCTCAAAATTGCCTTCCACACCTCTGATTTCATCGAGTTTCTTGCCTATACCGTCAAAAGAGGGTTTAATCGTAAATGGCACCTCGTGTTTGTTCTCTTTCATAACCTCTAAAATTTCTATCGTCTTTTTCTCGATTAATTTGGGTGTCAATGCATTTGTGGGTGCATGAATTACGCCAGGCGTTAAATATTTGCATGCTAAATCTACAATTTCAACCAAATCTTTTCGCAGATATGGTTCACCGCCACTGATATTGAAGAAGAATAAATGTCCTATGCGTTGAAATATTTTTTCAATCTCGTCAATTTTAAGCTCTTTTTTCTTCAATTCCTGATTATCAATGTAAACCCTCCATATATAGCATGTTTTACAACGTGATTGGCACATATTTGTGATTGAATAGGTGAGTGTAACAGGCATAGGCGTTTTACAGACCCCGTGTCTGGACGCTTTATATCCTAATACTTTATTAAATAGCATTAAATTGTGGGGCGTGTTCATCGTTAATACCTTCATTTGAGTTAAATTACTTCTTGGACAATATGTTATTTTCGATGTACCAATCTGTTGTTCGTTTTATACCATCTTCAAGGCTGACTTTTGGTTCATATCCCAATTCTCTTCTTGCCTTGTCAATGCTGAAAACACGGTCAGCTATTGTGGACTTAATATTTTGGCGGGTAATTATTGGTGAAAAGTTAAATATTCTAGCTAACAATTCTATTATGAACGCTCCGGTCATTGCAATGTGGACTGGCATTCTATAATTTACTCTCTTTACACCCAATTGGTCAGCAATAAGTTTTGCAATTACACTTAATTCATACGACTTCTCAGAGGTTATTAGATATGTCTCACCAGATATTCCCCTCTCCGCAGCCAGAATAGCAGCTCGCACTACATCATCTACACACACAATTGGCGTTAAATTTTTTCCTTTACCTATCTGTGGGAATAGGCCTTTTTTGATTATGCGGCATATTTTTAAAAATTCTGAACTTTCTCCTCCAGGACCATAAACCATTGAAGAACGAATAATTACCACTGGTAAGTTTCGCGTTCTCCAGTAATTCAAAATCATCTTTTCACTGTCATACTTACTTTTCTGGTAAGGAGTTGACGGTCTACAAAGAGTTGATTCATCAATAATATGTTTCTCTATTAAACCCATCGCCGCCGTACTACTAAAATGGATAAACTTACTAATGGGGTGGTTGGAACATTCTTCAGCCAGGTTTTTGCTTCCATTGACATTTACCTCTCTAAATTTCTGATAAGCTGCATCAGAAATTGCAGACGCATGTACCATTGCTGCTAAATGGTACACAATATCTACATCCTCTGCAATTCCTTTCAAAGTATCCTTATCTGTAATATCCCCAAAGACAAAATCTACACCCAGATTTTTAAATTTCTCTACCTTACTTGCTTTTCTAACGAGCATTCGTACATCTTCCCCATTCGATACAAGAGTATCAACCAGATGACTTCCAATGAAGCCTGTTCCACCAGTAACTAAAATCACCATTTTATATCACCATTTCAGTATGTTCTATTTGTATTTGTTTTAGCTAACCTCAAGATCACACAGATTTTCACGAGAGAGCAATAATAGAAATCAGGTTTCAGGACTCTATTGGCTATTCTATCCCCTATTAACCCCGATTTCTTGTGTTAATCTCGTGAAATCTCGTGGTTCTAATTTATTTCCTCATCATATCTGCCATCAGACCCATAAAAAGCAATTGCACTCCAGTCATAATAAGTAATGCCGTTAATATTACGCTTGGAGTACGTCCAATCCATCCAGTCACTGCAAACTTATACGTCAATGCAATTCCAAGTGCAACACCACTCAAAATAAACAACACCCCTGCTGTACCAAAAAATGTTAATGGATGATAGTCTCTTAAGGTGCGAATGATTATTGTCCAGCCTCGCCATGCATAGGATAATGGATTTGTTATCAATCGCGATTCTCCACTAACTCTCTGCACAAAAGTAATTGGAACACTTTTAATACGCCATCCTTCTTTAGCTGTTTTAATTATCATTTCTTGTGTATATGTGTATTTATTAGCTGGCATTGCCATTTCCAATACTTGTCGGCGTATTGCTCTAAAACCAGTTTGTCCATCCGTGACATCTGCACCAGTTAATATTCGTAAAACAAAAGAAAATGCTTTATTTCCAAATCTTTTCAGAGTCGGCATCTTGTACCTAATATTCTCAAATCGCGACCCCAAAACCAAATCTGCTTCGTTGTTTAGAATGGGTTGAATCAATAACGGGATTTCCTTAGCTAAGTATTGACCATCCGCATCTAATTGAACTATGATATCCGCATCTCGCTTGAGCGCTTCGTCATATCCTTTTTTTATGGTTTCCCCTAAACCACGGTTAACAATATTATCTATTATATCTGCGCCAGCGGACTCAGCCACTTCTTCCGTAGCATCTCTGCTGCCATCATTAATGACAATAACTTCGTTTGCATACGATAAAGTGTCTTTTATTACACGTGCAACTGTTTCTTCTTCGTTGTATGCCGGGATGATTGCAATGATTTTCATGGTTTTAGTCTTAGTGTTGTTCTTTATCATGTTTTAGGATAAGTAATAGGTGGTATTTATTTTATAAATCTTTATAGTTGGTCCAGGTATGTTTTTTGGATTTGGTTTAAATTCTTGTACCAATTCTTCTTCGAATAAATCTTTATAAAATTTTACTTGATTTGGATATTTTTCAGGTTCTGCTAAGTATCGATTATACATATAACTACTAACAATTAAATACTTGAATTTTTTCTTTTTATAATAATCCAGACTTTTATCACTTATTGAGTATTTGACTGTTACGTTATACAAATTATTAGATATGGGTGGCGTATACCAGTCTTTTGCTATTTCAGTTCCTATGGGAATATTAGCATCAATCCATTCTTTACCTATAGTTCTTGTATCTTTTTGGGATATCAAATAATCGTGACTGATTATGTTATATAATGGCATTAGAACCAAAAGCATGACTACTATTGCTAAAAAAGTATTCTTCTTTTGTTGTATTACTTTAGGCCTTGGTATTTTATGTATTAATTCTACCAGGAAGTTTGCAGCAAATATGGTCAAAAAAGGTAATGTGGGAATAATCCATCGATCCCATCTAAGTCTCATAGCCCCTATAGCTAACCAAAAAATTAATGGGAATGATAATAATAATAACTCGTTCTTCCTGTGCCTATAAAGTGCATAAAGTATACCTAAACCTGCTAAAATCTCGATCTGTATCCCTAAACCCCAGCGCAATGGATTCGTGATATACCACAAATGATTTTTTATTCCACTTAACCTTTCAGCACCTAAATGTGTTGCTCTATTTTCATCAGCTACATCCCGTATAGCTGTATTAAAATCAAGAAAAAAGAATGGAGCACATATAAAGAAACCCATCAACACAAAAATCAGACCCAAAACTAATTTTCTATTAGTAACTGAATTTAATACTAAATTATCTATTTGTTTAAAATATTTCATTAAAATAGTTATCAAAATGATAAAAAAAACAAAAAGTAGAGCTATTATTTGTAATGTTTTTAGTGATTGTAAATAAATAGGTGCGCTAATTTCTCTATCCGGGCTCAGATAATTGACTACAAAAAAATCAGCAAAAAACCCTCCTAAGACTACCAACATTCCAAACAAAAATAAAATCAAATATTCTAAATTTTTATTCAACAATTTGTTTTCTTTTTCATATACTTTTTTTCCTTCTCTTAAGAAATGAGCAATTATGATCGGGAAAATAATTATTCCGGATGTGTATTTAGTTGCAATAGCAAACCCTCCAAAAATACCTGCGAGAATGTAATATTTAAGTTGATTTTTCTCGAAAATTAATAGACTAAAAAAAAACGAGATCATAATAAAAAAAGTTGCAGGAACATCAATCCTTATGATTTGAGAATGTATGACATGTAGCAAGCTAATTGATAAAAATAATGCAGCGATTACGCCTACTTTTTTACCATATATCCTCTCAGCAACTAAATAAACAAAAAATACTGTAAAAGTCCCAAACAAAACTGCTGTAATTCTTCCTATTAAATAAAAAGTTGTTGGGTCTATGTGATAGAGATATTCAAAACTCTCAAAATTCGGAAATATTCCGAGCAAAAATCCGATTACAAAGTAAGCACAATATAAAAAAAATAATAAATACATTAAGGAAGAACCTGGAGCGCCGAACCAATGTGGATTTAAATCCCCAGTTCCAAAATGCATTGCACGGTTTACAAAAATTGGTTCATCAGAATTATAAAGATAAGGTAACCCAAATGTTATTCCATAAATCCTTAACAAAAATGCAAGAGATATTATCATAAACAATAATCTTATTTCCTTATTTCCCGCATATTCTTTTATTTTTTCAAAAATACATCCCAATACGATTTTAATTTTTTTCATTGGCTCACTTCTTTGGAAAGTTGCAACTCCAGTTTATGTTTTAACTTTAATTTCCGTATGGTTATTACGCCAAATATCTTTTGTAATTATTTGAATATTCATTTCATCACCTCTATGTCCTCACAATTAAAAAACACCCTGCCACAACCAAAGCAATCCCAACCCACCTAATCAACGTGATATTCTCCTTCAAAACCACGAATGCGAGTATTGCGGTTATCACGTAAGCCAAGCTGAGCAATGGATACATAAAACTAACATCTAAGGTTGATAGTGCACCGAGCCATAAAAATGCAGATACCGCATACAACAACAATCCAAGGAGAACATAAACATTTGTAAGTATGTGAAATATTGTATTTAGATTAATAAATCCTCTGAAATCGTTTATTTCACCAATCTGAGCCATGCCAGTCTTCATTGATATTTGTCCTATTGCACCAAAGATAATGCAGATTATCACCAATCCTAATGCGAACATGTTAATAAACCCCCATTTTTTATTTAACCTCATTTTTTTCACTCTTTTTACAAACACAAAGTATACTGATCCCAAAAGGCAAATTAACACCATAAGAAATAATGTGATCTTCAATCCTTAAGATAGATGCCAAAAACCTATTTACGATATTTGGAAGTTCCTTAACATCAGTTTCAATTTCTTTTGTTGAATTCAAAATTAATCTATCTAAAATTCTTTTGACGATTTCCCTTTTCCCAACCCACCACCAATATTTTTCTTCAAATTTATACATCTTCTCGTATTCTGCTATTTCCATAATCTCACCTTCAACAAAGAAAAAAACATCTTAGGAGCGTTTGATAAACTAAAACTCGAACCTTCTGAATGCTTCCAAGTTATGGGGAATTCTACGACTTTATATCCCTTCTTTTTCAACCTCCAAAGCAGTTCAGCATCAAATTCAAACTCATTAGTCTTCAATTCATCTAAAATATCTTTAATCGCTTCTTTTCTGAAAACCTTAGCTCCGCATTGTGTATCTTTAAAAGGTAACCTGAAAATCATTCTGACAAGAATGTTAAACATTTTGCTTGCAAATCTTCTTTTTAGAGACGGTTTTACGAGAATTTTTGAATATTTTAATCTTCTTGATGCGATTACAACATCAGCATCTGAAAGAGCATCAAACATCCTTTTTACATCATCCGGTTCCACAGATTCATCAGCATCAACAAATCCAATTCTATCCCCTTTCGCCGCTTTAAAGCCCTCAATTATTGCCCCTCCTTTTCCTAACCTCTTCTTAAAATTTAATAGCCTAATCTCCGTGTATCTTTCGCTTGCTTCTTTAACAATATTCAGCGTATTATCTATTCCATCGCAGACCACAATTATTTCATAATCTTGAAAATGATTAGAATATTTAGATAAAACAGTCTTGATTCTATTTTCTTCATTGTATGCGGGAATTACTATTGAAATTTTCATCATGGTTATCCTTTTGGTATATTACAGACATTTTGAACCGTAACTCCGCCTAATTTACGTAATATGTTCCATTTTCATGAGCTCTTCATAAGTTGTTTCGAATAGAAGAGAGAACAGAGAAGAGGAAAAGGATATATAGATATATTACGTATATACGTAATATGACATATCCTGATTGGGTCCTCAAGCAAAAGGGGAAGGGAACAGAGATAAGGAAGATAGGGAACAATTTCTATCTCTATAAAGTTACAAGTATATGGGATAAAGAGAAGAGAAGAGCGAGGAAGATTACAGAGAAGTTTCTGGGAACAATCACCCAAGATGGGCTGATAAGACCCAAGAAAGAGCGACTGATAGAGAGCATAGGCAATGTATCCGTTAAAGAGTTTGGAGCATCAAATTTTGTATTAGGCATGAATGAGGACATTAAAGAGGGTCTCAAGGACATCTACCCGGATAAATGGGAAGAGTTGTTTTTATTTCCCATCTTCCGGCTTCTCAGCAATACACCGATAAAAAATCTGCAGACGTATTATGCCACGTCCTTCCTTTCGGAAACACTACCGGGTGCATACCTCTCCCCGAAAAAGGTCGGAAACCTGCTTAGAGAAATAGGGAAAGAGCGGGAAAGGACAAAAGAGTTCCTCAAACAGTTCATTTCCGGAAACGACTTTGTCCTCATCGACCTGACGCATGTGTTTTCACTCTCTGAGAATGTGATCTCTTCTGTGCCTGGATACAACAGCAAAGGAGAATTTCTGCCCCAAATCCACATGATTTTTCTCTTCTCACTCGACCACCACATGCCCTCCTACTTCCGCATCGTGGCGGGTTCAATACGCGATGTGTCATCATTAGTCCTGACCGTAAAAGAGGCGGGAATAAAGAATGCCGTGCTGATTTCGGATAAAGGATTCTATTCCAAAGCCAACGTCCTTGAATTGAGAAAAGACCGGAGAACAGGGCTGCACTATATTATTCCGCTTAGAAGAAACAGTTCTTTGATTGATTATACAGGAATAGAGCAAGGAAACAGAAAAGCTTTTGATGGGTATTTCCTGTTTGAAAAGAGGGCGATATGGTATTATAAGTATGAGATAGCGGAGGGTAATCTGAAGGGGAAAAATATCACCGTCTTCCTTGACGAACGGCTGAGAGCAGAGGAGGAGAAGGATTATCTTTCGAGAATAGAGAAGAACGATACCCAAACGCTGGAAAACTTCTTTAAAAACCAGTATCGTATGGGTACGATAGCAGTCATTAGCGATTTGGAAGAAAGTGGAGAGAGGATTTATAATCTACTGAAGAGCAGGGTGGAGATAGAGGTTATGTTTGACGCCTTCAAGAACGTTCTCAATGCGGATAGAACCTATATGAGGGACGATTATCAGATGGAAGGCTGGGCGTTCATAAACTTCATTGCTCTTGTCTTTTACTACCGGCTTTATAGAATCCTTGCTGACAATTCACTCCTGAAAAGATATACTCCT
>Ga0114922_10006215_pt1 | contig 10982 bp, 9 predicted proteins | sample AartaG_FD_100975 | JGI IMG/M metagenome (GOLD analysis project Ga0114922, IMG submission 100975) | Deep subsurface microbial communities from Aarhus Bay to uncover new lineages of life (NeLLi) - Aarhus_00045 metaG | ecosystem: Environmental > Aquatic > Marine > Oceanic > Sediment | place: Aarhus...
AGGTATGCCTGATTAGTGACACTCTAGCCTTATCAGAGCCGACGAAACAGAGCAGGAGGTAGCAGTATGAGTCGCACAGTACTCGTAACTGGAGGGTCCGGGTTCATCGGCAGCCATGTGCTGAGAAATCTGGCCGAGCGTGGTGACACGGTGATAAACCTTGATGTTCGAGCGCCTGGTCCTGCGGCCGAATGGCAGCTCCGACCGGTCGCCGACTGCATCCAACTGGTTCATGGTGGGGTTGACGAACTCTCAAACATCATAGCAGCCGTCAAGGAGCATCAGCCTGACACCATCATTCACATCGCTGCAGTGGTAGACTTGGCTGTGCTAGTTCAGAGGCACACTCTGGCCATGCAGATCAACCTGGGTGGCACGCTAAACATCCTGGAAGCCGCCCGCATCTTTGGCGTGAAACGGGTGGTCTATTTCTCCAGCATCGCCGTGCTGCCCGCTCTCCAGTATGAGCCAGTGGATGTGAATCACCCGGTGTTCCTGGCGGCCGAAGGTCCAGGGGAGAGTTTCTACGGCGCAGGCAAAGTGGCGTCCGAGGCCTTCTGCTGGGCCTACCGGCAGGCATTCGGGCTTGATTTCATCATCCTGCGCCCGTCGGCCGTGTATGGCTTCGGGCAGGGTTTTCCGATCTTCATCAAACCAATGGTAGAAAACGCTGTTAGAGGCCTGCCCACGCGCTTCGAGACGGGCCGCGAATTCCCCCGCGACTATACCCACGTTGACGATGTTGCCCAGTTGGCAGTGAGAGCGGTCGACATTCCGCCGGAAAAGGTGCAGGACCGGGTCTTTTACGGCGCCACTGGCCAGCCCCTGGTGACCGCCGGCGAGGTCGCTGAAGTAGTGCAAGAACTCATACCAGGCGCGGACATAAGGATTGGGTCCGGCCTGTCGGAAGAGGACCTCATCGAGATTCGTTACCGGGGCGTGCTCAGCATCAAGAACGCACAAGAGCAGTTGGGTTTCAAGCCCCGCTTTGCGGATATCCGGGACGGCATCGCGGATTACATTGAGACGTATCGGCGTTACCTCGCTGAAAGCGACCAACAGGAGATGCAAAGGACATGACACCGGCAAGACAACCTGACGCGAAAACAAAAGAACTCTGGCTTGAAATGTACCGCAAAATGGTGCGCATCCGTCATTTTGAGAGAACAGCTTTCGAGCTATACACAGCCGGCAAACTGCCGGGCTTCATGCACATCTCGATCGGGCAAGAGGCCACAGCGGTGGGCGCCTGTAGCGCGCTTGGCCCAGACGACTACATGACCAGCACCCACCGAGGGCACGGGGACACCATCGCCAAGGGTGTGTCAGTGGAAGCAGCAATTGCAGAATTGTTCGGCAAGATCACCGGCGCTTGTCGGGCCAAGGGCGGCTCGATGCACGTTGCCGATTTCAGCCAGAACATCCTGGGAGCCAACGGCATCGTGGCCGCAGGCGCGCCGATCGCCACCGGCGCCGCGCTCTCGGCCAAGAAACGAGGCACTGATCAGGTAGCACTCTGCTTTTTCGGAGATGGGGCACTCGAGTCCGGCCCGGTACACGAGAGCATGAACATGGCGGCACTCTGGAAATTGCCCGTCATTTTCTTGCGCCAGAACAACCAGTACGCCGAGTCAACGCCCCGCCTGGACCATCAAGGGATACCAGATGTGGTCGAGTGGGCCAAAGCCTATGGCGTATCGGCCGTGCGGGTCGATGGAAACGATGTCCTCGCGGTCTACGAGGCGGTAAAGGCAGCGGTAACACGCGCTCGAAAAGGAGAAGGGGCCAGTTTCATCGAAAGCGAAACGTATCGTTGGTACGGACACAACATCGGTGATCCTGGCACGTGGCGGCCGAAGGAAGAAGTCGAGGCGTGGAAGGCTAAGGATCCAATCCCACGGCTCAAGGAACTTATCGTGGAACGAGGCGGTGCCAGTGAGGCAGATCTGGATGCCATCGAAGCTGAGGAAGAAGAGCGATTGGCCGCGGCCGTAGCCAAGGCGGAATCTGACCCCACACCAGAACTCAGCACTGCGCTCGAAGACCTGTATGTGGATCCAGCACTCGGTGCCCAGGCGATCCAAGGAGTACGCCCATGACCACCCGCGAGATCAGATACCGTGAAGCAGTTCGTGACGCACAACGCGAAGAAATGCTGCGCGATCCGACAGTCTTTCTTATCGGTGAAGACCTGCGCGATCCGACGGGCGGTTGCTACAAGGCCACCGAGGGTCTCTCGACCGAATTCGGTAGGGAACGTGTGCTTAATACGCCAATCGCAGAAGACTCGTACATCGGCGCCGCACTCGGTTGTTCCCTGACTGGCCTGCGCCCGGTGGCGGAGCTGATGTACGTCGACTTCGTCATGCGCTCGATGGATGCCGTGGTGAACCAGGTGGCAAAAGTTCGCTATATGTCGGGCGGACAGGGGAAAGTGCCGCTGGTGATCCGCACCCAGGGCGGTGGGGGACGCTCATCTGCTGCCCAGCACGGTAACAGTCTGGAAGCGTGGATCTGTCACGTGCCGGGCCTGTTCGTCGCCATGCCGTCCACCCCATACGACGCCAAGGGGCTGCTCAAGACAGCCATTCGTTTGGACGATCCGGTCTTCTTCATCGAGCACAAGCTGCTCTACCTGACCAAAGGCCCGGTGCCCGACGAAGAATACACCATCCCCTTCGGCGTGGCCGATGTTAAACACAAAGGCGACGACGTGACCATCGTCGCCAACTCGCGAATGGTACTGTTTGCCCTGGAAGCCGCTGCCGAATTGGAGAAGGCGGGCATCTCGGCCGAGGTGATTGATCCACGCACACTCGTCCCACTTGACGAAGCCACCATCCTTGAGTCGGTGCACAAGACTAACCGCCTGGTCGTCGTGAACGAAGGGGTGGAACGCTGTGGCTGGGCGGCGGAGATGGCCGCGCTGATGCAGAAGAAGGCGTTCAGCGACCTGGATGCACCGATCGAGCGCGTGTGTGCTCGCAACGTGCCACTCCCGTTCCAACCCGATCTGGAGGACTACGTCCTCCCCTCTGTCGCCGATATCGTTCGCGCCGCCGAAGTAACGCTGGGCAAGGCAGAATAAATGCGCAAGGAAGTGACGATGCCCCGCATGGGGCAGAGCATGGACGAAGGCCGCGTGCTGCACTGGCTCAAGGAGGTTGGTGCTGAGGTGAAGCGCGGGGAAGTGATCGCCGAGATCGAGACTGACAAGGCAGTCGTCGAGATGGAAACGTTCGTGAGCGGAACGCTGGTTGAGGTCATCGTGCCCGAGGGCGAACTCGTGTCCACCGGCACAGTGATAGCCTACGTTGACGACGGACGACCTGAACCCGAGGCCACGCCTGTACCAGAGCCTGTGCCTTCGACAGCCGCACCATCCAAGCCTGCTGAGCCCCTCATGCCCTCTGCTGCGGCAACGCGGGAAAAGCGGGCCCAGCGTGGCAGACGTATCAACGCCTCGCCGGTCGCCAAACGCCTGGCAGAAGAACACGGCATTGACCTGACTCGGGTCAAAGGGACTGGCCCGGGCGAACGCATTGGCAAAGCAGACGTCGAAGCCTGGCTGGAGGCCCAGCACGAACACGTTCCGACACCGGAGGCCGAAGGGGTGAAGCGCGTCCCGCTGTCAAAGATCAAGCAGACCACTGCCCGTCGTATGACGGAGAGCAAAGCGACCGCGCCCCACTTCTACGTCTCGATGGATATCGAGATGGGCCAGGCTCTAGCGTTGCGTGACTGGCTCAAAGCCCGGGGGCAGGAGGTCTCGATCAACGACCTGGTTCTCAAGGCCACGGCCCTGGCGTTGACCCAATATCCCAGCCTAAACGCAACCTTCGCCGGGGACGAGATTCACGTGCACCCCCACATCAACCTGGCCGTGGCAGTGACCCTCGACGAGGGATTGATCACGCCCGTCATCCACAATTGTGAGAAGCTATCGGTCACCGAGATGGCAGCAGCGACAAAACAGGTGGTCGAACGGGCCCGGGCGGGACGCCTGCGCCCGGACGATCTTGAGGGGGGCACCTTCACCGTCAGTAACCTGGGTATGTTCGGGGCCAGGCATTTCGAGGCCATCGTGAACCCGCCACAGGCTGCCATCCTCACCGCCGGCGTGGTGCGGCGGGTGCCGGTTTTCGACAGTCACGATCGCGTCGTGCCCGCCCAACTGCTCACGGCTACTGTCTCGGCCGACCATCGGGTGACCGATGGCGCGGAGGTGGCGAGGTTTCTGCAGGAACTGAAGGGTGTGTTGGAGGGTGGGTTCACCTTGATGTTGGCAGGGTAAACTGCGTGGTGAAAAAGGCCAGCACTACCGAGCCCGTTGACCCAAGCGCTCAAGGCAACTGACCTCAACGGAGGCACCTTATGGCGACCATAGCCGACACATTCAATATGTTTCACCGCCGCGAAGAATCGTGGCAGGGCAAAGTGATGACAGTTGATGGGCTTATCCCGGCTGGGGAGATGGGTATCACCCTGCCGCACGAGCATGTCCTGGTAACGCACCAAGGGCCGCTGGTGGACCTGGTGGATGCTGACCTTGCCATCAACGAACTGCAGCGATACAAGAGAGCGGGTGGGAGAACAGTGGTAGACATGACCAGTGTGGGGATTGGAAGGGATCCACTGGCCCTGAAGACGATTTCATCCCACACCGGGGTAAACGTCGTCATGGGCACTGGCTACTATAAGGATGCCTGGTTACCGCCCGATGTCCATGAAATGAGCGTGGAAGAGATGGCCCAGGTAATGGTCAGGGAGATCGTGGAGGGTGTGGGGGATACGGGCATCCACGCCGGCGCCATTGGCGAGATCGGGGTGAGCCGCCCAATTACTCGTACGGAGGAAAAGGTACTGGCAGCTTCTGCCCGAGCCCAGCAGGAAACCGGCGCAGCCATCAGTGTCCACTTTGACCTCGGGGATATCGACGAGCACAACTATGCACTCGACATCCTTGAAGACGAGGGGGCCGATCTGAATCGGGTCGTTATCGAACATTTTGTGTCTTGCCCTGACGCGGTCGAGCACTGCAAGAGCATTGCGGCAAGAGGATGTTACGTGGAGTTTGAACTGTGGGGAATGCACCTGTGGCCTAAGGTTAATGAAATGATGGACATTGACCACGAGGCCCAGATCGCCTCGCTCCGCTGGTTCATAGTCAGCGGATTGCTGGAGAGAATCCTGATCTCCCAGGATATTTGCTGCCAGATTCTCCTGGTAAAAAACGGGGGATTCGGCTATGCCCATATCCTGAATGACCTTGTCCCGAAGTTCAAGTCATACGGCATCACTGACGAGGAAATCTATACGATGATGGTTGATAACCCGAAGAGGCTTTTCCCTTTTCAGTTCTAGCAGCCTCAATGTGATCTCCCGACACGTTTGTGTCGTGTCACAAGGAGCACCTCACTCCGCAGTGCTTTAAGAGAAGGAGGGGGCGTTATGGGCCCACAGACAGAATCTTGGCAGGGCAAGGTGATGACCGTCGAGGGGCTAATCCCCGCGGAGAAGATGGGGATTACTCTGCCGCATGAGCATCTAGTAGTTCAGGAATGGGACTACCGGGAGTGCAACTATTTCAACAGCGCTTCCATGGAACTGGAACAATACCCGGCAGCGGGGGGCAGAACGCTGGTGGATCTGACCAACATGGGCAGAGACCGGGATCCGCTGTTCATCAAGAGGCTTGCATTCAAGGCGGGGATACAAGTGATCATGGGCACTGGCTACTATAAGGATGCCTGGCTACCGCCCGAGGTCCACGAAATGAGTGTGGAACAGATGACTCAAGTGATGGTCAAGGAGATCGTGGAAGGTGTGGCGGATACGGGCATCCACGCCGGTGTCATTGGCGAGATCGGGGTGAGTCGTCCCACGACTCGCACGGAGGAAGAGATGCTAGCGGCTTCTGCACGGACGCAGCGAGAAACGGGCGCAGCCATCAACGTGCATTTCGACATTGGTACGGAAGCGGCTGAGTACAACCATGCCATAGATATCCTTGAGACGGAGGGAGCCGACCTCGACCGAGTTGCTCTGTCTCATCTTGTGCCCCGTCCTGACAATTTGGAGCTCTACATGCACCTTGCTGAAAGAGGATGCTATATCGAGTTTGATCTCTTCGGCCAGGAGTGCTGGCCTTTGATCGACGATCTGATGGACACAAACTCCGAGGTGCAGATTTCATCAGTAAAAGGATTCATAGATAACGGGTTGCTGGGAAGAATCCTGATCTCTCAAAATGTTTGTCACATTCTTCACATGACCGTGAACGGTGGCTATGGCTACGCCCATATCCTGAAGAATGTTGTTCCGAAGTGCAAGTCATACGGCATCAGTGACGAGGAAATCCATACGATGATGGTTGATAATCCGAAGAATCTCCTTCCTTTTGAGTTCTAACGGCTTGGAAGTGATCTCCGTCGCCCAAGCACCTTGGGCAAGACGGCTGCACAGGATGGGGCGCTACCAAACCAGAGCCCCGGAAGGAGGCAAGACCATAAGACTACATCAGACACCACCATCCTCCCCAGGCCAACCCCTGGGGCATGAAGAGGCTCGATGTTATCAAGGAGAGTGTTGGGCTGGTACTCTCTCCACAGAAGGGGGTGATGCAATTTTGGGTCATACGAAATGCAGGTGATCCTGTGGGTTAAACGCTTTACACTGCGCGAAAGGAGGTGATTCAGCCTTTGGACCGAGACGTGTACAGTCTGTCGCTTGTGACAAACCATCTCAGAGTTTGCAAGGAGAGAAGAAATGAGTAAGCAAATTATCAGTCGGCGAGACTTTCTGCGAGCGGGAGCACTGACGGCAGCCGGGATAGCGGTTGCCGCGTGTGCAGCCCCCGCCACGCAGGCCCCGCCGAAGGCTACGGAGGCACCAGCCGCCACGGAAGCTCCACCTACGGAGGCACCAGCCGCCACCGAAGCCGCAGCACCAGCGGCGGAAGAGGTGACACTGGACGTCATGTCCCCTGTTTCCGAGTATGAGGCACCGTACCGGGAGATCTGGAACGTGTTCGAAGCCCAGAATCCCGGGATCAAGATCAACCTCTTCTCGATCAACGAGGACACAGGCGCCGCCCACGAAGCCAAGGTAGCAGGTGGATGGCTGCCCCATATGGAGTGCTTAGAAGAATTGATGATCTATGCCAACAAGAACAACTATCAAATGTTCACCGATCTGAGCACCATCGATTTCCCCTGGTTTGACCGCTGGACATATGACGTCAAGAATGCCTGGTCGGATCTGTACGGCGTGTCGGGCCCGCGCACGCTGGACATCTTCCAGGGATTTGTCTGCACCTGGCAATACAACGGGGACTTGATGGACAAAGCCGGGCTGGATCCCCAGAAAGACGTCAAGAGCTTCGACGATCTCGAGAACTGGCTGGACGAGGGCACCCAGTGGGCCAACTCGGAGCCCGATGTCGAGTACTTCTGGAACCAGGCCTGGCATAACTGGGTCTTCGGCACCTTCTATCCCAACCTCACCATTCCGTATGCTTTCCCCCAAGGCCAGCGCGAATACCAGGTAGAATGTTATCTGGGCCAGCGCAACTTCAATGACGAAGACTCACCCTATCGTCCCTACTTCGAGTTCTTCAAGAAGGCCTATGACAAAGGTTGGATCCCCGAGACCTTCTGGACCCGCTTGTGGGAAGGCGACATGGAGGCCAGCTACATAAACGGCAAATCGGTCATGATGCTGCACGGCCCATGGGTCTGGGACAAGGCTATGGCTGCCGGCTCCACGTTCGATCAAAGAGGCCTGCCCGCCTCTCCGCCGGCCGAGGGTCAGGATCAGTGGTACCAAGGTGCTTTCTATCCGCAGATTGACGGGCAGTTCATGATGCGGGCAGGTGTGACAGATCTGCCGGAGTGGCCGCAGTTGAGCACAGCCTGGAACTGGTACTTCAGCCCTGAGGTCATTCCTATGCGCGCCCAGGCAGAGGGTCGTGCGGTGGTGTACAGGCTGGACGAACCGCTTGATCTCAAAGGCCCGCAATACCAGAAGGTGTTGAAGGAAATCGGCACCCCAGGCGGCAAGTGGGAGGATGTCAAGTATGAAGAGAGCATAACCGGCGAGGTGGCGGCTGGGCCCTACCGCAAGAAGGGCTCGACGGGGGTATGGGACTGGGAGAGCAACAACAACAACGTTTACTGGGCGGAGCTGATGGAAGGTAAGACCACCGTCCAGGACGTGTTGGATATGGCCCAGCAGAATTGGGAGGAGAGTTTCGAAGGGCTGCCATCTTAGCCCGGAGCATTCCTTCCACTCTGGCCGGGGGGCGTCCGCGGCACAACGCCACATAGAATCTCGTCAACCAATCGAAATGGGAAATGCGTTCGCCATCCCTACAACCGTGGGTGCCCCCTGGCTCAATACAGAGCCGTACATTGTGACTCTATCTCCGACCCTGGGTAGGGGAGGCCTGTCTCCACCACATGCCACCACACATCAGAGATCTAAGGAGTGGGGCAGGAAGGCCGCTCCCTACCCCAGGGTAGATACAACAGACTGGAGGGTAACGGACAATGCAGCTGACGTCAGCAGAGGTTCTGAGTAACCAACCACTCGAAGGCCGGAAACAAAAGAGGAGAATGAGCAAAAGAGAGCGCAGGCATATCCTGACGGACTGGGCCTTCATTTCTCCCCAACTCTTCCTTTTTGTGCTGTTAACCATCGTCCCCCTTTTCGTCGCCATTCCTATCCTTTTCACCGACATGTCCGGGTTCAATGACCCCCAGGTCAACCCGGTCGGCTTCCGCAACTTCACAGCCATTTTCACAGACCCCAGCGTGCAGAAAGATTACTTTCCAGCCTTGCGGAGAACCGTCATCTTCGTGATTCTCAACTACACCACGGTCTTCATCTTCGGGCTCAGTCTGGCTTTGCTGATATATGAGGTTGGCTTCCGGGGTGGCTTCTTTTCCGTAGTCTACCTGCCGCTGATGGTTTCCGGTTTGGGGGTGGGCTACTTGGCGGTGATGCTCTTTTCGCGTGAAACGGGGACAGCCAACTTGCTGCTCGTGGAATTGGGAATCATCGAGAAAGGCCTGAACATCTATACAGCGAGGGGCACCGCTCTCATTCTGCCACTAATGGTAGGGTGGCGCTACGCCGGCTACAACATGGCCATCTTCCTGGCCGGTTTGCTGGCCATCCCTCGGGATACTATCGAATCTGCTATCGTGGATGGTGCCAGCTACTGGCAGCGGCTGATCAGGGTTTACTTCCCACAGATGTGGGCCTCCTTCATCCTGGCGACCACCATGTGCCTGATTGGCTCCTTTGCTGTGTTCGACGAGCTGGTGGCTATGGGCGGCCTGTACGTCAATCCTGAAGCCAAATTCCTCAGTGTTCTGTTCTTTACCTATGGATTCCAGATAGACCGGTTGGCCTTAGGCTTGACCTTGGCTATGCAGACCTTCCTGCCCCTGGTCCTCATCGGCGTCGCCCTCCAACGCCTGCAAAGGCGTACGCAATTGTAGGAGAGAAGATCCATGGCGGTCAACAATGTTTCTACGCCAGGCTCACGGTCCAAACGACGGTTCTTCACCCTCAGCCGTCGCAGAAACGGGCTACGTGCGTTTGCAGCCGTGGTCATGGTGATCTACACTATCTTCACTCTGTTTCCTTTTTACACCCTTTTCGTCCGATCCTTCGTCCCCACCAAAGAATCGGGGGAACTCCACCTTTGGATCCCGGAGGCGAAAGAGGTCAGTATGGATGCCCAAGTGGGCAATCTGGGGGTCTTCTACGACCTGGATCTGAAGGACTTGAAGGAGGCACTGGGCATCCCCCAAACCGAGTTCATCATGGCTCGAACCACCCTGCGGGAGGTAGCTGAGCAATACAACATCCCAGAAGAAGAGATTGAGAGCTACTTCAAAGGTTTTTATACCTATAACGGCTGGATCACTCTGCTGACAGGTGACCTGTACGGTACCTCCTTCTGGGGCGCACTTGCCCGGACCCTGCTCATCACCTCAGTCAGCTTGGTGCTGTTGGTCATCCTGTCCATATTCACCGGCTACGGGCTGGCTGGTCTGAAACGCAGGGATCAGATGGCCGTCTACAATATCTACCTGCTGCAGATGGTCATTCCGGCGATGCTCATCCTGCTGCCCCAGTACCAGCTCCTCCAGTGGATCTTTGGCCTGGTTCCTGGATTTGCCGATGCGGGCACTGTCCGCCACGGTCTTCAATTGCTGATGATTGTCCTGATCAACATCAAAGGCACTGCCCTGTCGGTGATGATCTTCACAGCCGCCATCAGCGCCATACCCAAGGATTTGGAGGAATCGTCCTTCATCGACGGTGCCAGTCGCCTGCAATACCTTCGGCACATCCTGGTTCCCCTTCTCAAGGTGCCAATCGCCAGTCTGGTTGTGATAGAGATGCCCTATTTCTACAACCTCTTTCTCCAGCCATATGTCTACCTGGACCCGTCCAACTCGACACTGCTTCCGTTTATCCAGAGCGCGGTCGGCCAGTTCTCAACCAACTTTCAGGTCATCTATTCCGCCATCTTGGCCTCGTTGGCGCCAATGGTACTCGTCTACCTGGTATTCCGCCATTTCTTCGTGGAGGGCGCGATGGAGGGCGCGGTCAAGGGGTAGAATGGACTCAGGGCCAAGAGAGACCCTCTGCTACTCATAGACACTGTCTTTGAGCCCACAATGCCCAAGAGCAGAAGAGGAGATCAATCGATGGATATCGACAACATCCTGGACAAACAGCAGAAGTATATGTGGGGTACCTGGAACTACTACAGACGGCCAATCTCCATTGCCCGGGGCAAAGGGATGTACGTCTGGGACACAGACGGCAACAAGTATCTCGACATGTTTGGTGGTATGCTCACTCTCAGTGCCGCTCACTGTCACCCCCCGGTTGTCGAGGCCATCACCCGACAGGCCGAGCCCCTGATATTCGCTCCCAGCCTCTATCCCCACGAAAACAAA
>Ga0114922_10006216_pt1 | contig 10980 bp, 7 predicted proteins | sample AartaG_FD_100975 | JGI IMG/M metagenome (GOLD analysis project Ga0114922, IMG submission 100975) | Deep subsurface microbial communities from Aarhus Bay to uncover new lineages of life (NeLLi) - Aarhus_00045 metaG | ecosystem: Environmental > Aquatic > Marine > Oceanic > Sediment | place: Aarhus...
CCTTATGAAGTAACGGCAGGTTTCTTTTTGGAGGCGATTTTTTCCTGGATGCGCCTGAGTTGTTCTAGATATAGAAATGGGGGGTCCTCTCCTGCGACGTGTTCCCCGAAGAGTTCGATGGCTTTGAGGACGTTTTCCTTGGCCCCTTCGAGATCTCCGGCAGCCTCGAGAACTGAGGCCATGTAGCTGTAGGGAGAAGAGGCCTGGGGAATCAGCTTGATAAACTCATCGGCCTTTGATCGGGCTTAAAGCAAAAATTCTATAGACAACAGATGAATGGCTACCTCGCGTTCATGAAGGAACACATCAATCCGTAGATTTTCTGGACTTAGCTAAGAGGATAATGGCCTTTTCTAATGTGCAAGAGTGGCACGCCGGATTCATGAGGCCATACTCAGCAAATGGAAGATGGACCTTCCCTAAAATAAAAAGCTTCATCGTGACATTCTCCCATTGGGGATGAAATCAGGGATGAGATCTGCACATCTTCTGGATTGAATTTATAGGGGTCGTGGTAACTTGAATCATCTCAGAGGCGACAGAAAACCTACGAGAAGCGCTCCAGCGTGTTCACTATTTAAATGAACAGTTCCTTTTAATCAGCCTAAATAGAATCTAAATTTCTGAGGATTTTCTGAAACTTTCGTTGCCTGTCTGATGGAGGCAGGTCTTCAATTAAGGGAAGAATGATATTCTTCATCTTTTTTTTCAAGGTTATGTCAAGTAGTTCAGTTGCGTCTGATATAGAATCTTTCGTTCCTGCTTTAAGGTTTTGGTATACCTTGACAATATCCTCATGAGGATAATACAGTCCCAGTAAATTAAAAATGTTCATAAAGTGCGTTTCCAGATTCCTTCCCATTCGGTGTTTGAGTTCCTCATTCTTTTTGTTAGGCACAAAATTCTGGAGATCGATAAATGTCTGACAGTACTTTTTTATGACCGAAAGAGTCACCTTTTTGGCCAGTTTGGCAGGAAAGTGGATATCCGCTTTTTCAGAACGGATGCGGTCCAACGCATCGATGATTTCTATCTCCAACTCTTCTGTCTTTCGATCCAGTTCTCTTAACAAGACTTTAACTCCTTCTTGTGATCCGATGCCCGCCAGGACTTCAACCACTGCTTTTCTCAATCCAATATCCTTTTCACTGTTGCAAAGATATTCTTCCAGATTGCTCATTGCCAAATGGCCATATGCTTTCAGCGCGCTTACGGCATCTTCATGGGTTTTGGGATGACTCAGCTTATGAATGATTGCAGGGATATGTTCGACTTTTTTCAGCCTTGCAGCACTTCTTATGGCATAGCTTGAAACTTCTGGAGAACTATCGGAAATCAAGACTTCAAGCTTCTCAACAAGAGGCGCATCCGGTTTCATCATTCCTATAGCTTTGGCTATTTCCATCTTCTCTATTTCCGATCTATCACTTTTATCCATCATCCATTCTTCATGCAGTCGTATCACTTGCTGATAAGCATCCGAAGACATGATTTCCCGAATATCGGTTATAAGACTTTCCAGAGGAATATCATCATCGATTTCAGGGATCCAAGTCGCTCCCTCAGCATTAAATAAATCCCCGAGAGAGGATGCCGTCACCTCATCTGATTTTTGTGAAATCATTTTTTTTATTTCTGGGGTGAGTTTGTCTCTCTCCAGAAGATCAAAGAGATGCATGGCATACAGAACCGAGCTGCGGTTCTTGCTTTCCATTGTGTCGAATATAAGTTTGGTGAGGTCAATGTCCAATTTCTCCGCCACTTCCTTATAAGCGTCGGGCCAGACTATTTTGTTCTTTTCTCTAATCATCCTGTAATGTTCTTTGCTGACTTTAAGACTAATAATCACCCAAAATATCAAGAAGGCAGTAACACCAAAAATCAGATCTTTTGATAACTCTAGATCGAAAGTTGGAGTCAGAAACTCGACTTCTTTTTTTTGAGTAAGCGCAAACAATAAGAGAAGGATTGCTGCCAAGACCTTCGCAAACCGATTGATGAACATGTCTATAAAAAGCTTGACTTTGACCTTTAGATCTGAGGCAACAGAGACGTACAGAATCTCCCTGACGGGTTGATGGAGGGAAAAGCCCAGACTTTTGTCGCTGCCTTTAATAAAGATGGCTAGAGGCATGGTGAAGGGCAGAAAAAGGATTACCAATGAACAAAGAAACAAAGTAACCGGTGTAAGCAGCAGAGGGAACCGTAGACGAAAATTTGCGAGAATATTGCTTGTTAAAAAAAGGCTTAGGAAAAATGAAAAGGTTAACAAACCAGCATAAAAGAGACCAAAAAAAGCCTGCTTAGCTTCTTTGGTAAAATAACTATCATTAACCGCCGAACTGAATTGGAAATCAATGAATGTGGAAACAATGACTGTGATAACAACAAGGCCAGAAATAAGGACAAGATATTTATCTTTTCGGACAACATTAAAAGTGTCCATAAATCCTATTCTTGGGATGTCTGACAGTTCTTTTTTTGGTGTAGTGGATTGGGCTGATAAGAGCTTTTCTTGGCGGATAACAAATATGGCTCGGACGACAATTATACAGACAAAAAGCATACCACAAGCAAGAGGAAGTAATATGTTGGCAAGATTAGCTTTAGTCAAGAATTTTGCTAGTAATCCCCCAAGAATGCCACCCAGAATCCCCCCGCTTCCGCAAAAACCGATCAGTCTTTTGGCCTCTCTTAGATTGAATACTTCGTTTATTATCAACCAGAACTGAGTTATGAGGACTATGGCCAGAACACTAGCCCAGACCCAAAAAAAGTAAGACAGAAAGACACTTTCTCTACCATAATTTGTCATGAGCAAAAAATTCAAAAGTATGCCTGTTATGATAAAGAAAACGAGACTCGCTGTGATCATGAGTTGTCTGGATATCCTAAAGTGCATCCTGGAATGGAAAAGGACTACCAATCCTGTGATGATTGCTGCTAATAGATAGGCAATGGGGAGACCTCCGGTTCCTATTTTCGATAAGAGATCGGCATATCTGAGGGCTTTTATGATTGTGTGAGGACTGCCTATTAAAAAAAAGCAAACAAAAAGCAACACCACAAGCTTTTCTTCTCCCGGTTTTAGATTAACTATGTGGGAAAGTAATTTGTTTAGACGGTTTTTTTCCATAATAAATACTGATTAAGCCCAGCTAGCCTTTACCTTGTTGTCTTTAAATTCTATGCCTTTCCATTATTCTTTTTTTAATATCCAATGTTACAAAATTTAAGACATTTGGATCATTCCCCGCCCCCACTAGAACACTCTTGGTATCACCAAGATCAAAAACAAACTTGCCTTTCATTCTATCCACTACAGAATGGCTATGTCCATGAATTGTTATCCAAGGTTTGTTGTTTTTTATGAAGTCAGTTATTGACCTGCTGCCAATATGAAGCATTTCATGTTCAAGGAAAGGCGTGCAATGGAATAAGTAAATTGTCATCGCAGGATCACTTAGCTGTTCGATTTGGACCAAATCTTGCCTAATATTCTCAGTTCTGTCTTGCGGATTAAATTGAAAGTCATATAATTCGAGGCCTTTAGATTTCAGACCATCAAGATTAATCCCAAAATTAACTAATGCACCCTTTAATTCTTTAGGATTAATCGGCAATTTTGGATATTCAGGACGGTCCCATTTTTCATAATCTTTAACATTAAAAGGAGTTATCGGCACATAAGGATATCCAACGATCGAGAAGCCATCTTCCAAAGGATATGCTCTATCGGTAGGAATAGTCACTTCGGGGAATTCTTGTAAGGTCTTTTTAACAATTTTCCAATCATCATTCCCTGGTATTGCGTATACCTCAACGTCCTTACTTCCTCGCAGCAAAAACTCAAAGTTCTGTTTTACATTAGCTTGTTGTACTTCTGGATAACCGTGAGGGGCAATATCTCCTGCAATAAGAAGTTTTTTAATCCCTTTGTCTAGGAGTTTTTTGGCCTTTTCAAACCTTTGCCGCAATCCATGCAAGTCCGAGATAACGGCTATATTCATCTTTAGGCACCTCTTTCATTCCACTTCCTCAATCGAGAGAATTTCCACCTCCTCAGGTGAAATGGTGTAGCGATCGTGATAGCTGGATTTATCAGATAGAACAAAGAGGAGGTTTTCCGGAGTTAAGGCGATCTCATCTGTTTTTGACCAGCGTGATGCTCCTATTGTACGGTTTATTTTATCTGGGAGCAGAAGGATAACCTTTTTCATCAGACCCTCCTTCGAATGATATGACTAGCATATAACAGAATTGGTGAATGGAGCAATAGCAGCAAGTAATTGACTTACATAATTTCATCTGATAAAGATATGGGAGAGAAAGCGAAAGGATGGAATTTGAGATACGAGAGATTAACAATATCATCATTTATGACATCAAAGGGGATATCAGGATAGGTGTGGAGATGCCTGTCATCCTTCATGAACATGTGAAAAGCCAGTTAGAAATTGGGAAAAGATATTTTCTGTTCAATCTTAAAGGTGTCAAATATATGGATAGCTTTGGGGTCGGGCAGTTAGTCGGAAGTTTAATATCCATCAGAAACGTTGGGGGCAAGCTCAAACTCACAAATTTAGCCTCAAGAATACGCTTCATATTCGAGGTCACAGGACTGATAAAGGTCTTCAAAATAACAGATGATGAGGAAACAGCGATCAAGAATTATTCTGACTAAAATAATTTATAGATAAGTCATCGGGAATCGTTTCATGTGGGAAAAGGCCAAAAAATCAATCCTATTTCTGCTGTCAGTAGTCTGTTTGCTTGGATTTTTGTATCAAAAAAAAATCATGAGGGAGGTCTCTCCCGATGAAAAGAATGAACTCATTAAATATCTTCAGCTAAATTGGGAAACTCCGGAAAATTATATTTTGAGCAAGTTTCAGGATTATGACATTGTTTTCATAGGAGAAGCCCACCATATAAAACATGATGTTGAGTTAATTCACAACCTCATTCCTCTGCTGTACAAAAATGGGGTTTACAATTTGGGCATCGAATTTGGGTGTTATGAATACCAGGACAAAGTCGATTCCCTGATTACGGCAGATTCCTATGATGAAGACCTCGCCCGTTGGCTTTTGTTTAAATGGGGGAGTTATTGGCCTTATAAAGAATACATGGATTTGTACAAAAAGGCATGGGAGCTTAATAAGTCGCTGTCCAAGGATGATCCGAAGTTCAGGATAGTCAACTTGGATTATAGAGTCAATTGGACCTTAATAACGGAAGGTACTCCATCAAGACGTTTGAAAAAGGTTTTTTATAAGGGGGAGCGCGATGTACATATGGCTAATGTTATATTCAAGGAGATCGTCAATAAAGATCAAAAGGCCTTGATCTTTGCCGGCCAGCAACATGCAGCAACGCATTATTATCACCCTAGATATGATTTTAAAAGGAAAAAATTTTTGCATTTCAACAAAAAAGTAATGGGGCACTTGGTTTATCGCAAGATGCCTGACAAAATCTTCAATATATGCCTCCATTATCCTTGGCCGACTTTAGAAAGCCTCACGGAGTTTAATTATCCTGTCGGAGGAGTGATCGACACGATAATGAAAGAATTCGAGGATAAAAGGGTTGGCTTCGATGTTAAAGACACTCCCTTCGGCAAGCTTCAGGATGATTCCACTTTTTATTCTGCTGGAAGGGAAAATTTTAAATTGAGCGATTTTTGTGATGGATACGTATTTCAAAAGCACATTGCTGATTATGAAGGCTGTGAGGTCGATCTTTTGTTCGTAACGGAAGAGAATCTAGAAGAAGCCATAGATTATCTTCCAAATCCAAGATTAAAGAAGATATTTAAATCCCCGCAGCAATTTCTCGTATTTATGAGATTGAAGGTGAATACGAAAAGACGATTTGGCAATTTTGAGTAAAGGAGCATCAAAATATGCCCAGACTTTTTGTTTATTCCAGGAAGGGGAAATTCTCCCAACTCTCTTTAAAAGGGGAAAAAATTACCATCGGCCGCTCTTCTGAGAACGATATTATCGTCAAAGATCCCTATTCTTCAAATCTGCATGCGTTCATCTATCCTTCTGACAGAGGGTATGTACTGAGGGACAATAACAGCAAAAATGGGACCTTCTTGAACAGCGAAAGAATCCAAGGGCAAATCGAACTGAAAAAGGGAGATGAAATACTGATAGGGTCCACAAGGATTATTTTCAATAAGGAACTGTCAACGAACGTTGAACTGACACGTGAAGATTCCGCTGTGACAAACATCCAAACCATCCTGCCTTTGAAAGATATTCTGAAAAGACCTGACATCAGCACAACAATTAGAGCAAAAGTCCGGGAAACAGATCTGGATAAAATCGACAAGGATTACAGGTTGCTTTCCGTTATTAATGCCGTGAGTCAGGAACTCCTTTTACACAGGCCGAAGCCTGAGCTGATAGATAAAGTTATGGAACTTATCAATGAAAATCTTCCGATGGACCGGGGAACTTTGATGTTGAAGGAGGGCAATCCACAGCAACTCCAGCCCAAATCAATTTGTATTAACAACAAGCGTTTGGCGAATAAAAGATTTCAGGTGAGCCAGAATATATTGAATATGGTTATGGACAAGCAATCTTCTTTGTTGATTTCAGATGTGAAGTCTGATCCACTGTTGGAGAAAACAAAAAGCTTCATCATCCCGAACGTTCATTCTGCTATGTGTGTGCCATTATGGAACAACGAAGAGATAATTGGTGTTTTCTATTCGGACAGGATCTCCCTCCCAGAGCCTTTTTCAGATGAGGATTTGTGGTTACTTACTCTAATCGCTAATTTGGCGGCTGTTAAAATTGAAGATTTTGAGAGAAGAGAACAGGAGAAAAAAGCCGAAGAAATAAGGAAGCAGCTTGAATTGGCTGCTCAATTTCAGAGAAATTTATTCCCTGAAAAAAGTCCTGAGTTCGAAGGATTCGATATTGCAGGGCATAGTGTGCCGACCTACCAGGTAGGAGGTGATTATTATGATTATATTCCCATGGGGGCTAATAGTCTGGGGGTTGCTATTGCCGATGTGTCGGGCAAGGGTCCTGCGGCTGCTTTTCAAATGGTTTCCTTCAGAACGCGTCTCAGAGTTGAGGTGAACCCTGAATACAATGTCCGGGAGATGGCCGCTCTTATGAATGATTTTGTTCACAGCGAGACTGACACTAGCCGCTTCATCAGCTTTTTTTTCTGTGAATTGAATAATCTGACTGGGGAGTTGAAATTTGTGAATGCTGGTCACAATCCACCGATTGTAATAAAAAGAAAGGGGAAAACAGAGAGGTTGGGAAGTTGTGGATTGTGTTTGGGAATGTTCCCTTCAGAGAAATATCAGGCGGGCTCTGTTACTCTTGATCGTGGTGATTTAGCAGTCTTATACACAGATGGGATTACGGAATGTCGCAATGAAGATAACAAGGAATTTGGCGAGCGACGATTTGTAAATATAATTAAAAAAAATTCAAAGTGTTCGGCCGAGGAATTGCTTGATAGGATTTTTAAGGAGTTGGATGTATTTACTAAAGAGGTCGATCAAATGGATGATATGACCCTGGTTATTATCAAGCGAATGGCAACGAAAATCTAACAGGCTAGGAAAATGAGCGTGAAAGGGAAGTTTAGTATGAATGAGAAAAAATTCAAACCATTTAGAGAGCTAGATGATAAGTTTATGCGTGAACTTAGGGAAAAAAGCTGATGGCTTATTGAATAATGTCGCTAAATATTACATTTAACGCCCTTTTTTCGCCTAAGTATCAAATCGTGATAATTTAAATTTGACACCTCCCCCATAAATAAATATCCTAGTATTGCTAAATAAAGGGGAAACAGTGGCAAGAAAGTGCCCTCAATGCGATTCTGAAAATACCGATACCGCACGTTTTTGCAGCAACTGTGCAACTCCTCTTCCAGGTGGAAAAGAAGTCGTCCCAACCATAACCCTTGAAACACCAACGGAAGAACTGACTAGGGGAAGTGTATTTGCAGGTAGGTATGAAATCATCGAAGAACTCGGCAAAGGGGGGATGGGGAGAGTCTACAGAGTTGAGGATATAAAGTTAAGACAAGAAGTTGCCCTCAAGCTTATAAAACCTGAGATTGCTAAAGATAAAAAGACTATAGAGCGTTTCCGTAATGAGCTAAAACTTGCCCGTGAAATCGCTCATAGGAATGTCTGCCGCATGTATGACCTGAATGAGGAAAAAGGCACGCACTACATAACGATGGAATATGTTCGAGGTGAAGATTTAAGAAGTTCGATCAGACGTTTCGGTCAACTGCCTATAGGGAAATCCATATCCATTGCCAAACAGATTTGCGAGGGATTAGTTGAGGCTCATAGATCAGGCGCAGTGCATCGTGATTTGAAGTCAAATAACATTATGATCGATAAAGAAGGAAATGTGCGGATTATGGATTTTGGGATCGCTCGCTCGCTTGAGTCCAAAGGCATAACGGGTGCAGGAGTGATGATAGGGACACCTGAGTATATGAGTCCTGAGCAGGTAGAGGGGAAGGAAGTCGACCAGCGCTCGGACATCTATTCCTTGGGAGTGATCCTTTATGAGATGCTAACCGGAAGAGTGCCTTTCGAGGGGGATACACCCTTTACAATCGGAGTAAAGCATAAAAGTGAGATACCAAAAGATCCCAAAGAATTGAACACACAAATTCCAGAAGATCTCAATAGTATAATAATGAGATGTTTAGAAAAAGATAAAGAAAAAAGGTATCAGAGTGCAGCAGAAGTTCGTTCCGAGCTTGATAACATCGAGAAGGGGATTCCGACCACAGAAAAAATTGTTCCCGAGACAAAGCCGCTAACTTCGAAAGAGGTCATCGTCAAATTCAAGAAAAGCAGGGTGCTTATTGCTGTGCCTCTGGTAATCATCTTGGTGGTTGTCGGATACCTCATATTTGGCCCAAAAAAATCCCAACGCGAACAAACACAAGATACCTTCCTTAAACCTCAATGGAAAAATTCCATCGCGGTCCTTCCCTTCACAGACCTGAGTCCACAGCGAGACCAGGATCACTTCTGCGGCGGGATGACGGAAGACATCATCGGCAGGCTTTCCCGGATCAGTGATCTGAAGGTTATTTCCCGCACATCAGTCGTTCCCTACAAAAATACAGACAAGACTCCCCAGGACATTGGGCAGGAATTAAAAGTCGCTTACATCCTGGAAGGAAGCATCCAGAGGGAGGAGGAGGCAATCAGGGTAACCTCCCGGTTGATCGATGCGAATAGCGGATTCCAGTTGTGGTCTGGAAAATACAACCGACAGCTTGAAAGTCTCTTTGCCGTCCAGGACGAAATATCGCTGGCCATCGCCGAGGCCTTGAAGGTCGAATTAACCCAAGGCGTGCTAGATGATTACAAATCCAAACAACCGACCGATATGAAGCTCTATGAACTCTACATGCGGGGCGTTTATTATTTAAGCAGCAAATATGTCCTGACCTATAGAGAAGAGGACTTCAAAAAAGCCCTGGAGATCTTCGAGGAGGCCAGGAAGATAGATCCCTCCTTTTCAAAGATATATACCGGTCTGGCCTGGGCATACTTCCACAGGTATCAGATAACAGAGGCAGTAGAGGATATACAGCAGTTTATGTCCAATGCGGAAAAGGCCTACAAGCTCGATCCCAGCCTTGCCGAATCGAACGTAGCCCAAGGATTCCTTTTTTACCTAAGGGGTGAATTTGACGAAGCATCCCAGAAATTCAGGATTGCACTCCAGGAAAACCCGAACATTCTGGAGACATGTCAATCAGTGGCATACTTTTTGTATGGGCTTGGATTGTACCGGATGGCCATCCCTCTCTACTTGAGGGCCACAGAAGTTTCCCCCTCCTATCTCTGGGCAAAATACAATATTTCTTGGTGTTTCCTAAACATCGGCGAGTATGAAAAGGCAGAATACTACCTGAAAGACGCTCTAAACCTCAATCCGAAAAATCCTTTCTCCCTCATCTTCTACGCAGATCATCAGGCAAAGATGGGAAAATATGATGAGGCGGCTAAATTGATAGAAGAGGTGGAGGAAATCACCCCTGATTTTCGTCTGCTACCCAGATACAAAGCCACACTGCTCGCAGCTTTAGGCAGGAAGGACGAGGCTCTCAGTCTTTACCGGAGCGAAGTAGTCTATTCCCTCCTGGGGATGAAGGATGAAGCCATAGAGTTCATGCTTAGAAGCAGGGAAGAAGGACAGCGCTATGCCTACATCAGACTCGATCGTCATCCCTACTACAAAAACCTTCGTGATGACCCCCGGTTCCAGAAGATCATGGCAGAGGCCAAAAAGACGTATGAGCTGTTATCAAGCAAGTACAGAGATCTTAAATAGATCCTCTCGCTGCAGGTCCTGCCATAACCATTTCTGGAAAGATTCTGATCCGGTTTTTTCTGGGATTGAGGATACCAACAAGAACCTAGTTGGATTAAAGAGTCCTTGAACAAAATGGTACTCTGCGCTTTTTTATTATTTGTGCGACCTACCCGTGTTGAGTATAATGCCAGGAAAAAGGAAAATTATGATAATTAAAAATTTCAGGCTTATCGTATGTGTTGTGTTTTGTTCGCTGATCATTCTTTTCTTGAGTTCCACAAGTCATTCTAAAATCATGAATGAAGATGGAAAAACTGAATGGGCACAATATCGTGGGCCCAATCGAGATGGAGTTGCGATATCGAATATTTCTATCAAAGCGTGGCCTAAAGGGAGTCAACCTTATCAAGTATGGAAGAAGTCCATAGGTGAGGGCTTTTCCGGAATTGCGATTGCCGGCGAACAGCTCATCACAGCATTTGCAGAAGATAATAGTGAGTTTTTGGGAGGGTTCGAAAAGACAACCGGCAGAGAAGTTTGGCGGACAGCCCTGGGAAAAATGTTTGTGGAGGAAATGGGAAACGGACCACGTTCCACACCAACCATCGACGGGGATTTTGCCTATATTCTGGATTCC